>Ga0302321_100005904_pt1 | contig 10741 bp, 4 predicted proteins | sample Fen_T0_1_FD_202505 | JGI IMG/M metagenome (GOLD analysis project Ga0302321, IMG submission 202505) | Peat permafrost microbial communities from Stordalen Mire near Abisko, Sweden - Fen_T0_1 | ecosystem: Environmental > Terrestrial > Soil > Wetlands > Permafrost | place: Sweden: Abisko...
AGCCACTGGCCTATATGTCCTACGGATTTATGGGCTTGGGCGCGGCCGCCATTGCAGTGGGCACGGTCTTGGTGCTTCGCCCGACCGAATCCAGCGAGGTGGCCGTGAATCTGCTGCCCGAAGGCGGCCTGGCCTTCGGCTGGAGCGCAAGGTACTAATCGCCTCGAGGTAGGGCCCTTGGTGGCGGAAACACCATCATCTTGATGGACGGAGCCAATCGGTGTGAATGAGCCAAGTGGCAATACTTACGAGACGCGCCCCGAACAAGGGCCGAGAAGGTAGCCGACCAGCTGGGAAAGGCACACTGGACGCACTTGTCTTCGATTCATGTAGGCGGTTTGTCGCGGCACTCCGATTGCATACACAATTGCCATGCTGGACACCCGTGTTTTGGCGGCGGGCGGGTTTTCGTGCCTGCTGCTTGGCAATGAGCCCCTGGTGACGCGAGTCGCCGCTCTGCTCGCGGAAAGAGGACACGCGGTCGTCGCGGTGGTCACCGACTCGGCGGCCGTTCGGCGCTGGTGCGAGGAGGCCGACGTCCCGACGCTTTCTCGTCACGACTATCCAAAGTTCCTGGAGGAGCGACCCATCGATCTCCTTTTGTCGATCACGTACCCGCGGCGCATCCCGATCGAGATGCTCATGAAGGCTCGCCGGGCAGCGGTGAATTATCACGATGGTCCATTGCCGCGCTACGCAGGGATGAACGCCCCCGCCTGGTGCATCTGCAACGGTGAGTCCCGGCACGCCATCGTCTGGCACCAGCTGATCGAGGGCCTAGACGCGGGGAAGATTCTTGAGCAGCGGGACATCGAGCTTGATTCTCGTGAGACCAGCCTCTCACTCAACATCAGGAACGTGGTGCTTGCGCTCGACAGCTTTCGAGCGCTCATTGAACGCTTGGAGCACGGCGATTTCTCAGGTTCGCCGCAGGATCCGCTGGTCAAACGCACGGAGTATTCGCGGCACGATCGGCCGGCCGCGCTGTGCACGTTGGATCTGAATCAGAGCGCAGAGAGCGTGGACCGCGTGATTCGAGCTTGCGAGTTCGGTCAATTCAGTAATCGCTTCGGTCTTGTCAAACTGGTGAACGGAGATCGGGCGGTCATCGTCCACCAGGCGCACCCCGCCCCGGGCCAGGTCCATGGCGACGCAGGCAACTCTGCCACGGGAACGGTGCTGGCCATTGATGACGAGGCTTTGACCGTGGCGTGTGGGGTAGGCGCGCTTCGATTCCTGCGCTTTTCGACGCTGCTTGGTGCGCGGCTTTCGCCGCCCGAGGCGGCCGTGGTGCTGGGGGTCACGGTAGGCGAGAAGATCCGCGACAGCCTTCGTGAGGAGCGGCGTGCGATTTCGGGCGCCGTCGCCGAGTCGGAACCGTACTTCGCATCCACCCTGAATGGCACCATTCCGGTCGCGCTGCCCTTCGAGCTGCCGACCCCTTCGCTGCCGCGAGAGGTTCCGGTTGAAGTCCCGCCGGCCTTCCGTGCGCGCTTCAGAGATGATGCGACCGACGCCTGGATCACGGCCTTCTCCCTGGTCTTGTCGGCGCGCGGCCGGCAGGAGACGTTCGACCTCGCGCTGGTCGAGGAGCGTGTTAGGGCCGCGCTAGGAGCGTCGGGGTTCTTGTTCTTTCCGTCGCTACCCCTGCGCATTACCCTGCATCCACTTGGGTCGTTCTCGGTGGCGCGAGAGGCGATTCGTGCGGCGCGTGCGGGGGTCAGCGGTCACGGCGCATTTCTGAACGATCTTATCGTCCGGCATCCAACGCTTGCCTCACAGCCTGCGCTCTGCCGTGGCGAGCTTTCGCCCTGCGCGGTCCTGCTCGGCAACGTCGATGTCCCTCGGGGAACCACGCTCGCGTTGAAGCTGGCTGGCGAAAAGGTTTCTTTGCTCACGGACGGTCGCGTGGCAGAGGCGCGTCTGCTCGCAATCGCGAACGAACTTCATTGTATCGCCACGGCTGTGGGCGAAGATCCCGAGCGCTCGCTGCAGGAACTCGACCTCCTGGATTCGGAGACGTTCTCCCGGCAGGTTTTCGCCTGGAACGACACCCAGCGTGCCTTCCCCGATACCTTGCGGATCCACGACCTCTTCCAGCAGAAGGTCGAGGAACAGCCGGATGCCATTGCACTGGTGTTCGAGGGGGAAACGCGTACCTTCCGCGCCGTCGAGGCCGCAGCGAATCGCATCGCGAACGCAATGCTTTCGCGCGGGATCAAGCCCGGCAGTATGGTTGGCATCGCGCTGGAGCGAGGCTTCGATCTGGTGCTTGCCATGCTCGCCGTGGCGAAGGCTGGCGCGGCCTACGTGCCGCTTGATATCGCGTACCCGACGGAGCGTGTGGGGTTCATGCTCAAGGACGCGGCGTGTGCGCTCTTGCTTACGAGTTCGAATCGCGCGTCCGGCATGGATCCGGCGTTCGTGCTTGCCGTCGATGCGCCGGAGGTCATGGCGGCGTCGGGCAAGCGGCCCCTGTGTCCGTCGCAAGCCTCGGACGTCTGCTACGTCATCTACACATCGGGGAGCACGGGCCAGCCCAAGGGTGTCGTGCTCTCGCATCGTGCGGTGGTCAACACGCTCGACTGGGTGAATCGTACCTTTCAGATAACGCCTGCCGATCGCCTGCTGTTCGTTACTTCGCCGAGCTTCGATCTGTCGGTGTACGACGTGTTCGGTGCACTGGGCGCTGGGGCGTCGGTCGAAATTGCGTCCTCGGTGCTGCTGGCCGATCCGATCAGGCTCGCGCGCAAGCTGTGCGAGCCGGGGATCACCATCTGGGATTCGGCGCCCGCCGCGTTGACCCGCCTCGTTCCATTTCTACCGGACCACGCTCCGGTGTCTTCCCTGCGCACGATCATGCTCTCGGGCGATTGGATCCCCATCACGCTGCCACCGCTTCTGAAGCGAACCTTCCCCGGCGTCTCGGTCGAGAGTCTGGGGGGCGCGACCGAGGCCTCGATCTGGTCGAATCATCACCCCGTCCGCGATCTCGATCCGAGCTGGGTTTCCATACCCTACGGGCGCCCGATTCAAAACGCGCGCTACTACGTTCTGGATTGGCGTCTGCGTCCGGTCCCCGTCGGCATCGTGGGCGACCTCTACATCGCGGGCGTGTGTTTGGCGGAAGGCTATCTGAATCGACCGGAGCTCAACGCGGATCGATTTCCCGCTGATCCATTTAGGGCCGGCGAGCGCATGTACAAGACTGGGGACCTTGCGCGCTACTTTCCCGACGGCGTGATGGAGTTCCTTGGTCGCGCCGATTATCAGGTGAAAATCCGGGGATTCCGCGTCGAACTGGGCGAGGTTGAGTGCGCTATCACGAAGGTTCTCGGAGTTCGTGAAGTCGTCTGTCACACGTACCTCGATGCCTCAGGCGCCAGATCGCTGGCCGCGTACGTGGTCCCGAGGTCCGGGGCAAACCTCGACGAGAAGGCGATCAAGGCCGCGCTCGGCCACGTACTTCCGGAGTTCATGGTCCCGTCGCAGGTGCTGGTCTTGGCGGAGCTGCCGATGACGCCGAATGGCAAGATCGACCGCAAGGCACTGCCGGACCCGGCAACACGCGTGGCGGTGAGTCCCATCGTCGCGGCTCGCACGGAGCTTGAAAGGCAGTTGGTTGCGATTTGGGAGGAACTGCTCAAGCGAAAGCCGATCGGAGTGACCGACGATTTCTTCGCGCTCGGCGGACACTCGCTCCTGGCCGTGATGCTGGTGACAGCCCTCAAAAGCAGGCTTGGGCTCAGCGTTCCGCTCTCACGCGTGCTCGAACGGCCCACCATCGCGGCGTTCGCGTCCACCATCGCCGAGCAGAATCCACTCGGGCGCCGGCCGCACCACCTTCTTGCGCTGCAAGCGTGTGGCTCGAAACCGTCGCTTGTCCTGGTGGGCGGCGTCGGTGGTTACACCTTCACCTATCGAAATTTTCCGAAACTCCTGGGCGACGATCAGCCAGTCTTCACGTTCATGTCGGTCGGCGCGGAGGATACCACCGAGCCGGTGCAGCACAGTGTTGAGCAAATCGCCGAGCTGTACGAGGCAGAGTTGTCCGAGACGGTTCCGACCGGAGCGCTCGTGATCGGCGGATTCAGCTTCGGCGCCTTGCCAGCGTTTGAACTTGCGCGCCGGCTCATCGAGCACGGACGCGAGGTGCCGTTGCTCATATCCTTTGACGGCTTTGCCCCGGGTTACCCGAGCATCCTGCCACTGCCAGAGCGCATCGCCGCGCACGTGCGCGAGTTCATTGACCGCGACGGACCCGGCCGCTATGCGTACCTCCGCGATCGCGCGCAGAGCTTGCGGCAGCGCGCCTATGCGTTGCTTGGCCTGCAGGAGAAGCTGGCGCCTGTGACCCCGTTCGCAGATCCCAACATGAGTGCTCGCATGAAGAAGCTCTGGGTCCAGCAAAATAGGGCGGGCCATCGCTATGCGACGGCGGCGCGCTTGCCGTGCGACCTGTTGCTCGTGCGCGCGGCGCTACCGTACCAATGGGTGGCCACGAAGATGGACGATCCGAACTACGGCTGGGGCCGCTACGTTTCCGGTGAAATCTCGGCCGTCACCATTCCCGGGCAGCACACCGATCTTTTCGCAGCCGCCAGCGAGTCCATGATCGCGCAAGCGGTCTCGGCGCACGTGGCTCGCTACACGCGTCCGAGGGCAGTCCCCCGAGTTCCCACCGCTCAGAACGGTCCCGGGTTGCCTGGGTAGACGGCGCCTTGCAGGGTGAGGTGGTGGCCGTGGCCTGAGCGATCGGTCAGATCGCCCGCGATCAGACTCCAGTCGGCCCAAGCCGAGGGATCCGGGTTTGGATCCAGGGCGATTTCGTCCACCTGGTCTACCGTCGGTACGCCCATCTCGTGCACGCGCGCGTACATCTGCCAGGTGGTGGCCCATTCGCGTGCCGAACCGCCCACGGTGAGGCTGAGGGTGTCGTACACGCGGTTCCGGGTTTCCGTTCCTTCCATGGGGTTCACCTGGGCAACGTCGCCCGCGGTTCCGAACTTCAGGTACTGGCGGATGGTCGTGGTGCCCGGTCCGTGGGCGATGTGCCACGCCACGAAGACCCACCCGTGAGCCTGCTCGTCCGTGCAAATGGCGTAAACCGTGTCGTGGTCCCCGTCGCAGCTCATGGTATTGACGTTGTAGTAGTAGGGCGTGTAGGGACCAACATTGCCCGCCACACAGGTGATGGCGTCGTTCACGCAGCCCGTGACCAAGGGATTGGGGCCGCAACCCACGATGAATGGGTAGTCGTTCGACGAGGGACCACTTTGCACCACGTGGGTCCAGGTGCTGAGCAGGATGTCGCCCGAGGGAATGGGCTCGATGACAGCGTAGTCGCTCCAACTGGATCGGCCGAACTCGGTGGAAAGCGCGCCTAGGAACGCGTCTGAGATCGGTACCCCGTCAATCGCATGGGCCTGGTCGAATGGGGCATCCGGCGCGAACGGGCCATCGGTTGTTGCCAGGTCGGGTGGGATGTCCGGCATCGACGTGGCGTCTTTGACGGGCTCGCCCGTGGATGTGCCTCCGCCACAAGCCATTGGCACGAGCAGGAGCGGAGCGAACCAGTCAACCGCGCGGCGTCGCCGAGTTCGCCTCGTGGTCGTTTCCCGTGCCATCGTCACCGTCGCGAACACGAGGCAGTGTACTCGCTCAAGCCGGGAAGACCACGCACTCTTGGGGAAGGACGATGGAATCATTTTGACCTAGATGCTCATTCATTTTGATTGAAGAAGCTGATGCCTCCAACCTTCGCTGCACACAAGTACTTGAATTCGTGCGCGTGTCCTGGCTGGCCCGATTGCTGCAAATTCCCGCCCCATGTCGTTCTACCTACCCGTGGCAGGCCCCAGGAAGACCCACCACACGGTGGCCCTCACTTCGTGGACCAACGCACTTTGGGAATTTCACCGATGCCTGTCTTAAACAGCAAGCAAGCCGATGGCGGGCAGTCGCCGCGAAGGATGGCTCCGTCGGCCCGGCTCTCCGAGCCCGTCCTTCTCAAGCGCGCGCGGGACAGAGATGTCAGCGCGTTCGAGGAATTGGTTAACCGTACCGAGGTCAAATTGTACCGAGTGGTCATGCGCATCGTTCACAACGAAAGTGATGCCCAGGAGGTACTGCAAGACGCCTATCTATCCGCGTGGCGAAGCATGCCTACCTTCGAAGGACGGGCGCAATTCGCTTCATGGATGCACAGAATCGTGGTCAATACGGCGCTCATGCGCTTGCGTACGCGCAATCGCCATCCAGAAGTCGCCATCCAGGATCTGGACCTTTCCGAGGTTAATGAGGCCATCGGCCAAGCTAGGCAAACCGCGCTTTGGCGGGAGAACCCTCCCGATCGCCCAGACGAACAATTGCAATCCGCGGAACTGCTTCGACAGATTGAGACTGCGGTGAATCACCTCCCACACAACCTCAGGGCCATATTCCTTCTCCGCGCTGTCGGTGAGGTATCAACCCAGGACTCGGCCGCGCGGCTGGGGGTCTCGATACCGACAGCAAAGACGCGACTCAATCGCGCCCGCAGAGTGCTTCGTGCGTCGCTCGGTGACTACGTCGCGTGCTGACGGCCCGCTCCACCTGATCGAGGTAGTCCAGCGGGCGGTTCGTTCAAGCCCCGTGCGTCAGCAAGCGTGAAGGCTCTTCTTGGCGCCAAAGACCGTCAGAAAGATGATCTTCAGGTCGAGCAGAAGATTCCATTTGCTGATGTACTCCATATCGTGACGGACGCGCTCTTCCATCTTCACCAGCTCCGCGGTTTCCCCGCGCCATCCGTTGACTTGCGCCCAGCCAGTGATTCCCGGCTTGACCATGTGGCGTAACATGTACCCGTGGATAATCGCCCGGTACTTCTCGTTGTGCGCGACCGCGTGCGGCCGCGGGCCTACCAGGGAAAGCTCACCGGTCAGAACCTGGAAGAATTGCGGGAATTCGTCGAGCGACGTGCGGCGCAGGAATTTGCCGAGTTTCGTCACGCGCGCATCGTCCTTCACAACCTGAACCACGTCTGCACCGTCCTCGCAGACAGTCATCGTCCGGAACTTGAGGATGCGAATCTTCTTCCCGGACAAACCATAACGCCACTGTTTGAAGAAAACGGGCCCCGGCGATTTGATCTTGATTGCAATCGCGATACACAGCATCGGCAACGCTGTCAGCAGGACGATGAAGCTACCGAGCACGAGATCTTCAATGCGCTTGATCCAGCCCACGAGTCCCTGGAAGGGGGAATCGTGCAGGCTGACGACCGGGACGCCGCCGATCTGACCCCATTGCGCACGCAGCAGGGAGCAGTAGAGGAGGTCGGCTACCAGGTACACGGTCACGGTGGTGTCGGCCAATGCTGCCAGAATCTCCGCCGTGCGCGCCTCTGCCCGTAACGGCAGGGCGACGTAGACTGCGTCGATCTTGCCTTCGTGGCACTCTCTGACGAGGTCCTCGGAGCGGCCCACCACGGACCAGTGTGGGTGATTGACGGGGTCCCGTCGATCCGCCGCCCGGTCGTCATAGACGCCCACCAGCTTGAGCCCGAGCCAGGGCATGGTCTCGAAAGCTTCGGTCAAGCGCTCGGCGTCCTTGGTGCACCCCAGGATGCCCACGCGCCGAAGGTCGCGGCCTTGAATCCGAAGAATTCGCATGACACTTCGAGCACCCATGCGTACCGCGCAGAGAAGCAGTGGCGTGATGGCGAACCATGCGAACGACGCGACCCGCGAGTAGTGTGAGGCCGTCTTGGTGAAGAACCAGAAGGCAAACAGGGCCACCGGGACCGCCAACCAGGCGATCAGGGCGTCCTTGCTTTCCTGCAGGATGGTTCCGGTGCGCCAGGGGCGGTACAGCCCGCCCATCTCAGATGCAAAGCCAAATACCATGAGCGCGATCACCGTGATGGTCGTGGTTTGGTCGCTCCAGGGTTCCGGGTAGAGCGCGTGCGCGAGGGCCTGCGCGCCGATGATGATGACAATATCGACAATGCGCTGGAGCGCGCACACCCAGGATTCGAGCCGACGCTGTGGACCGTTCGTGGCTTCGGGGGAGTTGCCTCCAGATTGGTTGGCTTGCATACCCGGAGGCTAAGAGCAGGAATCGAGCCACCGTCGGTCGGCGAGCAACTTCGAGGACCCGAGCGGGGCACGGCCTGCATCTTCGACCAAGATGACGTGTTGGTGGCATCACTTTGGATACGTCATGTTGACAATGCGTTGGCTTGTAGGCCGCAGGACTACGCCAACTTCTCCCTCTGACCGACAGCAGGATCAGCAACCGCTCACTACAGATGGCGCCAGACCTGACGTATAGGATAAGGGCTGGTTAAGCTTTTGGTTATAGGGGTCATAGAGAACGAACGACTTGGCGGTGGATCTTAACTTCGCGACTTCCAGATAAGCCCGCCGCAGGTGCCACGTCTCGACAGGACCGATGCCTGAGCTCAGGCGAGTTCCAACCAGATGTCAGTCAGATGACAGCCAGCGCATCCGCACTAGCCCTTTCCGCGCGCAAATATTGACGACAGCTCCCTGCGTTGAGCAGCCTGAAGCGCAGGTCCTAGTTCAATAGAGAAGCTCGATTGCGGACCCCGCAATCGCTCGAAGAGCCTACCTATTCGAGGTGTCCCTTGTTGGGATGCTTCGCGAACAACAACCGCTCGTCTCCAAGGAGGCATCCATGTCGCGCAAGCGAACGCATGCTATGGGATTGATCTGTGTACTGACTCTCATGTCGTCGTGTGGGAGTAACGCAGATCCCACCGAAAGCGAAGCTTCGAAAGTTACTCTCAACAATGGTTTTGTTTGCGGCACTGCCAACCAGGGCGGCACCGTGGTGCTGGCCTGTCCGTCCGGGCAGACCATTGCGAGTGTGGCTTTTGCCAGCTACGGTACGCCGTCAGGCTCCTGCGGAGCGTTCATCGCAGGCACCTGCAACGCTTCGAAATCGGTATCGGTAGTGTCAAGCGCGTGCAATGGCAAGTCCACTTGCCGGGTTAGCGCGAATAGCTCTACGTTTGGCGATCCGTGTGTAGGAACGACCAAACGCCTCTATGCGCAAGTGACCTGCGCCAGCGCGACCGGGACTGGTGGTGCGATGGGCACCGGCGGCGCGACCGGCACGGGCGGCACGACCAGTACCGGCACGGGCGGTACGACTAGCACCGGTACGGGCTTGCTGGCCGAGTACTACAACGGTGCAGCCTTCGACACGCTGGCGCTGACGCGAATCGACTCCACGGTCAACTTCGACTGGGGCTCCGGGGCACCCGCCAGCAGCGTGAACGTCGATCTCTTCTCGGCACGCTGGACTGGGCAAGTCCAACCGCTCTACTCGGAGACCTATACCTTCTCCACCCAGAGTGATGACGGCATTCGCCTGTGGGTGAACGGCCAGCAGCTCATCGAAGCCTGGGCCGACTACTCCCCAACCCAAAACAGCAGCACCATCGCTCTTCTCGCCGGCCGCAAGTACGATCTCAAGATCGAGTTCCGCGAGAATACCGGAGGCGCCATCGCAAGGCTGTCCTGGTCATCGAGCAGCCAGGCCAGTCAGATCGTGCCCCAGTCTCAGCTGTACCCGGCAACTGGCGGCAGCACCGGTACCGGCGGCAACACCGGCACGGGCGGCGCGTTGGGTACGGGGGGAACGCCAGGCACGGGCGGCAGCACCGGCACCGGTGGCAAGTCGGGCACGGGCGGCAGCACCGGCACCGGTGGCAAGTCGGGCACAGGCGGCAGCACCGGCGCGGCTGGCCAGTCAGGCACGGGTGGCAGCACGGTCCCTGCCGGCGGCAGCCCGGGCAACTGCACAACCTCGAGCACCCTTCAGCTCATCGGTAACCAAATCCACGACACGTCTGGCGCCTCCATCGTCGCACGCGGTCCGGAGCTGGTGACTGCCTCAACGGACCAGACGGCCGCGATCGACGCTGCGGCCACCACGGGCGCCAATGCCATCCGCCTCTTGCTCACGCTCGACGCGGCCAACGGCATGACCGCGGCCGGCTTCGACACCCTGATTGGGCGAGCCGTTTCGCACAATATGGTCATCTGGTTGTCTCTGTTCGTCTGGGATACTGATAACAACTACATCATCAGCAGCGCTCTGGGCGGGGGCAACTTCTACGCGCTGGCCGGGCTCGGCGGGGGCACCTGTTCCAAGGCAACGCCAGCACCTTGCTTTCTGGCGGTGTGGTCGCGACAGTGGTTGAAGGATCTCGTCACGAAGTACAAGGGCCACGTCACCCTAGACGCCGGACAGGAGTACATCGGCGTCGCCGATCCCGCCACCGAGGCCGGACGTGCCGAGTGGGCCAATGCTGCCCAGAGCAACGTCAAATGGTTCCGCGGCGCCGGTTACATCGTCCCGCTGGAGATCATGGCCAACTACCAGGGCCGCGATCTGTACGGGATCATCCAGAAGGGTGACTCGATCCGTGCGGTGGACACCGTCGTCGTCGGTGGATACCCCCAGACTATGTTTGGCTGGCAGGCCTACTGGGCCACCGACTGGTACAAAGGATGGCAAGGCGGACTGTTGCTCGGTGGCAGCAACACCATCACCGGCGCGCAGGCAATTCACCAGTTCGCGGTGACCCAGCAGTTCCCTATTCAGGTCGGGCTCGACAACTACGCTGGTGACACCAGCGTCGAATACAAAGCGGAGATGGACCAGGCGGCAGCCGACCGCGCCAGCTGGCTGTGGTGGTCTTGGACCGGCTCGAACACCCCGGAATGTC
>Ga0302321_100005905_pt1 | contig 10741 bp, 14 predicted proteins | sample Fen_T0_1_FD_202505 | JGI IMG/M metagenome (GOLD analysis project Ga0302321, IMG submission 202505) | Peat permafrost microbial communities from Stordalen Mire near Abisko, Sweden - Fen_T0_1 | ecosystem: Environmental > Terrestrial > Soil > Wetlands > Permafrost | place: Sweden: Abisko...
GGCGCGAGGGGCCATCGGGCCGGATCCACGCACGAATCGGGTGCTGGAGGGATCTGGTCGGGGCGAGAGGAGTCAATCCTCCACGACCGCCCTCGAGGATCTCCACCACGTCTCCGAGATGCTTTACCACGTCCCTCCTCGGGCTCACCTTGGGTTGTCTCAGCAACCCCCAACGTGAACGGGGAGGGACGTTTGATGTTCACGGGATCCTCAAGGGAGACCGTGGGGCGGAGTGGCCAGATCTCGTGGCCGCCTGCGTCCAGATTCCCAGGGCCGCTGTCACGGCCCGCGTGACACCCGACACGGCCAATGCCAGCACCGGCGACCGGCCGGGCCTGGCGAGCCCGTTCGGAGGTCAGCTCGCGAGGGTGCTGTCGACGCGAATGACGGGCGGGTGCTCGAAGTGCTTCTTCACGGCGCACTGCTCGGCCGAGCGAACGACCGCATCGGCGTACTTTTCGGGGAAGCCCTTCGGCAGCTCGATCGTGACCTGGACATCGCTTACCAGGTGGGTCGCCGGGTCGGTCTGCATCCGCTGGACGAGACGAATGCCCTCCGCCGAGATCCCGCGCTGCCGGCAGAAGCCCAGCACGTAGATGCCCGCGCACGTCCCGATCGTCGAGAGGAACGTGGCGAAGGGCGTCGGGGCCGAGCTCTGGCCACCACCCGACGGCGGCTGATCGGTGGGAATGACGAAGCCTCCGAAGTGCGCGTCCACACGCGCGCCGCCGGGGAAGTCGATGGTCATCTCCATGGCACGAAACCTCTTCCTGCCGGCTCGTTGTGGCGATCCCCCGACGGCGCCGGCCTGCTCACATCGCGGATTGGGTTGCTGGTCCGGTGGGTGTCACGGTGTCTGCCGCATGGTTGCGGGGGTCATAGCATAGCCTGTACTTGCGTACTTGCGCAAGTCTGCACTATGACCCTGGCTCCTGCCTGTGGACCGAGTGGCCTGCTCAGTCGGCGAGCGGGACCGGCTGGGCCGCGAACCGGATGCCCAGCGTCTCGGGCATCGACACGAGCAGCGGGAGCCGGATGCCGAGATCGATCGCGACGAACGTCAGGAACACGTACTGCGGCCCGACCCGGTCCCAGATGGCCCCCGCGACCAGCACGAGCGTCGCGCTGACCAGCATCTTCACGACCCGGGCGATCCCGATCCACCGGCCCATGTGTGCGGCGGGCACGAGCTCCCGTTCCATCGCCGCGGCGATCGGACCACCGATGTAGTAGAACGACTGGAGCTCCCCGGCGGCGAGGAGGGCGACCGGGCCCGGAGCCCAGATGAGCACGAGGCAGGAGAGCGAGAAGAGCGGGATCGTCAGGTAGAGAACCCTCTTCCGTCCGACGCGGTCCGCGATCCTGCCCAGCGGCACGGCCAGGGCGATGGAGCCGACTGCGGCGGCGGCCGCCATGCCGCCGAGCACGACGGCGTCGGCTCCCTTGATCTCGTGGGCGTAGACCGACGAGAACGCGAACACCATGCCGACCGGGAGCTGTCCGATCGCGGCGATAGCGAGCCAGCGCTTGAGGTATCGACCCTCGCTCAGGACCTCGCCGAGGTCCCGGAACACCGCTCGACCGGTCCCGCGCGCGCCCCACCGCTGCCCCGAGAGCTGGGTGAGGATGAACACGAAGGTGCCGACGGTGATGACGAAGGCCACCGCGGGAGCAGGCGGACATCGAGCCCGCGCCACCGGGCTTCGTGCCTGATCACGAGATAGGCAGCGGCGAGCCCGACGGCATAGGCAACTCCATACCAGTGGAGCGCCAGGGGACCGAGGGAGAAGACGATCGGGGACGGCGTGATGTCGATCACGAGGGCGAGTGTGTCACCGATCGCGGAACCGCCTGGGCGGCACCGGACGCCGGCGGGGCCAGCGCCTCTCAGCGAGCGTCGCGGCTTGTCAGGCGAACACGGTCAGGCGCACGCCCACGACGAGCAGGAAGATCCCGAACGCGCGCTGCGCCACGACCGGATCGAGCGACGTCCCGACGCGGGCGCCGAAGAACGCGCCGATCAGCAGACCGATGGCGATGATGACCGCCGCCCGCACGTCGACCTGTCCGGCGCGGTAGTACTCGAGCGCACCGAAGAGACCGACCGGCAGCAGCAGCGCGGCGAGCGAGGTCCCCGCGGCCTTCGCGGCGGTGAACCCCGCGAGGATGATGAGCCCCGGGACGATCACCAGGCCGCCGCCGATCCCGAACAGCCCCGACAGGATCCCGCCGGCGAGTCCGATCGCGGCGATAAGCACGAGGGCGGGCATGGTCGGTCTCCTGCTGGATGGTCGTCACGTCAAAGGTAGTCGCGATGTGGTCCTCGATCTCCTCGGTGGTGCCCGCGGCGTCCCTGCGAGCGTCCAACGCGGATCCTTGCTGTGGTCGCCACCCTCGATGCACCATCGGGATCCACGGACGCGCGTCGAACGGTGGAGTGGACCCGTGTCGATTTCCTCCGCCCGCATCGAGGTCTTCGAGTGCGTCCTCGGTAGCAGCAGCGGCTAGGAGCACTCGAATGAGCCCGCCCGGATGAAGTAGAAGGGCATCAGCAGCGCGAGGGCGATGGCCCGCATGCGGTGGACGAGGACTCGGTCCGCCACGAGGACACCGGCGACGGCCGCCCCAGAAGGCAGGCCGGAAGGACGGCTTCGCTTCCGGGCGGGCTTGGCCAGGCCGCCCATCAGCAACAGGGCGAGGAGGAGGCACTCGGGCTGCGATAACGGCATTTTGGCGGGTTCACAAGAAGGCGATCGCGGGCCTACTCGACCAGAGGTTGGGCGATGTTCTCGATCTCGCCGGTTGCACACGCGCGAGCCGCATCCTCGACCGACCTCAAGGTGGTCACGATCGGCGTGATCCCCATCGCGGTCATCTGGTCGCGGGCCCCCCAGCCGATGCCTCCCGCCACGACACAGTCGCAGTCCGAGATGGACGCGGCGACCTTCATGTGTGGCTCCTGGCTGGCTGAATCGGGACGCGTTGGCGGCCGGGTCGGCGCATGCGCTAAATGTCTGTGACATATAGTCGCCTGAGACATTCATCAATCGAAGGGCCGAATGGCCACGCCCGTGCACGACGAGCGGGCATGCGTACTGCCGTCAGGCCGTCCTCACCGAGGTGCGCACGGCGACCACGACCGCATCGAGCGCGACCCGCCCTTCGCCGACGTCCCGTCGCACGACCTCCGCCCGCTCGGCGACAAAGTCCACGAGATCACCGGCGATGTCCCAGGGCGTGAAGAGGACCGCGGGGTCTTGCGGCCCGCCGGCCCCGTCCGTGAGGTTGGACAGGTCGTGTCCGACGACCAGCAGCCGGCCGCCGGGAGCCACCGCATCCGCGGCAGCGGCATACACAGCCCGGCGCTCGCCAGGCGGCAGGTGCAGGAACATGAGCGCGACAAGGTCGAAGGCTCGCGCTTCGGGTCGCCACTCCAGCAGGTCGGCATTCACCCAAGTGACCGCGACCCCGGCCGCCTCGGCTGCCGCCCGGGCCCGCTCGAGCGCGACCGCGGAGAAGTCCACGGCCGTGACGTCCCAGCCGTTGGCGGCGAGCCAGATCGCGTTGCGCCCGTCGCCGGCGGCGAGGTCCAGCGCGTGATCGGGGACGAGGCCGCCCGCGATCGACGCGAGGCTCGGATCCGGCTCGTGGGACTCGATCGGCTCGTGCGCGGCATGGCGTTCGTCCCACATCTCGCGTCGGGTCATCTCGGTCTCGTCGCTCACGCCGCACCCTCGTCATCGGCAGCGCCGCCGCCGGTCCGTGCGATGCGCCGGCCCTCCGGCGTCCTGCCGAACCGCGCACAGAGCTCGGCCGATACGGCGTCCACCACCTCGTCGGCCGTGCCCTCGCGCTCGACGTCCTCGGTCCAGGCAAACTCGGCGAGGTACTCGTCGGTTCCGGCGAGGCCCTCGCGCATCGTGATCCGGCTGATCTCCTGCATGAACCAGCGCGGCATCGGCCGCTTCACGACGGCACCCGACGCGTCGGTTGCTTCGATCTGGGTCGGGATCTCGCGCCAGGCGAGCACGCGGTAGCGGGTCATGTGGGCTCCTGTGTCCTGCGGGATCGACTGGGTGCGACCGGCCGGCCGCCTACTGCGTGGAGGCTCCGGCGGCGACCAGGTCGGCCATCGCGCCCCCGTCCACGATGTCCGTGAAGCCCGCCTTCGCCATCTGGTCGGCCGCGAGCCCGCTCCGCCGGCCCGAGTGGCAGTACACGAGGTAGGCGCCCTTCTTGTCGAGGGTCGCGATCCTCGTGCCGAAGTCGGCGGCCTCGACGTCGATGTTCTGGGCGCCGGCGATGTGCCCGGCCGCGTACTCCGCGGGCGTCCGGACGTCGATGACGACCCGGTTGGGGAGCATCCCCGCGGCCTTGGCGGCGCCGGGCTTCTGGACGGCGGCGGCCGACGAGCCGCCGCAGGCCGCGACGAGTGTCACGAGCAGGAGGAGGGTCAAGGCGAGAGCGCGGGCATGCATGCGATGCATCAGGTGGCTCCGATTGGGCACGCGTCGCGATCTGGAATCCGCGCAGCGTGCGGGTTTCAGCGTTGGCCTGTCGCTCCCCGGTCGAGCTCCGCGAGCTGGCTCCGGATGCGGCTGGCAATGTCGGTCTCCACGACGGAGTCCGGGTCCCGTAACCCGCCCAGCGTCGCACGGATGCCGACCAGGCTGGCGTAGAGCGGCGGACAGGTGGGGCAGCCCTCAAGGTGCTCCTCGACGGCCGTTTTGGTGGCGTCCTCCAGCTCCCCGTCGAGGTAGCCCGAGATGTGGCGGCGGGCCCGCCAGCAGCGCAGCGGCTGCGCCTCGGAGGCAAGACGCCGTTCGTCGTCGGCCGCGAGCGCGCTCACGAGCATCATGCGACCCCTTCGCAGGCGCTGCTTGGTGGCCGGCAGCCCGGCCGAAGTCGCCGCGGCGATCTCGGCAGCCGTCCAGCCCAGGGCGTCGTGGAGCACGACCGCGACTCGGTAGACGACGGGCAGTCGCGCGAGGGCATCCTCGAGCTCGTCGCGCATCTCCGCGCGCTCCAGGACACGTTCGGGGATGACGGACCAGTGGTCGTCGTGCCAGTCGGACTCGACGGCGTCGATGTCGAGCTCGTCGTGGTGCGCCCGCGAGCGGTCGATGATCCGGTTGACGAGGCTTCGCCGCAACCAGGCCGACATCGCCTGCGCGTCACGAAGCTGGTCGCGCCGTCGCCAGGCGCCCACGATCGTCTCCTGGGCGCAGTCCTGGGCCTGGTCGGGATCACGGACGAGCCGCGTCGCCAGGTGCACGAGTCGTGGCAGCTCGGCGATGAGGGCCGCCGCGAACGCGTCGCCGGCACCCTCCACATCGTCGAGCCCAACCGTCACTGCGTTCTTGCTCCCCTCGCTGTCAGCGCGTTGCCGGCTTGGTGCTGACCCGCAGGATCGCGTACAGCGGGCAGAACCCGACGATACCCGTCACGAGCGCGATCGCGCCGACGACCCAGGCGAGGATGGCGACCGGGCCGCTGACGATGCCGGCGAACGCGAGCGCCAGGAGCGCGACGCCGAGGACGACGCGGATGATCCGGTCGGGTGTGGACTCGTTGGTCTGGAGCTTCATGGCCTGATCCCTCGATGCTGGGGCCGCAGTCCGCGACCCGCTTCTACCCCATGGACGAGACCGGGGTCGAAAGGGATACATCCCCTCGTGGACCCCAGCTACAGGCCCGGCACCCGCGGGATCCGGCCAAGCTTGACGAGTCGGGCGTAGCGGCCCCAGCCCTGCTTCATCCAATGGCCTACGATCGGCAGCGGGATCACGACGTTGCGCGCGCGGCCTCGGTAGACCATCGCGGCGCCGTCGCCCGTGTCCATCAGGCACACGATCGAGAGGTGCGCCTGGTAGCCCTTGCGCTCGGGCCGCCCAGTTTCCGACGCCACGATGTTGAAGGCGGCGTTGCGGGCCATGACCTCGGCGGTGTGCCCCTGCTTTGCGCGCCAGTCGGGACCCTCGAGGGCGGCGACATCGCCCGCCGCGTAGACGTTGGTGCTTCCCGGGACGAGGCCGTTGTCATCGATGCGGACGAAGCCCGCCTCGTTGAGCGGCAGGTCGGAGGAACGCATGATCCCGTGCCCGGCGGCGCCCGGAATGAACAGCACGAGATCGGCGTCGAGCCGCGAGCCGTCGGCGAAGGCGACGCCGGTCTCGTCGAACCCGGCGATCGGGATGCCCACGCGCTTCGGGATCCCGTACGACGTGAGCATCGTGTCGACCATCGACAGGGCCTTCGGGCCCATCCGCTCGCCCGGCTCCGCCATCGGCGCGAAGAACGTCAGCTCGAACCTGTCCCGGACCTTCTTGCGCTTGAGCAGCACGTGGATGTTGAACAGCAGCTCGAACGCCGGCCCACCGCGCACGGCCGAGCGGTCCTTGGGGTTGCCACCGAAGCCCACGGCGATCGAGCCGCTTCCCTTCGCGATCAGGGCGTCGAGCCGGTCACGAATGTCCAGGCCGGCCTGGGGGTTGCCGCAGATCGAGAGCGTGTGCTCGGCGCCCACGGGCTTGAGCTTCTCGGCGCCGGTAGCCACGACCAAGTAGTCGTAGGTGTAGGTACCGGCGGCGCCCCGGACGAGGTTCTCGGCCGAGCGGATCTCCTGAACCGTGTCCACCACGAGGCTGAAGCCGCGCTTCCGCGCGATCGCCTTGAGCGGCACCTTCGCCCGGTCGATCGGGATGCCCCTCGTGGGGACCCAGACCGCGACCGGGAACAGGTAGAGATAGTCGCGGTCCGCCACCAGGGTGACATCGAACCCGCCGGCCATGTGGAGTGCGGATGCTGCTTCGACCCCGGCGAACCCGCCGCCGATGACGAGCGCCCGCTTGCGCGGCGATGCCTGCGCGGTCTGCCCTCGGCCGGCGGAAGTCGACACGTCAGGCTGCCACGGCCTCGGCCGGCGCCGGCGTGCGATCGAGGACGGCGGTGGCCATGGGTCGAGCCTCCTGGTCGGACGGCGACCAGTGGTTTCGGTCGGTCGCCGGTCCCGGAAGGATAGTGTTACTTGCGTGCTTGCGCAAGTCCGCGAATACGCTGTGCCGGCCCCGTCTGTCAGGCGGCGACCACCTCGACGAGCAGCCCGCCCGCGTGGTGGCGCTCCTCGAGCACGGTGAGGCCGGCCGCCCGGACGGCACCGAGGACGTCGTGGTCGAGCCGGCAGCCGCCGCTGACCCGCGCCCAGGCAGGCGCTGCCCGCGACTGGAGCACGCCCACGCCCCGATGGCGCGAACGCGCGTGCTCAAGGAGCCGGATCGTGCCACCCGGCCGCAGGACACGCCGCGCCTCAGCCAGGCTCCCCCCGACATCCCCAACCGAACACAGGACGAAGGTGGCGACGACGGTATCGAACGTGTCGTCCGCGAAGGGCAGGGCGCCGGCGTCCCCCTCGACGAGGACCACCCGCGGTCCTTCGCGACCGGCTCGCTCCGCCGCGATCGAGAGCGCGGCCACGCTGGGGTCCAGGCCGTGGACCACGACGCCGTCGGGATACGCCCCGAGGTTGGACCCGGTCCCGATGCCAATCTCGAGCACGTCCCCTCGCGCGTGGCCGGCGATCCGCGCGCGGGCCCGCCGAATGCCGGCCCGATCGGCCGCACGCATCACCCCGTCCAGCAGCCGTGCGGTCCGCAGGTCACCGACCTGGAGGGCGGGAGCGTCGCGGCGCGGGGCGAGGAACCGGTTTCCGGCCAGGTTCCCGAGCTCCATGAGAAGCGAGGCCGCGACGAGCTCGTGTCGGTGGCGACGGGACAGTCCGACCGGCGGCTGGGCGGCGCCGGGTCCCGACACCGCCAGCCGCTGCCCGAAGTCGTAGGCGGATGCCTCGGCCGGCCCGAGATCGTCGACGCGGAGGCCGATCCGGTCCGCCCAGCGCCCATGCATCGCCTCGCAGGCCCCGCACCGGTTGATCGAGGTGACCCCGAGCATCGCCGCCTCGCGGGTGCGGGGTGGGAGGCGTCCGGGGACGACGTAGGCGGAGAGGAGGTAGGGCGACTGCCGGGCGAGCGGCGGGACCCAGCGGAGCAGGGCACGGCTCGTGAGCTTCGGACGGAACGCGGCTGTCACGCCTTGCACCCTCGGACCCTCCTGGTAGGCGGCCACGCGTCCCGTGTCCCTCACCCCGTAGACGAGACCGACCGTCGAATGGATACACCGGCCGATGCGCGACTGGGACGAGCCGGGGGGCATGATGGACCTGGCCCGGGATACAGGAGACCGTTAGGCCGGCGGCGTTGCCGGGATCTCAAGCCAGAACCGGGCCCCGCCCTCCGGCCGGTTTTGGACGCCAACGCGTCCCCCGTGCGCCACGGCGATCGCCCGCGCGATCGCGAGCCCGAGGCCCGACGTGCCGGATGCACGGTCGCGGCCGGGGTCGGCCTGGTAGAAGCGATCGAAGACACGGGTCGCGTCCTCGCCGCCGACGCCTGGGCCGTCGTCGAGGATCTCGATGCGGGTCGTGGCGGCGGAGGCGCCGGCGAGGACCGTGACGTGGCCTCCCTCCGGCGCGAATCGGATCGCGTTGTCGACCATCGTCGCGATCGCCTGGCCGAGCCGGTCGCGGTCGGCGGTCACGGTGACCGGCGGCATCGGCGAGCGCGCCGTTGCGAGCGTGACACGACGTGCCTCGGCCTTCGCGGCGAACGCCGCCACGACCGAGCCGACGACCTCGTCGAGGCGCACCTCGCCCAAGGTGAGTGGCAGCGCCCCGGCATCGGCCAGGCTGATCGTGCGCAGGTCGTCGACGACGCGACCCAGAAGGCGAGCCTGCTCGCGGATCGTCGCGAGGTGGCGATCGTCGTGGTCGTAGACGCCGTCCATGACCGCCGCGGCCGTGGCATCGATCACCGCCAGCGGTGTCTTCATCTCGTGGGCGGCGTCTTGGAAGAACCGCCGCCGCGAGTCCTCGCCGCGCTCGAGGTCGGCGGCCATGGCATCGAACGACCGCCCCAGCGAACCGAGCTCGTCGCCGCGTCCAGACAGGCCGGACCGCGCGGACAGGTCTCCCTGGGCGACGGCCGCGGCCGTCGCCTCGAGACGGACGAGCGGCTTGGCGATGCGGCGGGCGACGAACACCCCGAGGATCGATGCGACGGCGGCGGCCGCGATCGCGACGAGGATGATGGTCGTGGTGGTCTCCTGCTGGACCTGCGCGGCGTAGACGCCTGGCCCCAGTCCCGCGCCCATGCCTCCGCCGGGGCCCATGCCCGCACCGTGGCCCGGCCCGAGGCCGCTGCCGCCGGGCGTCCCGGAGGCCTGTGCTGCTTGCATCGCGGCGAAGCCACGCCCGACGATCGGCGGGGCCGCGATCGCGACTGCCAGCGCCGTCGCCAGGGCCACGCCCGCGAACCCGACGGCGAGCCGGACTGCGAGACCGGAGCGGGCGATCCGCGGCGCGGTCACTCGCGGGCCGCCCGGTAGCCGACGCCGCGGATCGTCTCGACGTACTCGCGGCCGCCGGCGCGTTCGCCGAGCTTGCGGCGGAGGTTCTTGACGTGGCTGTCGATCGTCCGGTCGAAGGCGTCGTAGTCCTCGCCGAAGACCCGGTCCCCGAGCTGCGCCCGGGTCCAGGTCACGCCGGGTACCTCCGCCAGGGCAACGAACAGGTCGAACTCCGCGCGCGTGAGCCCGATGTCCTCCCTCGAGCGGCGGACCTCGCGCGCGGGCTCGTCGATCTCAAGGTCGAGATAGGCGCGCGTCGGGACGGGGGCCGCCGGCGTGACGGCGGCTCCCGGCACCGACGCGAAGCGCCGGAGCACGGCACCCACGCGGGCGACGAGCTCCCGCGGCTCGAAGGGCTTGGTGACGTAGTCGTCGGCGCCGATCTCGAGGCCCGCGACGCGGTCGATGACGTCGTCGCGCGCCGTCAGCATGATGACCGCGGACCGGCGGCCCGCGGTGCGGAGCTCGCGCAGGACGTCGAACCCGGAGCGCCCGGGGAGCATGACGTCGAGGACGATCAGGTCCGGCTCGTCCTCGAGGGCCGAGGCCAGCGCCGTCTCGCCGTCGGCGGCGTAGCGGACGTCGTGGCCCTCGCGGGCAAGGTACGACCCCACGACCTCGCGGATGTGGGGTTCGTCGTCGACGACCAGGATGCTGCTCATGGTGAGCGCCATCGTAGGGCGGGCGACCAGGAGGAGGCCGCCCGCCCGTTTCGGGGAGCTCAGCTGGACGGTGCCGCGCTGGCCAGCGGGCACGTGCCGTTCGCTGCACCTGCGCCGCGCATCATGGCGCCGCGGCCCGCGCCGGCCGGGCCGTTGGCGCCCATCCCGGCGCCACCACGCATGCCGCGCATCGTGCCGTTCGGTCCGGCGCCCACGGCCGCGCCGCGCATCCCGCCCAGGGCGGTCTGGTAGACCATCGCCTTCGCCTGAACGGCCACGTTGGCCTTGAGGGTCTTGGCCTGGTCGGCCGTCAGGGCACCGACAGCGAGTCGGGCGTCGATGCGCGTGGACCACTGGGCCGCGAGCGCGTCGATGAGCTTCTGGGGATCGACCTTCTGCTGCTCGGCAATCTGCGCCAGGGAGAGACCCTGCTGGCGGAAGGCCATCACCTGGGCATCGGTCAGACCGAGGATCGCGGCAACGGTGCCGGGGGTCGCTGCGGGCGCGGGCGTCGCCGCTGGCGTCACAGGGGCCGGCGAGGCGGCCGAAACCGCACCGACGGCGAGGAGGAGGACCAGGCCTGCGCCGGCGAGGGGGAGGACGAGCTTCTTCATGTGCGA
>Ga0302321_100005906_pt1 | contig 10740 bp, 10 predicted proteins | sample Fen_T0_1_FD_202505 | JGI IMG/M metagenome (GOLD analysis project Ga0302321, IMG submission 202505) | Peat permafrost microbial communities from Stordalen Mire near Abisko, Sweden - Fen_T0_1 | ecosystem: Environmental > Terrestrial > Soil > Wetlands > Permafrost | place: Sweden: Abisko...
GATGCTGCGTGCCCATCTCGATGCCGATCATTCGCTGGAATACAATCGCCTCTTTGTGGACTACCAGAAGCGCTTCGGCGAGTTGCAGAAGGTGGGCAGGCAACTGCTCGAAGCCCTGGGCGCCGCGAAGAAATAGGACTTCCCATCCTGCGCCGTTGTCTATAGGAGAACTGATGAAACGAACCCTGCTCATTGTCCTGATCGCCATTCTGGCATCAGCGTGTTACGCCGCCGATGGCAAGCCCGTCACTTACAAGAGTGGCGCTGACACGGTGAACGCAATCCTCTACACGCCGCAAGGCAAGGGCCCGTTTCCCGCACTGGTCGTGATCCACGAGTGGTGGGGACTGAACGATTGGGTGAAAGAACAGGCCTCCCGGCTGGCTGACCAGGGATACGTCGCACTTGCCATCGACGTTTACCGTGGCAAGGTGGCAACCACCCCGGAAGAAGCGCATGAGATCATGCGCGGCGTGCCCGAGGATCGCGCGGGACGCGACTTGCTGGCGGCTACCTCTTACCTGAGCGCGCAGAGCAACGTCGATCCCAAGCGCATTGGCTCCATCGGATGGTGCATGGGTGGTGGCTATTCTCTCAACCTCGCGGTCAACGATCCCAAGTTAAAAGTTGCGGTCATCAACTATGGCCATCTCGCCTCCGACGACGCGACGCTAAAGAAGATCAACGCCGCCATCCTCGGCATCTTTGGCGGTCAGGACAAAGGCATCCCGGTTGCCGACGTGAAGAAATTCGAGTCGCAACTGAAGGCGCTGGGCAAGACCGTGGAAATTCACGTCTTTCCTGACGCCGGACACGCCTTCCAGAACCCCAACAACAAACAGGGCTACCGTGCCGACGACGCTGCCGCGGCCTGGAAGATCACCACCGACTTCCTCGCGCAGTATCTGAAGAAATAGATGGACTGAGACTGCGATGCCGAGAAACCGTAAGCGTGTTCTTTGGGTGTTTGTGTGGCTGGCGGTCGCCTCAGCACTATGGGCACTTGATGTCGAGATCACCTACGAGCACAACGCGCGGCGCGGCATCCCCGCCGACTTCCGACTGCACAACCCGAATCGCGCCGTGCAATGGAGAATCTAAACCCGCTCCACTACCATCGCGATCCCCTGGCCGACGCCAATGCACATTGTGCATAGTGCATAGCGGCCTTTGATTCGCTGCAACTGGTACACGGCGGTCGTGACCAATCGTCCACCGCTGGCGCCCAGCGGATGCCCTAGCGCAATTGCCCCGCCATTGGGATTGACCTTCGGCGAATCATCCGCCACCCCCAGCTCCCGCAGCACCGCCAGCCCCTGGGCTGCGAAGGCCTCGTTCAACTCGATGACGTCCATGTCGCCAACCGTCAGCTTCGCTCGCTCCAGCGCTCTGCGCGACGCCGGAACCGGCCCGATTCCCATGATGCGCGGCGCAACTCCGGCCACGGCCGACGCTACGATGCGCGCCTTCGGCGTCAGTCCATATTTCTTTGCTGCCGCTTCGGACACTAGCAGCAACCCGCACGCGCCATCGTTGATCCCCGACGCATTTCCCGCCGTGATCGTCCCGTTTGGCCTCACGATCGGCTTGAGCGCGGCCAGCGCCTCCATCGTCGTGTCCGGTCGTGGCTGCTCGTCCTTGTCTACGGTCACGGCGGGGCCTTTGCGCGGCGGAATTGCGACCGCAACAATCTCGTCAGCCATCGCCCCACTATTGATCGCTGCCGCCGCGCGCTGTTGGCTGCGATACGCGAACGCGTCCTGGTCAGCGCGTGAAACGTGGAACTCCTCGGCCACGTTCTCGCCGGTCTCTGCCATTGAGTCCACGCCGTAGCGTTCCTTCATCGCCGGATTCACGAACCGCCAGCCCAGCGTCGTGTCTTCCAGCTTGGCCGCGCGTGAAAACGCGGCGTCCGCTTTGCCCATGACGTAAGGCGCGCGCGACATGCTCTCCACTCCGCCCGCGATCACCAGTTCGGCCTCGCCGCTCTTGATTGCTCGCGCAGCGATGGCCACAGCTTCCATGCTTGATCCACACAGTCGGTTGACAGTCGTGCCCGGAACTTCCTGCGGCAGTCCCGCCAACAGAAGCGCCATGCGTGCGACGTTGCGATTGTCTTCGCCCGACTGATTGGCGCATCCGAAGATGACGTCATCGACCGCGGCCCAATCGACTGCCGCATTTCGCTCCATGAGCGCCTTGATCGGGATCGAAGCCAAGTCGTCGGTCCGAATGGAAGACAGCGCGCCGCCATAGCGGCCGAAGGGAGTACGAAGTGCATCGCAAATGAAGGCTTCAGACATTGCGGTTTCGAGAAACGTATTCACCCCCGCACTTTGAGGCATTCACGGGACTTCTCGACTTACCATAATAGCTTGAGCGTCCTTCGACTACGGGCACCTTTGCCGTCCTCACGACAATGCCCGCTCCACTTCTCTATTTTTCACCTTGCTGCATAACGAACTTCGCGAGATCCCCAGCCGTTCGGCCGCCCGGTCGATCGAGCCGCTCTCTTCCGCCAGCACCAGCCCGATATAACGCAACTCCAACTCCCTGATCGTGAGGTTGGTATCCAGCGCAGATGCCGCGACTTTCACTGGGGTGCTGTCCGGATACTGCAACTCCAAGTCGCGCGCTGTGAGCGGGCTATGGGGCGCGATCTGCGCCGCACGCTCCAGCACATTCCGCATCTCGCGAATGTTCCCGGGCCATGGGTAATTCGTCAGCATCGTCATCGCGCCGTCGTCCAGTGCGATCTCCCCGCAACCGCGCTCCATCGCAATGCGCCGCAGAATCTCCTGTGCCAGTAACGGGATGTCCTCCAGTCGCTCGCGCAGCGGCGGAATGCGAATGGGAATAATCGTGATCCGGAAGTACAGGTCCTCGCGAAAGCGCTGCTGGCGCACCAGTTCTTTCAGGTCGCGGTGCGTCGCTGAAATCAGCCGGATGTCCACCGTCCGGTCATGCACGTCGCCCAGGCGCCGAAAATGCCGGGTCTCCAGTACCTTGAGTAGTTTCGGTTGTACGGTCAGATCGATGTCGCCAATCTCGTCGAGAAACACCGTTCCCCGGTCCGCCACTTCCAGCAAGCCTGGCTTGGCGTGCACCGCGCCGGTGAACGCCCCGCGCTCGTGCCCGAACAGCTCGGTCTCCAGGAATTCCCGCTCCAGCCCCGCACAATTGAGGTCCATGAATACCTCATCCGCACGCGGGCTGTTTTCGTGGATCCACTTCGCCAGCACTCCTTTCCCCGAACCCGTTTCCCCCTGAATAAGGATGGGACTCTCGCTACTCACCACCCGCCGCGCCAGTTCCTGCAAATTGCGGATGGCCGCGCTCGTTCCCAGGAACGGATTGAGCCGTTCGCGTTTCGCCTTGGACAGGTTGACCAGGGAGTGTTGCCGGTAGCGCTTGTTTTCCAGCGCCCGCAGCAGCAGCGTGTGCAGTGCAGGCAGCTCAACCGGCTTGGTAAGGAATTGTTCCGCGCCTTTCTTGATCGCCCGCACCGCCAGTTCGATCGATCCCTGCCCCGTCAGCACGATCACCGGCAGGTCCGGATTGACGCTCTTGAAGTGCTCGAGCAATTCCAGTCCATCCCCATCGGGCAGGGAAAAATCCACGATCGCGGCATCCGGACTCGCGCCGCAGAACTTCTCCTGCGCCTTGCGGACGCTCTCCGCTTCGATCACCTGCATTCCCTGCGATTCCAGGAAATTGCGGATGCCAAAGCGGATCACCGGATCGTCATCAACCAACAGGACCCTATTTCGCGCCACGGTTGCACTCACTTGAGCAATTTTGCAGATCTAATTCCGGACCATCGGCCACCGGCAGAAACACTGTTACTTGCGCCCCTCCCGATAAACCATTCGACAGCCGGATCGTGCCGCCGAGGTCCTCGACGATTTTCTTTGCGATCGTCAGTCCCAATCCGGTGCCTCCCGGGCGCAGCGTAAAGAACGGTGTAAACAGTTTCTCCATCTTCTCTGGTGGGAAGCCCGGCCCCTGGTCAGCTACATCGCAGCGCAGCATCCTCCGCTCGCCAACCTCAGCAGACGACAAGCGAAGCTTTACGCTCCCAGCCCGGGGGGAATGCTGGATTGCGTTTTCCAGCAGGTTCTCCAGCGCCCGCCCCAGTCGCGATGGATTGGCCACCACTTCCGCGTCTCCCCCGAGGTCGAGCGCGAAGGCAACTCCCATGCCGGCCGCCAGGCTCTGGCACTCGCTAGTGGAGCGCCGCACTACCGCCGCCATCGACACCGGTGCCAACTCGCCCGCCGTAGGATTTCCGTAGTCGAGCAGGTCGCGCATCAGGGACTGAACCCGTACAATCCCCAGCCTCAGGTTTGCGATGTAGTTGTCCTCGGGAGCATCTTTCCGGACGCGCGCTTCAAACGCGTCCAACGTCGCGGACAAACCGAAGATGGCGTTCTTCGCCTGGTGGGCCGCTCCTGCCAGCAACGCTCCGGTCTCTGCCATGACCTCGCTTTGCTTCAGGCGTTCGCGCGCTGTGACCGCCGCGCTGATGTCGCGAATGACCAGCACCAGCCGTCTGGGCAGCACGCCCAGGCACGTCGGGAGCAGGAACGCGACAGCCTTGGATTCCAGTTGACGCGCCACTGCGTACTCGTGTCGCGCCCGCGTGTACGCCGCCAACCAGCTTCGCTCGGTCTCTGCTCCCATCACGTCGCTCACAGAATTTGCCGCCGTCGAATGCGGCTTCGCCATTCCCAGTCCCAAAACTCTGGTCCAGACGGTTGGTCAGTAGGATGGCACCTAAGAGTTATATGTACTAGCTTATAAGTGCCGAATCGAGATTTGCACGTTTGTTGCCAAATCGGGGTAGCTCGCGCAAACTCATGGCTATCGTCACTTGAGCGACAGTGCGCGGAATGGCATTCCTCAACACGGTGTCCAATATCCAGAAAATGGACGAGATTTAGTCCAAGATCTGGACGGATCGCTGTCCCAAATCGGAGCGCACCCTTCAACTTGCCGCCAGCGCACTCTCATCTCCCACCCGCTCGCCGTTTGTGATACAACTCTGCTGATATGAACCGCATCGTGGCACGTTCGCTTCTTCTTGCCGCAACCTTGGGCGCACTCACCCTCACCGCATTCGCCCAGTCCGCCAAGTCCGTCAAGAAACAGACGGTGGACGTGAAAGACGCCAAGGGAGCCAGCGTCGGAACGGCCACCATCAAGCCGTCGGGCAAAGGCGTCGAAGTCAAGCTCAACCTCAAGGACCTTCCTCCGGGAGAGCACGCCCTGCACTTCCACCAGAACGCCAAGTGCGAGGCTCCGGACTTCAAGTCCGCCGGCCCGCACTTCAATCCTGGAAAGCTGGAGCACGGCATGCTCAACCCGAAAGGCCATCATGCCGGAGACATGGCCAACTTCGACGTGAAGCCCAACGGCACCTCGAAGGCCGCGGTGAAGAATCCGGAAGTCGTGCTCGGAACGGGCAGCGAAGCTAACTCGCTGTTCGCCAACGGAGGCACTTCGCTGATGATTCACGCCAAGGCCGACGACATGAAGACCGATCCATCGGGCAACGCGGGCGACCGGATCGCCTGCGGCGTGATCACTAAGTAACAGCGGCTGTCGCTAGCGTCGTGTTTTCCTCCGTAAAGCAAAGGCACAGGTTTGTCCGCCGGTAGAGATCAAGAGAGATCCATGCGAGTCCTGGTAACGGGTGGAGCGGGCTATATCGGCAGCGTGGTGACCGACCATCTACTGCGCGCCGGGCACGCCGTCACCGTCCTCGACAATCTCATCATGGGCTGGCGCGAGGCTGTACCCGCTGAGGCGGAGTTCGTCCAGGCCGACATGGGCGACGAAGGTGCGCTTGACCACCTCTTCAGCGGCCACGGCTTCGATGCCGTCATGCACTTCGCGGCGCTGATCGAGGCGGGCGAGTCAGTCAAGCATCCCGAGCAATATTTCGAGAACAACTCGGCACGCACGCTGACGCTTTTGCGGGTGATGCTCAAGCACAAGGTTTCGCGCTTCGTTTTCTCCTCAACGGCGGCGGTTTATGGCGAGCCGCAAAGCATTCCCATCGTCGAAGAACATCCGTTGTTTCCGACGAATGCCTACGGCGAGTCCAAGCTAATTGTCGAACGCATGCTGGGGTGGTTTCACAGCGCGCACGGCCTGCGCTATGCCAGCCTGCGCTACTTCAACGCCGCGGGGGCGACGCCTGCGCGCGGCGAAGCGCACCGCAACGAGAGCCACCTCATTCCGCTGATTTTGCAGGTGCCGCTCGGGCAGCGCGAGGCATTCTCGATTTTCGGCGCCGACTACCCCACGCCAGACGGGACCTGCGTGCGCGATTTCATTCACGTGGACGACCTGGCTGCGGCGCACCTTTTGGCCTTGCAGGGTCTAGAAGCTCATGAAACGTTGATCTGCAACCTGGGCAGCGGCACCGGATGCAGTGTGCGCGAGATTGTTGCCCTTGCCCGCAAAGTGACGGGACACGCCATTCCTGTGATTGAGCGCCCCCGCCGCGGAGGAGATCCCGCCGTGCTCGTCGCCAGCTCCGACAAAGCCCGCAGCATTCTGGGCTGGAATCCAAAGTATTCCGATGTCGAGAGCATCCTCGCCAGCGCATGGCAGTGGCATAAGTCCCATCCCAAGGGCTACCTCAAACGTTGACGATTTGGTCGGAGTTCGAGATTCCCTCAATGGGAATGACTGAGGCTTTTGGGTACCCCCTCCCCCCTGCCCCACGGCTCGTAAAGTCCTGAAAACATTGGGGGCGAAAGGCGAAAGTCCGCGCAAAGTCGTCATCCCATGGGACTTACGAGCAAAGTCGTCTATTCAAAGAACTTAGGGCTCCCGCTCGGGACTGGCCGGGGGGGTGACGCACGCCTTCGGACTGAGCGACGCGAGGAGTCCGAAAGGCGCTGAAATTCCACGCCCGTGGTTGGACGCGAAAGCTGCCAGTTTCATAGATAAGGCGTCGGGGCGAATCCAGCCATGCAAATTCGTCGGGGCAATATTACGAAGGTAACCGGAATTTCCCGAAATGGGATGAAGGTGTGTCCTCACCCGTGTGACGACGTGAGGCAAATGAGTGCGGCCGACGAATTCGTTCTCACCACGGAGGACGCAGAGAGAGCCCCTGAAGATCCCACAATTGCCAACGGAAATTGCGGGCCATCGGCCGGCACACGCCGGATAGCCTCGTTTACCGGTCGGTCACCGCGGCGGTCTGTGGCCACTCGGCATTCGTTGCTTTCCAGGTCTTGTCCGGGTTGTAGAGTTCCATGGTCTTCACGATGTTCAGAGAATCCGGCCCCAGGTCTTTCTGGTAGACGGTTCCCTCATAGCTCACGACGAAGGTCTTGACGCCAGTCACGCGATATTCAGCGGGCACGGCGACCAGAGCAAAGCCGCCGATCATGACGTCTTCGATGACGTAGTTAATGGCGCCGTTGGGTGCGGCCGCGCCCTGTCCCTTCAGGATCTTGAAGTAGTAGCCGTGAAACCCTCCCTTGCCGGAGGTGTAGCCCTCCGACAGGGCTTTGGCGACAGCCTCGCCGATGGGGCCGCCAGGGGTCCCGTCGGCGTTCTTCCAAAACAGACCATCTTGCTTGCCGGGCGTGCTGAAGATCTTCTGCGCGTACTGGTTCACGCCCGAGTCATCATGAATCTCAGAGGCATACTCTCGTTGTGCAGAGACAAAGCCGCGGCACACCGTGATGGCGTCGAGCTCATTGGCGCCGATGCGGCGGAAGAGAATCTCCTGGCGGCCTTCCTTGGTGTTGAAGTACCATTTGCCGTTCTTCTTCACCAACGGAGTAGGCAGGGGCCATCCTAGTTCACCAACGATGATGGTCGCACGGTTCGGATTGTTCTTGGCCACTTCGATGGAGTTCTTGACCGCTGCTTCTTTCGCAAAAGCCTGCGCGTTGTTCTTGTCCTGGACGGTGTCATCCGATGCGACTACATCGTGGCCGTCTGGGCCCAGGATCGCCATCAACTCGGGGACGTCGAAAGCTCCTGCGGCTTTAATCAAGGCGTCGGCTGCCTGCTGGGGAGTGTCGAAGCCTTTCTGAACGACGGCAGCGGCCTGGGTTGCCGGCTGCACTTGCGCTATTCCCGAAACCGTCAAGAGGCAGCACAGGATGAGAACGACAACGCTACACGACTTCTTTCCAATCGCTACTTTCGAGTTCATAAGTTCCTCGCTCATCATGATGTGCCTGATTACCTGCGCCTTCCGCCGCCACCGCCACGGGAGCCGCCGCCTCCGCGAGAGCCGCCCATGCTGGAGGAGCCGCGCGAACTGCTGGCGCGAGCCTGGCTACCGCTCATGCCGCTGCCGGCACCGCCAAACGTACTCCGGTTGGTGGAGCTTGGGGTGTTACGAACCTGCTGGTTGCCGACGCTGTTAGCACCGGTGCCGCGGTTGGAGCTCATGTTACCGGCGCTGGGGCCGCTCCCGCGGTTCGACATATCACGAGTGCCCGCGCTGGGCTGCTGTCGCGCCTGCGCACCCTGATTTCGTTGGGCGTTTGCCTGACGCGTCTGCATGGAGTCGCCACGGGTGGTACCGCCGTACTGGTTGGCGGTGTTTCGGTCGCCATACGGGGCGCCACCGCGATGCTGCGGGTTGTGCTGCCAATTGCTGTTACCGCCGTTGACCCGGTTGCCACCGTTGATGTTGTTCCGGTTGCTGTTGTTCACAAAGTTGTTGTTGTGGTTGATGTAGACGTTATTGTTGCCGCCCCATCCTGCGCCGTAACCCCATCCGCCGCCCCACATCGCGCCCATGGCGACGCCGACGCCGAACGAAATCGCCATGCCTGCCGCGTAGTATCCCGGCGGCGGGTAGTAAATGGGAGGATAGGCATAAATCGGAGCGCCATACACCACCGTCGGGTTGTAGCTGGGCACATACACGACCTGTGGATTGGCCTGCTCGATGACGATGACCTGTGAGTTCTCGACGGTCTTGGTTTCCACCTTCTGCTGCTCCGACGACTTCAGGTTTCCGCTGCCCTGGGCCTTCGCGCGCATGCGCTGCACCGCGTCCATCACATCCTTTTGCTGCGCGAGAAATGCATTCCCCAGATCCGTCGTCCACTTGATGTTCTCCCCCAGCAGCTTGACGACTTCGGGCAGCGCGGCCAGTCCCTGGATACTCGGGTCCCAGTCCTGTTTCTTCACCGCATCGGCCAGCGCCTTTTCGCTAAGCCCCTTATTCTGGGCCAACCACTGCTGCAACTGGACCACTTCGAGTGGATAGGTCGAGGCCACCAGCGTCTGGCTGAGCAAAGGGTCCGGATACAGCGCAATCGGCGCCACCAATGAATCGAGCTGGTCGGCAGGTATCTTCGCTGCGGCCGCGGCCTGCGCGGACGGGGCGTCGGGCAACTGCGACTGCGCTGCCGCGAATGCAGGGCCGCCGGGCATCAACACGCCAACACAAAAGATTGCGGTAACTTGGCGGACGAACTGTAGCAGTCCAATGGTAAGAGGGTACTCTGAATTCATTGGGTCCATTCCTGTGATGACATGCTCGGGATCTCTGACCGCAACATCGCGACAGCATAACGTTGCTGTCCCGGTGCTTCTCTAGAACCGATTATTCTACGCGCCGCACCAGTACAACCCAAGGTTGTGAGCCGCAATTACGACAGAAAGCGCGCGCGCTGTTCGGCGGTAGGGACCAGGCAGGATTGTGAGCCCGACGCCAGGCGGCGACGGTTGCGGGCTATCAGACGATATCCCCAATTGCGTAAACCAGCCGGAATTATCGATCCGAGAGTAGCCAGTCGCGACCAGCCTCCGCCGAGATAGTCGGCGGCGCGCAGCACCGAATCCGATTCGATCGCAGCGTGATCGTCGGTGATCCACAACAGCGATTCGACGGCTTCGAGGTGATGGGTGCGGCGCAAGTCCTGGCCCAGCGCGGAGTCGCGGGGCACGAACAGCAGGTCGTGGCGGCGTTCGTGGCTCAGGATAAATTGCACCGCGCGGCTGCAGAATCCGCACGAGCCGTCATACACCAGCATGGGAGCGTTATTGGCGGCAAGTGGCATTTGCGGTATCACACAGATATAGATGCACCACGGAGGCACGGAGGACACGGAGGATTTTAGAAATCAAGAATTCGGGTTTCTCCGTGCCTCCGTGGTGAAGACTTCTTCCTAACTCTTGTAGTCCGCGCCGCGCAGCGCGTCGCCGAACTTCGCGAGGAAATCTTGCACGTGGTCGCTGGTGGCGAGCGGGCCCATCAGTCCGATGCGAAAGACCTTTCCGGTCAGCGGACCGAAGCCTCCGGCGATTTCGATGCCGTCGTCCTTCAACAGAGAAGCCCGGACTTTGGCATCGTCCACACCTTCGGGTACCTGCGGCGTATTCAGGTTCCAGATGCGGTACTCGGCCGGGACAAGCATCTCCAGTCCCATCGAGCCGATGCCTTTGACGAACTCGAGGTGTGCCTGGCGATGGCGGTTGCAGCGGGTTTCCAGGCCTTCTTCTTCGATGAGGCTCAGGCCTTCGTGTAGCGCGTAGAAGAGCGTGGCCGAGGCGGTGTGATGGTAGCGGTGCGACACAAAGAGGTAGTCGCCGATGAGCTTGATGTCGAAATACCAAGAGCGATTGGTGGACTTGCGTGCCTGCAGCCACTCGACGGCGCGCGGGGAAATGGTGATGGGCGACAGCCCCGGAGGACAGCTCAATCCTTTTTGCGTGCAACTGTAGGCGATGTCGATGCCGGTCTTG
>Ga0302321_100005909_pt1 | contig 10736 bp, 5 predicted proteins | sample Fen_T0_1_FD_202505 | JGI IMG/M metagenome (GOLD analysis project Ga0302321, IMG submission 202505) | Peat permafrost microbial communities from Stordalen Mire near Abisko, Sweden - Fen_T0_1 | ecosystem: Environmental > Terrestrial > Soil > Wetlands > Permafrost | place: Sweden: Abisko...
GCCGCCCGCGCTGGCGCCGGCGTCATCAACTGGGCCAGAGCAAACTGGCTGAAGACCGCTTATTGATACTGATACCGACATGGCCAACGCATTTCATCAGAACAGCAAGTGGAATCCTTCCATGCCGGCGATTTCGACCGGATACTTGAAACCAACGCCAAGGCTTCAGCGACTGACCAGGCAATGCTTCGCTTCCCGCCAAATTCCATGTTTGAGTAATTAAATACCTATGCGCCCCACCCATCTTTACGCCTGTCTCTTGCTGCTCGCCGGCCTTCCGGCGGCCGGTTTTGCTGCGGCCGCCCCGCTGGCGGTCACTGCGGTCAACCCGCTTCCCCTTGCCCGCGCCAGCCAGACCATTGAGCTGGCGGCCGCGCAACTCGCCCCGCTCGGTGAAAAAAATCTGGCAAAAATCCACGTGCGCGATGCCTCCGGCAAAGAACTGCTCTGTCAGGCCGTGGACACCGATGGCGACGCCCTTCATCTGCCTGACACCGTGATTTTTCAATCCAGTTTTGGCCCCAACGAGACCCAAATGTTCACCATGACCAGCGGTGCCCAGCAGGAGTTTAAGCCCGAACAGTACCAGGCGTTTGGCCGTTTTGTGCGGGAACGCTTTGATGATTTCGCCTGGGAGAACGACCGCATTGCGCATCGCACCTACGGTCAGGCGCTCGAAACGTGGGCAGGCGAGCCGCTGTGCAGCAGCACCATTGACATCTGGTCCAAGCGCACCAGCCGCCTGATCATCAATGAATGGTATCTGGCCGGCAATTACCACGCCGATGAAGGCGGGGGTGCGGATTTCTATTCCGCCGGTGTGAGCCGGGGCGACGGCGGGAACGGTCTTTGGGCGGCCGACCGGCTGTGGGTTTCGCGGAATTTTATCAACAGCCGCGTGCTCGCCAGCGGCCCCATCCGCGTGCTGTTTGAATTGGAGTACGCGCCCTTTGAGGTCAACGGCCTGAGCGTGGCCGAAGTGAAGCGGGTGTCGCTCGATGCCGGCCAGCAATTTGACCACTACCAGAGCAGCTACAAAATTTATTCCCGGCCCGATCGTCCGTCCGTGGCCCTGACCAATGCCATCGGCCTGAAAAAAACGGCCGGCGAACAGTTGGAATTGAATGCCGGCCACGGCTGGTTTTTGAAATGGGAAAACATGGAAAAAAACGCCGGCCAGCAGGGCCTTGCCGTCATCTTTTCCCCGGCCCTGCTGGTGAAACAATCCGAGGACAAGCTGAATCACTTGATCCTCACCAAGGTTCCCGCCGATAACATCTCCTCCTATTGGGCCGGCTTTTGCTGGGACCGGGCCGGTCAGTTTCCCGACTCCGCTGCCTGGAAAAAGCACGTGGCTGAATTTGCCCAGGGCGTGGCCGCGCCGATCGCAATCAAAATCAACTAAGCATCCTGCACCCCTGCCATCAAAACGAAATCATGAAACACCCACTGCGTCACCCGCTGGCATTCCTTGGCTTGGCCACCTTCTTCCTCCTCCCCGCCTGCCGTGCGGTTGACCCCGCTCCCGCCACCCACCCTGAAACGTTTGCCGGCGCCACGCCCCTCCAATGGTCGGTGCGCATGGCCGATTCAGAAACCGCGCGTCTCGGCGACCGCCTGGCCTGGCGACCGGGCCGCACCGTGAAGTGGGACTACACCGCCGGCCTCTTCACCTTGTCGCTGCTCAAGTTGAATGCTGTCGTGCCGACGCCCCCCTATGTGGCTTTCAGCCAGGACGCCATCGGCTCCTTCATTGCCCCAGATGGAAGGATTCAAGGCTACCAGCCTGGCGATTACAACATTGATAATATCGCGCCCGGCAAAACCGCCCTCGCCTTGTTCAAACTCACCCACGAACCCCGCTACCAAAAATGCGCTGATTTGCTCCGCCAGCAACTCGCCAGCCACCCGCGCACCAGTCAGGGCGGCTTCTGGCACAAACAGCGTTATCCCTCGCAGATGTGGCTCGACGGCCTCTTCATGGGGGCACCGTTCTACGCCGAATACACCGCGGATTTCGGCCGGCCCCAGGCCGATTTCAACGATGTGCTCAATCAATTCAAACTCGTTCGCGAACATTTGTACGACCCGCAATCAGGCTTGTTCTACCACGGCTGGGATGAGAAAAAAATTCAAGACTGGGCCAATCACACCACCGGCACCTCGTCCAATTTCTGGGGCCGCAGTCTGGGCTGGCTCGCCATGGCCGAGGTGGATGTGCTGGATTTCCTGCCCCCGGATTATGCCGGTCGCCAAGACCTAGTCGCGCTGATCAAAACGACCGCCGACGGTATCGTGAAATGGCAGGACAAAGACACTGGCCTTTGGTGGCAGGTGCTCGATCAGGGCGGAAAAGCCGGCAACTACCGCGAAGCCACCGCCAGCGCCATGTTCGTTTATTCCCTGGCCAAAGCCGTCAACCACGGCTACCTCTCGCGGGATTATGTGCCCGCCATTCTCAAGGGCTACAACGGCATCATCACCCAGCTCATCAAGACCAATATCAACGGCCGGATCTCCTTAAGCAAATGCTGCTCCGTCGCCGGTCTGGGTTACGGCCGCGATGGTTCTTACGCCTATTATCTGCGCGAACCGGTTGTGGACAACGACCTCAAAGGCGTGGGCCCGTTCATTCTCGCCGGTCTTGAAATCCAACAACTCCTCGGCCTGCCCCCGCAGGCGCAACACGAACTGAAACCCGCCCCGCCCGCCCGTCCGTCCGTCGCCCGCGAATGGGAGCAGGTGTCGGCCATCCTCGCGCGCATCGTGGCGCCAATATTTCCGGGTCGTGAATTTTCCATCACCGACTATGGCGCACTCGCGGGCGGCCAGACCGATTGCAGTTCTGCCATCACCAAAGCCATCGCCGCTGCCTCCGCGGCGGGCGGCGGCATCGTGAACGTCCCGGCCGGCGAGTACTTGACCGGCCCCATTCACCTGCAGAGCCGGATTAATCTGCACCTCGATGGCGGGGCCACCCTGAAGTTCATCACCGATCCGAAAGCCTATCTGCCCGCCGTGCTGACGCGCTTTGAGGGTATGGACTGCTACAACTATTCGCCCCTGATTTACGCGTTGGGCCAGACCAATATCGCCGTGACCGGCGAGGGTACCTTGGACGGTCAGGCGGACGATTCCACCTGGCTGGCGTGGAAGGGGCGCAAAGGCGTCGTCGACGGCACTCAGAAGGCCGCCCGCGCCAAACTCGACCAAATGAACAATGACGGCGTGCCCGTCAGCGAACGCCGCTTTGGCGAAGGCGACTTTTTGCGCCCCAACTTTATTCAATTCAATCTCTGCCGGAACGTGTTGATCGAGGGCGTCAAGCTTCGCCGCTCACCCATGTGGGAGATTCATCCCTTGCTCTGCACCAACGTGACCGTGCGCAACGTGGACATCGTCACCCATGGCGCGAATAACGACGGCTGCGATCCGGAAAGCTGCTCCGACGTCCTCATTGAAGGCTGCCTGTTTGACACCGGCGATGATTGCATCGCCATCAAGTCCGGCCGGAATGCCGATGGTCGCCGCGTCGGCGTGCCCTCCCAAAACATCATCATCCGTGATTGCATCATGCGCGAAGGCCACGGCGGCACCACCATCGGCAGCGAAATCTCCGGCGGCTGCAGCAACGTATTCGTCGAAAACTGCGAGATGAGCAGCCCCGATCTGACCTGCGCGCTGCGGCTGAAATCCAACGCCATGCGCGGTGGCACCCTGCAAAACATTTTCATGCGCAACGTCAATGTCGGCCAGGTCTCGGATGCCGTGCTCCAGATTGATTTTCTCTACGAAGAAGGCGTCAAAGGCGAACAGCGGCCCGTCGCCCGCAATGTCGTCATGGAAAACATCCAGGTGGCACAAACCCCGCGCGTGCTGAATGTGCGCGGTTTTCCCGCCGCCACCATCAGCGGGGTGCGGATCTATAACTCCACCTTCAAGCAGATCAAAAAACCGGATCAAATCATTGAGGCCGACGTGAAACTGGTGGATTGCGTGCTGGAAGCCGCCGATAAATCCAAATCGCCATGATTCTTTCCGTGCCCCGGTTGTTGTTGGCGCTGCTGCTGGCCGCTTTTCCGGCAGCCGCCGTCGTGCCGTGGACCCTGAACATCAACACCAACAATGTCCGGGTCGTCACCAACGCCACCTATGGCGCGATGGGAAACGGCATCGCGACCAACACGACGGCCATTCAGAGCGCCATTGATGCGGCCACCGCCGGCGGCGCCACGAACGGCCTGCTCGGCGGCATCGTGGAACTCCCGCCGGGGATTTATTTGAGCGGCCCGCTCACCTTGAAGCACAATGTGAATCTGCAAATTGATGCCGGCGCGGTTTTGCGCATGCTCCCCTTTGGCCAGTATCCAGTCACTTGGACGACGAACAACGGCACCAACATTTACTTCACCGCCGGCAATTTTATCAATGGCTCCAGCGTGACGAATATTGCCATCAGCGGCGCCGGCGCGATTGACGGGCAGGGGACCCCGTGGTGGCCGTGGGCCGACACGAACGGTGCCGTCCGGCCCATCTTGATCCGCCTCTCCGGCTGCAACCGGCAGCTGATCCAGGGGGTGACGCTCTCCAATTCGCCGATGTTTCACATCGCCATCAGCGGCAGCAAGGGAAACGCCACCGTGCAGGGCGTCACCATTCGCGCGCCATCATCCTCCGCCAACCCGCCCTCGCACAACACCGATGCCTGCGATGTCAGCGGCACCAACGTCCTCGTCCAGAACTGTGACATCAGCGTCGGCGACGATGATTTCACCTGCGGCGGCGGCACCTCCGATGTGCTGCTCACCAACAACATCTATGGCAATGGCCACGGGGTTTCCATAGGCAGCTACACCCAGGGCGTGTCCAACATCATGGTCATCAATTGCACCTTCAACGGCACCGACAACGGCCTCCGCATCAAATCCGACAACGACCGCAGCGGCTGGGTGCGGAACATCAGCTATTACAACATCAGCATGACCAATGTGCATTTCCCCATCCAAGTCTACGGCTATTATAATGAAGTGGGCACCCCCAGCAAGATCACCCCGTATTACGCCGCCACCCAGGCCGTCGCCGCTGTGGTGAGCACCACCCCGGCCTTTCGCGACATCACCTTCAGCAACATTACCGCCACGTCCGTCAGCGGCTATCCCATCGGCGTCGTCTGGGCGCGTACCGAAATGCCCGCGACCAATCTGGTCTTCAAGCGGGTCAATATTACTGGCAACCGGAATTTCTGCCTCTACAACGTCAGCGGCGCGCAGTTCATCGACTGCAACCTCACCGTCACCGCCACTTCCAACACCTTCGCCCTGTTTAATGCGCAGGCCATCATCACCAACAGCACCCCCACGAACCGCCTGTTCACCTTTGACGGCCTAACCACCAACGGCTACGGCAACAACCTCGCCTTTTACAATGCCGCCGGTTCGTTGAAAAACACGAATGCGTTCGATGACGGCCCCCTCACGCTGGCCGCCAGCACCTTTACCGTGAGCAATAATCTCAGCCTCGCGCCGGCAACCGTGGTGAATTTTACGTTGGGCACCAACGCCACCAAACTGGCCGTGACTGGCAATCTGGTCCAGGGCGGCACCAACAACATCGCCGCCGGCCCCGGCTTTACCAATGGCACTTACACCTTGATGACCTGCTCGGGTTCGTTGAGTGGTTCCCTGCCGGTGCTGGGCACCACGCCGCCCGGCTACAGTTATTCCCTGTCCAATAGTTCCGCCAGCCCGCAGGTGAATCTCACCGTGACTTTGCTGCCGCCAACCAACCTTGTCGCCGCCGCGACCAATCTGCTCATTAATTTGAAATGGCAGGCCGTATCCGGCGCGACCAGCTACATCGTGAAACGTGGCACCGTCAGCGGCACTTACCCGACTATCTTCAGCGGGCTGACCGCCACGAACTATGCCGACGCCGCCGTGACCAACGCCGTGAACTATTTTTACGTCGTCTCCGCCACCGGCGCGGGCGGGGAGAGCACCAATTCGCTGCCTGCCACTGCCGTGCCGCTGCCCTCCGACCAGCCCGCCACTCTCGCGTTGCAGACCGTCGGCGGTCAGCTGCAGCTTGCCTGGCCGCCCGATCACCAGGGCTGGCGGCTGCAAATCCAGACGAATAGCTTGGGCCTCGGCCTCGGCACCAACTGGGTCACCGTGCCCTATTCCACCAATGTCATCCAGGCAAGCCTCCCCATCAGCCCCACGAACGGCGCCGTTTTCCTGCGGCTCATTTACCCGTGATGCTGGCGCCGTAAAAAACGCGTTGCCTGCCAACCACGACGCGCGCACATACTCCCCAGCGCCGTCGGCGCGGAATATCTGTAGCCTAACGACCCAAACAGCTTTTCCTTCTCCCACTCGGGGGAGAAGGTGGCCGGCAGGCCGGATGAGGGGGCGCCGCCTGTCACGTTGCCATGCACCCAAGCCTTTAGGTCGCCTGCCAACCAACGTTCCAGACCAAGTATGCCGCATGTCGTGAAAGCCCACGCAGAACCAAATTGGCAGCTTTGGCGGGGCGACAGCAATCATTGCAAGCCTTTGTAAATCAATTTGACAGTCTCAAGCTTCAGCCGTAATTATTAGAGCACGGTCTTAAAGGCAAAGGCTGTAAAAAATGGGCTTTGTTTGGCTTAAGGGAAGTACACGGTTATGGAAAAGTTCCGGCATCATTTGAGTTTGCTGCTAAATATATTGATTGTCGCGATCGCGTTAGGCTTGCTGATGGCGACTTTTAAATTCGGTCTTGAGGTTGGTCATCCGGCCAAGAGCGGCGGGGAGCGATCTTCGGCGGCGTCACCCACCCGGCTCGATTCATCACGGAGCGTTGATTAGATGTCGTGTACGAGCCTCATGAAAAGAAACGATATGGACGGCCTCCACTTTACCGCCGGTTTTTTCTCGGCGTGGGCATTGGTGCTTGGCTGCGTTTGGCGGCACTAACCGCATCGTACTACAAATAAACCTATGGGCAATTTTTACACCAACTACACCCTGCGCGGCCCAAGCCAGGCGGCGGTCGCGACGGCCCTGGCGGGGCGGTTCGCCATTGTCACCCCGGCACAGAATGGTTGCGTCGTCGTCTTTGATGAGGTGTCAGACCATCAGGACCAGAAGGTCATCACCAAGCTTGCCTCGCAATTGTCACGGGCTGCGAGTTGTCCGGTGCTGGCCGTCCTCAATCACGATGACGACATTCTCTGGTATCAACTCCACTTGAACGGCAAGTTGGCTGACGAATATGATTCATCGCCGGGATATTTCGACCCGTCCGCCGGACCATCGGCTCCGGCCGGCGGTGATGCCCGGAAACTTTGCGATGCCTTCGGCGCCACCTCCGTCGCGGAGGTTGAGAGCATTTTGCGTAAGTCATCATTTGGCAAGGGCGGCTATACGTTTGCAGTCGAGCGGCACGCCGACCTCGTGCGCGCGCTCGGCCTTTCTGTCTTCGGAATTGGTGCGGGGTATCGTTCCGTTTCGCACGGAGAATTGCCGGAGGGTTTGACTGAAGCTGGTCTCGTGCGGGTCGGTGCGCCAAAGTCCTCCGGCAGCACAATTCAGTACACGGAATATAAGCACATCATTACGACGGACCCGAAAGTTCGGGGCGGTGCGCCCTGCGTTCGTGGTTTGCCGATTGCGGTCTCTGACATTTCCGGCTACTTCGCCGCCGGTATGAGTGCCGAGCAGATCTTTGCCCGCCATCCCGAACTTAAATTTGAGGACGTCATGGCCTGTATGATTTTCCTGGCCCATCAAGTCTTTCCACAAAAATCATGATTTTGAGAAGGACCGCTCCGCTGGCCAACCGCGACACGCGCGTATATTCCCCAGCGCCGTCGGCGCGGAATATCTGTAGCCTCACGACCCCCAACAGCCTTTCCTTCTCCCCGATGGTGGGTCGAGCCTCCGGCTCGTGGCCAACGGCCGGATGAGGGGGCGCCGCCTGGCACGTGGCCATGCGCCCAAGCCGATCGGTCGCCTGCCAACCCACGCATCCAGATTCGGCCTGCCGCAAGCCTTGAAAGCCCCCACAACCAACCGCCAGTTTGGGCTGGGCGACAGCCCATCCAATAAAAAACAGGCGCCGGACTTGCCAGCGCCTGTTGGGTGAAAAACCTCAAAGGTTCAGCGACGATTGCGATTTCGGCGCATGGCGATCAAGCCCGCGATGCCGACGCCCACCAGCGCGGTCACGCCGGGTTCCGGAGCGGGCACGAACTCAACCTTGAATTGAGTGGTATCAAAGCTGGTGGCCGTGGCTTCCGGCGTGCCGGGGCGGATCCCAAAAGTATTGAACGAGAGCGTCTGCGCCGTGGTGTCCGAGTAACTCACATCCAGCACCCCGTCGCCGTCCAACGTGCCGCCGCTGTCGGTGATGCTCTGGGTGATATCAGCGCCCGTGGCCGTTTTGGTGATCGACCAGTTGAGCGTATAAGTGTTGTCGCTGGTGAAACCGGGGGTCGTGCCCACGACTGATGCGGTGGAGGCATCTTGGGACCAAGCCGCCGCCGTGCTCAGAAGATTGTTGGCGACACCCGCCGTCGCCCATTCCATCACGCGTAATGAGGATGCGTTGCCGAGTGTCCCGGCCCGCATGTTAAAGAATATGCCATAGCCGGAGTAAATCTGACTGGCCGGGGTCGCATCGCCCGTCAGCTTCGTTCCCGAGTTTACAATGGCCAGGCGCATATCCTGATTGCCCGTGCCCGTGGTGGTCACCCCGCTCGGCTTGAAAACCCACGTGAGCGAAAGTTTATCCCCCACATTATTCAGTGAAACCGTTGAGGCTCCCGGAGCAAAATAGGTCGTGAGCGACATCGACGAGGCGGCCCCGGCGGCATTGACCATGTGCCCCGGCGACATCGTGGTGGCAGAACCCGTGCCCGAACGATACCACGCGGATTCAATGTCCCCGTCCGCATCACTGTCCGTGCCGTTCTCGGTATAGGTTGGCGCGGCCGGGTCGGTGCGGTTGCTATCCTGAAACGTGTCATTCACAAGAATTTGAGCCCGACTTGACAAGCCAAATCCGCAAGCGATCGCCAGCGCCAAGGTGATGGAATTGTTCTTCATGAATTAGTTGATAAGGGGTTTCAGAAGTGACTCTAAATTTCCACCGTCCATTAAACAACCTTTGCTACCACCGTAATTTTGCACAAAAGTTTGAAAATAGTGCCTTTTCCTTTGTGCCTGCAAAGTATTCTTACCGCCTTGATGCAGTTTATCCAAGCCGGCGAGAACGTCGGCGCACCATTTCGGTTGGAGCCCCGCTTTCCCAACCGGCTTTATGCCTTTCCGCCGCCGCCAAAGCCGGTGCCACCGCCACCATCCCGGAGGGATGACAGCTTGTAGCCGGTGGTTGAGCCTTGCGACACCACCGGAACTCAGCCCCCAAAATCTTCCCGCACCCCGGCCGGGGTGCCAGCACCGGCCAAGCGGTTGGCCAAACTATTGGTACAACACAAGGGCGTGAACAATAGTGGGCCTGGTAATCGCCATTTTTTGTCTATTGTTCAAATCCCTTGTTCGTCCCATCCGTCCGTGTCCGTTCGAGCCTGGTCGCCCCGGTGTAGCGTCGAGCCTGTGGTTCGAGAGTCTGGCGAACCACGCCCCACGCCTGCCGCCCTGTTTTTGTCCCACCGGGACACCCGGAAATAGCCCGGTGATTCATCGCCGGGTCATGCCGCGATAACGAAACCAGTCCCGGCCGGGACGGCTGAACCGGGGTTTGTTTGCCGCCATTTTCCGCGGCCCCAGCTTAACTTTGTTTCTTAGTTGCTTCGTTGTTCAATCCCTTTTTTTGTCCCCTCCCGTCCCGCCTCGATGAAAATCCTCTAACGTCCGGCTGATAGTTGTTGTTCCAGCCATTTCACCAGCGTTCCCTGCCATTCCGGCTCGAACTTTTTCCAGTCCGCAATGCGGTGTTGCCCTTCCGGGATCATGATCAAATCGCACTTTACCCCCGCCGCCTTGAGCTTTTCCTGAAACGCCAGCGACTGCCCCGCGGGAACCGTTTTGTCCGCGCTCCCTTGGAGGATCAGAAACGGCGGCAGCCCCGGCTGCACATAGGTGAGCGGTGAATTTTCTCTCAAAACCGCCCGCACGCTGTCGGTCAGGTTCGTGGCCTCATAACCGAACAGATTGCGCATGGAAACGCTCAGCCCGCCGCGCCGCTCGTTGTCGGCCACCAGGTCCGTCGGCGGCGCCAAGGCGACAATGGCTTGCACGCGCGTGTCGGCCGCCGCGTGCGTGCCCGCCAGCGTCACCAGTTGCCCGCCCGCCGAGTAGCCCAGCAGCGCGATATGTTCGGGATCGCCCCGGTATTCCGCCGCGTGCGCCTTCACCCAGCGGATCGCTGTTTGCACATCCTCAAAACACGCGGGCCAGCGGTTCGTTGGCGCGAGGCGGTAGTTGATGCTGAACCAGGTGAAATTCGTCGCCACCGGGGCGAAGACCGGCACGATGTCCGTCGCCTTGTCACCCGTCATCCAGCCGCCCCCATGCACAATCAGCACCACGGGAAACTTCCCGGCCCCGGCCGGGATGTGCGCATCCAACCGCAATTTTTCGCCCCCCGCCTCGCCGTATTGAATGTCAAAGCGGTTCGCGCCCACGGCCGGATTCAGCGTTGGATTCCAGTTGTCGGCGCCCCCAAGCACCTTTTCCACCGTGATCTTGCCGGCTTCGGATTGAGTCAATTGCCTGACCCAGGCCGGCCGG
>Ga0302321_100005910_pt1 | contig 10735 bp, 9 predicted proteins | sample Fen_T0_1_FD_202505 | JGI IMG/M metagenome (GOLD analysis project Ga0302321, IMG submission 202505) | Peat permafrost microbial communities from Stordalen Mire near Abisko, Sweden - Fen_T0_1 | ecosystem: Environmental > Terrestrial > Soil > Wetlands > Permafrost | place: Sweden: Abisko...
GAAGGACTAGGGGGTCCGTCCAGGGGCAGGTGCCGAGACACGGTGATGCTGGTCAGCCCGGTGACATAGCCGAGGTGCTCGTTGAGGCGCAGCATCGAGGTGTTGCCGGCCTGGGTCCACGTGTAGAGCACGGTGACACCGTGCTCGGCCGCCCAGCGCAGCGTCCGGCGCTTCAGATGTGAGGCGATGCCGCGCCCGCGCCAGTCCCGTCGTACGGCGGTCAGCGCGTTCTCTCCGCGCTCCGGGCGGTCGGTGTCGCGGTCCAGCCCCGCGCAGCCGATCACCTCGCCGCCGTACAGGGCAAGGAACATCGGGTCACCGGCCCACGAGGTGTTCCATTGCTCGGCGCTGACCTGCAGCGGCTCGAACAGGGCGAAGTCGGCCAGCACCTGGCGGCCGAACCTCTCGAAGGAGTCCGCCCACAGCTGCGGGTGCTGGTCCAGCGTCAGCACGTCGACACCGGCCGGTAGTGCCGACGGCGGCGGCTCGTTGCCGACGGCGCGTACCTGCTCGATCTGGCGATCCACCTCGACGAAGCCGAAGCGCTCCGCGAACCCGAGCGACCGGGGCTCGTCGACCATCGCGCGGACCTCGGACAGCCCGAGCGCCGAGACGTGCTCGGCCAGGCGTCGCAGCAGCGCCGAGCCGACGCCACGCCGACGGTGCTCAGGCAGCACGCGCGGGGCCACGAAGCCGCCACCCGTGTCCGACCTGTCGGCCACGCCGGACCCGACGACGGTGCCGTCGAGAGTCGCGAGGACAAGCAGCCGTTCGGGCGAGTCCTGCTGGCGCATCTCCGCCAGGGTGTCGCACCGCTCCCCCGGGACCACGGCGATCCGGACACGGCGCCAGGCGTCGTAGTCGTCGTCGGTGACGCAGGTGACAACCTCCATGCGTCGCAACCTACGAGGCGGGTGCCTTCACCACCAGCACCGGGCACTCGGCGCCGCGCATGATGCGCTGCGAGGTACTGCCGACGAGGAGCTCGCCCATCGGGCTGCGCCGTCGCATCCCGATCACGACCAGATCGGGGCTCGTCTTCTCGACGACTGAGAGGATGCCGCCGGCGCGGTCGGTACTGGCAGGGAGCTGGTGGATCTCGACCTCGACCCCGGCGGCCCCGAAGACGGCCGTCACCGCATCCAGCCGCTGTTCGGTGGACATGGACGTGTCGGTCTGCGCGACCGGTCGCGTGACGGTGACGACCACCGCCTTCGTGTCGCGGCGCCGGGCCTCCTCGACAGCAGCGGTCAACGCGGCGTCACCCTCGGGGGTGTGGATGTAGGCCAGCAGGATGCTCATGGACTCTCCTCGTGTCGTCGAGCAGCATCCCACCCCACGCATCCCGTGTCTCGGGTGCCCGTAGGGCGTACACCCACCCTCGCCGGGTGATGCCGGGCCGGACCCGACCCGGCCACGATATGGGCTCCGCGGAGGCAAGGAGCACAGCGATGTCAGAGCCCGTCATCACACCTGTCGACGAGTACCGACGGGTCGTCGAGGAGCTCGAACGAGCCATCCGCCCGCTGGCGACGTCGGTGGACGGCCGGCAGTTCGGCTTCCAGGCATCACTGCACGGGCTCGCACTGCAGACGGGCGGCTACGTCGTCCTCGAGCGGGACGAGCAGAGGTCCTTCGGCCAGATCCTGTCTTTGCGCCCGGACTCGTCCGACTTTCCTCGGCCCGGCGCCGGGGCCACGGCGTCGCGGGTGACGATCCGGCTCGCACGCGGAGAAGGAGTCATCCTCGACGGCGACGGCCAGACCTTCCACGACGCCCTGGCCCGCCCCGCGACACCGGACGAGGTGGATGCGTGGTTCAGGGGCGTACGACCCCAACGGTCAGCGCTGGCGATCGGCGACCTGATGCTGGCACCCGGGGTGCCGGCCGCTCTGGATGCGGGCGGCTTCAACCGGCACACGTTCATGTGCGGCCAGTCCGGCTCCGGCAAGACCTACTCGCTGGGTCTGGTCCTCGAGCAGCTGCTCGTCTCGACGAGCCTCCGCATGGTCATCCTCGACCCCAACTCCGACTATGTCCGCCTGGCCGAGGTGCGCGACGAGAGCGGGTCGCCCGCCGCCACGGCGTACGCCGCCGCCGCGGCCGGTGTCTCCGTCTGGCAGAACGACCCCGACGCCGACCAGCCACTGCGCCTGCAGTTCGCCGACATCGACCCCGCGGCGCAGGCGGCGCTGCTCGGTCTGGACCCGGTCCGGGACCGCGAGGAGTACGCCGCGCTGTCCGGGATCCTGGCCGGGAGCCGCAAGGGCCAGGCCCTGATCAGCGGGCTCGATGCACTGCTGACGTCGGACAACCCCGACGTCCACCAGCTCGGGCTGCGCGCGGCCAACCTCGGCGTCCTGACCTGGTCCATCTGGAGCCAGGGCCGGGGCCGGTCGCTGGTGGACGAGCTGGAGGACCCCACGTCACGCTGTCTGGTCGTCGATCTCGGGTCGCTGGACACCGTCGAGGAGCAGCGGCTGATCGCAGAGACCGTGCTGTCCACGCTGTGGCGCAGCCGCAGCCGGCGCGAGCCCTGCCTGGTCGTCATCGACGAGGCCCACAACGTCTGCCCGAGCAAGCCGGGGGACGCCGTGACCGCGCTGGCGACGAGCTTCGCGGCCCTGATCGCCGCGGAGGGCCGCAAGTTCGGGCTCTACCTGCTCACCTCCACCCAGCGTCCGCAGAAGGTCAACGAGGAGGTGCTGTCGCAGTGCGACAACCTGCTGCTGATGCGGATGAACTCCGAGGCCGACCTCGGATACCTGAGCGACACCTTCTCCTTCGTGCCTCCGAGCCTGATCCAACGGGCGACCACCTTCGGCCTGGGCGAGACCCTGGTCGGCGGCAAGTTCTTCCCGCACCCGGCGTACGTGAGGTTCGGGGCCAGGATGTCGCAGGAGGGCGGCGCCGACATCCCGACCGCCTGGGCGAGCCCGACCTGACCCCGACGTCGATGGCGGGGTCAGGTCCGCCCACGACACCGGACGTCCCGCAGGTGTGTCGTTGCACGCCTGCTCGTCCGGCATCGGGCCCGTCAGGACTCATGCCGATACTGGAACCATGCCGTCGACGAACCGCATCCACGTCCTACGTCGCCGTCTCGCGGTGCTGCTGTCGGCCGCGGGGGCTCTGGTGCTGGCAGGTGGAGGCGGGTTCGCCGCCCTCGAGAGCCATCAGGTGACGAGCTTCTGGGAAGGCGTGTGGTGGGCCCTGTCCCTGATGACGACGGTGGGTTTTGTCGGGGAGTCCCCCGAGACGACCAGCGGTCGCCTGGTTTCCGCGGTCCTGATGCTGGCCGGGTTCGCGCTGATGACGGTGACCACGGCCGCCATCGCCTCGAGCCTCGTCCGCGAGGAGGAGGAGCCCGGCCAGGCCGCCGAACGAGACTTCGAGCAGGCCACGCGGGAGGGACTCGCGGACATCACCTCGCGGCTCGAGTCCATCGAAGAAGCGCTCGCTGAACGCCGCGGAGACGGCTCGGTCGAGTAGGTGTCCGCTCAGGTCGATCATCAGGGCACGCTCAGGACCCGCGCCCGCAGCGGTCGCTCCTCCTGCGCCCAGAGCAGCACCACGTCGCCTCCGGGCGCGACCAGCGTCTGGGTCGCCTCCAGCACGTCGACCTGGCCGGAGTCGGGTTGGGCCGTCGTGGTGGCGTGCCACCCCTGTCCTGCCGGCCGGTACCTTCCCCACATCCCGTAGCTGTTGTCCCAGCCGGCGAACATGTCACCGCGCGCGTTGAGCCCGGTCATGACGCCCGCCAGGCTGACGGTCGGGTCGGCCAGGGTCATGGGCGTCGTCCAGCGCCCCCCGGCCGTACGACGTACGGCGTCGACGCGGTCGCGCTTCCACAGGTAGGCCACGAGACAGGCTCCTGCCGGGTTCAGCGCCACGGACCACTGACGGACGTGCACCGACGAGGGCGTGACCGGCACGGGCGCCTTCCAGACGCCGGTGGTCGCGGGCCGCACAGCGACCCGCACCCGACCGCGGCCACCGAACACGATCGTCACGGCGCCGTGCCTGCCGACGCCCAGCTCACCCAGGGCACCCGTACCGACCCGCTCCGCCGGGCTCCAGACACCCGTCATGGAGCGTGACCGCACCTTGACCGCCGTGGGTCCCGACGCCGGAGAACGCTCGTAGGCCACCCAGGCCCTGCCGTTCGGAGCGAAGGCCGTGTGGGCGTTGCCCGCCGCGGCAGCGGGGGTCACGGCGTGCATGGAGCCCCATGGCCCACGGGTCGGCCGGTACACGGCCTGAATGCGGAACGGGATGTGACGCTCCGCACTGCCCCATTGCCACGTCACCAGGGTCGCTCCACCGGGGTGCACCGCCAGGTCGAGGTCGAGGGCGCCGTAGCGGCTCTCCCCGTCGGGATATCCGGGTGCCACCGCGTCGCGCGACAGGTGCACCGGACGTGTCCACGGCTTGCCCCAGGGTTTGCGTGCGGCCCACACACCGGTCGTGAACCCGGTGCGGTCACGGCACCAGGCCACGATCAGGTTCCCGGCGCGGTCGGTGCCTACGACAGGGCTGTACCCCGCGCCCAGCGTCACCGGTGCCAGCCACCTGCCGGCGGCGGTGCGCTGGGCCACCTTGACAGGTTCGGGCCAGCCTTTCTGGGACCCCCAGACGACGGTCGTGACACCGCGTGCGTCCACGGCCATGGACTGACCGTGGGGAGCCCGTTCGAACCCGTGGACCGATCCCCACGTCTCGGTGGCGGCGACGACCGCCGTCGCCGAGGGCGCGGCGGTCGCCGTGCTCGCGGCCACGACCTGACCGGTCACGGCCAACGCGGACGCGCTCACCCAGACTGCACACCATCGCACGGACATGACGAACCTCCCCGTGACAACCGTCCCCTGACGAGCTCCCTGTGACGGCGGCACGACCGCCACCACTGTCGATCCTCCACCGACGGGAACGATCAGTTCAGGGCTCATCGCCCTTCACCCGACAGGCAATTCGTCCCGGGTGAGCCCCGGGGCTGCGCCATCCGGCCCAGGAGGCTCGGGCCACGGACGCGCTCCGGTGCCGGCGTCGCCGACGGTCGCTGGACGGCTCCCGAGTGGTGACGCCGGGCGGGACAACCTCCTTCGCCACTCGGGACCGAGGTCCCTGTCCGCCTCGGCGCCGAGGGAGCAGCGTGAGGGGCAGGTGAGGAGGGGTCCCCGTGAGCGATCCGCTGAGCAAGGAACGCTACGACCAGCCACCCGGCGCCGGCCCGAGCAGCCCTGCCACGCCCGCACGACCGTGGCGGGAGGCGCGCGCCAGGCTCGACGGGCTCCCAGGCGGTCGGGGGCTCAACATCGCCCACGAGGCGGTGGACCGACACGTGCTCCACGGCGACGGCGGCCACACAGCACTGCGCTGCATCGACCTCGACGGCCACGTCGAGTCGTACTCCTACGAGCAGCTGCACGTCTCGACGAACCAGTTCGCGGAGGTGCTCCGCACGCTCGGCGTCGGGCCCGGTGAGACAGTCTTCACCCTGCTGGGCCGCGGGCTCGAGACCTACGTCGTGGCGCTCGGGACGCTGAAGCACGGCAGCGTCCTCTCGCCGCTGTTCGCCGCTTTCGGCCCCGAGCCGATCCGGCAGCGGCTCACCCTGGGCCACGGCCGGGTCCTGGTGACCACCGCCGAGCTGTACCGGCGCCGCATCCTGGGCATCCGGGAGCAGCTGCCCGAGCTGGCCGAGGTGCTGCTCATCGACGCCGACGACGTCCCTGGCACCCGGTCCTACCAGGGGCTCCTCGCCGCGGCGTCCGGACGCTACGAGATACCGCCGACCGACCCGGCGAGCGTCGCGCTGCTCCACTTCACGAGCGGGACGACCGGGGAACCCAAGGGCGCCCTCCACGTCCACGAGGCCGTGGTCGCCCATCTGGCAACCGGTACGTACGCCCTGGGCCTCGGCCCCGACGACGTGTTCTGGTGCACGGCCGACCCGGGCTGGGTGACCGGGATGTCGTACGGCGTCATCGCCCCGCTGGCCTGCGGCGCCACCGTGGTCTGCGACGCCGGCGAGTTCGACGCGCGACGCTGGTGCCAGGTGCTCCAGGACCAGCAGGTCACCGTCTGGTACACGGCACCGACTGCGCTCCGGATGTTCATGAGGGCCGGCCGGGACGTCGTACAGCCGTACGACCTCAGCCACCTGCGCCATGTGGCGAGCGTCGGCGAGCCGCTCAACGGGGAGGCCGTCGTCTGGGCCCAGGACGCCTTCGGCTGCCCGGTCCTCGACACCTGGTGGCAGACCGAGACCGGAGCGATCATGATCTGCAACCCGCCGGGCGAGACGGTGCGACCCGGCTCGATGGGTCGTCCGGTTCCGGGTGTCGAGGCCACGCTCCTCGAGCGCGGTGAGGACGGCCGAGCCGAGGTCGTCGACGGTCACGTGCGCCTGGTCGCTGCCGGAGAGACCGGGGAGACCGGGGAGCTGGCCCTGCGCCCGGGGTGGCCGTCGATGTTCCGCGGCTATCTCGGCGACGACGCGCGCTACCGGGCGTGCTTCGCCGACGGTTGGTACCTGTGCGGCGACCTCGCACGACGGGACGACGACGGCTACTTCTGGTTCGTCGGCCGCGCCGACGACGTCATCAAGTCCGCCGGACACCTGATCGGCCCGTTCGAGGTCGAGAGCGCGTTGATGGAGCATCCCGCCGTGGCCGAGGCGGGGGTGATCGGCAAGCCGGACCCGATCGCCGGAGAGCTGGTCAAGGCGTTCGTCACGCTGCGCGACGGCTTCGAGCCCACGGACGACCTGCGCATGGAGCTGATCGCCTTCGGTCGCAGGCGACTGGGCTCCGTGGCCCCACGCGAGATCGCCTTCGACCAGCACCTGCCGCATACGCGCAGCGGCAAGGTCATGCGGAGGCTCCTGAAGGCTCGTGAGCTCGGGCTTCCCGAGGGTGACCTGTCGACTCTGGAGGGCGCGAGATGAGCCGGCGTAGGACGTCCGCCACGGGGACCACCGGAACCGGTGCGATCGCGCCGCCGACCCAGCACCGGTTCGAGCTGCTGCGACAGATGACCCGCATCCGGCTCTTCGAGGAGCGCTGCGTCGAGCTCTACAGCGCCACCAAGATCCGGGGGTTCCTGCACGTCGGCATCGGCGAGGAGGCCGTGGCCACCGGCGTACTGACGGTTCTCACTGCCGAGGACTCCATCGTCTCGACGTACCGCGAGCACGGTCACGCTCTCGTCCGCGGGCTGTCGATGGACTCGGTGATGGCCGAGATGTTCGGAAAGGTGACCGGGTGCAGCCGGGGGCGTGGCGGCTCGATGCACCTCTTCGACGTCGGGCACCGGTTCTACGGCGGCAACGCGATCGTCGGTGGAGGGATCCCGATGGCGGTCGGAATCGCACTCGCCGACCGGATGCGTCACCAGACCTCGGTCACGGCCTGCTTCTTCGGCGATGGCGCCTATGCCGAGGGCGAGTTTCACGAGAGCGCCAACCTGGCCGCCCTGTGGCGACTGCCGCTCCTGTTCTGCTGCGAGAACAACCTGTACGCGATGGGCACCGCCATCGAGCACGAGCAGGCGGAGACGGACCTCGCACTCCGTGCCGCTTCCTACGGCATGGCCTCGTGGTCGGTGGACGGCATGGACGTCGCCGCCGTCGAAGAGGCCACCCGGCATGCCGTCGAGCGGATCCGGGCCGGGGACGGGCCGTGCTTCCTCGAGCTGCGCACCTACCGGTTCCGCGCCCACTCCATGTACGACCCGGAGCTGTACCGCGACAAGGCGGAGGTCGGCCACTGGCGCGAGCGTGACCCGCTCGAGCTCCTCACCGCCGCGATGCGGGCCGACGGGGAGCTCGACGAGGACGCGTTCGAGGCGATGACCGCCGAGGCACGGGCCGAGGTGGATCGAGCGGTCGACACGGCGGAACAGGCTCCGTTCGAGCCGGTCGAGGACCTGACCCGCTTCGTCTACTCGGAGGCGGTCGGCCCCGGCCCGACCCGCGCAGGCGAGGAAGGAGCCGGGTCGTGAGCACCACGCTGGTGGAGACGACGTACCGCGAGGCCATGCGCGAGGCCATGCGCGAGGCCATGCAGCGCGATGAGCGCGTGTTCCTGATGGGCGAGGACGTCGGCGCGTACGGCGGGTGCTTCGCGGTGAGCCTCGGACTGCTCGAGGAGTTCGGTCCCGAGCGGATCCGGGACACGCCGCTGTCGGAGTCGGCGTTCGTGGGCGCCGGGATCGGCGCAGCGATCGCGGGGATGCGACCGATCGTCGAGATCATGACCGTCAACTTCAGCCTGCTGGCGCTCGACCAGATCATCAACAACGCCGCGACGCTCTCCCACATGTCCGGAGGTCAGGTGTCGGTTCCGGTCGTGATCCGGATGACGACGGGCGCCGGCCGCCAGCTCGCCGCGCAGCACTCGCACAGCCTGGAGGGGTGGTACGGCCACATCCCCGGGATCAAGCTGCTGGCACCGGCGACCGTCGAGGACGCCCGCGGCATGCTGTGGCCGGCACTCCAGGACCCCGACCCCGTGCTCATCTTCGAGCACGGCACGCTCTACCCCATGCCGGGTTCGCTGGCGCCGGACGCGGCACCCGTCGACATCAGCCGTGCCGCGGTGCGGCGCCCGGGCAAGGACGTGACCCTGCTGACGTACGGCGGCTCGCTCCCCAAGGTCATGGCCGCAGCGGAGGAGCTGGCCACGACCGGGATCGAGCCCGAGGTCGTCGACCTGAGGGTGCTGCGGCCCCTCGACGACGAGACGATCGTCGGGTCCGTACGCCGGACCCACCGCGCTGTCATCGTCGACGAGGGGTGGCGCACCGGCAGTCTGGCGGCAGAGATCACGACCAGGCTGGTCGAGCAGTGCTTCTTCGACCTCGACGGCCCGGTGCAACGCGTGTGCTCGGCGGAGGTGCCGATGCCGTACGCGAAGCATCTCGAGGAGGCGGCGCTTCCGCAGGTCGCGACGATCGTCGCCGCCGCCCGGCAGGTGGTCTCGGGATGAGCGACTTCACGATGCCGTCCCTCGGAGCCGACATGGACTCCGGGACGATCGTGGAGTGGCTGGTCAAGCCGGGCGACCACGTCCAGCGCGGTGCGCCGATGGCCGTCGTCGACACCGACAAGGCGGCGGTGGAGATCGAGACCTTCCAGAGCGGCGTGGTCGGTGACCTGCTGGTCGAGCCCGGTCAACGAGTCGACGTCGGTACTCCTCTCGCGACCATGCTGGCGGCAGGCGAGGCGCCGTCGGCCGCTCCGGTCTCGGTCGGGAAGGCGAAGCGGCCCCGTGCGAGGCGGGTGCCGCCCCCACGAGAGGCGGCGGCACCGGTCCCGCCGGCCGTCCCGCGAGAAGCCGAGGTAGCGGCAGCCGCTCCCCCGGCTCCGAGTCCGCCGTTGCGGCACCACGCCGCCGAGCTCGGCGTGGACCTCGCGTCCGTGACCGGGACCGGTACCCACGGACGGATCACGCGTCGTGACGTCGACGCCGCCGCGCACCGGCCCCGGGTCTCGCCGTACGCCCGCAGGCTCGCCGAGGAGCTCGGGGTCGACCTCGCGGCCGTCACCGGCACCGGGACCTCGGGCACCGTCCGGGCCGAGGACGTCCGCGCCGCTGCGCACGCGCGACCGGAGGTGCCGCCCGTGTCCACCGAGGCGCCCCGCTCGGACCGGGCCACCATCGCTGCCCTGATGAGCAGGTCGAAGCGGGAGATCCCGCACTACTACGTCGCGACGACAGTCGACATGCACACCGTGGTCAGCTGGCTCCGGGACACCAACCGCGACCGCAGCGTCGCAGAGCGGATCGTGCCGGCCGCCGCGCTGCTGCGTGCTGTTGCGCTGGCGGCTCGCCGGATGCCCCAGCTCAACGGCTTCTGGGTCGATGGTGTCTTCGTACCCGGCGAGGACGTTCACGTCGGGGTGGCGATCTCGGTGCGGCGCGGAGCGTTGGTGGCCCCGGCGCTGCGACATGCCGCCGACCTCGAGCTCCCGGTCCTGATGCAGGCGCTGCGGGACCTGGTAGGGCGTGCGCGCAGCGGAAGGCTCACCCGTGCCGAGCTGGCCGACCCGACGCTGACCGTCACCGACCTGGGTGACCAGGGGGTCGAGGAGGTGTTCGGAGTCATCCAGCCACCCCAGGTGGCGCTGGTGGGCATCGGCCGCCTGGTGGAGCGGCCCTGGGCGGTCGACGGGCGTCTCGGTGTGCGCCCGCTGGTGCGGCTCTCCCAGTCGGGCGACCACCGCGCCACGGACGGCTACACCGGCGCGAGGTTCCTGGCCACGATCGACGACCTGCTCCAACACCCGGAGGCACTATGACCATGACACCGGACCAGGCACGCAGCCTGGTCAGCAAGCAGATCCGCTTCATCGTTCCCGACGCGGACCTCGACGGGCTTCCACCCGATGCCGATCTGCGGCGGACGCTGGAGCTGGACTCGTTGGACTTCCTCGAGTTCGTGGAGCGGTTGAGCAAGGACGCCGGCGTACGGATCGACGAGGACGACTACCCCTCGCTCGCGACGATGGAGTCCTGCCAGGCGTTCCTGGCCGCTCGCACGGCGGCATCAGACTGACCCTGCCGGCGTGCCGCCCGGTCTCGACCGGGCGGGCGGCTCGCGGTGGTGAGGAGGCACCACGAGCACGGGCCTGCTGGCGAGCTCGAGGATGTGTCGTGTCTGAGGACCGACGTAGGGCTCACCGCTGATCGACCGGAACGAGCGCCCCACGATCACCAGGTCCGCCGGCCAT
>Ga0302321_100005911_pt1 | contig 10734 bp, 9 predicted proteins | sample Fen_T0_1_FD_202505 | JGI IMG/M metagenome (GOLD analysis project Ga0302321, IMG submission 202505) | Peat permafrost microbial communities from Stordalen Mire near Abisko, Sweden - Fen_T0_1 | ecosystem: Environmental > Terrestrial > Soil > Wetlands > Permafrost | place: Sweden: Abisko...
TGGTGCTGGAGCGGGCCTACCGCGAAGTGCAGCGCGAGGTGCACCCCGACCGTTATGCGCAGGCGAGCGAATCCGAGCAGCGTCTCGCCGCTCAGTGGGCAACACAGGTCAACGAAGCCTATTCGACCCTGAAGTCGCCATTGGCGCGAGCGCGCTATATCCTCAAGCTCAATGGCATCGATACGCTGGAAGAAACCAACACTGCCATGCCGCGCGCCTTCCTGATGCAGCAAATGGAATGGCGCGAAGCGGTGGCCGAAGCCCGCACGGCCGGCAACATCGACGGCCTCGACACGTTGAACCGGCAGAGGCGTGGCGAGGAACAAATGCTGATCGCGCAACTCGGCAAACAGCTGGCCTACGCCAGCACCATGCCGGCCGCGACTGAGACCGTGCGCAAACTGCGTTTCCTCGAAAAACTCGGCGAAGAGATCGATGATGCCATCGGCGCCCTTGGCGATTAATCGAATCATGCATTTTCCGCGCTAGTCATGGCCCTCCTGCAAATCGCCGAACCCGGCGAATCGACCGCGCCGCACCAGCATCGACTGGCGGTTGGCATCGATCTCGGTACCACCAACTCATTGGTGGCTGCGGTACGCAGCGGCAGTGCGCAGGTGATGCTCAACCACGATATGCAACCCTTGCTTCCCTCCGTGGTGCGCTACAGCGCGGACGGCACTGCGACAGTGGGTGCCGAAGCCAAAGCCGCGCAGGCAGATGATCCTGCCAACACCATCGTCTCGGTGAAGCGCTTCATGGGCCGCAGCATTGCCGATGTCGCCAAGTACGGCGCACTCCCTTACCGCTTCATCGATGCCCCCGGCATGGTGAAAATCGAAACCGTGGCCGGCGTCAAATCGCCGGTCGATGTTTCGGCCGATATCCTCAAAGTGCTGAACCGCGTCGCCGTCGATGCGCTGGGCGGCGAGCTGGTGGGTGCCGTCATCACCGTGCCCGCCTACTTCGACGACGCGCAACGCCAGGCCACCAAGGACGCGGCGCGCCTCGCCGGTATCAATGTGCTGCGCCTGCTCAACGAACCCACCGCGGCCGCAATCGCCTACGGCCTCGACAACGGCAGTGAAGGCACCTTCGCAGTGTTCGACCTCGGCGGCGGCACTTTCGATATTTCTCTCTTACGTCTCACGCGTGGTGTGTTCGAAGTGCTCGCCACCAACGGCGACTCCGCGCTGGGCGGTGACGACTTCGACCAGGCCATCGCCGCGCATTGGCGACACGTGCATCAATTCGCCTCCGCCGATCACCGTGACCTACGCCGCATGCTGATGGCGGCGCGCGCGGTGAAAGAGCAGTTGACCACCCAGGAATCGGTTGAAACCTCGCTGATGCTTTCCTACGGCCAGGAATTGAAACTGAAGCTGAGCCGCGAAGAATTCCAAACTATGACCAGCCACCTGGTGGCGCGTACCCTGCAGCCAGTGAAAAAAGCGTTGCGCGACGCCAAGCTCACTGTGGCCGACATCGACGGCGTCGTGATGGTTGGCGGCGCCACGCGCATGCCGCACGTACAGCGCGCGGTGGCCGAATTTTTTGGCCGCACACCGCTTAACAATCTCGACCCCGACAAAGTCGTCGCCCTCGGCGCCGCCATCCAGGCCGACGTGCTGGGCGGCAACAAGTCCGGCGACGACATCCTGCTGCTCGACGTAATCCCGCTGTCGCTGGGTCTCGAAACCATGGGCGGCCTGGTCGAAAAAGTCATCCCGCGCAATTCCACTATCCCGGTGGCGCGCGCGCAGGAATTCACCACCTATAAAGATGGCCAGACGGCGATGGCCATCCACGTAGTACAGGGCGAACGCGAACTGGTGAAAGATTGCCGTTCGCTCGCGCGCTTCGAACTGCGCGGCATACCGCCGATGGCGGCCGGTGCGGCGCGCATCGCGGTCACCTTCCAGGTCGATGCCGACGGCCTGCTGGCCGTGTCCGCCCGCGAAAAGGCGAGCGGTGTGGTCACGCAAATCGAAGTCAAACCTTCCTACGGCTTGAGCGACGGCGAAATTGCCGAAATGCTGAAAGCGAGTTTTCAATACGCTGCCGCCGATGCCGACACCCGCGCGCTGGTCGAGGAGAAAACGGACGCCGGGCGATTGCTCGAAGCCGTCCGGGCCGCTCTCGCAAAGGATGGCAACGAACTGTTGCAAGCCGCTGAGCGCAGCACCATCGACGCGGCCGTGGAGAAGCTATCGCAAACCGCGCAAGGTTCCGATAGAGTCGCCATCAAAGCCGCCAAGCAGGCGCTGTCCGATGTCACCGAAACCTTCGCCGCGCGGCGCATGGATCGCGGCGTAGCGGCCGCACTCACCGGCAGGACCTTGCAAGAAATCGACACCCTATGACCACCGTAAAAGTCCTCCCGCACGAACGCCTCTGCCCCAACGGCGCCGAGTTCGACGTGACGCCCGGCACCACGCTCTGCGATGCGCTACTTGCGCACAACATCGCCATCGAACACGCCTGCGAAAAATCCTGCGCGTGCACCACCTGCCACGTCGTCGTGAAAGAGGGTTTCGATTCGCTGGACGAACAGCAGGAAAAAGAGGAAGACATGCTCGACATGGCCTGGGGTCTCACCCCGCTGTCGCGCCTGTCCTGCCAAGCGCGCGTGCGAGATGAAGCGCTCACCATCGAAATCCCCAAATACACCATCAACCACGCGCGCGAGAATCATTAGGAGCCGCCATGGGTCTCAAGTGGACAGATAGCCTCGAAATCGCCATTCAACTCGCGGACGCGCATCCCGACATCGACCCGAATACCATCCGCTTCACCGATTTGCGCGAATGGGTGATGGCGCTGCCGGGGTTTGACGATGTGCCGGACCGTAGCGGGGAAAAAATCCTCGAGGCGATTCAGATGGCATGGATCGACGAGGCGGACTGACATATCCTGCGGCCACTTGAACGCCGGTCAGCTTGTGTCTACACTGCACCCATGAAAACCGTCGGCGAATTTCCCCGCGATGAAATCGTCCTGGACCCGCGAGAAGCGCTTCGCCGTGGTCGAGTGCTCGACGCGATGCTGAAGTCGGCACTACCCGCGTACCCGCGCGGGGTCATGCGCGGCACTCACGAAACGTTCCAGCGGATGGATGAGGCGCGCATGATTGCCATCGCGCGACGCGTGGCGGAGTCGTGACCGCCGCCGATCCACTGCTCGATCTGTTGCGCCGGCTACAGACCGAAGAAGTCGATTACGTGTTGGTGGGAGGACAGGCGGTCCGCCTCAACGGATACTCTCGCGCCACCGAGGATATCGACCTGCTTATCAAGCCCGGCCGCGACAACGGCCAACGTATCCTGCGAGCGCTCGCTTTTCTGCCGTCGAGCAAGGAGTTGGATATCAACTGGTTCGAAGCGGCTCCGGACGGCGAAGCCGAGAATATTCGCGTCGCCGACGAACTACTGATTGACCTTCTTTTTAGTGCTAACGGCCATTCCTACGAATCGCTGCGGCCGAACATTCGCGAATTGGCAATCGATGGCGTGGCAATACGTGTACTGGATATCGATGGTTTGCTGAAAACGAAAACTGACTACCGCGAAAAAGATGTACTGGATAAACAAGTCCTGACTCGCATCCAAAGTGCGTTGAACTCGAAATAGCGCAGGAATTCGGTGATGTCACGGATCGAATTGGGGAGAAGATTCTGGAGGCGATTCAGATAGCTTGGATTGAAGAGGTGGAATAGCCAGCCGAGCCACTCCGAAATTGCGCCAACACTCACGCAATTTTGGTCGACAATTTCGGAACTATGTACATGGCGAAACCCCCTCGGTAGCCAAGTACATACTTCCGTAATCAAATACGATCTGGAAAAGTGCAAGTGCTGGTTGCAAGCGGCTTTCCCAGAGCTGGCAAATCTCACCCGTGTGTACAAAGCGACCCTTTAAACTTGACAAATTAGCTTGGCGAAAAACTACGGAACAACTGCGACCGCCGATTTCAAAAATGGTTACGCTGACCCAGAAAATCCTCTTACGTGTACGATGAAATGCTGGTAAAGCAGGTGAGCGAAGATCTGACGCGAATGCTGACGACACCTAAGATTCATGGCCTCGATCTTCATTTCGCCGGGTACTTTAACGAGCTTGGCATTACAGTTCACGTTGCCAAGGACCTGACAGATGATGAAATGACCGCACTTGCTACGCTCGCACTGAATTATCTCAATTCAATTCTGCCGAAGAAAAATGCCAAGTTTGATTGGCAACTTGCCTTTCGCCGGTCCGATGTACTAGCGGGACTATTTTTTCCTGGCGACTCGCCTGCGGACAATTGTGCAGGCTTTTAGAAGAGAATCGCGTCAACATAGAGTTGATGCGCTCGCTTAAGTGAAGTGTTTTGAATCGACACTTCAACTTGTCCCCTCCCCAAGCCTCCTGGCCGCCGCCACAAACCGCGCCAAAGTACTCGACACCACCCCGCGCGGTATCGCAATATCGATCAACTGAAACCGCCCGCGCGTAGCCATCGCGCGATCCAGCGCCGCTTTCAATTCCGCCCGCGTACTCACTCGCGCGCCATCGCCACCCATCCCCGCCGCCATACCTGCGAAGTCCCAGCGGCTGAGTTCGGCGAAGTTGGTGTCGTGCTGGAAGGTGCGCAGCATTTCCCAGCCGGCGTTGTTGAACACCAGCACGATCGGGTCCCAGCCGTAGCGCTGACAATTGCCCAGCTCCCAGCCGGTCATCTGGAAGGCGCCGTCTCCCACCAGGATCAGCGGGCGCTGCCCGGTGGCTGCCTGCAAGCCCAGCCCGGCCGGCACGCCGAAGCCCATGGTGGCGTAGTAGCCGGGTGCCACCATTTCGGTGTGCCGGATATCCATGGCGGTGAACAGGCAATCGCCGACGTCGGCGGCCATCGGCAGTTTGCCGTGCGTGGCCATCAGGTCGTTGACGGCGGCGGCGATGTCGGCGGGGGCGATGGGCTCGTTGTCGGCGGGCATGTCGTGCGGGAAGTCTTCGCTCGCCGAGATGCGGCGATGTTCCTCCGGCCCCACCTGTTCCAGCATGCGGTCCACCAATGCGTCCAGTGGAATATCGGCATAGGTGTGATAGCCCACCGTCACCGCGCCGTTGAGCGCCTGTATGGTCTTGCGCAAATCGATGGCCTTGAGGCTGACCGCGAAATTGGTATCGCAGACGATCACACCCAGCAAAAAGAGGCCGTCGGAATCTTCCACCAGCCGCGTAACCTCCGGCGGCCCGGCTCGGCCCATATAGGTGCCGAGCAGGTTCACGTCGGCATCGGCCAGCAGGCCGCGGCCCATGAAACTGGTGACGACCGGCAGGTCGAGCCGCCGCGACAGCATCGCCACCTTTGCTTCCAGCCCGAAGCGGCGCACTTCCACGCCCGCCATCAGTACCGGCGATTGGGCGGCGCGCAGACGCTGCAGGATTTCTGTCACACACGCGTCGAGCGCATCGTCATCCACAGATGGCGGTGGCGGCGGCACCACCGGCTCGCAAGGCACCGCTGCCATATCGCGCGGAATTTCGATATACACCGGTAGCGAATATCGCGTGCAGTTGGAAAGTGCCCGCGCAATATCGGTGGGCGCGCGCGCGGCATCGTCAAGCCGCACCTGGTCGCAGGTGATTTCCTTGAACATCTGCAGTTGCGAATCGAGCGTCTTGGCCTGGTGGTGCAACAGCAGGCCCGAGCGCGACTCGCTCTTGCCCGGCCCGCCCGAGAGCACCACCAGCGGAGATTTCTCCGCATAGGCCGAGGCAACGGCGTTGACCATATTGAGCGCCCCCGCGCCGTAGGTGACCGCAGCCACGCCCACGCCGCCGGCGATGCGCGCGGCCGCATCGGCCGCAAAGCCCACCCCCGGCTCGTGCGAGAGAGTGTAGAGCGGCAGGATTTTCGAAGACTCGATTACGCGAAAATACGGCAACGCGAAATCGCCCGGGATGCCGAAGATCTGGCGGGCGCCGTGCGCTTTGAGAGCAAACAGCAACGATTCAGTGAGGTTCATGGTGACGTGGCCGCAATGGGGATGCGGCGGGATCGCAAAGCTAGGGAAGCGAGTCTGCCACGTTGCTTTTCAGCCAGTGGGTTAGAAAGTCGTTTGGCTGATCCAAATCAAATTCGCGCCCGAAGGTGACGGCGGTGAGGGAGGTGAACCAGAAGGTGACGGCGGTGAGGGAGGTGAACCAAAATCCATGGCAATGGGTACACTGACGCCAAATTCATCGTCCGAAAGCCAAATCATGATCGAAAAAGCACCGGGTAAACTGGTGGCTGGCGCCAAGTGCAAGGTCGTCGGCGTAACCCATGCCGGCAAGGCCGGTGACGTGCGGGAAATCAATACCAGCAAGAATGGTCACGTCACGATCATGGTCGTGCAGAAGAATGAGGAGCGGTGTAAGACCTTGGCGACAAGTGCTTCGATACTACAATAATGGCGACCGACCCCATGTATTGGGGTTTCGCAAGACAATTCCGAAATGAGCCAACCGAAAATGCAAATTCAGCCGATTTTGGATGCCTACAAATCATCCGTATTCTCCAAGGATGTGGCGGCCTTTGTTTCTCTTTGTCACCAAGACGTGCACATCTTCGACATGTGGGATCAGTGGTCGTATCGCGGCATCGACGCCTGGCGCGATATGGTCACAGAGTGGTTCGGCTCGCTGGGCACGGAAAAGGTTGTCGTCGACTTCGATGAAGTGGAGACTGTCGAGGCGCCCGGCATGGTGGCCGTCCATGCGCTGGTGGCTTACAAGGCCATATCCGCAGAGGGCAAGGAACTGCGCTGCATGGTCAACCGCCTGACCTGGGTGCTCAAGCAAGAGGGCGGCGCCTGGAAGATCGTCCACGCGCACACCTCGGCGCCGATCGACGGCAGCACCACGAAAGCCATCTTTCGGCGCTAGTGTTTCTCCGATCAGCGTGGTGCGCCCCCCAACTCCCGCGCAAAAAATGCCTCCATCATCCGATCCCGATGCAACCGGTTGGCCTTGGTCGCCAACCCGTGCTTCGCTCCCGGATAAGTCATCAACTCGAACAACACGCCGCGTCCGGTAAGGTCGCTGATCAACCGCGTCGAGTTGGTGAACAGCACGTTGTCGTCCGCCATGCCGTGCAGCAACAGCAGCGGCGAATGCAGCCCGCCGAGGTGCGCAAACACGCCACTCTGCTTGTAGCCTTCGGCATTGGTCTTCGGGTCGCCCAGGTAGTGTTCGGTGTAGTGGGTGTCGTAGAGCGCCCAGTCGGTGACCGGGGCGCCTGCGGCGCCGGCGGCGATACGGTCCGAGCCGGCGGCGAGCAAACGCACCGTCATGAAGCCGCCGTAGCTCCAGCCGAATACACCGATATGTTTTGCGTCGACGTAACTTTGCCTGCCGAGCCAGTCGATGCCGGCCAGCTGGTCCTGCACTTCGGCCTTGCCGAAGTTGCCGTAGATGACGTCGGTGAACTTGCGCTCGCGCCGCGCCGAGCCGCGATTATCGAGGCGGAACACGACGTAGCCGTGCTGCGCCATGTATTGCTCGTAGTAGCCGCCCCATTTGCGCGACACCATCTGCGCGCCGGGCCCGCCGTATACGTGCACCAGAGCGGGATAGCGCTTGCCCGGGTCGAAGTTGGCGGGTTTGATCAGCGAATAGTGCAGGTTCTGGCCATCCGCTGCGGGCAGGGTGCCGAATTCGGTGGCCTGGTGCGATGCGACGTAGGGCGCGTAGGGGTGCTTGGCGTTCAATTCGTTGTGCTCGATCCAGGTGACGAACGAGCCATCGGGCTTTCGCACGCTGGTCTGCGGTGGCGTGTTGGTGTCCGACCAGGTCTCGACGAACACATCGCCGCTGTCGGCGAACTCGGCTTCGTGCCAGCCGTCGCTCATGGTGATGCGCGCCGGGCTGTCGGCGCGGCTGCCGTCGAGCGGCAGGGCGTACACCTGCTTGTCGATCGCCGCGTCGCGGTTGGATGCGACGAACACGAGGCCGGCCTTTTCGTCGATGGCGAGCAGGTGCTCGATACCCCATTCGCCGCGCGAGATGTCGTGCAGCAGCTTGCCGTTGAGGTCGTAGAGGTACAGATGATTGCGGCCGGTCTTTTCCGAAGCCCAGACGAAGGCATCCTGCTTGGCGAGAAAGCGCAGGTCGCCGTGCAGGTTGACCCAAGTCTTAGATGTTTCGGTAAGCAGGATTTTTTGCGCGAGCGTTTTGGCATCGACCGACACCAGGTCGAGCCGCTGCTGGTTGCGCGCCTCGCGCTGGAACACCAGTTGTTTGGCGTTCTTGCTCCAGTCGGCGCGCACCAGATAGATGTCAGTCTCTTTGCCGAGATCGACCTTGCGCAGCTTGCCGTCGGCGAGGCCCGCGATCCAGAGCGACACCAGTACATTCTTCGCGCCGGCATACGGGTAGCGCTGTTCCACTACCTCGGTGCGGTCGGCGTAGATTTCAAAACGCCGCGCCACCGGTACGGGCGATTCGTCGAAGCGCTTGAAGGCGATGGCGGAGTCGTCCGGCGCCCACCAATAGCCGCTGGTCTGCGCCATTTCCTCCTGCGCCACGAATTCGGCCTCGGCATTGTGAATGGTCTTGCCGCCGTCGCGGGTGAGCTTGCGCTCCTTGCCGGTGGCCATGTCGACTACGAAGAGATTCTGCCCGCGCACGAAGGAAATAAATTTGCCCTTCGGCGAAACCTGCGGGTCGAGTACATCGCCGCTGGCGATGCGCCGCGCCTGGTCTGGATTGGCCACTTCGACCAGATACAGTTCCCCGGCCAGCGGCACCAGCAGCGCCTTGCCATCCGGCGACCAGCTGTAATCGACGATGCCGCGAAAGCTCGCCGAGCGCTCGCGCTCGCGGCGCGCTTTTTCGGCATCGGACAGTTTCTCGTTGGGCTGCAGTTTCTTCGAATCCACCAGCCGTCGCATTGCCTGGTCGCGCAGGTTGAATTCCCACAGGTCGAGCTGGAACTGGTCGTCCTCACGCCCGCGCAGGAAGGTCACGCGCGCGCCGTCCGGCGAAACCTTCAGCTTGCGCGGACTGGCGCCCGAAAGGCCGGGATCGGCTTGCAGGCGTTCGAGGGTGAGTTGGTCGGCGTGGGCAGGGAAGGTGACGCAAAGGGCGAGAAGCAGGAGGAAGGCGCGCATGGGGTGATCACTGGATGGGGGAAGCGTGATTTTGCCCAATAAAGTCCCGGTCGGTTGAAATACCGCAAAAAATGCGTGGAGGGTATCGCTGTGGCCGATGGAAGGAGACGCGAACGTGACCCGCCAACGATCGCGGGCTCTCACCGCGCATGGCCTGTCGGGCTTACGCCGGCCGAGCCTGCGGCCTGCGTTCCACGAGCCTTGCGGCTAAGTGGAAACAGGGGATTGCCAGCAGCCAAGGCAGCAGTCCCAACAAAGCGACCAGGGTAAGCGGTTGGTTCTGGGATTGCTGTTTGAAGAAATCCGCGAGCCATCCCGCGAAAAGGTTTCCCGTCGAGGTGCCCAGCAAGGTCATGCACAGGATCAGGAAGGCCGTCATGGTGGAGAGGATTCTCGGGGCCACCAGGTCCTGGACGATCGCGAAAATTGGCCCGTAGCCGATCGTGACCATCACGCTGCCGACGAACATGCAGGCGTAGAAGAGGTCGCCGGCGGGGTCCGAATAGCGGTAGAGGCAGCCGACAGGTACGCCGATTGCGTAGCTGGCCGCGAGAAACAAGAGCCTGCCGCCGGCGCGGCGCGCCTGCATACTATCGGCCAACACGCCGCCCAGTATCGATCCGGTCACGCCTCCCGCCAAAAACATCGCACCCGCCAGGTTTTGCGCATCGGTCTTGCTGAACGTGCGTTCTTGCACCAGCCACAACTGGTCAAGCACCAGCATGCCTTGCGCAAGAATGACGAGAATGCCACCGACGATCGTGAGGCAGAGGGCAGGCGAAGCGAGCAGCGCTGCACGGATTTCGCCTATGGCCGAGGAAAGGGAACGGTGCGTGGCGGCACCGGTTGCGGATTCGGCGGCTCGTGGCTCGTGCAAGCGCAGCAGCACCAGGGACAGCCCAACGCCAAGAACCCCCAGCGTATAAAAGCAGTTTCGCCAGCCAATCGCTGCGCCCAGCGTCCCCGCGATCAAATATGTCCCGCCGATGCCGATAGGCGCACCGAGGTAGTAGCAGCCTGCGGCAAATGCGCGCTGCCTTTGGTGGAACACGTCCCCTAATAACCCCAATGCGGCAGGAGTCAGCGTGGCTTCACCGACGCCGGTAAACATGCGCACGACGGCGATCTGCAGGAAACTGCCAACCGCGCCGGTGGCGGCCGTCAGCGCGCTCCATGCAAACAGGCCCACCGCCATCAGCCGTGGACGGTGGACACGATCGGCCAACGCGCCCATCAGCAGTCCCATGAACGTATAGAAGACGGTGAAGACGAAGCCCGTCAACAAGGTGAACTGAAAATTGCTGAGTTGCAGGTCGGCGATGATGTCTACCGCGAATCCCTGCATCAGGAAGCGGTCGGCGAAATTGAGGACGTTGATGAGCGTGAGGAACGCCAGCAAGAATGCCGCGCGCGTCGTTCCTGGGTCGCGGGCAATCATGCGTGTCGCTTCCGAGTCGCGCTTGGCATCGGTCCGGCAGGGAGGTCCCGGTTTCCCGGCAACAGATTCTTGATGCCGATAAGCAGGTAGATCAGCGCTTTTTGAAAGCGTGTTGCCGCGCAAATGATGTGCACATGTGGCATCGCGCGCCGCGCGAGGCCGG
>Ga0302321_100005914_pt1 | contig 10730 bp, 8 predicted proteins | sample Fen_T0_1_FD_202505 | JGI IMG/M metagenome (GOLD analysis project Ga0302321, IMG submission 202505) | Peat permafrost microbial communities from Stordalen Mire near Abisko, Sweden - Fen_T0_1 | ecosystem: Environmental > Terrestrial > Soil > Wetlands > Permafrost | place: Sweden: Abisko...
TCTACCGCCTAAACAACGGGGGAACCCCATGACAGACAATGTGGCGGATCATGTTCTCGCCGTGGATGATTCACGTATGATGCTGCGCCTGATTCGAGGCGCAATTGAAGCCATGGGTTACAAGCCGCTCGAAGCCGCAAACGGCCGCGAAGCCCTCCAGGTCATCGCCCAACATCCAGGCGAAATTGCGCTTATCCTGCTCGACTGGAATATGCCAGAAATGAACGGCATCGAGACCTTGCGGGCTCTAAAGACGAATCCGAATCTCTCTCACATCCCTGTGATGATGGTCACGACAGAGAGCGAGAAGCACGCTGTCGTTGAGGCAATCCGCACTGGCGCAAGCCACTACCTTACCAAACCATTTGCACAGCAAGATCTTGTCTTGCGTATGATGGAATGCCTCGGCCGAGGCTTGGAGATTTAGCGCTCAATGACCCTGGTTCCGCTCACCCGCGAGAAGATCCTCGATGCCGTTTGGCACACGGATCAGTTGCCCCCATACCCCGGCATTGTTGCCGAGGTCGAGCGCGAACTAGCGAAATCTGAACCAGCGCCGTCCCGTGTAGCAACAATACTGACGCGAGACCCTGCACTCTGTGCCTCCATTTTACGTGTGGCCAATTCAGCGGCGCAGGCGTCTCGCTCCGAGGCAACCACACCTGCCCAAGCAATCGTACGACTCGGCCTGCGCCAAATCCGCAGGGTCGTCTTGACGGCAGCACTCGTCCAGCGCTGGCCAGCCCAACGAGCAGTTGATCAGAAGGCTTTCTGGAATCACTCGATAGCAGTCGCGCTGATGGCCAACGAATTACCCAAGTACACGACTGTCCCGATTCCGAACGACGTCCAAGAAGCAACGTTTACGGCCGGCGTTCTGCACGACCTTGGAGCCATGGTACTGGCCCGCGCCTTTCCGGATCAATACGCAGAGTTGTCGACACAGCGGCAGCAAACCGGTCGAAGTGCCGTATCCTTGGAGCTCGAGCATTGGGGCATCGACCACGGCGAGGTGGGCGGCATAGTTGCGTGTCGCTGGCACCTACCTGAGCCCCTTCGCGACGCCGTTGCGTTTCACCACCAACCCTGGCAGTCGAGTCCGGAGCATCGACTACTCACTCAACTCATCCATGTTGCCGACTTTTTGTGTAGCTGCCAAGGCATCAATCGCGGCGAATCTGGAATTCCCGACGATTTTGACAATGCCACCTGGGATGGTTTGGGATTGCGCATCGAACAAGCGCACTCGCTCTTCGACAGCGTTACAAAGCAAGGAGAACAGTCACGCGAGTGGGTGGCCGCTCTTCAAGGAGGCGAGAAGGACCAATCATGGAAACGGAATACCTGAAGCCATTCGTTGATGGTGTGCGGGAGCTCGTTTCCACGATGCTCCAGAGCAATTGCGACATCTCCGTCGGCGAGGATAGCCCTATCGCTGACGTCTCGGGTGTCATCAGTCTCAGCGGTGAGACTGCGGTGCAACTTGCCTTGTCGTTCCCGCGGCAGACAGCGACCAAGATGGTCGCTCAACTCCTTGCCCTTGAGGAATCCGAGGTGGATGACGCAATCCTGGGAGATGGCGTCGGCGAGATGGCCAATATCGTGGCCGGTATGGCCAAGGGAAGACTTCCAAACAACAATGAGCGGACCCAACTGTCACTACCGTCCGTTGTTGTTTCTCAGGGGCATGAGTTGTCCCTATTTCGTGCAACCGGTGTGGTTCACATGCGCCTGACCACTGATCTCGGCGACTTCTCGCTGCGCGTTTGTGCGCGACCTCGCCACTAAGAATCGGTTCACGGAGCGCAAAGCGCTATTGCGACAACGAATCGAGTCGGCCGCCCACAACACAAACGTTGTCGTAATGACGGACGCCGAATCCCAGAATTAGGAAATAGGTTCACTCAACGTTCTTGCGCTGTCAAATTTACACGCGCAAACACGCGCCGCAATCATCGGGTGGACGCGTGGCCCTCCCTGGTCGGTGCACGTTCCCTCTCCCATTGCCTGCCTCGTTCCCCAAGCCGCTCGACTAGCTTTCCGCGTCTTTCTGCTTCCGACCACCTGCAACCGTCAATCCCGGCATAGCGAGAGATTGCACCTGCAAAGGAGCCACATGCGCGATATCCCCTCGACAGGATCTTCGTCGCTGCCCAAGCCGCCGCACGAGTGCTCTCGAAGTCGACCCCGACCATCCTATCCCATTCCTCATCGACGGCCTTGATGTGGTGAATCTGCCAGAGTGTCCGCGCTCGGTGCTTCACTTCACCCGTGCGAGCAACGCGAATCGGGTCGCATTCAAAGTCTCGGCAGTTGCCTTCGTGGACGTTTCTCGCGAGTCGTGATTCGGCGTATGCTTGTACAATGAGCAGCGTGCCAAGATTTAGCGCTGTTTCCGGCCAAACTGCCTGGCAATCTGCGCGGTCGAATGTTCCACTGCAAGTCGCCTGTTCGGAGACATCTGCGACTGCCGCTGCAATAGTGCGAAGACGCATTTGCCGTTCCGACACATCCTCGCGGTCGAGGTAATGCGCTGGCAGCCCCATCAGTAGAAAGAAGAGCGTTTCGCCAATCAACAGGCGCCAAGCTTTGCATAAGAGACGCGACTCACACAAGGCTTACGACTCCGCGACGATGGACCGCGGCTTCAAAAACTGTACCCTAACGCGTCGATAGAAAAGAGATTTGTCCCTCGCTCACGACGGAACGATTTAGAAGCCCGGACTTGGAATTGGAGGGAGATTGAAAGTGGGACCCGTAGGGCGCTTTCGCGATGCATTCGCGGGAACTTTCGAGCGACTGGGGGAGCGTGGTACCGTTTGCGACGGCACGGTTACAACACTGCTCGCGGCGGGCACCGGCTCCTTGTTGCTGTTCGAAGGCGTGGCTCGTTCCGTCGTGACAGTTGCCATCGGCTCGGTCCGCAGTTCGCGACGCTGTGCCGCAAGCCCTTTCCGATTGCCATGACCGTAGATTAAGACGCTGCCCCATGCCATCGCAGCGCCAACGCTCATTGCGATCAACACGAGAAGAGCGGTGCGGGGAAGATGGCGCAGGCGGACTCGTTCGGAGTTGCGCGAAGCAAGGATGGTTGTGCCCACAAGCGGCTGGGTGTGCCAGCTCGGAGCCAGTTCTACGATGGTTCGTTCCGAGTGGTCATCGTCAGCCATTGCCGTGTCTCGTCGAACGACGCGCGATTGCGAATCACCGTCGATGATACCGGACATGTCTGGCCTGCTCCTCGCGCCTTCAGCCGGACTTCTATTGGAGGACGAACTCAGGTCAGTGTTTCGCAACTCAGTCGCGTGCACGCCTCCAGCCATCAGATTCGCCGAGGTCGCACCAAGTGCACGCCCGTCATTCGCTAAGATCGCGACTTGAACCTGAGTGACATCCGCCAAATCGGCTTTGCGAATCGCTTCGCGCAGCGAAAATCGTCGATCCTCGCCACGAGCGCCGATCCACCTAGACATAGCCGCGCCAATTTCTTCGCTACGCACTCGACCAAGTTCCCTGTCAAGGAGGTTCTCAAGTGCCAATTCCAATTCGCGAGCGCTCTGAAAGCGACGCTCCACGTCGCGCTCGAGAGCACGCAGCATTACACTCACCAGCGATTCAGGAAGCGTTGGAACATGTGCGGTCGGTGACGTGATAGGTTGCTCGGATATGATGTTGTGCAGCGTGGCAATATCGTTTTCACCGCGAAATGGGTGGCGCTCCGTAATCAGCTGATAGAGCACGATTCCCAAGGAGAAGATGTCTGCGCGACGGTCAACAACGTGACCGAGTGCCTGCTCCGGTGCCATGTACGGCGGTTTTCCCCTAGCCTGACCGACACTTGTCGTATCTGAGGTTCTACCCGCAACTTTCGCAACGCCAAAATCCAGAACCTTTACCCCACCGTCGTACCCAACCAAGATATTCTGAGGGGAAACATCCCGGTGAACGATACCGAACTGTTGACCGTCGTCGTCGCAAAGCTCATGGGCGGCATGCAGACCGGCACAGGCGTCCGCAACGATTCGGACGGCGATCGCAGTCGGAATACCGCCAAATTCCGAGGCTGCCCTGCGTACGGCGCTCAATGACTCGCCATCGACCCATTCCATGACGAGGTAGAGAACTGAATCTTGCTCGCCAAGATCCAGAATTTCCACCACGTTGTCGTGATGGATCCTGGAAGCAATTCGCGCTTCATCCAGAAACATTCGCTCGAACCGTGGGTCTTCCGAGATCGACGGAAGCATTGTCTTCACGGCGACGATCTTGCTGAAGCCTCGTGAGCCCCACTGCCGTGCAGCCCAAACGGAGGCCATTCCGCCTTGAGCAATCGGAGCCAGAAACTCGTACCGCCCCATCACTTGTCCCGGGCGAATGTCAGCTAAGGTATTCATTCTTGGTCAGCGAAGTTCCGAAAGGCTACCACGACAATCGACCGATTTGGCCGAAACGACGTCAGTCGATTCCTCCGACCAGGCGGAAGATTGTTGGATCGGTTGGGTTTTTGACCGATGGGTTGGAAGTCGAGAGCCCCAACCGCAGTGGTTCGTGATAAGCCCGGGGTCATGTGCATTCGCCGCGTCGGCATCCTATCCCGCCTGGTCGGAGCGCTGCTCCTGGCCTCGACAATGACTTCTGCACAGTCCAAGAATTCGGACGAAACAGCACGGCATACCGAAAGCAGCCACTCGGTTGCTTTCGTTTCCCGAAACTCGGCTATTGCCGTGATCGAGCGGTGGGTTCTCGGGCTCTCGCAATCGACGCTTGAGAACGGACTACGCGTTGTGATGGCACCAGATCCCGATTCACCCACTGTTAGTGTTTCCGTCACCTACGACGTCGGTTCTCGCAACGAAACTGTCGGCCAAAGCGGATTTGCGCATTTGTTCGAACACATGATGTTCCAAGGCAGCCGCAATGTTGCAAAAGGCGATCATTTTCAGCTCATCACCTCCCGCGGTGGTCAGCTGAACGGAACAACCTCCAGCGATCGAACGAACTACTTCGAAACGCTGCCGGCGAGTGAACTGCAACTCGGCCTATGGCTTGAGGCAGATCGAATGCGCTGGCTCGACATTAGCCCAGAAAACTTCGAAAATCAGCGAGCGGTTGTCAAGGAAGAGTATCGCATGCGCGTCGAAAACGCGGCCTACCGTCCCGCGCTCATCGAACTGGAACGACAGCTGTTTGCTGGGTATGCGCCATACGAACACCCAACCATTGGTTCCATGGCAGATCTCGATGCGGCCAAGCTCGAATGGGTAAAGGAATTTCATTCACGGTACTATCGACCCAATAATGCCGTGCTTTCTCTGTCCGGCGGCTTCGATCCCGATCAAGCGATGGAGTTTATCCGCAAGTACTTTGGAGCAATCGAACGCGCACCGGTTGCAGCATTTTCGGAACCCGCTCTTCCCCCGGATCGAACCCAAGAGAACCGCCTAGCGCTGACCGACGTCAATGCAAAGACCGCAGCGCTCCTCTGGGGTTGGCGGATACCGAAATCTCGAACCGCCGACCATTTCGCGCTTGAGATGACGGCACGCGTTCTGGCCGACGGCGAAAGCTCACTACTCTACGAGAAACTCGTGCGGAAACTTGCGCTTGCGCGCGACGTCTCCGTTTTCACGTACGACCACCGCGGTCCTGACGCGTTCGTGATCACCGTCGAGCTGAATGAGGGCGCAGACGCAGCCAAAGTCGAGGCCATCGTCGACAAAGAACTTTCTGCTCTTGCGTCCGCAGGACCGAACCGTAACGCGCTTGAGCGCGCCCGACAGCGAACGAAGTCGGCGTTCGTCTTTGGTCTTCAGTCAAATCAAAACCGCGCTACGACACTGGGAGAATACGCGGTCTTCTATGATAACCCTCGGCTCATTGCGCGCGACCTTGAAGCGTTGCTCAAAGTCGGCCCGCATGACATCACCGAAGCCGTCGCTCTGTACCTTCCGAAGCATGCGCGCACACTTATCCATGTGGCGCCTGCACCGAAACCGCCAATTCTAAGAGCCGAACCGCAAAGTCCAGTTTCGTCACCCGTGACTTCGCAGGCCTCACAATCGAGCAAGGAGTCCCGTTAACATGTCAAACGCTCGCCGATACGCGTGCCTCCCAATGGGCCTGATTCTATTCGGCTGCTCGACCGCTATGGTTCCAACTGTAAAAATGGTGCCGTCGCCTGCGCCGAGCGTCAACCGAGCAGTCCAGGTGAACGTCGCCGAAAAGGAACTCCCACCACAGTCCACACTGGCCACCAGCAAGCCGTTTCCGAACGTTTCGACGGGCCTTCTGGCAAACGGAATGGCTCTGGACGTCATCGAGAGACGTGGATTGCCGATTCTTTCGCTCTCGCTCGTCGTCAATGCCGGCCAAGTCAAGGATGGCAATCATGCTGCGGTTGCGCGAACAACGGCGCAACTTCTGGAGGCCGGAGGCGCTGGTCGCTTCACAAGTGAGTCACTACGACAATCCGTAGACGCACTGGGCGCGTCCCTTGACACGGTGACGACACGTGACACATCGCGGTTTTCGCTGTCGGTGACTTCCGACAAGCTCCCAGAGGCTCTCGAGATTCTCTCAGCACTCGCGCTCCAACCGAAATTTGAACGTTCTGAGTTCGCAAAACTTCGAGCTCGGGAACTTGAGCGCGTTCGCAGTCTGGCCAAGGAAAACGGCGCGTGGCTCGCCCAGTTCGTGCTTCACCGTGAACTTTACGCCCAACCGTTGGGAGTCCATCCATACGCATCAGTCGATGTGCTTCCTAGCGAGCTGTTGCGACTGACGCTCGACGAGTGTCGTCGTTTCCATAAGGAACAGTACGTTCCTGGTAATGCGCGACTCGTCGCCGTTGGCGACATCGACTTGCCCTCATTCACCTCAGCTGCCGAACGTGCCTTCGGCACCTGGAAGGGCACACAGCCAGTCGATATTGGCATCGGGGCCCCGCTGGCTCCAGGGAAGCTCACAGTAACGGTAGTCGACCGCCCTCTAAGTGCGCAAAGCGATATTCTCGTGGGTTTCTTCGGGCCGTCGCGCGGAAAACCGGAGTTTCCGACCGTTGCCGCGCTCCAGCAGATCATCGGCGGAGGCGTTGCTAGCAGGCTATTCGTCGACGTGCGGGAGAAGCGGTCGCTGGCGTATTCAACTCGCGCCATCAGTCAGGAAACAGCCACGGGGCCAAGCGTGCTTTCCCTGGGAGCTGGCACACAAACCGCAAAAACGTCTGAAACCGTGGGTGCACTGCTGGAGAATCTCGAGCGAATGCGCTCGGATCCTGGCAATGCCAAGGAACTCGAGGTCGCCCAAAGCTACCTGATTCGCGGGATGCCGGCGAATTGGGAAACGGTTGAATCCCTTTCAGGTCAACTCATCCTTTTGCGCAACCTAGGGCAGTCTGACCGGCATTTCGACGAGCTGCGAGAATCGATCAGTAAACTTACCGTCGATTCCCTGGCAAAAGTGGCAGAGCACTACTATCGCAAAGACCAGGCAATTGTCGTTGTTGCAGGCGACGCGACCGCAATTGGCGAGAGTCTGCGCAAGTTTGGTCCTGTACAAATCCTCGATCCCGCGCGTGAATTCGTTATCAAGCGCAAACTCGACGCCCTCTAACCACCCATCCGGCTTCGCGAAATTCGACGCACTCAGACGCCCGGCTTCTGGCGTTTGAGTGCCAATCACCTATAGCCACTTGGTTGTTGCCGCAGTCGCCATTGTCTGCCGGGAGCCGTGCGGTGCCTCTGCTTGGTCACTTCGCGATGACGCGTTTGCTCACATTCCAGCGCGCCATCGCGCCGACGGGCTAATCGGTTTCCAATTCGAGTGATTTTGCCAATGCGCAGTCCAAAACTCCCTGCGCCTTGGCTTCCCGATTCAGCATTTGCGCCTGTTGCTCGGGCAACTTGGTGCGAAACACGGTGACGAAGAAGAGGGCGTCGCCATTCTTCGTATTCTCGAGGATGAAGTCAGTGCGGTTCTGTTTCCGATCGAACTCCGACGTCTCCTCGGATACCGCCAACAGCCGATCCACCTCGCAAATCTGACGAATGGCGTCCGTATAGGACTGCCCGGACGGGTCGGGCGCTAATGGACGTGATTGCGCCGCGCAAGCAAACTGGATTCCAGAAAGCGCAAAGGCCAAACAGTAACCGGCCAGCGAATTTGCACGCGTCATGAGCCAAACAACCCCACGAAGCAGTGATCCTTTGGTGCGCAAAGAAGATTCCTGGAGCGTGGAATGTGGAATTCAGCTCTAGGCGCCAAACCGGGTCGTGGAGAAGCTGTGGGGATCCGGTGGATAGCCAGTGGAGGTCCGGTGAACAATCCGTGGCTAACCCCTGTTCAGCTCAACGAAAGTTCAGTGCCTTCAAGTACTTGTACCTCGGACTCACGACCAGTTGTGGTTTAAACTTGCTTCACCCCAATAGATTGGGGTATCCGGTTACTTCCGTACTGAAAGTAATTGCCTGTGCGTAGGTTTAGTAGCTGCAGATTCAGGCCTGGATTGGGGTCTACAACTCGCAGTAACGGCCTGCTGTTCGTTCGCTGACTTGACTTAATTTGGTGGTCGGCTTGGGCATGGCAAAGCCCGGTCGAATTGGATCTGGCCGACACGAAGGGGACTGCTTGTCCGACGCGCCAGCGGGCAGCAGTGAGAGGACGTCCAGTGACGACCTCATAGTCCAGGAGGAAATGATGGAGCAGACGACGCTAGTTGGTTCGGACCTTGGGACGGACATCACCGATAAGTCAGAAAAGGCGACAATCACCTCGAGTGAACCTGTCCCAGCAGCCAATCCGAGCGACAAGCCCAGCGCGAAGTCGCGCGCGAAACGCGGCTTGACCTTCAATCGTCGCTACACCCAGCCTGGCCAAGATCCCTTTGCACAGGTGGTTTGGGAACGTCGTCAGAGCATCATCACGAATCCCGACGGCAGCATCGTATTCAAGATGGAGGGTGCGGAGATCCCTGCAACCTGGAGCCAGCTTGCAACGGACATCGTCGTATCGAAATACTTCCGTAAGGCGGGGCTTCATGGCGACAAGAACCGCGGTGAAACCAGTGTGCGACAGGTCGTGCAGCGTATCGCGCGAACCATTCGCATTGCGGGCGAACAGCTCGGCGGATACTTCGCAGCGCGCAAGGACGCCGACAATTTCGAAGCCGAATTGACCTGGCTGCTGGTCAATCAATACGGCGCGTTCAATTCGCCAGTGTGGTTCAATTGTGGACTCTTTCACGAGTACGGTATCGAAGGCTCCGGCGGCAACTGGGCCTGGTCCGACACCGCTACCGACGTGCTCGAATCGACGAATGCCTACGAACACCCTCAGTGTTCGGCTTGCTTCATTCAGGCGGTCGATGACGACTTGATGGCCATCTACGAACTCGTCAAGAACGAGGCGCGCCTGTTCAAGTATGGCAGCGGCACAGGTAGCAATTTCAGCGCAATTCGAGGCAAGCAAGAGAAGCTCTCCGGTGGCGGCACGTCGAGCGGTCTGATGAGTTTCCTTGAGGTGCTTGACCGAGCCGCGGGCGCCACGAAGAGCGGTGGAACCACGCGTCGCGCCGCAAAAATGGTGTGCCTTGACATGGATCATCCGGAAATCGTGGACTTCATCAACTGGAAGGTCCGCGAGGAGAAGAAGGCGCGCGCGCTCATTGCCGGCGGCTACGAAGCGGATTTCAATGGCGAGGCCTATCGCACCGTCAGCGGGCAGAATTCGAACAATTCCATTCGCGTTTCTGATGAGTTCATGAAGGCTGCTCTTTCGGGTGGCAAATGGCAGACGCGCGCCCGCACCACCGGCGAGGTTGTGGAAACGCTCGACGCCGGCAAGGTCTGGCAGAATGTCGCGGAGAGCGCCTGGGTTTGTGCGGATCCCGGCGTCCAATACGACACGACGATCAATCGTTGGCACACCTGCCCGAACTCGGGCGCGATCAACGCCTCGAATCCCTGTTCCGAGTACATGTTCTTGGACGACTCGGCTTGCAATCTTTCTTCGCTCAATCTCACGAAGTTCATCGATAGCTCTGGCAAATTCGATCTTGACGGGTATCGTCACGCCATCGACGTGTTCTTCATGGCGCAGGAAATCCTTGTCGATTTCTCCAGCTACCCGACCAAGCGAATTGCCCAGAATTCCCACGACTATCGTCCCTTGGGTCTCGGGTACGCCAACTTGGGCACCATGTTGATGGTAGAAGGGATCCCGTACGATTCGGACTCGGGTCGGTCCGTAGCGGCCGCTCTCACAGCGATTCTGTGCGGTCGCGCCTATTCCATGAGTGCCAAAATCGCGAAGAGCAAAGGCGCGTTCCCCGGATTCGCCAAGAATCGCGAACCCATGTTGCGCGTCATGCGCATGCACCAGGACGCAGCGTACGCAATCAATCGCGATCAATGTCCAGAACAATTCTGGAAGGGCGCTTGTGAGGATTGGGACGAGGCCGTGCGCTTGGGCACGGAGTACGGCTACCGCAACGCGCAATCGACAGTGTTGGCGCCAACGGGCACCATTGGCTTGCTCATGGACTGCGACACGACGGGGATCGAACCCGATTTCGCGCTGGTCAAGTTCAAGAAACTTGCTGGTGGCGGCTACTTCAAGATCGTCAATGGTTCAGTGCCGGAAGCCTTACGCCGATTGGGCTACCCGCCGAATGAAGTTGCGGAAATTGTCGCTTTCATCTCTGGGACCAATACCCTTCTCTGTGCGCCGCACGT
>Ga0302321_100005917_pt1 | contig 10729 bp, 6 predicted proteins | sample Fen_T0_1_FD_202505 | JGI IMG/M metagenome (GOLD analysis project Ga0302321, IMG submission 202505) | Peat permafrost microbial communities from Stordalen Mire near Abisko, Sweden - Fen_T0_1 | ecosystem: Environmental > Terrestrial > Soil > Wetlands > Permafrost | place: Sweden: Abisko...
GTCGAGATTGAGCCTCCGGAACAATCCCCCCAGCCACTCGGAATCGCAGGGAATTCCGTCAAGCTCACGCTCGGCGAAGAGTTTCAACCCGGCGTATTTCAGGAACTCCCTGTACACGTTCAAGGCGTCCCTCCGGTCTTCCTCGAGCATGTAGTTCTTTCCCACGGCCGGAAGGTCTTCCCTTGTATACACAAGTTTTCCCTCTGTATTCGCCAGAAGCACTCTGGCTTTCCACAACTTTTCCACAATTTCCGGGCGAAAGATCCTTAGGTCGAAGGTGTGGCGCCGGGCACGGTTGCGTTGAAAATACTTGGCCTCGTTGCGCAACAGGAGATAGACGTTCTCCTTGAGGACCCAGCCCGGGATTACCCGGTTGAGGCCCCGGGTCTCGAGGGTGTCGTGGGGTTCGTCCAGGATGAGCGAAAATGGAAGGGAAAGCCTTTGGGGAAGGGTGACCACTCCCGAGGCAAGGATGCTATAGGGAGCGTCCTGGAAGTTCGACGGGAACTTCACCGCTGTCGCCAGACCGAAGAAGGTGCCTTCTCCCGCCCAGAGTTCCTGATCGGGAGACCGGCTGGTGTGGTTGGAACCGATGTTGGCTCCGTAGCCGATGTTCCCGCGCCCCTCTGGCCACCACGCAGCGATCAGCAGACTTTGGTGATGGAAACCGACGAATGGTCCAAGGAAACTGGCCGTAACCTCGCCTCCACCCACCGAGGTGTTGGGACCGATGAGGCTCTCAGTCACCAAAGCCTGGCGGCCGGCGGCACTGTGTTCCAAAAGGATGGACTGTACTACCTGAGCCGCCGACCCCACTTCGGCACCCCATTGGACGATCGCACCGCGCAATTGGACGGCAGATCCGAGAAATACCGACTCCTCGACTGTGGAAACGAAGGTGCACTGGTCGAGGCGCTGGGCCGCGTGGACTCTGGTTCCAGGACCAAAGTACGCCCGGTCAACCCAAGGGGTGTTCAAAATCTGGACCCCGGCGCCAACCACGGTGCGGTCGAAGGTCACCGCCTCCACCAAACGGTCGACTCTTTTCTTCAGTTTGGCATCGGAGAGGTAGCGTTCACCGTCGTCGAGGGTCATTGCATCCCAGATCCGGATCTCCCGGCCGGGGGTTTCGAGACCGGCTCTGATGACCGAACCCACTCCAAACGAGGTGGGAGCCGAACAGTCAAGGGTCGAGTCCCGGACCACCGATCCCGGCCCGACGATGGTACGGCGAACCAAGGGGCACCGATCTACTCTGGCCCCGGCCCCTACCTCGACATCCTCGAGGACCGATTGATAAACCTCGCCGCCAAGGACCACCCGGCCCGAGAAACGATTTCCATGAATGGCATCGGTATCGAAGCCATCCCCGGCCAAAACGATGGCGCCCGGTCTGAACAGGTTCCCCTGGGACCTCAGCCGACGTTCTTCGGCAACGGTCAGGGGACGCCCGACCGGGGGGGTTGAACGGAGAAGCTCGAGGGCATCGAGGAGGGGGCTTGGGAGCATGGGAAGGGGCTCGTGGTTTGACAAAGCGGGGACCGGTCCCTAGAATATCCCGAGAATCCGCGTTTGTTCAGGGTCCTCCCCTGCCGGAGGGACACTTTGCCCGAAATGAGACTGAATTCTCCCCTACGGTCCGCGCTTCTCCTGGTGGCCGCCTTGGTTGCGTGTCTGGGACTACTGGCCCTTCGGTTCCTGTTCACTGGACACTTCTCGTACCTGTTCCTGGTCCGGAACTTGTTTCTCGGGCTGATCCCATTGGGGGTGGCTTTCGTTGCCCTGTTCATCCAGCGGCGGAACTGGAAAACCTGGGGCAGGATCTGGTTGGTAGCTTTCAGCATCCTCTGGCTGGTTTTCTTCCCCAATTCGTCCTACATCTTCACCGACTTCATCCACCTTATCCAGAAGGGTCTTGAAGGCGACAACCCCAACGCCCGGGGTCTGGACAACATGTTGGTCTGGTTCGACCTGATGAACCGGTCGTTGTTCGCCTTCGTCGGGCATTTCATGGGACTGGCTTCGCTCTACGTGATGCATAGCCTGTGGAAGAAGGAATTCGGTCGCTGGCCGGGATGGCTCATTGTATCGATCTCGTGTTGGGCGGCGGGGTACGGGGTTTTCATCGGCCGGTTCGTGAGGTGGAGCACCTGGCACCTGTTCACCGAACCCGGCGACTCTTGGACCAGCCTCGTTGCCAACCTGGGCGCTCCCGATGCCTGGCTGTTTTCTTCTGGTTTTGCAGTCTTCTTGGCGGTGAGTTACTTTTTCGTCTACGTCTTCAAGAAACATCTTTTCGTCACCAAGGAGCACCCATGACCGACCTCGATAGAGCCGTCGCCGTCGCCACCGAGGCTCGACGCCATTCCTATTCCCCCTATTCCCGTTTTGCAGTGGGAGCCGCGTTGAAGCTCAAAGACCGGGACATTTATGTTCCGGGGTGCAACGTGGAAAACGCCAGCTTCGGTGGCACGATTTGCGCCGAGCGGAGCGCAGTGGTGGCGGCCATCAGTCAGTACGGCAGGGTCGAATTTGAGTCAATCACGGTGGTCACCGACACCCTCCCACCTGCCTACCCTTGTGCGTTTTGCCGAGGGGTGCTGTCGGAGTTTGCCGGACCGGATCTGGCCATCTATTTGGCCACGCCAAAGGGTTTACAGGTGACAACATCCCTGGGCGAAATCCTTCCCCACCCGTTCAAACTGGTCTGAAGAAATCTCACGATCGGGTGCATTGAAAGCCTTCGGTGGAAAGGCTCATTTTGACAAATCTTGCCCTGGAGTTGGGCGGATTGAGGGTCAGAGTGGAACGGATTCTCCCCGCCGCCTCGAGGTCTTTGGCGCAAATCAGCAGGTAGCCGCCCCCGCCAGCCCCGAGGAGCTTCAAACCGAGGGTCCAGTCAGCGATTCTGGCGATGAAAGCTTCGATCTCGGGGCTGGAGGTTCCCGAGTCGAGGGCCTTGTTCAGCTTCCAGGACCGGTCAATGATCTGGCCGATTTCCTCCAGGTCGCACTTCTGAAGCGCGTCGCAGGCCGCCGAAGCATGGGCCTTGATGTCGTCGAGGATGGCGAGCCGGGGCCCTTCGTTCAGAAACATGCCCGAGACGATCTCGGCAAGGATGGTTTTGGCTACCCGGGTGATGCCGGTGTAGTAGAGGAGCCAAAGGCCCTGGGTCTCCGGCTGAGTAAACACTAGGTCAGGCAGCCACCACACTCCCACCTTCTCCTGCCAGCCTGGCTCGGTCTCGAGCATTTTCAGGCCAGGGAGGATGCCACCGAATTGGTCCTGCCAGCCGCCTCCCGTGGTCAGCAGCTGCTCCAAAATCAATGTGCGGTGACAAAGGGTCTCCCGAGACCATCCCAACCGACAAAATTCGGAAAGAGTCCCGAGGATGGTTGCGGCCAAGATGGAACTGGTACCTAGGCCCGAACCCTGGGGAATCGCTGCCAACAACGAGATCTCGATACCGCCGCCGAAATCCTTCAATTGCTCTTCCAATGAATGGAAGCCCGAGGCACTGAACCGTGGATGGAACCCAGCCAGGCACAGTGCCGCTCGGGGGATGGAAAACGCCGACCCCAGGGCGGCTAGACTGTCGAGTTGGTCGTAGGTCGTGATTTCTTCGCTCACACCGTTGTCGATGGATCGCAGGACGATAGTATTTCGGGGAGACACTCGGACGAACACTTGAAGCGGTGGTTGTCCGTTAAGGTTCACAGCCAGGTTCACCACCCGTCCCCCGGTTTGGATGCAGTACGGCGGAGTATCAGACCAGCCACCCGCCAAGTCCAACCGGGCCGGGCTCCTCCCCCAAACGATCTGGTCGGCAAAAACATCAAGTTTCGGCTGGGCTATAGGAGAAGTCGAGGCAACCAAGGCTTTTCTCAGTTCGTCGAAGGCGAGTCTTTCGTGAGGAGCACCATCGCCCCCCCGGTGCCGGACAACCTCGGATCGGAACATGTGGTCCCGGAAACGGGACAGGACATCGGCGCCGTCAGACAGCGGTGGGGGAAGCTCCAGTCCGCCCCGGGCGAAATCCAAAGCGGCGGCCTTCAAGTCGATCTGGTGGAAGATGCTGCGCCGGCTGTTTTTCGCCAACTCGGGGAGGGTTGCCAACCGCAACTCGTCCCGTTGTCGGTACAACCGGACCAAGTTCGCCCTGGCGCTGATGTCTTCGGCGCTGAACCTGGGTTGGTCGAGCCATTTGACCGAGAAGGTCCCGCTCCCTTCCCCGATCATCCACTTCACCCACCCCTCGGTCAGCTCTTCCCGGGACAAGACGGGGAACAACGGAGTCTTCTGAAGGTCTGTGGCTGTAATCCCTGCGGCTTCCAAGGTCAGGCCCCTTCGGGGCAACCAATCGGTGAGAGGAACCCCCATCCAGAGGGTGCCCGGATCGGCCGGATGGCCGCTGAAACTGTCGTGGATACCGTAGGGCCGGAGGCAGTACCGGTCCTCGCCCACCGGTACGACATCCAGACAAATTCCTGGCTCGAGGCTCAAAGTCCATTGGTTTTCGGGAATGCCCGTCAAGACGTGATGGTTGGAGAGGTTCCAGCCGCGAATCCAGGAATTCTCGACCCAGATGTGGTGGTGTCCATCGGCCCAGGAACTGGGAGCCACGGCGTTTTGGATGAACAAGGTGGGGTGAGGCTTGACCCGGTGGTGCCAGAGAAGTCGCTGATCCTGGACGAGATTTTGAATTTTCCCCATGCTCGTGATCAACTCGAGACTGGTCCCGAAGTGGAAGAAGCTGCCGTTTTCCAGCCCCACCACCGCTACCGTCAGAACTGAGACTTCGGGATCGGGATGGACGGGTTGAGACCCAAGAGCCGGGCCGAAGCTACCATACAGGTCGTAGTACCCTGGGACGCCTCCGGCAAACCCTTGTCCATCCCAACCACTTTTCTCCAGAAGTACCCGAACCGCCCGGTCACTGAGGATCCAGAGCCCGACGTCCATCTGGTATAAAAAACTGCCCCCAAGGTCCTCGATGGTCTGATGGCTCGGTTTCTGGAGCATGAATTCCAGCTGCAGGGGGTTATTCCGGGGAGTGAAGAAGACCCCGTGCCGGGACGCCAACTGAGGCTCCACCCAAATTCCGAAGCAGACCACGTCGACCTGGGGCAGGCCCCGGGGTAGCCGAGGAGCGAGAACCAAGACATCGCCGCTGGCGATCATGGTGTTTTGGTCGGGACCAGCCTGGGTCATCAGTTTTTCGTAAAGAGGAAGCTGAAGGTCGAGAAGGGTTTGGTCGATCCTCTGGCCGCGGCTCCATCGGAATACCGGGATAGGGGTAAGCACCTTTCCAGACGGGGCGTAACCGGGAAGTCGCCGGCTCTGGCCTCCAGCGTGGACCACGACCTTCCGGCTCGTTTTTCCATTTTTCTTCTCATCTTCGACAATGAGGTGGGCAGTCCCACCTCCAGATCCAACTTTGGCACCCGGGGGGTCGGAGGCGACAAACCACTCTGCGGGGTCGAAACCCTCCAGATCATGGAAGACGGGAACCAAGTTTTCAGGGAGGGAGAGGAGCTTCTTCATGGGTCCTCCCACTATACGGGATCAACCCCTTCCTGTCACTTTTTCCATGACCAGCGCGTCCCCGGGCGGCCCGTCCACCGGCCGAAAGAACGAAGTCAGCCTGCCAGTTTTGTCAAAGCCCTCGGCAGCGTAAATGCCCCGGGCGCTGGTCCAGTGTTCGTTGACGATGAGAAAAATTCGACGCACCCGGGGAAATTCGCGGGTCCATCGCTCCAAACCCCGCCGGAAAAGTTCCCGCCCCAGCCCTTGTCCCCGGAACGCCGGGGCCACCGTCATTGAGGCGACGTAGAGCGTGTCCCCGTCCCGTCGCAGCCACGCGCCGATGTCGTGGCCCAGGTCGAACCTGCGGCAGTCGCTGTGGAGGTCTGGGCTACTCGCCCAGATTTCAGCGCAGATGTAGCCTTGGGGCTGCCCTCTATGTTCGGCCAACAGGAACCCTTCGGGAAAGGTTTCGATGCGTCGGGAGAAAGCACCCCGGCTTTCCACGATTCCCCGGGGAAAGCCGGCTTCTTCCAAGCTCATGACGGCGTCGAGGTCGGCGCTGTCGGCCCTGCGCAGGGTGAACTCCATTGGCGCATCTTGACCGGGGGGCGGGGGTCGGTCAAGATGGTGCCCATGACCCTCCCCGATTTCACGCTCACCGTGAATTGCCCCGATCAAAAGGGAATCATCGCCGCCGTAACCCAGACCATCGCTGTCGGAGGCGGGAACATTCTGAACCTCAGCCAGCACACGGCGGTGGACATCAACACTTTTCTGCTGAAGGCCGACTTTTCGGTGGACGAGACCTTTGGGCGCCAAGCCTTTGAGGAAGCGCTTGCGATCATCGCCTACAAGTTCCAAATGGTCTGGCGGCTCTACGACAAGGCGGTCAGATCCAGGGTTGCCATCCTGGTCAGCAAAACCAGCCACTGCCTCTACGAGCTTCTGCTCAAGCACCAAGATGGGGAGCTCGATTGCGATTTTCCCGTGATCATCGCCAACCATCCCGACTTGGCCTCTGTGGCCACCCAGTTCCACATTCCGTTCTTTCAGGTGGACCCCGCCAAGGGCAAGTCCGCCTACGAGGCAGACCTCCAAAGAATTCTTGAGGACTGGAAAATCGACACCGTAGTACTGTCGCGTTATATGCAGATTCTCAGTCCGGAGTTCACCAGACGATGGGCCTACCAGATCATCAACATCCACCATGGCTTCCTCCCGGCGTTCATGGGAGCCAAACCCTACCATCAAGCCTGGCACCGGGGAGTGAAGATCATCGGCGCCACCGCGCACTTCGCGAACGAGAACCTCGACCAGGGTCCCATCATCAGCCAGGACACCATCCAAGTCCCCGACACATGCTCCATCGCCGAGTTCGTCCAAATGGGCAAGGATGTGGAGAGGAAAGTGCTCTTCGAGGCGCTGCGATGTTTCCTGAACCGGGAAGTGTTCGTCTACGGCGGCAGGACCTTCCTTTTGCCATGAACCGGCAACGGTATTTCCGCGACAAGGTCGTCCTGATCACCGGGTCGGCCCGGGGCATAGGCCGGGAAGTCGCCCGGCAAGCTCTGGCCGCCGGGGCCAAGGTTGTGCTGAACGGGAGGAACCCCGACACCCTCGAAGCCACCCGCCAGGCCCTGGGGTTTCCCGATCGGACCGTGGCCGTCACTGCGGACCTGACACGCCCCGAGGAAGCCGACGCCCTGGTGGCGGCGACTTTGTCCGCTTGGAGCCGCCTCGACGTACTGATCAACAACGCCGGGATATCCATGCGGGGTGCCTTTTCCGATCTGTCGAATGAGACAATAAGAGTCATGGTCGACGCCAATCTCCTTTCCGCTGTTTGGATGACCCGGGCGGCGCTGCCCGCCCTCAGGGCGTCCCGGGGTCGGGTGCTCTTCGTATCTAGTCTGGCCGCGGTCAGGGGTTTTCCCGGGGTGAGCCTCTACTCGGCGTCTAAAATGGGCTTGACGGCCCTCCTGGAGAGCCTCTGCGCCGAGGAGGGCCCCCGGGGAGTGGGTTTCGGCTTGGCGCACCTTGCCTTCACCGAGAACGACCCGGACAAGACCGTGCTGGGAGCCGATGGGCGCGCTTTCCACCATGATCGGCGTTGGACCCTCACACAAACCCAAACGTCGGGGAAGATTCTGGATGCTGTTGCCCGGAAACGAACACGGGTGGTCCTGACGGCATCAGGACGGCTGTTGGTATGGACCCAAGCCTGGTGGCCTGGGTTGGTGGACAAATTCGTGGAACGTTCCGGTGGGAAGATCCACTACGTGGAGGCAAAACGGCCATGATTCTCACCGACGCACGCCTGCACCAGCAGTTCACCGACTATGGCATCCTGATCCCGATCAGGACGTCGAAAATTACCAAGGTGCTGGACCACCTGGACCGGCTGCCCACTCTCCGGGGAAGAACCTGGAAGGTGGAAAAGATCACTGAGCCGGTCACCAGGGAAGCCTTTGACCGGGTCCACGACTCGGCTTTTCTAGATCGTCTCTTCGGACCCGAATTGGAAAACGAAATCCTGGCGGCGTATGAACTGATCGACGCAGACGGAAACCACCATCGATACTCTCCCGAGGTAGCGGTCAAGCCGCTGTCTCGGTTCTTCGAAGAGGTGACCTTCCTCCACGTGGCGGGGACCACCCAAGCCTGCCGGATGGCTTTGGAAAACGGGTGGGCGTTTTTCACCGGAGGCGGCATGCATCACGGTCACCGCGACCGGGGAACGGGCTTTTGCCTGGTCAACGATCTGGTGATCGCCGTGAGGACCCTCCAGGCCGAGGGTCGGATCCGCTACGCTTGGATCGTCGACGTCGACGCCCACAAAGGGGACGGCACCGCCTCGGTATGCGCCGGGGACGACAGCATTCTGACGTTCAGCATCCACATGGCCCAAGGATGGCCGCTGGATCCTGAGACGACCAAGGAGAGGGGAGCCGACAACCCAAGCCAGGTGCCCAGCGACCTCGACATCGCCCAGGAACCCGGGGAAGATGGTCTTTACCTTCCCCGGCTGGCGGCCGGGTTAGAACAGCTGAAATCGCTGGGGTTGGCCAAGCACGGCAGGCTACCCGACCTCGTGTTGGTGGTCGATGGCGCCGACCCCTACGAAAAGGACGAACTCCCTTCTACCGCAACCATGAAGCTCACCCTGGCACAGATGCTGGACCGCGACCTATTGCTGGACCGGTTCTTCACCGGGTCGAAAATCCCGGCGGCCTGGGTCAACGCCGGAGGCTATGGCGAACAAGTCTGGGAAGTTTACGCCCAATTCCTCGAGAAGGTCCTCCCCGAAAAACTGGCCTAGGTGCCTGTCGGGCCCAGAGACAAGTCCCGGGCCGAGGGGCTGGGATGCGCGAGGTCTTTCGGTCCGATTCAATATCAAAATTGACAGTTGCCCCCCGCGGGTCTATATTAAAAAATATATTATTTTTTAAGATTCGCTCAATTCAGAAAAGTCCAGTACGCAGATAGGCCCCTATTCTTTGACGGACTGGTGGGGGTCTCACTCGTGCTTCTCCATCCGGAAGGAGTGGATCAGACATGATTCATTTCCGGAGGGCTCATGAAAAAGTTTCCTTTCCTCATCGTTTCCGCAGTGCTGGTCTTGACTTTGACCAGTTGTCCCAGCCCCGCAGTTCCCGGGGGCAAGGATGTCAGCGGACCAGGCGGATCGTTGGTCATCTCCATTTCAGAACAGGTCGGCAACAGGCTCAATGCCTTTACCGTGACAGGGGTCCACGAGGCCGAGTCATTCACTCAGTCGCTGGGATCTTCGGTATCCAGCGTGACGGTAAGCAATCTGTCCTTCGGGGAATGGACCATCACGGTGGACGCCTTCAACGGTGACTCTCCGCCGACGCTCATCGGAATGGGGACCGACACCGTCACGGTCAAAATCAATGAGACCGTCGAAACCACCATCACCGTGTTGCCGCTGGGCGGGAACGGGGCCGTTAATCTGACGGTGGACCGGACAGGCGTCTTGGAGAACCTGACTTTGCAGGCGACACTGACCTCCGCCACGGGAACCGTTCTCCCGATCGCATTCCCCCCTGTCACCGGAAACTCATCGACCTTCGTCAAGACCGGATTGGGAGCCGGGTACTACACCCTCAACCTCCGGTTGTTGGATACCGGGACCGTTGTCTCGGGAGCGGCCGAGCTGGTTCGCATCGTTTCAGGCCAGACGACCATGGGAACGGTTTCCTTCTTGAACCTCATGGGGCCTGGGGGCGGCCCAGCGGTGTCCGTCACAGTGAACCTAAAAAACCCTGTCGTCGTCACTGTTGGGAGGGGGAGCGCGACCGCCACAACTACGGGTCGCCTGAACCTAAAGGCCTCCCAAGCTGGCCCTTCTGACACCCCGACCTACACTTGGTATGTGAACGGGGGACTTCCTCCCGTCGGTTCCATCGACTCGGGTTCCGCCCTTAGCTTGCCCAACGATTTGATCAGTGGCTACTACCGTGTCGATGCGGTCGCTTCGACCAGCGGAAGTTCCCACGAAGGAAGCGGTTCCTTCGTCGTATATTGGCGCGGCCAGGTCGCGAATGCCCCCGGAGACCCAGGTACTGGCTGGGCCTACTACGACACCACGACCTGCCTTCCCTTCTACTACGACGCCGCCACCATGGCTTGGTACCCCTTCTCGACCATCTCGGTTCCGGTGGCGGCCCTGGCCACCACCAATGACGCCTTTGTCGCAACGGGGCTGGGTTTCGATTCCCCCATGGAAGCCCCCAAGAGCGGAAGCTTCGCACCGGCCGGGTTCGGATCCACTTCGTTCTTCGCGGAAGTATCTGGGTCCACGCCTACCAGAAAGTACACCTCCTTTCGGTTCCTGCCCCAGAGCCTGCTGGCTCTGTCTTCGCTGAAGTTGAACGACATCAAGGCCATCTCGTATTTGTCCAAACAACCGGTTTCGAACACCGAGACTTGGTACCTCAGGATCTACACAGTGGACCCGACTCATCTTCACTGGTACTTGACCCGGATCAACGCAGTGATCACCAAACCTGCTTCGGTCGATTGGGTGCTGAACTCGACCTCAGTTGCGTTGACCCCGACCAACTTGATTCTGTTCAAGAAGGTGACGCCCTTTGGAACTGATCAGATCCCGGCCCAACCCGTCAGCCTGGAAAACGTCAAAACAGGAATCAACGTAGGAACTTTGACCATCGCTCCCCAC
>Ga0302321_100005918_pt1 | contig 10729 bp, 9 predicted proteins | sample Fen_T0_1_FD_202505 | JGI IMG/M metagenome (GOLD analysis project Ga0302321, IMG submission 202505) | Peat permafrost microbial communities from Stordalen Mire near Abisko, Sweden - Fen_T0_1 | ecosystem: Environmental > Terrestrial > Soil > Wetlands > Permafrost | place: Sweden: Abisko...
AAGTCCGCGTAGTATTTTGTCGTCGATTACCCACACAAGACAATTCTCCAGCGCTTCAACGTTGACAGGATTTGGCGCACCGTCAAAAGCTGGGACTTCTGAAAAGGTATCCTTCTCTTGTAATATGCGGACGATATATTGCCGTCCCTGCGGCGAGACGCGGAATATTTTCGCGCTCCCCTGCTTAACAATATACAAGCCGTCACATGGGTCGCCTTCCCAAAAAAGTACATCTCCCCGCTGATATTCACGCAGGTACATGTGCGCTGAAATTTCAGTCAACATGGTTTCGGGAAGGTCATCAAAGTATTCATTACTGCGCAATACTTTGATGCGTTCCCTTGTGGTTGTTTCAATGGATTTCATAAAATGTAATGGTAGGTCACGCTTGAAGCGTGACTGTCACGTTACAAACGTGACCTACATATTTTATCTCTCACCCAGCAAAACCTGGTCTGTGCCGCGATTGACTTCCCACGGATAAATAATGCGGGCATCGGTCACAGCCGCGTAATAATCGGGGCGCACACTGCCGAATAGGTTGCGGTATGGATTGAAATGCAAAACGCAAGTCTCAGAGAATCCACCTGCCGCAGAGACGCGGTTCTTCACAGCAGTGATCGTCCGCCCCGACCCCCAAACATCGTCCACGATCAGAGTTGGGCGTCCGCGCAGTTTATCTTCAGCAGGGAACTGAATAAACTCAGGCCACATCATTAGATTGGATTTTTCAGTCTTGGATTGTGCGGGGAAGTCCACAGCAGCGGTCAGGATGTGGGTGATGTCCATCGCTTCGGCAAGCAACCCACCCGGGATGATTCCGCCGCGTGTAATCAACACCATTGCGGTAAATTCACGTTTGAATTGAGGAAGCAAGTAGTCAATTAATTTATCCACTTCTTGCCAGGTAATCATTTCACGACGGGGTTCAGGTTGCATGGATTTCCTTCTTATTCCCGTCATTGCGAGGGCGCTCTTGCTTTTGCCCAAAGCAATCTCCCGACTGTAAACAGGGATTGCTTCGTCGGGAAGAGCGCCCTCCTCGCAATGACGATAATTATAAATTTACGCCAGCGCCGCTGCCAATGGAGCGGGAGCCTTGACCTGCACGGAACTACCTTGCGCCCTGGCGGTTTCGACTTCACGCGCCCAGATGTAGAGGCAGGTGTGATAAGCAGTGTTCGTATATGAGCTAAAAATGCTCGCCACCATCACGAACGCGAAGAAGATCAACGCGCCGATCACAACACCCACAATTGATATCGCCGTACTGCCACCCGAGACATAAGCCGCTCCACCGCCGATGGCAAAAGCGATCACAAAACCGATCGCGCCAAATATAAAGCTGATCAGTCCCGTCACGAAGCGCACGCCCACGGTGCTGATGCCGACCAGCAAAAGATTTTCCTTTGTAATTTTCAAAACACGCTGCATGCCATCTTTGAGATTCAAGTCATCGATGATCATCGCGGGCAAAATGAGAAGCGCCGCTTCCGTCCACAAGGTTTCGAGCAGACTGGTAGCGGAGCGCGCAAGGCTGGCGACCATGCCATTTTTTCGGTTGCGCTGTGCTGCAGTTTTCAACATGTTCACCACAGTCGAAACCGCCGCCAGGGTCAGAATATCGAAAAAGTCACGGCGGACAATTGCCCATGCTTTATCCATCCTGCCATCACCTTCAGAGAGGTAGCCGTAGATCAAATAAACGGTCATGCCCGAAAACATGTAAGTTACCACGAACTGAACGAACACCAATATGCCGCCCATCACAAACAACACAAAATTACCGACACTGTTACCACTAATAAAAAAATAGCCGATGGCCAGCGGAATGATGCCGACGACCGAAACGATCATGCCAACCACGAACGCATAGATCGAAGGCTTGAGCAAATCCATATCCTTGAACGCCATTTCCCAAGCCTGCTTGAGAAAAGACCAGCCGCGCGAAAAACTTTGCATAGTTCATACTCCTTGTTAAAAATTCACCTTGCTCCATCGGGGGCTAAGCCCCCGATGGAGCAAAAACTTCTCTTGGTCGCTCAGATTATAGCAAACTTATCGGGTCAAGTTCAACACGCCAGTCATTTAGCTTCATATCGCGCAAAAACGAAGCGGGATCGGTTCCGCGGACGATGATCTGCCAGCGGTGGATGCCGTCCACTTTGGAAAAGAAGGATGGAACGGGACCGATCAACTCTGTTTGATGACGACCCTCCGCTTCCATCTTGACCCTGAGCCTGGTCGCTGTTTTCTGTGACTCTTCCTGCGCCTTGAGAGGGTCGGCATGGCGATATTCCAGTCGCGCCAGCCTTGCATACGGCGGATAGCCCAACTGCTTGCGATATTCCAACTCGCGTTCGTAGAATCCATTCACTTCATGGTTGGATGCGAATTGAATGGCGTAATGTTCAGGCATGAAGGTTTGCAAAACCACTTTGCCGCCCAACGATGAACGCCCTGCACGTCCTGCCACCTGCGTGAGTGTTTGAAAAACTCTTTCGCTTGCAAACGGGTCGGGCAGACTTAACCCCACATCTGCCAACACAATGCCAACCAGCGTGACCAACGGCAAATCCAAGCCTTTGGCGAGCATTTGAGTCCCAACCAGCACATCGGCTTGATGATTTGAGAAATGCGTCAGGATCATTTCGTGCGCATCTTTCTGGCGCGTGGTGTCCCAGTCCCAGCGCAAGGTGCGGACGTTGGGGAACATGGCTTGCACATCGGCTTCCACTTTTTCACTGCCCAACCCAAACTCGCGGATCTGTACACTCTGACAATTTGGACAGGTCTTCGGTCTCTGGCGTGTGTATCCGCAATGATGGCAAAGTAAATGCGCCTTATCTTCCAAATGCAAGGTCAACGGCGTTTCGCAGTTGGGACATTTCAACACCAGTCCGCAGTCACGGCAAAAAATATAAGTGGATGTGCCGCGACGGTTGAGGAAGAGGATGGCTTGCTCGCCGCGTGAGATGGTCTCAGCCAGTGACTCAGCCAACACGCGCGAGAAGATTCCGCGATTGCCATTTTTGAGTTCCTCGCGCATGTCTACGACCTGAACGGGAGGTAGACCTGTTTCGACAATGCGGCGTGGAAGTTCCAACTTGATCAATTGTTTATTTTCAGCTTGAAATCTTTGCTCAATGGTTGGCGTGGCGGAACCCAGCACGCAGACCGCTCCGCATAAACGCGCGTATTCCTGCGCGGCGGTGACAGCGTGATAATACGGCGGCTCGGATTGATAAAACGACGAGTCGTGACACTCGTCCACGACGATCAAGCCGATGTTTGGCAATGGCGAGAACAACGCCGAGCGCGCGCCGATGATGACCTTGAGTTTGCCCGAACGCGCGCGCCGCCACGTATCGTAGCGCTCCCCTTCTGAGAGTTTCGAGTGGACCAGTCCCACCTGACCAGGAAAGCGCGAAAGAAAACGCCGCACGGCTTGCGGGGTCAATGCGATTTCAGGCACAAGAATGATGACCTGTCTGCCTTGTTTGATGGTCTCTTCGGCGGCGCGGAGGTAGATTTCGGTTTTGCCGGAGCCGGTGATACCGTACAAAAGAAAGGATGAAGGATGAAGGGTGAAGGATGAAGTAGATTCTAAAATTTGATTTAGCGCAAAAGATTGTTCGGGGGTGAGTTCGAGAGGCTGTGTGCTTGGTTCTGCGTTTATTTGCCTTCCTACTCTATCCAGCGAGTCACGGAAGATTTCGCTTTCGAAGAGGCGGATCAAGTCGCGTTCTTCGAGTGCCTGCAAGTCGGCGAGGGTACAGCCTGTTTCGGCGTAGACCCATGAGAGGTTGATGGCTTCGGGCTGTTGGATGAGGAAGCGCAAGGCGGCTTGACGTCGCGCGAGAGTCTGTTTGGTGCCGAGGGAATCCATCGCCGCTTCGGCTTCTTCTGGCGGGACAGAGAGTTGGGCTACGCGCAAGTATTTGGGTCGCACGCGCGGGGCGGGCAAGACGTGCTTCGAGGAAAGGATTCCTTTTTTGATGAGAACCTGTGCGGTCTTGCGCCAGTCTATTTTTGCGAAATGGGAGTCGATTTGGCGTCCGCGGAGAGGACCACGTTCGTTGAGTAGTTTTAGAAGACGATTGACGATTGACGATTGACCATCTTGCACGGTCTGTGGTCCACGGTCTACGGTCTGGTACAACACATCTGCCTGCTGACTCAAGCCTGTGGGCAGCATGAGGCTGACGATGGAGGCGAGCGGATTGAGCGTGGACTCTGCCAGTAGAATCGCCAGAGCAAGCTGGGGCGGAGTCAGAACGGGGGCAGGGTCGAGCAGGTCAATGACGGGTTTGGGATTCTCCACCGCAGGAGACTCAGTCAATTGGACGATGATGCCCTGCACCATTTGATTCCCAAAGGGCACGGTAACCAAACATCCCGCCTGAATTTGCTGTGCAAGTTCGGCGGGAATGGAATAGTCGAAAAGATTTGAGATTGCAGAAACGTTAACAGCAACACGCGCAAACATGGTGCGATTATAATGGCGATAGTCGAAAACGGAGGCTGACATGACATTTACGACATTGGTGCTGGGCGCGATCGTGATCTTGATCTCAGTGGGATTGCTGGCGGCGGTTTTTATAAAGTCAAACCAGGTGCAGTTGACTGGCAAGACAGACGATAAGCCTGAGTGGATGCGCAGCACGCCGCCCAAGGAAACGACGGATGCCACACGCGCCGATGACGAGGGCGTGACGCTTTTCGATCAGGATGCAGGCGAGAGGATCGCCGCGCCGTTTGCCGAGCAGATCGAGGATATTCTGCGGGCAAAATTGGAGAGCGATCCGTTCAATAAATTTGAGATCGATCTTGGGACAAGCAAGGATGGTTTGCTGGAAATTTGGGTGAATGGAAAGATGTATGCCAGCATGGATGAAATCCCCGATGCTGGGTTAAAGCAGGCGTTTCATGAAGCGGTTGAGAAGTGGGAGAAGAGTAAGTAAAGAAGCAAACTCGCGCGCAACTAACGAGATATTTATTGCTGTTTGTATAAAGTGTATTTTTTAAATGTAAAACACAATAGCTGCGTAACCAACAAAATCTGTAGGGGTCTTCTCTGGATATACCTCTTGACTTGTCATATAGTCTAGCAGTTTTCCCTTATTAGCACCCAAGACCTTAGTGGCCGCTATAGTAGCTGCAATTGAGCCCGCACCACATGCGTTATTGTGAGCGATTGCTTCTGGGATTATATGCTCAGCCTCCATCTGAAGCATTAGCTTAACTACTCTCATATCATTGTTCTTAGACCATTCTAATGCAGATTTCCCAGTCCCCGCAGGCTCATAACCATAGTATCGCAAACCGTAATGAGTCAAATCTGACGAACCAACTACGATACTATTCTTTGAATATTTTGAAATTATGCTTCCAATTATCGAACCTGCTTCTGTAGCAAACTCATTAGGTGATATAAGAACTGGCAATATTTTCGACTCAGGAAAATAATACTTAATAAGAGGAAGTTGGACTTCTATAGAATGTTCTCCATAATGGGCATCTCTAGATATTAAAATCTTATTACCACTGTTTCGCAAGATTTCATTTGACAATTCATCGTCGACAAGTACATCTCCAAGAGGGGTGTTCCATGCACCTCGATCATACATAACTGGGCGCCCTATCCTAGTGTGATGGGGTGTTCCAAACAACACAATTGTTTCGGGATTTAAATTCCCCTTAATGGTTTGAAATACTGCCGCAGCTAGTCTTCCTGAATATATCCAACCTGCATGGGGTACGATGCCTCCAAGTATTTGGCCAGAAAATTCGGAAACAAATTGGGCCTTTGTAAATTTTTGTATTTGATTAATACATTCATCTCGGTCAATTGGATAAAAAGTGCCTGCATAAGATGGCTTTCGAAACATATCTGACATGTTATGCTCCATTTACAATATATCATATGACACAAGTCTATCGAACAAATACAACAGCCCCATACCCTACTACACTACTATTATCTCCTGTTATCATTCCAGAGTGACCATAACCAACCTCAATTGCTTGCTTTGCCCCCAACAATTTAGAAGCATATATAGTTGCAGCTATAGGACCAACTCCGTTCGCAAAGCCTCTCCCCGTTTTTTCAGTCTCAAGAACATTCTGGGGATCAAATCCAACAATTGCATCTAACATATTTCTGTCATATTCGATTGCGTGATACGCATCATAAAAGTGAGACAGGCACGAACTCACTACTAAAAGCGACTTTCTTTTTACTAACAATTCTGCTACTGCCTGACCTAAACTTTGGACCATGTTATACGAATAATCTCTCATCATGATTGGCAAAATGCGCAAGCCTTGAGGCAAAGCACGTTGAAGAAGTGGTAATGTAAGTTCTATAGAATGTTCTGGGTCATTTGATAATAATTTTATTTCCAAATTGTTCATCAATTTTCTTAATAGATAGGAATCTATTTCTACGTTTCCCAGTGGAGTTGAATATGCGTCATGCTCACTTGAGTATAGGGGAGCAGGATGAGGAGATGTAAATTGAGATATGACGGTAATAGCATCATACTCTATTCCCCTAACTTGCCCTATAGACTTTGCTGCAATATTCCAACAATACGTTGCTCCTGCGTTTGGCATTAATAGTCCAACCACATTTTCTTTAGATACCTTTTGAATAACCTTGTTAAATTCCTCATCAATAAAATTAGCTAACTGTGTTGGATTTGAAGAGTAAAAGGTACCTGCAACTCGCGAAGTACGAGCTTCGAAATACTTCTTAAAGGTATGTCTCTCCTCTTGAACAGTATTTTGCGGCGATATTGTGGAATGTGTCTGAAAATTTGATTCACCTCCTTCATGCGCCACAACAGTTGAAACTCTCTTTCTAGATAGCAAATTATCCTGCGAGTTACTCGAAACTGCTGGGAATGGATCCAGTAGCCCAATTTGAGACGCTGTTCTATTTAAACTTCTCACTAGTTTTCGGCGCCCATCTTTATTGAAGAAGTCTACCCATTGGTAGCGATTCAAGCTTAAAGGCACCTCACATTCTTCCAGTCGAATCGGGATCAGAAATATACGACCCTCGGGCATCTCTAAGGCTTTATCGAGAGCGAATTTGAATTCTTTCTGTACAAAACCTTCTTTGGCAACCGAAATTTTTGAAAGGCATACAATTACTGCGTCTGAGGAGTAAAGAGCTTTTTCAATCTCGGTTCGCCAGTCCTGTCCTGCAATGAGATTTTCGTCATCTAACCAAACTTCGATTTTTTTGTCGCGCAAAAACCTATATACCTTCTGCACTGTATTTCGATCTACGTGTGCATAACTTATAAATAATCGTAAAGGGCGACGGTATCTATCAGTCATGGCCAATTAAGCAAAAGGAACAAGATTGATAACTTTAGAAGGCATTTTTAGAAATAAGCATTCCTCCGATATATCGGCAATCAGGTCGGGGGTGAGGTCACGGACGGCGGTAAAGGCGTGAGCGGCGACCGCGCCAGAAAAGAAGTGACCCACATGGGGGGCGATGACGGCAATCACTTCCCCTTTGATTTCGGGGAGGTTGGCAGCGGACAGGTATTCATCGACACGGGCGGCGAGGGCTTTGGGGTTGCCCTTATACCAGGTGCCTGCAATTGGGGAGGGATGAAGGTCAATCATAAAATTATTGTAGCATGAAAGTAAACCACATATATTAATTTAGGCGATAAGGGTCCAATGCAATTTTATTGTCCCTAAAAATGAACGGGCGTATAATGTTTTTGAATTATATAAGGGTTTTATACAGCATGCTGTATAAAACATAGTTGGGCTGCTAAAACAGGTAGGTTAAAAATGCAATCATCACTATTTGACCTAATCAAAAAAGATCCTCAAGATAATCTTTCAGATGAAGAAAAACTAAAAGAAATAAAACGTGAAGAAGAAATACAACATCTTCTAAACAACCTATCTTCAGCCAATGTAAATACTCTTAGAGATAAGGTTGCTTGGATTCTCAACCACAATCCAAATGCAAGAGATTCAGATGTCACTTTAATGCTTGATTTTTGGGAAACATTTGAATCCCATATTTATAACGGGCAATACATTAAACCAGAAGATCTTTATCGTCTCACTCGAATGACGTCCATTGCACGAGAAAGGGCAAAAATCCAAAACATTTACAAATTATTCCAAGCAAGTTCAGAAGTTCGAGAGCGACGTGGAACTTTGTCAGAAGAGGAAAAAGATAAAGCGGTTGAAGATAGGCCCATTGGATATCCTTCCATGACAGTATACATGGATGAAAGTGGAAAGAATGCAGACCAACTCATTGTTGGCAGCGTGTGGTTTCTTGAAGTTGGTAAGGCTCTATATGATATTCATAAAAAAATAACCAACTTTAAGAAAGAAGTGAATTTCACAAAAGAATTTCATTTTGCAAAGATGAGTCGGGATGACCTACCGATTTACCAAACAATGATTGAGATGTTTTTGCGCGAGTCCCCGAATCACAGTTTTAAAGTTATAAGCATTCCAACCAAAGGAATTCAGAACAAACAAGAATCTTTACGACAGTTGTTTTACCATCTAATCGTTAAAGGTGTTGAAAACGAAAACAAAACGGGTAGAGCAGTTTTGCCGCGAGTTTTACAAGTATGGAAAGACGCTGAAGAAGAAGGAGCAGACCGTTTATTCGTCGCAGAGTTAGATGACAGATTGAAGCAAGCATCCACAAACCTTTTTGACAAAAATCTGCACTTAGATTTTGTTCGGTGTGCAGACTCTGAGCATAATTTATTTCTACAGATTACTGATTTGTTTACAGCAAGCGCAAATCGAGTTTTGAATGAATCATCTGTAGTAAAAAATCATAAGACTGATTTTGCTGAGTTTTTTCTCAATGCCGTTGACATTGACAAGTCATTTGTTCCTAATGAAAAACTTGGAGATATGGTAGTTCATATTTCATTATGAAGTTACATCAAAACGCAGCTCAACAAAGCATGCACTGGGGATTCTGCGCGATTTACAAGCATTTTTCTGGCTTCGAGTTTTTCCTGCTTCCAAGCAGAGTCCACGCCCGCCTGGTTGTCGACGGTTCGTCTTTCGCTCACCGTGTCGAGGCCCCCCCTGTCCGCTAGCGTAAAGCGTTGAGTGACTTAAATTAGCATCAACAATGACAAATCCTTCTTCTCTCGTCATAGGACTAGATTGCAGTACCTCCGCCTGTAAAGCGGTTGTATGGGACCTTCGTGGAAATGCCATCGCCAAGGGACATAGTTCCCTGTCGCTGATCACGCCTCAACCTGGCTGGCACGAGCAGTCAGCCGAATCCTGGTGGACGTCAACGACCCAGGCGATACGCCAAGCAGTGAGTCAAGTGGACAGTAGTCAACTAAAGGCTTTGTGCATCGCTCATCAACGCGAGACATTTGTCCCGGTGGATGAGCAGGGACAGCCGTTGACCAACGGTATTGTTTGGATGGATGAACGGGCTCGTGAACTTCTGCCAAGCCTGGAACAATCCTTCGGTCAGGAGGACTTCCACCAACTCACCGGTAAGCGGCTCTCGGTCAATCTGACCATCGCGAAGATCGCCTGGATCAAGGAGCACCAGCCAGATGTCTTCGCCCGAGTTTATAAGTATTTGGATGTGCATAGTTTTTTAGTTCACCGGCTGACGGGGTTCTACCGCACCGGTTGGGGATGTGCTGACCCGACAGGGATGTTCGACATACAAAACAACTGTTGGGCTGAGACTTTGCTGAGTGAGGTTGGCATCGGGACTAATCAGCTTCCTGAAGTTTACCCACCGGGAACGATCATAGGAACTATCATCCCCGCTGTTGCGGAAGCCTGTGGGTTACCAGCGGGCTTGCCAGTAGTAGCGGGAATTGGCGACGGGCAGGCAGGCGGACTGGGAGTCAACATCACATCGCCCGGTGATGCTTATTTATCTTTGGGCACTTCGGTCATCTCAGGAACTTATAGCGATCAGTATGTATTCAACCCTGCCTTTCGGACAATGACCAGCGGGATCCCGGGATCGTATCTGCTCGAAACAGTACTGTTGGGAGGCGGCTATACCGTCTCCTGGTTCATGGAAAAGATGGCGAGTCAGCCCGGTCAGAATGTGGCACAGCTTCAGGATTTTTACGATCAAGCCGCGAGCGCGATACCGCCCGGCAGCGAGGGTCTGGTAGTGGTTCCGTACTGGAATAGTGTTCTTGGTCCGTATTGGGATCCAGCAGCCAGTGGAATCATCGTCGGCTGGCGTGGCATTCATCAACTGCCGCATCTCTACCGGGCGATTCTGGAGGGGGTGGCATTCGAACAACATTTGACCACGCTGGGTGTGGAAAAAGCACTGGGCAAATTTGTGGAGCGATATATTGCTGTCGGAGGCGGGGCGCAAAGTGATCTGTGGTGCCAGATCATCGCGGACGTCACCAATAAGCCGGTTTTTCGCACTGCCACCACCGAAGCCACTGCGCTGGGAGCGGGCATTCTGGCGGCTACTGCCGCGGGTTTCTATGCGGATGCCCGTCAAGCCGCCCAGGAAATGACCCGCATCCTGCCTCAACCAATTGAGCCTGATTCCTCCCGTCATAATTTTTACAACCGTCTATTTGAAGAAGTATATCGTCCCCTGTTCCCGGCCCTGCAACCTTATCTGGATCGACTGGCTTCCATATCGAACTTCAATCTATCGAGTTAACTTTCCACATTCAAAAATCCGCCCAACAAACTGTTGAGC
>Ga0302321_100005919_pt1 | contig 10728 bp, 9 predicted proteins | sample Fen_T0_1_FD_202505 | JGI IMG/M metagenome (GOLD analysis project Ga0302321, IMG submission 202505) | Peat permafrost microbial communities from Stordalen Mire near Abisko, Sweden - Fen_T0_1 | ecosystem: Environmental > Terrestrial > Soil > Wetlands > Permafrost | place: Sweden: Abisko...
CGTAGGCCGTCTTCGTCACGCGATTCAGCCGCACGCTCCAGTCGAAATCCTCGAAATAGAGAAAGAAGCGCGGATCGAAACCACCGGTCTGGTCGATCGCCGCGCGCTTCACGAGCATGAACGCGCCGGACAATGCCGGAATGCCGAACACGTCGCGCGGCGGTTCAACGTCCATTACGTCGCGCATCTCGTAGCGCTCGAGCCGCCACCGGAACAGTACGCGGACGAATCCGGGCGCGAAGCCGCGCAGGAAGAGATCGAAGATCGCCGGATACCGCTTGCACAGGTATTCGCGCGTGCCGTCGCGGCGCTTGGCGAATGGCGCCAGCGCACCGACATCCGGATGCGCGTCGAGCCAATGTACGGCATTGGCCAGCGCCTCCGGCGCGAGCTCGACATCCGGGTTGAGCACCAGATGATAGTCGGACCCCGTGCCATGCAACACGAGATTGTGGGCTGCCCCGTAGCCAATATTGGCGTGGCCATGCAGGTAGGTCACATGCACGCCCGAGTCGGCAAAGCGCATGCTGCCGAGTCTCTTCACACGCTCGCCGACGTCGCGATCGCCGCTGTTGTCGATCAGCGCCAGGTGTACGGTGCGCAACGCCCCGTCTTCGCGGGCAGCGCCAATGGCGAGCGCCAGCTTGCGCAGGGTTCGCTCGAGGAGCTTTTCGTCAGGCCGATGCGTGACAATGGAAATCTGCAGCGAGGAAGGAAGCACGAAGTGGGGGGGGTGAGAAAGCGCGTGATTGGGCAGCGGCGCTCACCGTCGGAGGCCACGCCGCTTTTTTGGAAATCGATTGCGCTAGAATCGTCGGGCAATCGCGTGTCGCCGTCAACCTGCAATACCCTATCCCCGTCGTGCCGCCACCCACGAGGACCACATGTCGCCGAGTGCCCCAGCCGACCATCCACTGCGCGCCAAACTCGCTGCGGGGCACCCGATCGCGGGCATCTGGTCTGTGATCACTTCCGCACAGTTGACCGGCACCCTCGCCGCCGCGGGGTTCGATTTCGTCATCCTCGATTGCGAGCATGGCGGCTACGACTTCGCCACGCTCGAAGCGTCGATCACCTCGTGCGAGGAGGGTGGTGCCTCGCCGCTGGTGCGCGCGCCAGGCGCCGACGCCTTCTTCATCCAGCGCGTGCTCGACTTGGGTGCCCACGGCGTCGTCGTGCCGCAGATTGCCGATGCCGCGGCCGCGGACCGTGCGGTGCGCATGGCGCACTGCGCGCCAGGAGGCACGCGGGGTTACAACCCGTTCACGCGCGGCGGCCACTATGGCATTGCCCCGCAACCGAAGCTCGTACCTGGCTACCCGTTCACCGGCGTTCTGGTCGAGTCGCCCGAGGCTGGCAGGGCGCTGGAGCGGATTGTCGAAATACCGGCGCTGGACCTCGTCTACCTCGGCATCTTCGACTATTCGGTCGCGCTCGGCGTTCCGGGTCAGGTCGACGATCCGCGGGTGCAGGCGTTCATCGCGCGTGCTGCGAAGATCGTGCGCGATGCTGGCAAGGCCGTGGGCACCACGGCGATGTCGGAGGCGCAGACTCGGCGCCTGACGGACCTGGGCGTCAATGTGCTGCTGTACGGCGCGGACACGTGGCTCGTGGGTCAGGCAGCGACCAGCGGTCTCGACCTCTATCGCCGCTTCGGCTGGGGTGCGCAATGAGCGGCGACGCGCGCTACGGTGCGGGCGACCTCGTTGCGTTCGCCACGGCGCTGCTCGCGGCGGCCGGCCTCGACCAAGCCATGGCGAACGATGTTGCGGGCGTGCTGGTGGAGGGCGACCTGCTCGGCCACAACACGCATGGACTCGCACTCCTGCCCGGATACCTGGCGGAACTCGAGAAGGGCACCATGGCGAAATCGGGCACGCCGACGGTGGTCAACGCGCGCCCCGCGAGCGAGGCCTGGGACGGACACCGGCTGCCGGGACCATGGCTCACGCTGCGCGCGCTCGACACTGCGATGGCAATGGCCGCGACCTACGGCACCGGTTCGGTCGTCATTCGCCGAGCGCACCATATCGCTTGCCTCGCGGCCTACTTGAGGCGCGCCACCGAACGCCGGCTGATGGCGCTGATCCACTGCTCCGACCCCAACACGAAAAGTGTCGCGCCCTTCGGCGGCGTGACGTCCGTGTTCACGCCCAATCCGTTCGCCGCGGGCATTCCGACCTCCGGCGACCCAATCCTGCTCGACATTTCCGCGAGCTACACGACCAACGGCATGACCAACCGCCTGCACAAGGCCGGTGAAAAGCTCGCGCACCCATGGGTGCAGGACGCTCAAGGCAATGCGACGACCGACCCGGGCGTGCTGTTCACCAATCCTCCGGGCACGCTGCTGCCATTGGGCGGACTGGAGGCCGGTCACAAGGGCTACGCACTGGCACTGCTGGTCGAGGCGCTGACCGGGGGTCTCGCAGGCTTTGGCCGTGCCGATCCACCGGAAGGCTGGGGGGCTACCGTCTTCGTGCAGGTGCTCGACCCCGCGGCCTTTGGCGGCACGGACGCGTTCGCCCGGCAGATGGACGCACTGGCCGACGCGTGCCACAACGCGACGCCACGACCGGGCGTAGCTAGGGTGCGCCTGCCCGGGGAAAACGGGATGAAGCGCCATCGCGCGCAAACCGCCGACGGCGTCGCGCTGTTCCCGGCGATCCTGCCGGCGCTGGCGCCGTGGGCGACGAAGCTCGGCATCGCGATGCCGGCAGCTCTGCATTGAGCATGCCGCGCGCGTGACTGGTCGGCGCGCGTCCTCCGTCTAATCGCGACGCACGCCCGCCACGACTCGGTGAGTCCCGGCCAGATCGCGCATTACCGTGACGTCTGCGAAATCCGCGTCGCGAAACAGCTGCTGGACGGCAGCCGACTGGTCGTAGCCATGCTCGATCGCGAGCCAGCCACCGATCGCCAGATAACTGCGCGCGCCGCCGATGATCTCCCGCAGCGCCGCGAGGCCGTCACCGCCCGGGGAGAGCGCCATCGCCGGCTCGAATCGCAGGTCGCCTTCGGTGAGGTGCGGGTCGCCGGCGCCGATGTAGGGAGGGTTGGCCGCGATCAGGTCCCATGGACCCAGTGGCGTGCCGCGATACCAGTCTGCATTGATGAAATCGACATTGCCGACTTTCAGGCGAACGGCGTTCGCACGCGCGACATCGAGCGCGGCCGGCGAGCGATCGGTACCCACGACGGCAGCGCAAGGCCGCTCATGCGCGAGTGCCAGCGCTATCGCGCCAGAACCGGTACCGAGGTCGAGCACGCGCAGCGGCCGGTCTCCCCCCACCTTCGACAGCGCAAATTCGACCAGGGCCTCCGTCTCCGGACGCGGGATGAGCACGTCCGGCGTGACCGCCAATTCGAGGCCCCAAAACTCCCGGGTTCCCGAGAGGTAGGCGACGGGTTCGCCGTCGCGCCGGCGCCGCGCGAGCGCCAGGAACGTGGCAGTCTCCTCCCGCGTCAACAGGTCTTCGGCGTGCGCGACCAGCCACGCGCGGTCGCGCTGCAGCACGTGCGCGAGCAGCACGCGGGCATCGACCGGCACCAGTCCGCTCTGCTGAATCGCCTGCCGCACCGTCGGCGTCACGACGCGTCGCGTTCCGCGGCAAAGAGGCGCAGGCGAAAATCGTAGTAGCGACCCCAGCCGATGTCGGCGAGGCCCGCCTTCAAGAGGACATTCTGCGATGCCTTGTTGCCGGGGTGCGTGACGCCGATGATGCGCTGCAGGCCGAGGTCGTCGAAGCCATAGTGGGCGAGCGCCGTGGCGCCCTCGGTGGCGTAGCCCTGCCCCCAAGCATCGTGACGCAGCCGGTAGCCGATCTCGATGTCGGGACTCTTGCCTGCGTACTTGAGCGAGAACCAGCCGATGAATGCGCCGGTATCGCGCCGCGACGTGTGCCAGATGCCCAGATCCGGATACAGCGTCGGGTAGCGCAGGATCCGGCGCAGTGAATTCTCGACCTCCGCCCGCGTCGCGGGCTTGCCGCGCGAGATGTACTTCATGACCCGCGGATCGGTGTCGAGTCCGAAAAGGTCATCGAAGTCGTCCGGCGTGAATTCGCGCATGGCGAGCCGCAGCGTCTCGAGCCACGGCGTGGGCGTCCGTGTTCGCGTCTTCATGCGCTCCCCTTTCAGATTTCCTCGCCGGCCATCGCCGCGAGCTGCTCGGCCTGGAATTCCTGCGCCAGCGCGCCCGTCAGCTCGTCCAGTTCCCCGTCCATGATCGCGTCAATCTTGTACAGCGTCAGGTTGATGCGATGGTCCGTGACCCGTCCCTGCGGAAAATTGTAAGTGCGAATGCGCTCGCTGCGATCGCCGGAACCGATCAGCGATTTGCGGTGCGCTGCCTCCTTCTGCTGCCGTTCCCGCCGCTGTTTGTCCAGCAGGCGAGATGCCAGCACGGCCATGGCCGATGCCCGATTGCGATGCTGCGAGCGATCGTCCTGGCACTCGACGACCAGCCCGCTCGGCAGGTGCGTGATGCGCACGGCGGAGTCGGTCTTGTTCACGTGCTGGCCGCCTGCCCCGGATGCGCGAAACGTGTCGATACGCAGGTCAGCGGGATTGATCGCGATGTCGGCGATCGGATCGGCCTCCGGAATGACCGCAACGGTGCAGGCAGACGTGTGGATGCGGCCCTGCGCCTCGGTGTCGGGCACGCGCTGCACGCGATGTCCGCCCGACTCGAACTTGAGCTTCGAATAGGCGCCCTGGCCGACGATCCGCGCGATCACTTCCTTGTAGCCGCCGAGTTCGCTCGACGACTCGGACACGATTTCCACCTGCCAACGATGGCGCTCGGCATAGCGCACGTACATACGCAGCAGGTTGCCGGCGAACAGCGCCGACTCGTCGCCGCCCGTGCCGGCACGAATTTCCAGGAACACGTTGCGCTCGTCGTTGGTGTCGCGCGGCAGCAGCGCCGCCTGCAGTTCCTGTTCGAGCGCCGCGATTCGCCCTTGCGCGGCGCCGCGCTCCTCGTCGGCAAAGTCGCGCATCGCCGGATCGCTCGCCATCTCGACCGCGGTGGCAAGATCGCCCTCGGCGACCTGGTACTCGTGAAATCGCGCGACGACCGGCGTCAGATCGGCGTGCTCCTTGGTCAGCGCGCGATAACGATCAAGATCGCGCGTGACGTCTTCGGCGCCCAGGAGCCCATCGAGCTCGGTGAGGCGAAGGCTCAATTGATCGAGCTTGGTACGAAGCGAGTTCTTCATGGACATCGCGCAAATTGGGGTGCCGGCACGCGAAATTGCGACGTCGCCCGGGAAACACCGCAAACCCGGTACGGCGCTTCGGCCGGTGGCCGCATTCCGACAGGGAAACGACGGCCGGGATGTTGCTGAAGGTGCGCTTCTGAAGAAGCGCGGGACGAACCAGGACGCGCTGGTGCGCGCTAATGTCCGTCGGCGGGCGGGTCGGGAAGCTTGTAGACGTGCTGGAACAGCGCGATGAGTTCGCCCCGCTCGGCTTCGCCGGCCCCATTGAGCGCCGCGAGCGGCGCGTGAAGGAATTTGTTGGTCAGCCCGCGCGCCAGCGCTTCGAGCGCCTGTTCGGGAGAACCCCCGGCTGCGAGCATCTTGCGGGCACGTTCGAGTTCGACCTTCTGCAGACCCTGATGATGGCCATGCAGCGCGGCAATCGTCGGCACCACCGAGCGGCCCTCCAGCCAGCGCAGGAAGTGGGTGGTCTGGTCGGCGATCATCTGTTCGGCCTGCACCACGGACTCGCGCCGGATCTGCAAATTGTCCTTCACGATTTCCGACAGGTCGTCGACGCTGTACAGGAAAACGTCGTCGAGTTGGCCGGCTTCCGGCTCGACGTCGCGCGGCACCGCGAGGTCCACGATGAACACCGGCGCATGCTTGCGCTGCTTGACCACGCGCTCCAGCAGGCCCTTGCCGATGATCGGCAGCGTGCTGGCGGTGCAGGTGACGATGATGTCGAACTGCGCCAGCCGATCGGGCAGTTCGTTCAGCGTGATCGCCTCGGCGCCCAGGCGGTCGGCAAGCTGGCTGCCCCGCTCGAACGTGCGGTTGGCCACGGTGATGGACTTGGGCGTCCTGGACGCGAAATGCGCGGCCGCAAGCTCGATCATTTCGCCCGCGCCGATCAGCAGCAGGCGCTGGTTGGCGATCGATGGGAAGATGCGTTCGGCGAGCTTGACTGCCGCCGCCGCCATCGAAATCGACGCGCTGCCGATGTCGGTCTGCGTGCGCACATCCTTTGCCACCGCGAACGTGCGCTGGAACAGCCGGTTGAGCACCAGGCCCAGCGATCCGGCGGTCTCCGCCGAGCGCACCGCCTGCTTCATCTGGCCGAGGATCTGCGGCTCACCCAGGATCATGGAGTCGAGACCGCTGGCAACGCGAAACGCGTGCGTGACGGCGCGGCTCTGGGGGAGTGTGTAGACATACGGGTGCAGCTTGTCGTGCGCCAGGTCGTGGAAACCGGCAAGCCAGTGCGCCACCGGCTCGGGCTCGTCCGCATGGAAATAGACCTCAGTGCGGTTGCACGTCGACAGGATCGCGGCCTCCTTCACCGTCCTGGCGCCGACCAGGTCGCGCAGCGCCGCACCGAGCACATCGGCGGGGAACGCGACCCGCTCCCGCACCTCGAGGGGGGCGGTTGCGTGGTTCAAACCAAGGGCGAAAAGGGCCATGAATAGGAGCTTCGTTGGGCGGCCATTCTACCGCACCGCCCATGCTAATTTACCTCAACACCTTGATTTGCAGCAAACAAATGCCCGGAACTCGATTCAGGGCCGGGCGGCGGGGACCGCACAGCATCTTCCGGTATCAGGCCTTGATGAACTCGGCCTTTCCGCCCAACCATCGCATGAGATGCGCCTGCGCCACGGCTGGTTCCCTTTGCAGCAGTTCGTCCGCTGCGTCCCGGGCCTGTTCGATCAGCGCCACGTCGTGCTCGAGATCGGCGAAGCGCAAGAGCGGCACGCCCGATTGCCGCGCGCCCAGGAACTCCCCGGGACCCCGAATCGAAAGGTCCTGCCGCGCAATCTCGAATCCGTCCGTGTTCTCGAAGATCACCTTGAGGCGCAATTTCGCGATGTCGCCGACGGGCTCCTCGAACAGCAGCACGCACGTCGATTCTGCCGCGCCCCGTCCAACCCGCCCGCGCAGCTGATGGAGCTGCGACAGCCCGAAGCGCTCGGCGTGCTCGATCACCATGATCGACGCATTCGGCACGTCGACGCCGACCTCGATCACCGTCGTGGCGACAAGGACGTCGATGTCGCCCCTGACGAAGGCGTCCATGGTCGCGGTCTTCTCGGCCGATTTCATCCGGCCATGGAGCAGCCCGACCTGAATGTTCCCGGCATCGTCCGTACCGGCATTGGCGTGCCGACGCTGCCCTCCGAGTGCGGCAGTCAACTCGGCGTGCAACGCGACGGCCGTCTGCAACTCCAGCTTTTCGGACTCCTCGATCAGCGGGCAGACCCAGTAGGTCTGGCGACCCTCCGCGCACGCCTTCCCGACCCATGTGACGATCTCGGCGCGCCGCTTCTGGTTCACGAGGCGCGTGGTCACGGGGTTGCGTCCGGGCGGCAGTTCATCCAGCACCGACACGTCGAGGTCGGCGTAGAACGTCATCGCCAGTGTGCGCGGGATGGGTGTCGCGCTCATCATCAGCTGATGCGCCTCGGCGAGGCCCTTGCCACGCAAGGCGAGCCGCTGCGCAACGCCAAAGCGGTGCTGCTCGTCGATGATCGCCAGCCCGAGCTTGGGCAGCTCGACGCCTTCCTGAAACAGCGCATGCGTGCCGATTGCGAACTGTGCGTCGCCGCTGGCCAGCGCTGCCTGGGCGTTGCGGCGGTCCTTCGCAGGCAGCGAGCCCGACAACCACGCGATCCGTACCGGCAGACCGTCGAGCCACGCGGCCAGCTTGCGGTAGTGCTGTTCGGCGAGAATTTCCGTCGGTGCCATGAATGCAACCTGCTTGCCGGATTCGATCGCCTGCAGCGCGGCCAGCGCCGCGACGATCGTCTTGCCCGATCCCACGTCGCCCTGCAGCAGTCGCTGCATCGGCGACGAGCGCTTGAGGTCATGCGCGATCTCACGCGTGACGCGTTCCTGCGCGCGCGTGAGTTTGAACGGCACGCGTTCGAGCAGCTGCTTCGTCAACGCGCCGGTCCCGGTCAGCACCGGCGCGTGCCGCAGCGCTCGCGCCTGGCGATGGGCCTTGAGCGAAAGCTGCTGCGCCAGCAGCTCGTCGAACTTGAGGCGCGTCCACGCCGGGTGCGTGCGCGCGTCGAGCGCGCGCTGCGTCAGTTCGGACAGACGCGGCGGCGGCGCATGCAGAAAACGGACCGCGTCGCCAAATTTCCAGAGTTTGCGCCGCCCGATCAGCCAATCCGGGAGCAATTCTTCGGTGAGTGAGAGATCGGATGCTAGGGCGCGTGCCACGACCGTGCGCAGCGTCGGCTGCGCCAGACCGGCGGTGGTCGGATACACGGGCGTCAGGCGGTCCGGCAGCGGTGCGCCTTCCTCCACCACCCTGAACTGCGGGTGGACCATCTCCAGGCCGGCATAACCCGGGCGCACGTCGCCGAATACGCGCACGCGGTGCCCTGGCGCCAGCACCTTCTGCTGACTCGGATAGAACGTGAAGAACCGCAGGACCAACTGCGCTTCGCGCCGAACCGGGTCGGTAATCAGGCAGACCAGCTGGCGCCGCGGCCGGTACTGGATGTCGCTATTGACGATTTCGCCTTCGACCTGCACGCACAGCCCCGGCTGGACGGAGGCCAGTGGCACGATGCGCGTGTGATCCTCGTAGCGCAAAGGCAGGTGCAGCACGAGATCCGCGTCGTGCACAATCCCCAGCCGCGCGAGCTGATCGGCGAGTCCGCGACCCGCGGCCTTTTTCGGCGCTGCCTTCTTGCGCGGGCGTGCGGCGGCCGTCATGCGGCCAACCAGCTGGCAGCAATACTCGCCCGCCGGGGCGCATACAGAACGGCGTCACTCATTCGCATGGGTCGCGCGGATGTCGACGCGAACCGCGTCCGGCACGCAGCATGGCGAGCTCGTTTCGTACTTCACTGGCATTCGATCCGGGGCCGCCGTGGTTCGCGCGAAGTGCGGGCACTTGAACCATCCGCACGTTCGCGTGGTCCTGTTTAGGGCGTCGGCTAGGATCCCTTTGTCTGGTCGAAGGTCTGCCGCCAGCCGGTCTGCGGGTCGGACGGAGCACCTTCCAGCACCAAAACGCCTTCGATTTCAATCAGCGCGGCCTTGGGCAGCGCGGCGACCTGATAAGTGGCGCGGGCCGGATAAGGCTGCTCGAAATAGCCGGCCACGATTTCGTTGACGACGGTGAAATCACCGAGGTTCTGCATAAGCATCGTCAGCTTGACGATGTCGTTGAGCGTGCCACCCGCGGCCGCCGCCACCGCGCGCAGATTGCGCAATACCTGGTGCGTCTGTGCCGCGACGCCTTCGACCAGGACACCGGTCGCCGGGTCGAGCCCAAGCTGACCCGACAGGTAAACCGTGTGGCCCACACGAATGGCCTGAGAATACGGGCCAAGGGCCGCGGGCGCATCGGGCGAAGTGATCACTTGCTTGGTCATGGTCGTGGACTCGGTCGGGGAAAGAACCAAAACTCTAGCATCCCCGAGCGCGGGCACGTTGTGCGGGAATTCCGCACATATCGGATCTCCCGCCGCTAGTGTTCGACGGCGAGGCCTGCGGCGATCCACGCGTCGATGCCGCCCTGCAGCGGCCGCACGCGCTTGAAGCCATGGGCAACGAGTGCTTTCGCGACCTTCACGGCGGTTGCCTCGTTCGGGCATGCGCAATAGACGACGACCTCGCTCTCGGGAGCCACCGCGAGCAGGTCCACCTGCAGATTGTCGACGTCAACTGTGACCGCGCCGGGAATGCGGCCGGTGACCGACTGCGAAATCGGCGAGCGGACGTCGATCACGGTGCCGAGGCGGCCTTCGCCGATCAGCTGGCGCATTTCCTCAACCGTCACGCGGTCCATCGTGAGTTGCCGGATGAACATCCGGCGCTGCCACCATTTGCGCAGAAGGTAGAGGAGGAACGCCACCAGCAGAATCAGGAGGCCGATCTTGCCCATCGCCTCGAGAATCGAAAGCACGTCGTCGATGGCATCGCGAAACACGTATCCCAGGGCTATGGCGACGCCGGCCCACAGCGTCGCACCAATCGCGTCGGCCACGACAAAACGCCACGGGGCGACGCGGACGACGCCGGCCATCGCCGTGGCCACCGACGCGAATCCCGGGATGAACTTCGCCACCATCAGCGACGCCGATCCCCAGCGCGAGAAAATGGTCTCGGTCTGACGGACGCAGGAATCAGGCGACAGCGAAATGCGGCACAGCGTGCGCAGCACAGGCCCGCCGACGCGGCGCCCGGCCGCATACCATGCCAGGTCGGCGAACAGGGACGCCACCACGGCGGTCGCGAGCAGCGCAGCCAGGGAATAGTTCCCGCGGGCCGCCAGCGCGCCGGTGACGATCAGTGTCGGATAGGCCGGCACCGGCAGGCCCGATTGCAGCGCCAGCACGTTGACAAAGACGAATGCCAGTCCGTAGTACTGCACGAGTTCGATCAGGTGGCTCATGGGACGCGCGTTTCCGGTTTCCGGCCATGGGACATGGGGACGCGACCGGCGCGCTGCAACCCCTCCTCGTCGCCCAACGCCCGCCAGGTTTACGGCCAACCCCGTTCACAG
>Ga0302321_100005922_pt1 | contig 10725 bp, 11 predicted proteins | sample Fen_T0_1_FD_202505 | JGI IMG/M metagenome (GOLD analysis project Ga0302321, IMG submission 202505) | Peat permafrost microbial communities from Stordalen Mire near Abisko, Sweden - Fen_T0_1 | ecosystem: Environmental > Terrestrial > Soil > Wetlands > Permafrost | place: Sweden: Abisko...
AGGATGGCATGGGATAGATTTCTGCGGTCATATCGACTCCTTTTACAGGATCGGGCGCGACCTGACAAGCCGCGCCCGAGCTCTATTTCTTGCGCCTTTCGACATAGACTTTTACGGCTTCGCGCATGAAGGCAGCCAGGCGCGGGTCGAGCTTGTCGAAACTGGTCTTGAAGCGCGGGTCATCATTGTACATTTCCGCCAGGTCGACCAACTGGTCGTCGTCGGGCAGCCAGAAGTATTCGAGGTGCCGGCGCCAGCGTTCCACGCCGGCCTGGGCTTCGGGGCTGGCCGGGCCCTTGGGCATGGCGGCCAGGATGCTTTCGTAGGCGGCGTTGCCTTCGTCGGCGATGCGCTGTTTGTCGGCGGCGCTGTAAGACTTCCACTTGCGCTGCGATGCCTTGACGGTGGCGGGATCGTACTTCCCGGCGATCTCTTTCTCGTACCCGGCCTGCTGTTCTTCAGTAAAGGCCGCGAATAACTGTCGATTACTCATTTGCGTTGCTCCTTTCAGATGTTCGAGGGTACTGTCCACGGTCTGCACCAGGCGCTGCAGACGCTCGATGCGCTTCCCAAGCTCCGCGCGGTGGCTTTCCAGCGCAGCGAGCAGGTCGAAATCACGGCGTCCCATGATTTGCTTGATCTGCTCGAGCGGCAGGTCCAATTCGCGATAGAACAGGATCTGCTGCAGGCGCAGCAGGGCCTCATCCGCGTAGTAACGGTAGCCGTTCTCGCCCACGGCCGAGGGCTTGAGCAGCCCAATGGCGTCGTAATGGTGCAGCGTGCGCGGGGTCACGCCGGCCAGCCCGGAAAGTTGTTTGACGGTGAACATGACCCCATGATAAACCATTACGTAACGTTAATGTCAAGGGGAAAGCTGCTGGTTTCGACACCTGCACTCCCCGACACCGTTCAGAAACCCAACAATCTGCAATGCTCACGCAACGTAAAACAGAACACTTATTCTAATATAATCATGCTATGTTCCTGCTCCCTGCCAAGCTCCGCCGGCTGCTCGAAACCCGCAAGGACGCAGACGGCGGCCTGCACGTGTACGCTTCCGACCAGGAGCTCGTCCTGGCCGTGCGCAAGGTTGCCCGCCAGCAGGGTCGTACTGAGGAGGATGTCTTCACCGAGTTCGCCAGGGCCGGCAAGGATCTGTTCATCAACCAAGACAGCCTGAGCGAACGCTGGGGCGCGCTGAGCGAGCGTGAGCAGGAAGTGCTGGCGCTGGTCTGTCTGGGCTTCCACAACCACCAGATCGCCGAGAAGCTCTCCATCTCGCACCCCACCGTCAAGAGCCATCTGCAGAACATCTTCTACAAGTACAATCTGCGCAGCACCAAGGAGCTGCGCTACGCCCTGCAGGACTGGCAGTTCCAGGAGTGGTGGGACAAACGCCACAGCTAGGTCCACCCCCATCGTCATCTCCCCATATCTGGCCCGACCCGAAATCCACCCGCCAATCCACCGCGGGTGGATTTCTATTCCGCCGTCCGCGCGCTAGACTGGGGGCATGGACAATCCGCTCGAACAATACCGCGCAACCCTGCTGAAGGCAGAACAAAAGGCAGAGGACGATTTCGATAAAACCATCCTGACGCTCTCCGGCGGCGCCTTGGGGATCACTTTTGCGTTCATCAAAGACATCCTTGGCAACAAACCGGTGATCGATTCCGGGCTGATCTTTTATGCCTGGGTTGCGTGGGGGATAAGCATTTCCGCCGTTTTGTTGTCGTTCTATTTTAGCGGCCTGGCCTTGCGCAAGGCCATCAGGCAGGTCGATAACGGGAAAATCTACAAGAAACACCCGGGGGGCTGGTATGACTCTGTCACTGGGCTGTTGAACGCCATCGGCGGGCTGTCCTTCTTTAGCGGTGTGCTGCTTGCCGCCCTGTTTGCCCACCTGAACCTTTAGGAGAAAAACTTATGAATGCCACATCAGAGCACAGCCAGGACGGAGCAAGAGGGAAAAGGGTGCCGCCCCCACCCCCGCCGCCACACAAGGAGCCAAAACCCGGACCCAGGAAACAAAAGTGAAGCGGTACAAGAAACACCCGGCCAGCCATTTCCCCTGGCGTAACCGGGTGTTTCTTGTAAAAGCAAGCATGACCCCAACATAGCTGTACTCGAGGTTCAATCGAGGTTCAATCGAGCTGTACTCGAGCTATACTCAGGGTCCAACGAAAGGGCAAATGGAGGCTGGTTGTCAGCGGACTCTGTCTGAATACTCCTTCAACACGCGCAGGGTGCTCCTCAAAGCCGCTCTTGGACGGCAGTTGCAATATCCTTCATCAACCCCTTGTCCCGTTCGTAGTCAAATACGATGGAATCGAGCTGGTCTTGTGGATATGACCAGGGCAGGCCTTGGCGCAGCTCCAATGGCTCATCAAGATAACGGGGGACAATGTGGGTATGAAGAACCGGCTCAAGGTTTCCCAGTGTTGCATAGTTCACCCGGTAGGCATTCGTGGCTTCCAGGATGGCGTCGCCAATGAGTGCCATATCGCGCAGGTATTGTTCTCGCTGTGAATGCGCCAGGGAATTCAGGGACTCGGCGATAGGATCGGATTGGAGAATACAATAGCCCCGAAAGAATTGGGTATTGGCCAGGAACACCCAACCGGATGGGACTTTACAAACAACGCTAGGGTTTGTTCCATTGCGGGCAGTTTCAATTCGCTGAATGTGGTTGGGCTGCGACATGCTGATTTAACCTTTCGAGCGGGGCTTCGCCCGCTGAAGGTAATGTTCCAGGTTCAGGCGTGTAATTTGGGTAAGTTCATCTGGCACTTCCATCGCATCAAACCAGCCGATTTCGGTGCATTTTTCAGGTTCTCGAATGTGTGGTTCGCCTGAAATGATCTGGCAGACAAAGGTTGGGGAGACCCAATGTTGTCGTTCATCGGGAAGGATGTGGTCGACGACGTCGACCAACTCGCCAACGGATATGCGGATGCCATATTCTTCGTACATCTCCCTTTGCAAGGCCTGCGCGAGGGTCTCGCCAAACTCAACGGACCCGCCGGGGAATTCCCACAGTCCCCGTTCGTTCTTGGCCTTGGGGCCGCGCCGGGCCAGAAATACAAAGCCTGCCGGGTTGACGATAATGGCGCCCACGCCAACGCCAATGTAGTCGATGCCGCGTTTCAAAACAGTCAAATCTTCTCTATATTTCTAAAGCCGTCACGGCTTTTTCGCAGTCTTCCTGTTTAAGGTAAAGAACGACGCCATAGCCGCCCTTGATATCGGCTATTCCGCTGGCTTCATCAACATCGATACCTGCTCGAGAAAGCTTCTCGTAGATATCGGCCAAGGCTCCCGACTGATCGTCGCCTTGAATGAGCAGAGCAGAGTGGGGACCGTCCAGTTCCAGTCCGGCCGTCTTGGCTGCTTCGGTCATCCTTAGACCGTCATTTGGGAACAGCGTGAATCGGGTACGCATGGGCTCAAGAGGCACGGCTTTGAAAGCAAGCCAGCTTATCCCAACACTGGCAAACACGGAAAGCGCCTTGGACCCTTCCACGACATGGCCATTGACGGTTACGTTGTAGTATTCAACGCTTTTGATTGCGAGCGCCATCTATCCTCCTTCGACCTCCAAGTGTCGACGATCTTGTTATCAACAAACTAAAGCTCATGGGGCGGCAGCCGAGCAAAGCGACAAGCCAGTTTCATCCATCGCCGGAGCACGCTCCTTCATCATCAGATAGTCCCTGATCGAGAACCCTTCAGGAGCGGCCGAACGGCAGCCCGAACAGCCGTTTTTTGGCAACAGGCGGATTGGCCTTGGCAAGCGCCTGCTTGACTGCATCACAGAACTTCTGCGTAGCCGGGCCATCCCCCATCGCGATGGTCCCCTGGACGCGGACCTTGGTATCTCCGATGTACCCAACGACATCCAGACCGGCATCCTTCGAGAACAGGGAGGTATGGGCAGCGGCCCCTATCAGCTTTAGATCGGCGGCGTTCAACAGCGTCCCCGACCGGTCCCCGTGGTGCACCCAGACCAGCCATTGGGGCGTAAGCAACATCCCCGTATGGATGGTCGTATCCACACTATCATCCAGCCAGGAGGCCAACCGTCCGGCTTTCTTCTTCTCGGAGATCGTCTCACAGCACATGAGGGCCTCGGTTTCCGGGTCGCCCAGGGCATGCTCGCGGAAATAGTTCTGAATAGCCTGGCGCAGCTCAGGGTGAAATTGAACGAACGAACATTCTCGTGTGGTGCGAAGATAAGCACTCATGTTTTACTCTTTCTGGTCGCGATAGTCCGGGTGGTCTTGCCGCCAATAGTATCATAGAGTTCCGCCAGGGTCTTTCCCTACGGGAACCCAGGCAGCCGATTTCAGTCAACAATAAAGAGCCTGGCCCCGGTCGGCGTATAAGAACGATGCGGCTCCATCTCGTCGGCCACCTGATAGCTCATGCCGGGAGTGAGGACGAATTCCCGGCCATCGGCAAGCTGCGTGTGCAGCTCCCCTTCCAGGCACAGCAGGATGTGGCCTTTCGTGCACCAATGATCGGCCAGGTAACCGGGGCTGTATTCGACCATGCGCACGCGGATCGCATCGAACTGCTGCGTGCGCCAGCAGGCCATGCCGGTCTCGCCGCGATGTTCGGTGGCGTCGATTTGTGACCAATCGGTAAGGCCAAAAGGGATGTTCTTCATCTCCATGAGTACGCTCCAGTCTTTCGGGAATTTTAGCTGGCAAACGACCGCGTCTGTACTCCGAACGACGTCACGAAAGTCGCTACTACAAAACCCAAGTGATATTTATTGACAGATATTACGCAGTCCTGCCGCAGAGACACGGAAACACGAAGTTTTTTTATCATTTTCTCTCAGCGACTCAGTGGCTCCGTGGCAAACAAGAAACCACTATGCGCAAGATGAGTTATTACGCCCAAGCGTGCCAGCCATTCTCACTGCCCGATGGGCTGCAGGATCGAAACGGACGGGGCATCCGGGGAATACGAACCAGGCGGGTAACAAAGCAGAGACAGCTGCTCGATCTGCTCGTTGGTCACCAGCACCTCACAGGTCGGGCGCGTGGGATTGGCACGGGCGACGGCCTCCGGCGACGGAGCATCGGGCGAGATGTTCAGGGTCGGATAGGTAGCGTGGAGCACGTCGATATACCAGGGGAACGACAGCAGGCCATCGGCCAGGATGGCGACGTCCGGGCGCTCCTTCAGGATGAAGTGGTAATACCACAGGCTGAAGAGCGCCTGGTCGCCTTTGGCCACCACAATGGCCTGCGGCGGCAGCGCAGCAAACACCGCCTGTTCGAACTTCTGCGCGTGATGATCGGCAGAGAGATCGAGCTTGGGATAATTCAGCAGCGCCATTCCCACAGAAACGGCCAAAAGGATAGCGCTCACGATAAGGCTGGCCCAGCTTCCTTGCCGGGCCAGCAGGCTGTCGATCTCTCCAACACCAAGGCCGATCCAAAGCGCAAAGACAAGGAAGAATGGCAGCAAGTAGATGTACGAGTCGCTGGTGGAATAGCCCAGGGAGAAGATGACGTTGGCGAGAGCCACCCAAACGCCGACCAGGGACAGCCGGGAGAAGAAGGAACTTCTAACAAGGTGAAAGAGGCCGGCCAGCAAGCCCAGGAGCCCAAACTGGGTCAGCAGCAGGGAGGCCACAGACAAGATACGCAGCGGCAGGTACTCGAGCGGCAGCGAAAAGGCATAGTGGTGGTAGAAATCGCCGGAGACCAGCCACCACAGCTTGCCAAGGTTGGTTGCGTCACCCCAGTTTACAGGTGCGCCCGAGGCCGCCCGCCACGGAATGACGACGTAGACCAGCAGCCCGGCGAACAGGCCGCCCAAGCGGCGTCCAAGCGCGGCCCAGTCGAGCGAAGCCAAGACACCGTGTTTTCTCCTGGAGCGCCAGACGAGCGGGTCGACGACGTCAACGAGCAGCACTGCCGGCAACAGAAAGACGGAGGTAAGGTGGTTCCCCATGGCCAGGCCCAGAGACAAGCCAACGGCGACATCCAACGACAGTTTGTTCGGCGAACCGGCGTACCTCCCCAACAGCAGCCATAGGAGCAGAGCGACGAAGAAAATGTGTAAGCCATAGACTTCGGTGATAACGGCCTGCGACCAGGCCAGGGGGGATAAGCCGTAAGCAACCCCGGCGATGACCCCCGCCAGGGTATTGCCTTTGGCAGGCGAACCGGGCGACCCTGTGACAATATCATAGACCAATAACGCCGTCAGGGCCGTAAAGAGCGCCGACATCATATTCGTGCGATACGCGATGCTCCCCACAGGCAGAAGCTGGAATAAACGCGCCAGCAGTATAAAAGTGGGGTAACCGCTGGGGTGCGGGACACCTCCGCTGGCGACCGCAGTAATCAGGTCGCCCCCGTCCGCGCCATCGTGCGCCCAGGTAAAATCCGGCGCCATGCTGAACAGGTAGACAGCCAGCAGGGAAAGGACCAGGGAGACAGGCGCGATCCAGCGCAGGGACTTCGAGAATGAAGGCATAAGGTGATATCCGGCAGGTTTCAGGCGGTCATAGATCAGGTATATTTTAGCATTGGATCGTTATTCGTCTGGCTTTGGGAGCATAAAACGCAAGATTGCCCGGCCTGCCATTTCTGGCACAGCCGGGCAATCTTGTGAACAGGGTGGTTCTGTAGGGGCGCAGCCCTCCGTTTCACTCCGGGGGTTGTGACTACACTGCGTCCTTTTTGGGAATTTGAATCCTACGGCACGTAATACTCTACAACCAACTGCGGGCGACATGCCAAGGGGCCGTTGCCGCTGCAGAAGATCACATAATCCGCTCTGTGATTGTTGTTATCACCCAGTGTGAAGCGCAAGCGGAACTGGGTCGCGCCAGTGATGTTGATGAACGACCTGGCGCTAGCGTTCAAATCCGCAGAGTACCAGTTGCCAACCGGCGTAGCGCTGAATACAGCGGAGGTTGCGGCTGGCCCGTCGGCTATGGCTTGAAAATCACGTGCTTCAAGGCCGGCAATTGAACCAAAATAGGGCTGGCGGATATCAGCGCGCAAGGCGCCGTGCGTGGTAAAGGGATTCTTGCCGACCACGCCTAGTTTCATGACCTTGAGGGTGACTTTTGTGATGACCGCCATGGCCGGCAGAGCGGAAGTATCGAAATGCAAAACGCTGCGATACTGTTGGTTGGCAGTGCTATCGCCGACGATGAGTTTAACGGACGTCGTATTTAGTGCGCCACCCTTACTGGTATTCTCGCCACTTTCGCGCACCCAGCCGTCCATACGGGCAGCCGAAGTGAAGACCATGGTCCTTTTGGTAACCGTGACGGGCGGGATCACAATCATGTTTTTCTGCAAAGTAACCGCGGTCTGTGCCAATGCCCGGCCGTTCAGAGATGCACCGGTGCCCAGATGGATGGCCTTTGCAGCCAGGATATTTCCCTCAACGTGCGCCGTGGTGCCAATATCGACGCTCGTGCCACCGCCTACCTGCCAGAAAATATTCTTGGCTTGCGCACCGCCGCTTAATACGATCTGCGCGCCTGAGCCCATGGTGAGGTCGCCTGCGATTTGGAAAATCCAGACGGCGTTTGAGGGCCCTGCGAGAGTTGCCGTGCCCGTGTCAAGCACGCCGGTACTCCATTTGTAGAGGCCGGGAACAAGCGTCTGTCCGGTGATATTACCCGCGTAGAGTTCGGTAAAATCGGGTATGGTTCGCCCGGCGGCATCCGTATAAGCGGTTTGCATGTCGCCGACCGCCACAGTCAAATTGGCAGGGGTAGGGCTTGCATAGTCCGCGGCGAATATTTTTCCGGTAACTTGAGATGACCTGGAAAACGTCTTCGTGCCATCCAATATTAGGGAAAATCCGGTTATGGCAGTTGCGGCAATTGGGCTCGTGCCGAGATTTCCGGTGATAGCGGAGGTTGGCACGTTGGTGATGCCCGTCTTTGTCAAAATCACAAAGGAACTAGCCGTCCCCAGATTAACCGGCGCCGGGCCGGTTGACACGGCCCGCGCCGTTTGCCCGATGCCCATTGTGAGCACAAGGGTGAACGCAGCCAGCAATAACAGGCGGCCCAAATTGCCAAACAGACGAACTATAGAGGTGCTCATGTGACTTTCTCCTTGTTCAGGTATGCGCCAATCCCGGCACACAAGGGCATTAAACCGTAAAACAGGTCCATAATTTCATCGTACAAGCAATTGTCTCCGGCCACATCCACTGACCGAGGGATTTTCGCATCCACCTGTTGGGGGAGGGAGATCGACGAGAAGCGCAGTCATGTTTCTTGGAAAGGAAAGAGGCTTCAGGCATTTAAAGAACAAGCCGGACACACAATGTGTGTCCGGCTTGTTTGCAGAAGTGAGTTATTCTTACACAGCTGCTAGGGCACGTAATACTGTATGACCAGCTGTGGGCGATTCGCCGGCGCGGCGTTGCCGCTGAAGAAGGAAGCATAGTCCGCCAGCGCGTCGGCATTGTTCGGCAGCGAGAAGAGCAGGCGGAACTGCGTCGTCCCGCGGCGGTTGACGAAGGCGCGGCCCGCGCTGCTCACGACCGCGCTGTACCAGCCGCCGACCGGTGAGGCACCAAACACTGCGGCCGCAGGCAGGTTTGCGGCTGCCTGGAAATCATCCGCGGCCAGCCCCAGGCCGGCGCCGAAGTACGGTTTGCGGATATCGGCTTGCAGGGTGCCAAGCAGGCTGAAGGGATCCGACCCCACGTTCCCCTGGTTCATCAGCTTAAGGGTGGCATTGGCGATGACCGCCGTATCGGGCAGGCTGGATGTGTCGAACGACAGGATGCCGCGGTACTGCTGGTTGGCCTCATCGTCGCCCACGCGGATAACAGCCGCCGCGTTGTTCGCGATGCCGCCCAGGCCGGTATTGGCGCCGGCTTCCAGCACCCAACCATCCTTCAGGCCCACGGACTTATAGGTGAGGGTCTTTACGTCAGCGTACACATTCCAGGTAAACTCGTTCTGCAGTGCGCTCCCGGCCATGGAGGCGTTGACGAGCGTCGTCACGTCCTTCACGCGCACGGTCAGGTGCGTCAGGGGCGGCGTGGAAGCGCTGGTCGTGAACTTATAGGTGGCGGAGTGCGCGCCGGGGACGACCACGCCGTTCTTCAGCCAGGTGATCTGGACGGCCGGGCCGCCTACCGGGCTGAGCACGGAGACGTTGAAGGTCTGTGAAGCGGGGCGGGCCAGGTGGAGTGTCTTGCCGGCGGGCGAAACGCCGCCCGGCTCGATCAGGTTAATGTCGTGGTACAGGCTCAGCACGTAAGACTGGCTGGGGATCTGGCAGTAGGGCGCGCCCAGGTAACCCATGATGCAATAGGTGCTGGGCCGGTACATACCCGTCGGGCGGTAACGCGCGCCCTGGATCAGTCCAACCAGCCCATCATAGTGATAATCATCTGGCGTGGGGATGGGCGTGGTGGACTTGATCCATGGAGCCCACTTGATCTTGGCGCGCACGGTCTGGTCGGTCACATTCGACTCGCAGGGCGTGTACGCCGAGGAGATGTCACTGCAGCGCGGGTAGCCGGGGTACGGGGAATCGTACTCGTCAGCCAGGTGGACGAAGCTGTGGCCGTACTCGTGCTGGGCGATCATGGGCGCGGCCGAATTCATCGAAATCGTGGCGATGCCTCCACCGGACCCCCCATAAGTGGTGTCGTTGACCAGCAGCAGGATCGAATCCCAATCGGGCTCCACCGCAGCAGCCGCATACACCTTTTCATCGTCGGCCATGAGCAGCCGGTGGATGCCTGCGGTGCAGAAGTGGCTGTCGAAGGCGGTATCGACCATCATGCCCTGCAGCGGGTCCGACTGCATTTCGATGTCAGTACAGCAGGACAGGTCGCCGGCGCCGCAGGTGGCGCTGTAGGGAGGGTGATCGGCTCCAGATTCGTTCGAGGTCGTGAACAGGGTGTGGATATTGTAATAATTCTCATACACGGAATAGGGTGCGATCGAGAAGAAGTCAGTCACCACTGCGGTCGCGTCGCTGCCAAACTGGGCCTGCTGGGCAGCCGTATAACCGTCGCCCATGACCAGCAGGTCCTCGCGATTGCTGGCGGGGCCGGTCGTTGGCGAGGCACTCGCCACCCGGAGAGACGGGGCAAATTGGATCGCGGGGGTCTGGCTGGCGAGCTGTTCCATACCAAAGCGCGCCAGCGTCTGGCGGCCCTGGTTCTGCAGGACGAGCGTCGTCCCTGGGATCTGCGGGACGCGCACGACGAAGGCAGTCGTCTTGCGGGGAAGGAGGTGCCCATCGATGGGGTCGCCGGGGTTTTTACCGCTGAACTCGCCGCGCAGCCAGGGCGTGATCTGGACGACGTTCTGGTAGACGACCTGCCCGGCCCCGTCCTGCAGGCTGACGGCGATCTCGTCGACATCGCGTGACGGCGCCACGAGGGCCGCGGCCATGCGCTCTTCGGTGATCGATTGGAGCGGTTTCGCCAACCCTACCAGCCGGTAGTACACCGGCACGATCGTCCCATCGACATGCTTATCGAAAACGATGTAATGAGCGGGCTGCTCGGGCGCGGCCGTTTCCGGCCCCGCTGCTTGGGCGTGCGCGACAGCAGGGCCGCCGATCCCCAAGGCGACCACGAACAGCGCAAGAAAGAGTAACTGCGGCAGAGCCTTGCAGAACAGGGTGGTGCGGTTTTTGGGTTCCATCATCATTCTCCTATGAGATTTTGCCTGAAATCACGGTCTTTCGATGATTATATAAC
>Ga0302321_100005924_pt1 | contig 10725 bp, 8 predicted proteins | sample Fen_T0_1_FD_202505 | JGI IMG/M metagenome (GOLD analysis project Ga0302321, IMG submission 202505) | Peat permafrost microbial communities from Stordalen Mire near Abisko, Sweden - Fen_T0_1 | ecosystem: Environmental > Terrestrial > Soil > Wetlands > Permafrost | place: Sweden: Abisko...
CGGACGGCTCTCGTCCTCGGTCATGTCGGTGAACCGCGCGGTGTGCGCGGGGTTCACGAAGAGCGCCTTGCGGCCCGTCTCGGGGTGCGTGCGCACCACGGGGTGCTCGGCGACGTACTCCTGGCTGTCCTCGTACCCGCTGTCCTTGATGCGGTCCTCACGGGTCTTCGACACGTCGGCCATCGCCGAGCTGTTGACGGCCCGGAGGCCGTCGAGGATCCGTCGCAGTCCCGGGGAGAGGGTCTCGTAGGCGGCGTACATGTTCGCCCACATCGTGTCGCCGCCCGACTCCGGCACCTCGCGCGCGATCAAGATGGTGCCCATCGGCGGCCGCTCGAGGTAGGTGGTGTCGCTGTGCCAGATCCCGCCGAAGTTCACCGTCTCGTGGGGGAGCTTCGCGATCGTGATGATCTCCGGGTAGCCCGCGATCCCCTTGACGAACGGGTACTCCACCGGTTCGCCGATCTGCCGTGCGAAGGCCATGAACGCGTCGGAGTCCAGCGCGCCCTGGCCGCGGAGGAACACGACGAGGTGCTCGAGCCAGGCTCGGCGGATCTCCGCCACGGTCGCGTCGGACAGCGCGGCGGCCAGGTCGACGCCGTGGATCTCGGCGCCCAGCGCGCCGGCGATGGGGGCGACCTCGATGGTGCGGTATCCCTCGCTCACCCAGCCCGGTCTACACGATCGCCGGTGGCCAGGGCCAACCCCGTTCGCGTCCAGCGGAAACTACCTTTCCGTCTGGCGGACCACCGCCCCGGCCCAGGCATCCCGGCGTTCGACTGCCACAATGCGCACCGACCCGAACCGGAGCGAAGGACCACGGCATGACGACGAACGACGAGACCGGCGGGCTGTCGGTCGAGGAGCTGCGCGAGAAGTACCGGATCGAGAAGGAGAAGCGGCTCCGGTCCGACGGCGTCAAGCAGTACGCGGAGCTCCGGGGCGAGTTCGAGGAGCTCGACGTCGACACCTACGCCGACCGGAGCTTCACCCGGGACCCGATCGTCGAGGAGACCGAGGTCGTGGTCGTGGGCGGCGGGTTCGCGGGCATGCTCACGGCGATCCACCTCACCAAGCAGGGCATCCGCGACTTCCGCCTGGTCGAGAAGGCCGGCGACTTCGGTGGCACGTGGTACTGGAACCGCTACCCGGGCTGCATGTGCGACGTGGAGTCGTACACCTACCTGCCGCTGCTCGAGGAGACGGGCTACATGCCCACGGAGCGCTACGCGAGCGCGCCCGAGATCTTCGGCTACTGCCAGCTGCTCGGTCGCACCTTCGACCTCTACCCGCACGCGCTGTTCCAGACGGTCATCACGGGCGCCGAGTGGGACGAAGCCGCGCAGCGCTGGATCGTGTCGACGTCGCGCGGCGACACGCTGCGGGCGAGGTTCGTCGTCGTGGCCGGCGGGATCCTCCACAAGCCGAAGCTGCCGGGCATCCCGGGGATCCACGACTTCCAGGGGAAGATGTTCCACACCAGCCACTGGGACTACGGGTACACCGGCGGCGGTTCCCGCGAGCCGATGGTGAACCTGGCCGACAAGCGCGTCGGCATCGTGGGCACCGGGGCCACCGCGGTGCAGGCCGTGCCGCAGCTCGCGAAGACGGCCAAAGAGCTCTTCGTCTTCCAGCGCACCCCGAGCGCGGTGGGCGTGCGCAACAACGGCCCCACCGACGAGGCGTGGTTCCGGAGCCAGCCGCCGGGCTGGCAGGCCGAGCGCATCGAGAACTTCACCCACGCGGTGACCGGCGTGCAGCCCGAGAAGAACCTCGTGGCCGACGGCTGGACCGAGGTGATGTGGGTCAACACGCAGAAGGCGACCGAGGATCCCGAGGAGGCCGCCGCCCTCGAGCGCAGCGACTTCGAGACCATGGAGGCGCTGCGCCGCCGGGTCGACGGGATCGTCGAGGACCGGGAGACCGCCGACAGGCTCAAGCCCTGGTACGGCAAGAACTGCAAGCGGGTGTGCTTCCACGACGAGTACCTGCCGGCGTTCAACCTGCCCAACGTCCACCTCGTCGACACCGACGGACACGGCGTGGAGCGCATCACCGCGACAGGTGCGGTGGTCGGCGACGTCGAGTACCCGCTCGACTGCCTGATCTTCGCGTCGGGCTTCGAGACCAACACCGACTACGACGGACGCGTCGGCTTCGACCCGGTGGGTCGCGACGGCGTCGCGCTCAGCGAGCGCTGGTCCGAGGGGGCGCGCACGCTCCACGGGATCCTGTCGGGCGGCTTCCCCAACTTCATGATCATCAGCTTCCTGCAGGCGGGCTTCGGCACCAACTTCGTGCACTTCCTCGCGAAGTCGGCCGAGCACGTCGCGACGCTCATCACGCGGTGCGACGCAGAGGGGATCGCCACGATCGAGGCCACGCCCGAGGCCGAGGACGACTGGCTGATGGTGCTCTACGGCACGGCTGCGGGGGCCGCGGCGTACTCGGCCACCTGCACGCCGGGGTACTACAACGGCGAGCAGGGTGAGATCGACGCCAAGGGGGCGCGCAACCTCGTGTACGCGGGAAGCCTGCTCGACTACGCCGGGTACCTGGAGGCATGGCGAGCCACCGACGACCTCCCCGGAGCCCAGATCACCCGGGTGGGCGAGCCCGCCTGACGCCCGCGCCCCGGGTGCACGCCGCTCCGGAAAGGACGCTCCGCATGCCCGACAACCAGACGACACCGGACGAGGACCCGGAGCAGGCGGCGTTCCGCACGGAGGCGCGCGCGTTCCTCGTTGCGAACGCGCAGCCCCGCCGTGAGGTGAGCCCCTGGGCGGTCACGATGCACCCCAACCAGGACGCGGCGCGCCGGGCGTTCGAGAAGGGGCGGGCGTGGCAGAAGACGCTCTTCGACAACCGGTTCGCCGGGCTGACGTACCCCGTGGAGCTCGGCGGTCGTGGTGGCACCGCATGGCACGAGCGCATCTACAACGAGGAGGCGTCGCGGTTCGACGTCAGCTCCGGCTTCGTGAGCGCGACCATCGCGATGCTCGGCCCGACCCTGATGAAGCACGCGACCGCGGAGCAGCAGGCGTTCTACATGCCGCGCCTGCTCTCGTCGGAGTACGCGTTCTGCCAGCTCTTCAGCGAGCCGGGCGCGGGGAGCGACCTCGCCGGCCTGGCGTGCCGCGCCGTCCGTGACGGCGACGAGTTCGTGGTCACCGGCCAGAAGGTGTGGAACTCGGCGGCCCAGTTCTGCAACTGGGGCATGCTGCTCGTGCGGACCGACCCCGACGTGCCCAAGCACCGCGGCATCACGTTCATCCTCGTCGAAATGACGAGCCCGGGGATCGAGGCGCGCCCGCTCGTGCAGGCCACCGGCGCGTCCGAGTTCAACGAGGTGTTCCTCAACGAGGTGCGCATCCCCGTCGCCAACGTGATCGGCGAGATCGACGGCGGCTGGGCGCCCGCGCGCACCGTGCTCTCCAACGAGTCGGCGTTCATCGGCGGCGGCAGCATCGCGGTCGGCGGTCGATACGAGCGCCTGGTCCGGCTCGCGGGGGAGTACGGGCGGCTCGCGGACCCCGCGATCCGCCAGGGCCTCGCCGACTACTACGCCCGCGAGCGGATCGTGGGCGTGATGGGCGAGCGGATCATGGCCGCGGTGCGTCGCCGCGAGGTGCCGCCCGTCGACCCGTCGGCGCTCAAGCTGTTCACCACCGAGAGCCGCGTGCGGTCGGGCAACCTGGCCATGGCCATCACGGGGCCCGCGGGCGTCACCGGCGACGACGAGATCGCGACCTGGGTGCAGATGGAGCTGCTCGGGCGGTTCTCGATCTCGATCGGTGGTGGGACGAGCGAGGTCCAGAAGAACAACCTCGCCGAACGCGCTCTCGGCCTCCCGCGCGAGCCGCGCACCGACCACGAGGTCGCGTGGAAGGACGTCCCCCGCGGCTGACGCGGCCCGCACCACCGGTAGCGTCCGCCGATGCGCCGCTTCGTCGGAGTCCTCTTCCTGCTCGCGTTGCTCATCGCGGGCGCGTCGGCCGCGGGCGCACAGACCCTGCCGGGTGAGCCGGCCGCGCCGGGCGACGTCGGGCCGGGCACACCCACCTACGCGGTGGGGCGCCAGACGATCTCGGTCCTCTCCGAGCCGGGCCGCACGCTCACCGCGGACGTCTGGTACCCCGCCGACCCGGCATCGGTGGCGGGCACGGCGAAGAGCGTCTACGCGATCCCCGGGGCGTCGTACACGTCGTCGGTCGCGTACGACGCGCCACCGGTGGCGGGCGGGGGCCCGTTCCCGCTGATCGTGTACTCGCACGGGGCGGGGGGCCAGCGCTTCGTCTCGACGTACCTCACCGAGGCGCTCGCGGCCCGCGGCTACGTGGTGGTCGCGGCCGACCACACCGGCAACACGGCGCTCGACCAGTTCACGAACACGACGCTGCCCCCCGCCGAGATCGTGCGGCTCCGCCCCGTCGACATCCGGGCCGAGATCGACACCGTGAAGGCCGCCGCCGCCGACCCGGCCAACCCGTTCGCCGGCAAGGTCGACACCACGCGCGTCGGGCTCGTCGGCCACTCCGCCGGTGGCACGGGTGTCCTGATGACCGCCGCGGGGGCCGGTGCTTCGAGCGCGCCGACGAACGTGCGCGCCGTCGTCGGGCTGGGCGCCTACGTGGATCCGGTGAGCGACGCCGAGCTGAAGCGGGTCACCGAGCCGGTGATGCTCATCAGCGGCACGCTCGACGACGTCACCCCGATCAAGACCGAGACCGAGCGCGCGTGGAAGACGATGCCGGGCGGGCCCTTCTACCGCGTCGACCTCCGCGGCGCGGGCCACCAGTCGTACTCGGACGTCTGCTACTACGCGCAGCTCGTGGCCGCGCGGCCGACGCTGCCCAAGGTCCTCGCCGACGCGATCACGGCGCGGACCAGCGATGCGTGCACGCCCAGGTTCCTGCCGATCGCGACCGCGCACACGCTCATCGACCGGTACACGATCGGGTTCTTCGACCGGTACGTGAAGGGCGACACCGCGGCCGCGGCGCGGCTGCGCTCCACCGACCCGAAGGCCGTGACCGTCCGCGTCAAGCGCTGACCCGGGCTGCGCTCAGGCTCGGCCTCGAGGCCACTCGGGCGGGCGCTTCTCGAGGAACGCGCGCATGCCCTCGACCATCTCGGGGCTGCCGAACGAGTCGCGGAACAGGCTGTTGGTGTGCGGGGGCAGGGCCTTGTTGAGGTCGCGCTTGACCATCGTGCGCGCGATCGGACCGGTCTGCCCGATGGCTGCCAGCACCCGGTCGACCTCGGCCTCGAGCTCGGCGTGCAGGACGACCTTGCCGACCAGCCCCATCGTCGCGGCTTCGTGCGCGTCGATCTCGTCGGCGGTGAAGAACAGGTAGCGCGCCCGCTGGAGGCCGACCACGTGCGCGAGACGGGCCGACATGTGGGGATCCGGGATGCCACGCAGCAGCTCGGGGACGCGGAAGCGCGCCTGGTCGGAGGCGACGACGACATCGCAGTGGAGGATGAGGTCCATCCCGCCGGCGACGCACACGCCGTTCACCGCGGCGACCCAGAGCTTCGAGCAGCGCTCGATGTGGCGGAAGGGGAAGTGCTCGCTCGGGTCCCACTCGGTGGAGAGGCCCTCGGTGTCCTCGGCGTTCCCGGCCATGTCGCCACCCGCGCCGAACCAGCGGTCGGTGCCGGTCAGGCACACGGCGTCGAGCTCGGGCTCGCCGTCGGCCCAGATCGCGGCCCGCTTGAGGGCCCGGTACATGTCCTGGGTGAACGCGTTGCGCCGGTCGACCCGGTCGATGCGCAGGTGGAGCACGCGCCCGCGCACATCGGCCCGGACGAACCTGGTACCAAGGTCGGGAGCGGACAGGTCGGGGGCCATTGGGATCGTCCTCCTCGTCGGAGGGGATCGTAGGGCGGCGCGGCGACCGGTGGGCCACGGTGCCGATCCGGGAGTAGCAGCCCCCCCAGGAGAGAACTAGGTTATCGTCCGCTGAAATGCATACTCTTGTACCGACCGGTCAGGTCGGAGTTGCGGGATCCACACACCCGGGCCAGTTCCGGGCACTGATCGTCAAACGGGGGAACCAGTGATTCGGAAACGACAGGGAAGCGTGCGCGTCCTCGCGGTCGCGATCGCCGCGGCCGCCGCGCTGGCGGTCGGCGGGTTCGTGACCCCGGCCGGCGCGCAGAGCAGCCAGGTGCCCGGGGTGACGGCGAAGCAGATCGACGTCGGCGCGCTCGTCGCGCTCACCAACCCGACCGGGTCGAACTACCAGGACGCGGTGACCGCGGCGAAGGCCTACTTCGACCAGGTCAACAAGCAGGGCGGGCTGTACGGCCGCAAGCTCGTCATGAAGAAGACGATCGACGACCAGACGCGCACCTCGAAGGACATCCTCGGCGCCCGGTCGCTGGTCGAGGAGTCCAATGTCTTCGCCATCCTGCCGGTGGCGACGAGCTCGTTCACGGGCGCCGACTACCTCGCCGGGAAGGGCACCCCGACGTTCGGGCTGGAGATCCAGTCCGACTGGGCGAAGGGCCCGAACCTGTTCGGGTCGAACGGCTCGTACATCTGCTTCGACTGCCCGCAGATCCCGCCGGTGTACACCGCCCAGCAGGTGGGCGCGAAGAAGGTGGCGATCTTCGCGTACGGGAGCTCGTCGCAGTCGGCCGACTGTGCGGACATCACGAAGCAGGCGTTCGACAAGTGGGGTCCGAAGGTGGCGCTCGTCGACAAGAGCTTCGCGTTCGGGTTCTCGGCCAACGACATCTCCGGAGCGGTTCAGGCCATCAAGGACCAGGGGGTCGACTTCGTCTCCACCTGCATGGACCTCCAGGGTGAGGTCAACCTGCAGAAGGCCCTGCAGGCCTCCGGCGTCACCGGCGTGAAGTTCTACGCGCCGAACGGGTACATGGCGTCCGCGTTGAAGGACTTCGGGTCGTCGATCGAGGGCTTCACCTTCGCGGTGCGGTACCTGCCCTTCGAGCTGGCGAGCACCAACAAGGAGATGACCTCCTTCGTCAAGGCGATGAAGGCCCACGGCCTCGAGCCATCCGAGAACGCGTTGACCGGCTGGGAGAACGCCGCGCTGCTGGTGGCCGGGATCAAGGCCGCGGGCAAGAACTTCACGCAGCAGTCGGTCGTCGCCGCGGTGAACAACATCACCGACTGGAGCACCAACGGGATCCGCACCCCGATCAACTGGAAGACCGCGCACGGTCCGGCGGCTCCCGGCGACCAGGAGTGCTGGAGCTACATCGCGGTGAAGGGCGGCAAGTTCGTGCCGGTCTACGGCCAGCCGGGCAAGCCGTTCGTGTGCTTCCCGGTCAACCCGTACCCGGCGACGCTGGACAACCCGACCTACGCCGCGGGCGGCTAGGACGGGTCCGGGCATGCCGGCTCGGAGAGCCCACGGTCCGGGCTTTCCGCCGGCGTGAACGGAGATACCGGTGACCAGGTCGTACGGTTGCGGGAGCGACAGGAGGTCGAGGCTCCAAGATGGCGAGGCAAGCCGACGGTGACCGCTACGGCTTCGGGGTGGGCACGCTGGTGCTGATGCTGATGGCGCTGGTGGTCGCGTTCGCGGCGTTGGCCGTGGCCGGGCAGGCGTGGTCGCGCAGCAACGACGCCAAGCACGCGGCCGAGAACGTGAGTGCGGGGACCTTTCCCTCGAAGGGCACGGTGACCCTCGAGGAGTTCCAGATCATTGCGAGTCCGACGCAGTACAAGGCGGGGAAGGTCACCCTCACCGTGAAGAACATCGGCACGATGACCCACGAGATGGTGCTGTTCCGGGCGGCGAACGCGGACGCGTTGCCCAAGGTGACGACCGCCGGTGGCGAACGTGCAGTGGGTGACGTCGACGAGGAAGCAGTCCCCAAGGCCGACGCGATGGGCGAGACCGGGGACGTGAAGCCGGGCAAGACCGTTGTGAAGACGTTCGACCTCTCGCCGGGAAGCTACGTCCTGATCTGCAACATCGACGACCCCCAGCCCGACGGCACCGTGCTGAGTCACTTCCAGCGCGGGATGCACACCACGATCGACGTGGTGCAGTGAGACCTCGTGTCGGCGGCGTTGCGGTGCCCATCGACGCGTAGATCCCAGGCGCGGCGACGCCCGAGTCTCCAGAGAACGATCAGTGCGGGGACGGCCTGCGGCGACTCAGCTGCAGGCCGTTCTCGCGCATGATGATCCGCATCTCGTCGGGGGTGAACCCGTCGGTCGCGAGCTCCGCGGCGTAGTCGGCGGGCGCGCGCAGGCCCTCCGCGTGCGGCCAGTCGGAGCCCATCAGCACGTGGTCGACCCCGAGCAGGTCGGCGACGGCGCGCTTGTCCTCCTCGAAGTGGGGTGACACGTAGAGCTGGCGGCGCAGGGTCTCGTGCGGGTGCTCGCCGAACCCGTGGGGCTGCTGCTTGTAGATCTTCGCGGCCTTCTTGAACAGCGTCGGCACCCACTCCGACCCGGATTCCACCGAGGCGAACCGCAGCTCCGGGTGGCGCGCCATGATCCCGCCGGCGAGCAGCACGCACATCGTCTCGAAGATCGGCCGGTCGGTGCACAGGAGCAGGTGCAGCGCGCTGAGGCCGAAGGCCTCGTGAGTGACGGGCGCGCCCCAGTGCCGGGGGATGTAGCCCTGGCCGCTGTCGCCCGAGTGGTAGCCGATGGTCACGCCGGCTTCCGCGGCGAGGGCCCAGAACGGGTCGAACACGGGGTCGCTGGGGATGACGGTTCCGCTCGCGGTGGGAGCCGGCGCGGGCCGCAGGCACACCATGCGCACGTCGCGGTCGAGTGCCCAGCGCAGCTCGGCCACGGCGCGGTCGGGGTCGGCGAACGAGATGACCGCGGCGCCGAAGATTCGGTCCTCGAACGCAAACCCCCACTCGTCGTGCACCCACTCGTTGAGGGCGTGGAACGTGGCGTGGATCGCCTCCGGGTCGCCGACGAGCGCCTCCTCGAGCCCGACGCCGAGCGTCGGGAACATGAAGCAGCCCTCCACGCCCTGCTGGTCCATCACGCGCAGGCGCGCGTCGCGTTCGCGGTACTCGGGGTGGTCGGCGATCGGCTCGAGCTCACCGAAGGCCGCGCGGATGTCTCCCCCGGACGTCCCCCGGTAGTACTCGTAGAGGGATCCGGGCTTCGCGATGGGGTCGAACGTCGGGTTGGGGACGAACCGGTTGACCTTCTCGGCGACGAGCAGGTTCGGGCGTCCGTTCATGTCGACGAAGTTGACGGCGCGCCGCCGCATCTTCTTGTCGAGGTACCGGGTGAACGCCTCGGGGGGCTCGTAGTAGTGGTGGTCGCAGTCGAACAGCCGGAAGTCGATGGGTGTCGTCACTGGTGGAAGCCGCCTCGCTCGTGGATCACGTGGGGGCCAGTCAACCGGGGCCGCCGCCGCGGATCAAATGGGCGCTCCGGGGGCCGACCCCGTCGCCGGGTCGGCCCACCCCGCTCGCCTACGCTTCCGCCCCGAACCGGGGGACGTCCCGGAGGCGTGCGGCGAGAGGCCGGTTGACGATGAAGCTCGCGCTCGGGCTCGACCTCTACCGCGGGGCCACCATGGCGGTGCCCGTCGACCAGGTCCGCCTGGCCGAGGACCTCGGGTACCACTCGGTGTGGACGGCCGAGGCCTACGGGTCGGACGCGTTCTCGCCGCTGGCCTACCTCGCCGCGCTGACGACGCGGATCAAGCTGGGGACCGACATCGCGCAGATCGCGGCCCGCACGCCGGCCGCCACCGCGATGCAGGCGCTCACGATCGACGCGCTCGCCGGTGGCGGACGGGTCATCGTCGGCCTCGGGGTCTCCGGGCCTCAGATCGTGGAGGGCTGGTACGGCCAGCCGTGGGGGAACCCGAACCAGCGGCTGCGCGAGTACGTGGCGATCATGCGCAAGGTCTTCGCCCGGGAGCCGCTGACGAACGACGGCGTGGAGTTCCCGCTGCCGTACAACGGGCCGGGCGCGATCGGGCAGGGGAAGCCGCTCAAGTCGATCCTGCACCCCGCCGGCGAGATCGGGATCTGGCTCGCCGCGGGTGGGCCGAAGAACACCGCGCTGTGCGCCGAGGTGTGCGACGGCTTCTTGCCCATGGGCTGGGGCCCCGACGGCACCGCCATCTACGGTCCGCCCCTCGACGCCGGGTTCGCGGCGCGCGGCGCCCGGCCGGAGTCGTTCGAGATCTTCGGCGGCGTGTCGATCGTGCTCACCGACGACGTGCGGGCGGCGCTCGACGCCATGAAGCCGCTCACCGCGATGTACGTGGGCGGGATGGGCTCGGCCACCCACAACTTCCACCGCGAGGCCATGGCCCGGCGGGGGTTCCCCGAGGCCGCCGCCCGCATCCACGAGCTCTGGATGGCCGGGCAGCGCGAGGAGGCGGTGGCCGCGGTCCCCGACGAGTACCTGGAGCAGGGCGCGCTCATCGGCTCGCCGGCCCGCATCCGGGACGCGTGGGACCCGTGGACCACGGTCGGCCTCACCGGTCTCATCGTCCGGACGGAGGGCACCGCCGGGCTGGAGCTGCTGGCCGACCTCGCCGGCACGCGCGACACGGGAGCGGCGTGATGGCGAACGACGGGTTCGAGCTGATCCAGGTCGACCGACCCGCGGAGCACGTCGCGCGCATCACGCTCGACCGGCCCGACAAGCGCAACGCGATCTCCACGCCGATGCGCGCCGAGCTGCTGCGCGCGCTCGAGGCCCACGACCTCGACGACGCGGTGCGGGTCACCGTGATCCGCGGTGGGGGC
>Ga0302321_100005927_pt1 | contig 10724 bp, 8 predicted proteins | sample Fen_T0_1_FD_202505 | JGI IMG/M metagenome (GOLD analysis project Ga0302321, IMG submission 202505) | Peat permafrost microbial communities from Stordalen Mire near Abisko, Sweden - Fen_T0_1 | ecosystem: Environmental > Terrestrial > Soil > Wetlands > Permafrost | place: Sweden: Abisko...
TCGATGGCGACATCCGCTTGTTCTCGGGAATGGATGCCGCCGAGGTTGATGACCAGCTTGTTGTCGATATACACGAACACGTCATCGTCACCGCTGAAGTGGAAGGTCTCGCCGCCGCTGTAGGTGAACACGGTGTGGATCTCGACGGTAAAGGAGTAGTTGTGGCTCTTGCCTTGGTTGCCGAAGCTGGTCTTGTAGGTGGAACCGTCGTCGATGGGGAAGAAACCGCCCCCGGGGCTCAGCGGGGCGCCAGCGGACAGGCTGTCGTACGCGTACGTGCCGTTGCCATTGTCTTTCAAGGTCATGGGGATCTGTTGCATGATGTTGATCCCGTCGACCGTGTTGTACCACTGGTCAAAGGCCGCCTTGCCGTGCGTGGTGAGGGTCGTGCCTGACGCCTTGTAGACCGGCTTGTGGTCCTTGCCGAGGGTATCGGTCACGATGTTCAAGTCGTTCCAGTCCCCAACGTAGGTCGTGCTTGGGTTGCCGCTTGCGTCTGTCTTCGGCACGTTTTCGAAGTCCGGATTGGTTTTGGAGTCGCTCGCGCTATAGAGCTTGAAATCGCGGACCACGATGGTGAGGTCGCCGGACTGGCTGATCGAAGTCCCTGCGGTCCCTGCACCATTGCCACCCGCGCCGCCGATGGAAATGATGACGCCCCCGCCCCCGCCATTGCCATTGTTTCCGCCCCCACCCACGACATCTGAATTGCTATTGCTGCAACCGAACGCCCCGAGGGCGATCACCAGGGGCAAGTACTTCATGAACATCTCAATATCTCCTGAGAAACAGTCTACCGCATCGGGGGCGAAGAGGATCCTCCGCCGTGGCTTGACACCATCAAAGATCACATCTCGGCATCTGTCGAGTTCGACGTCTTGGGTGTGCGACGGCTCACGCCACGATGGGGCCGACGCCAGATGACGCCTACATCTTTGATGATTTGTCATCCTGCGTTCCACCATCCAGGGGTGGCGCAGGTTTGTGGCATTGGCAACCGGCGTGCTAAACAAGCCGCGTTCCGGTTGTGGACGTCGGGGCATTGGGGGCGCTCGGGCTTTTGTTCATGAGGAGACCCTATGCGAGCTGAGAAACTGTTCGGCTGCCTGGCGGCGGTGACGCTGACGTGGCTGCTCGCCTGTCGTCCAGCCCCTCGCACCACGGGAGACCCAGGGGACGCGGACATGGCAGGGGGCGGCGGTAGCGATCCCTCGGGCGGCACGCGTGGATCCGGCGGTGCCACGGGTGATTCCGGCGGTGCCTCCGGAGGCAAGAGCGGTCAAGGTGGTACGGCAGGTTCGGGGGGCAGGACCGGCTCGGGCGGCACGACCGCGAGTGGTGGCGCGACCGCGAGTGGCGGCACATCGGCGAGTGGCGGCACATCGGCGAGTGGCGGCACATCGGCGAGTGGCGGCACATCGGCGAGTGGCGGCACATCGGCAAGCGGCGGCGCGACCGGGAGTGGCGGCACGGCCGGTACGGGCGGGCGCATTGGCAGCGGAGGGGCCGCGGCCTGCTCAGCCACTTCGCTGGCATCCACTTTCACCTGGTCGTCTAGCGATTCTCTGATGAATCCGGTTTCCGACAGCGGCAGCCACAATCTCGTGGCCATCAAGGATCCCTCGGTGGTGCTCTACAGCAGCAAGTACCACCTTTACGCAACCGTGGTCGACACGGCTGGGAACATGAACATGACCTACACCAGCTTCGCGAGCTTCGCGGCGTCTGGCTCGGCCACCACCTACTACATGGATTACACCTCTGGCTTCACCGGCTCGCGCTACTCGCCCCAGCTCTTCTACTTGGCGGCCCAGAAGAAGTGGTACCTCATCACCCAGTCCAGTGGCCCCAGCTATTCGACGGCCACCGATCCCAGCCAGCCCGCCACGTGGAGCAAGCCCACCACTTTCTTTTCCAGCACGCCCAGCATCGTCACGCAGAACGCCGGCTCGGGCGGCGTAACCTGGGCCGATTTCTGGGTGATCTGCGACAGCACGAACTGCCACCTGTTCTTCACCAACCAGAACGGCTACCTCTTCCGCAGCCAGACTTCGGTCGGGAGTTTTCCCAGCGGCTTCGGCACGCCGGTCATCGTGATGCAGGGATCGAACGCGAACAGCCTGTACGCGTCCGCCAGGGTGTACAAGGTTGGTAGCGCGGGCAAGTACCTACTGCTCGCCGAGGCCATCGGCAGCAAGGGCCGCTACATGCGCGCGTGGACCGGGACCGCGCTCGATGGTTCGTGGACCGTGCTGGCCGACAGTGAAGCCAATCCCTTCGCTGGCGCAAGCAACGTGACCTTCGCGGGAACCAAGTGGACGTCCGACTTCAGCCACGGCGAGATTGTTCGCAGCGGCTACGATGAAACCATGACCATCAATCCGTGCAACCTGCAGTATTTCTTCCAGGGCCGGGATCCCTATTCGACCGCCAGCACGGCCTTGCTGCCCTGGAAGCTTGGGCTACTGACCCAGACGAACTGATTCTCGGTTTCCTACTGCGTCCAGGGCACGCCGTTGATGTCGCAGTTGTAGAAGGATCGGTACTGCGGATCCGTCTTCAATCCGAAACCGGAAATCTGGCTGTAGGAGGCGCAGGTCGGACGGCAGCAGTCCTCCATGGTCGTGGTCTCGTACAAATTGCTGGTGTTGCCGGTCTTCTTCCAGAAGTCCGAATCCGCTTTCGCCTGATCCGCCGTCTTCACGTCTTTCTTCGCCGATTTCAATCCCTGGGGGGCCAGCCGACAACCCGTGACCTGCGTGAGGTGCTCTGGACATTCAATCCTCATCGCGTAGACCGACCAGTTGAGGTGATAGAAGCTGTCGATGGTATTGGCCTTGATGCATCCTGCTCGGCCTAGATCGCTCAGCCCTGGGACGGCCGAGGTGATCTTGTTGCACGCGTCGGAAAAGTCCTTGATGCAGGCCGCGGAAGACAGCGTCGCCGTGGTGACCCAGTTCTTGTCCTTGGTCTTGCAGTCCGCCGCCCACTCTTGCAAGGAGGCTGGTTTCACGCCGCCGTTTCCAGGTTGCCCATTCAGCGGATAGTCCGAGTACATGTATTTGCGCTGGGCCGCATCGCCGCCGCTGTTGGGCATGAGGAAGCATCCGTTCTGGGCGCCCATGCCACCGGCGGGCATGTAGACGTCGAATGTCGTCGCCGTGGCCGCGGTGTTGAAGGATTGCACGATGAGTGGCGGTGGTAGCGGAATGGCCGAGGCGGGAGGACTGGGGTTGTCGGGATTGACCTGTACTTGGCGATCGTTGCTGGGACTCGGGTAGGCGTAGACCAGCTGGTAACACTGGCAGCAGCTGTGCGCGTCGCCGTCGATGCCCCCCTTGTCCGGGTCGTGGCCCACCACCGCGTAGTGGAACCCATCGAAGCCATCGTCTTTCACGGCCTGCTCGAATTCTGGACTGAAGAGCAGGTTGCGCTGGCACATGTACTCCCTGTCGGCGCCGGGCTTGGCCGTCGGGCTCTCGCAAACGCTGGCGGTCTGGCACTTGCCGCCGCACTTGCTGGTGGCATTTCCGTCAACGCAGCCAGTCTTGGGATCGTTCGACCACGGCTGTTGGTCGACGTCGTGGCACTGGTCAGGTGGAGGCAGCGAGTAGCTCACCACCGTGCCGCCGGTTCCAGGCGTGCCAGCACTGCCCGAAGCGCCGGCCGATGCTCCACCCAAGGCGCTGCTTCCCCCGTTGCCGCTCGCCCCCCCGGCATTGGACGAGCCGCCCGTGCCGGTCGTACCACCCATTCGCGCTGGCGAGCCGCCCGCGCCCGAGGTGCCACCGGAACCGATGGAAGCGTCGGGCGAGCTAGAGCCGCCATTCGAGCTTGTGCCACCAGCGCCGGACGTCCCTCCCGCAGCGCTGGTGCCACCCGCACCCGCGGAGCCACCCGCGCCCGCGGAACCGCCCTGGCTGGAGTTTCCGCCGGCGCCTGCAGAGCCGCCCACTCCCGTGGTGCCACCGTTGTTGAATCCGCCGTTGCCACCGTTGCCGCCGCTGGTCGATCCCGCGCTACCGCCGCTGCTGGAGCCGGCGCTGCCACCGCCGCCGTTGCCACCTCCTCCCGATCCAGGGCCGGCACAGGCGAAAGCGAAGAGGGCCATGGCGAAGGCGCCGGAGAGACGGAGGGCTACGCGTGAACTACTTTTTCTCATGTGCGGCATACCTCTAAATCGCTGAGCCAGTTTTTCATCGTGGCACACTTAGAGTTTACATTGGCAAAGCCCGAGCGTTCCAGCGAAGTCGCGTTGCGACTGGTCGAATCCGGTGATCCGGGCTCGTCCCTCGACGAGGTCTACCGACGGTACTGCCGGTATGTGGCCGCAGTGATCTTGCGCCTGGATGGCCGGAGCGACGAGGTCGACGATCTGGTGCAGGACGTATTTGTTGAGGCTGCGCGTGGCATCGGGCGGCTGCGGCAACCAGCGGCAATCAAGGGCTGGCTTGCCACCATTGCCGTGCGCACCGTGAGGCGGCGCCTGCGCCTGCGCCGCCTGCGCCGATTCCTGGGTATCGACGACGACAGCGGCGGGAGCCACCTCGTCGATGCGTCCGCCACGCCACTCGATAGATTGCTGCTTCGTTCGGTGTACCGCGTGCTCGACGAGCTGCCGGTGGAAGATCGCCTAGCCTTCAGCCTGCACACCATCGAAGGCGAGAAGATGGAAGCCGTGGCCAGCCTGTGCGGCTGTTCCTTTGCCACCGCCAAGCGGCGGGTTGCGCGCGCCCAGCGAGAGATCGAAGCGAGGTTGTCCGATGGGTGACGAGCAGGCGCTGATGCGCCAGCTTGCATGTGCGGGCGCGCACATCGATCCCGGTTTGTCCGACCGGGATGTGGAGAGGCTGGTGGCAGGCGCTCGCCGCCGGCGCAGGCGTCGAGCGGTGTTTCGGTTCGCATTCGCGGCGGTTGTGGGCTGCGCCGGCGTCGCGGCGCTGCTGGTCGTGCACCCTCGAACACCCTCCTCCGACCCAGTGGGCGCGCGGCCAACCCAACCCAGGATTGCGCCTCTGCCAGAGGCGGCTCACGCCCTGAGATTGGGCGACGGTTCGCTCGCGACCGAGCTCGACAGCGAAAGCAGGATCTCTATTGGCGAAGAGTCCCAGCGTCGCATCAGTCTGACTTTGGTGCGCGGCCGTGGTCGTTTCGAGGTGACGCCACAGCCGCAGCGTTCATTCGTGGTTCGGGCTGGTGACGTCACTGTTTCCGTGGTGGGAACGATCTTTACCGTCGAGCGGGTGGCGGATCGGGTTGGCGTCGCCGTCGAGCGCGGCCGCGTCCGGGTCGATTGGGGCAGCGGGGGCCGGTTGCTCAACAAGGGGGAAAGCGGTTGGTTTCCGCCGCTGGTTGTGGTGGCTCCAAGCGTGGCGCGCTCGTCGCGATCCGTGCGCGCGCGGACACCGAGAGCAGCCGCGACGGCCAGCGCCCTTGATGGCAAGGTCGCGCCGGTGACAGTCCCGAGGAATCAAAGCGCGGAAGACCTTCTCATGGCTGCCGATGCCGCACGCCTTGCCGGCCACTTGGACGAGGGGGCTGCGCTTTTGCGTCGTCTGCTGCAGGACCATCGCGGCGACCCGCGTGCGCCACTGGCGGCATTCACCCTTGGCCGCATGCTGCTCATGGAACTGGGACAGCCGCGCGAGGCCGCGACAGTCTTCGCGCAGGTTCGGCAGATCGCCCCGCACGGCTCATTTGCCGAGGACGCCCTGGCTCGCGAGGTCGAGTCGTGGAACCAGGCCGGTCAGCCGGATCTGGCGCGGGCTCGGGCGCAGGAATACCTGCGTCTGTTTCCCGGTGGCCGCCGCACCCCCTCGGTCAAAGCCACCGGCGGGATTGAATGAAGCGGCGAGGTCGCTTCTGGCCAGGCTTCGTGCTGGTGTTCGCGACCTCCCCGGCCGATGGGGGACGCGCGGCGCTGGCCGCCGACGCACGCGGCTCCGAATCGGCCGGCCACGTTGCTCTCGAGGTCAAAGCCTGCGCTAACGGCAGCGAGGATGCTGTTCGTCGCATTGTCGGCATCGAAATCGGGGATCTCCTGCATGCGATTGGGCAGCAGGTGCCGGCCGACTTCGATCGACTTACCATCCGATGCGCGGGCAACCTTGCCTGGGTCGAGGCAGCCGGCGGCGCCCACGCAAAGGCGGTCGAGCGCACGCTTCGCCTCGATGACTTCCCAGGCGATGCGGCGCCGCGTGCCCTTGCCTTGGCCGGCATCGAGGTGCTCGCGGCTTTGAGCCCGGCGGTGCGCAAGCGCCTGGCCGATCGGCAAGTCCCGACAACCCCGCGCCCCGCGGCGATCTCGCCTCAGCGAGCGCCAGCGCCAGCGCTGCGCGCGGCCAGTACTCAGGTTGGTGCGGCTGCGCTTTGGCGCACCTTTCTGGTCGCCGGTGGCATGTCGGTTTGGGGCGGCAAGGTCGAGGTGGAAAGCCGAATCGGTCGCTGGTGGAATCTCGGATTCGATGTGGAGGCCGCAGGGACGCAAAGGCATGTCGCGCTTGGCGCTGCCAGCGGGCTGCTGTTTTCTGGGGGCGCATTTGTGGGGGCACGCGCAGTCGGCCCACGTGTGGGCGGCGCGCTCGCGCTGGGTGGACGCCTGGGGATTGCTCGCCTGGCTGGCGATGCCGGCGGCGCTGCTGGCGTGGTGGGTGAGCGCGTCCTTCGGCCCTGGGGCGGTCCGGCGGCCTGCGCGCGTGTGCATGGCGGGCTCGGCCCATGGGAAGTCGCGCTCGCCGTGGAAGCCGGCCGCTCGCTCTTGGCCGCCGACGGCCTGGCGGACAACGCGACCGTACTGGCTGTGCGTGGATCTTGGGTGGCGCTTTCCCTGGGCGCCGCCTACCGTGTCGACCATTCTCGGTGAGCCACTTTTTTACCAACGCGCACTTAGACGGTATGCGAACCACTCAACCCTTGGCATTCCTTGCATTGGCTTCCCTGACGATCGTTGCTTGCGACGCGAAGGATACCTTGCTGCACGCCCGCGACGGGGCGGCGGCTCTCGGCGCGGGTGGGGCAGGAAGCGGAGGCTCAGGTGGACATCTTGGCACGGGTGGGGGCGGCGGCTCCGGACTTGGGGGTAGCGGCGGTACCACGGTGACGGGAACGGGCGGTGGTGTGAGTGTGGGCGGCAGCGGCGGCGCAGGGCTTGGCGGGAGCGGACGTGGCGGTGCCGCCGGCAACCCTGGCACTGGGGGCGCAACGAAAGATGGCGGCCTTCCCGACGCCGCCAGTGACGTCGCCATGGTCGCGGACGCGCCGGTTTCCGACGATGGCGTGAGCTGCGGTCTCGGCTATCCCGTGGGCAGCCAGCGGCCCATGGGCGACGGCTGCAACACTTGCTACTGCGAAAGCAACGGCGTGTTCCTGTGCACGACGAAGGCGTGTTCGGTGCCTGATGCGTCCGCGGACATCAGCGCCGACGCCGGACAATGCCCCGCGGGTCAAATCTACTGCCCGGGCTGCACGCCGGGAACCGGGACCTGCGGCACTGTCTGCACGGGCGCGCCTTGTCCATGCACTGGCAGCGCCTGTCCGATGGTCGACGCCTCCACGACGAAGGATGCTCTGCTGGCCGAAGCGGGAAGCGCAACTTGCTCGCAGCTCACCACCCAGGCCGAATGCGACGGTCGCGGCGATTGCCATTCGCTCTACAGGAGTATTGGCGCCTGCGGTTGCGGCGGCTCGCCGGGCTGCTGCATGCATTTCCTTTCGTGCGCCGACGGCGCCACCGCCAAGTGCACTCCCCCTGCCTCCATCGGCTGCACCATCGCGACGCCTGCCTGCGACAGTCCCTTCGTTCTCTCCTACACGCCTGGCTGCTACGAAGGCTGCGTGAAGGCCTCGGAGTGCGCCCCCTAGGCTAGGACTACTTGGGCATCAGATCCGCGATGGTGGTGCTACCGATGCGGGCCTGGCGGGCTTCCTCCAGGTCGCGGACAAGCGCCTCAAGTTGCGGCGAGACGGAGCCCTGGGCGGTCTGAAGGTCGGTCGAACGGAAGGCGGCGAACACCTCGTCGAGCGGGATGCGGCTGGCAGGGCGGCCGGGAATGAATCCTTCCCGGTCACCCGCGACCTGAGCAAGTAGCCCCTTGGCGCGTAGCCGGACGGCGATGCGGTCGATGACATCGATGGACAGTCCGAACGCGCGGCTGATCGTGGCGCGGTCGACGCCGCGACCGCCGTCCTCGAAATTGGCCGCGACCAGGGCCAGCATTTGCGCGGCCACCAGACCGTTGATGGGTTCATCATCGCTGCGGCGGCGCTCTTCTGCCTCGAGGAGTTTGAGATTCTGGATGGAATGGGCGATCTCAGCCCCGAGCAGCACCAGCCACCACGAGATGTAGATCCACAGCAGCAGCATGGGCACGAGCGCGAGCGGACCGTACACGCCGCCATAGCTTGCCAGCAGCGCGCGTTTGGCGAAATGGACGAAGGCCCACTTCAACCCTTCTAGCGCGAAACCGGTGGCGAGCGCCCCGGCCAGCGCTGCGAACCAGCGCACACGGATATTGGGCACCAGCCAATTCACCAGGAAGAGCCCAACGAACTGGATCATCAGCGGCCCGAAAAAGCGGGAGGCCGCGCCGCTGCCGATGAGCTTGCCCGACCAGTAGAGATAGGCGCCCGCCAGAATGGGGACCAGCGTGGCGATGGGATAGAAGATCATGAACTTGCGCATCAGGGTGCGCTGGATGGCCACGCGCCAGATGGCGTTGAAGGTCCCCTCGATGGTGTAGAAGAGGTAGAAGCAGGTGCCGAGCGTGAAGGCCAGACCGACGCCGCCAGCCGCGCCCACCGCGACCTTGTCCGAGAACGCCTGCAGGTGCTCGACCACGCTATCCAAATCGGGAAATATCTGCGTCGAGATGAAATCGACGAAGCGCGATTGCACGTCCAGGCTGTGGGTCAGGCGCAGGCCCGCGAACACCAGGGCCAAGAGCGGCACCAGGGAAAGGGTGGTCTGGTAGGTCAGGGCGGCCGCTTGCTGCGGGCAGCGGTCGCGCACCCATTGTTTGACGATGCGGATCCCGAGGCGGGAGAAATACACACCCGCCCGCGCCCGGCGCGAGATGAGCGTGGCCATCTCCCCTGAGGGCATGGCGCCGTCGAGGATCACCTTGATCTGGTGCAGGGTCCGCCGCATCGTCGGTCTAGTTCAGCACAGACGCCGGAAAAAGCACAGGGCCGCACAAGCGGCCCTGGTTGCGAACTGGGAATGCGAACCTGACTAGAAGATCATGGCGCCCGTGAAGCTGAAGAACTTCTCGTCTGGGCCGCTGACACAATCCGTGCTCCCGCTGTCGCAGCTGGAGAAGCTGCGAACGGTGTAGCCAAGCAGACCACCGATGGCCAGGCGACCGACGATGGGAATGAAGACGCCGGTGTTGAACCCGTAGGCGACACCGCTGCCACTGTAGGTGGTGTCGGAATAGGTGCTTGAGCTGTAGCTCACGCTCCCGGACAGGGCGAAGAAGCCGATTTTCGGACCCGCGACGAGCTCGAGCCCAGGCAGGCTCAAGTGGAAGAGCGGGCTAAAGGCGAGATCCGCCTCCACCTCGGTCACGCTCATGCCGGAGGGCGTGTCGGGATTGAGAATATCAATCGTCAACTCGCCATTTAGCGATACGAACGGCCCCACCATGGCACCCATCAAACCACCCAGGCGCAGGCCGGTCGACATGCCATTCGAGGTGTCGCCCACCGGGACGTTGACGCCGAGGTAAGGCATCAGGAGGAAGCCGCGGCGGTAGGCCGGCGGACCGGCCGGCGGGGGGGGCGCATAGGCCGGCGGCGGTGCGTAGGTGGGCTGTTGGCCGTAGGCGGGCTGGGGCGGGGGCGCGTAGTAGCCGGGCGGGGGGGCCTGCGGGGCGTAGCCTGGCGGAGGGTAGGGTTGCGGCTGCTGGTATTGCTGCTGGGGATACTGCTGCGGCTGTTGGTATTGCTGCTGGGGATACTGCTGCGGCTGCTGGTATTGCTGCTGAGGATACTGCTGCGGCTGCTGGTAGCCTGGCTGCTCGGGATAGCCTTGGGGCTGCTGATAGCCAGGCTGCGGCTGGTATTGCTGGTCAGGAGCGGGCTGCGCCTGCGCGGCCAGGGGCGCCAGTGATCCTGCCAGAAGCAAACTCAGGGACATCGTAGAAGGTCGAACCAATGCGCGCATCAAAGCCTCCATTTGCGAGGGAACCTTTGTATCATGGAATGCAGTTTCTGGCCTGCGTGCAGTACCTAACCTTGCGCGCGCAGCGCTGCCTTCCACGCCGCGAAGCCTCCTCCCGCGCGCGCGGCGGTCAGCGCCGCCCGTCCTTCGGCGAATCCGCCCTGGGCCAGCCGGTACTCGACCCAGGCCCATTTGGGCGAATCCCCCGACAGCTTGACGTGGCCGCGCAGACCCGTGCGCAGTCGCGCGAGCCTGGCTTCCAAGACGGCGATGTCCTCGAAGGGCGAGCGGTCGAGGGGCGTGTTTCGCTTGGCCACGAAGGATGCGGCAGTGATGATCAAGCGAGGGGCAATGGCGGACAGCTCCTTGGCGAAGCGGATCAGATCGTCGATGTCATCCATGGTCTCGCCGGGCAGCCCCAGGATCATGTACAGCTTGAGCGCGGCCATGTTGTGCGCGCGGCACAGGCGGGCGGCGTTGCGCAGGTTCTCCTCGCTGGTGCCGCGTTTGATGTCGTCGCGCATGCGCTGGGAAGCGCCGTCGGAGGCGGTGGTCAGGGTCCGGT
>Ga0302321_100005928_pt1 | contig 10724 bp, 7 predicted proteins | sample Fen_T0_1_FD_202505 | JGI IMG/M metagenome (GOLD analysis project Ga0302321, IMG submission 202505) | Peat permafrost microbial communities from Stordalen Mire near Abisko, Sweden - Fen_T0_1 | ecosystem: Environmental > Terrestrial > Soil > Wetlands > Permafrost | place: Sweden: Abisko...
CTGCCCGCGTGCCGGAGCCACTCAGGCAGCAGCTCAAGCTCGGCGGTCGGCTGGTCGTGCCCGTGGGCAAGGTCGACCAGGAACTGAAAGTCATCACCCGCACGACCCACGGCTTCTTCGAGCGAAACGTGATCCCTGTGCGTTTCGTCCCCATGACCGGCCAGGCCGGCGACCAGAGCCGATAGCGTGTCGCCGACAGGATCTGTCAGTGCGCGCGTGGGAGAAACGCTTGGATGGCCTGGTACCAGATCTGTCCCAAAATGACATATCCTGCGCTGTTGGGATGAACCTCGTCCGAGAGCAAATCGGTCTTGTAGCTGGCGTTGCTGACAAAGGGGGTGAACATGTCGACTATGGCCACGTGTTTGCCAGCGGCGACCCTCGCCTCGACCACCGCCGGGATCCCGTCGTTGTAGGTCTTTATGAGCGCTGTCCTGGCGTCGTCGTTGCTGGGACCAATCTGGGCCACGACCACCAGGACTTTGGGCGCATCGGAAATGATCTTGTCGATCAGGTTGCCCAGTCTTGTGGGTTCATTGGCAAGATCGTACTGCCAGGCGATGTCGTTGGTGCCGATCATCAGAAGGACGATGTGCGGGATGGAATTGGCGATCGCCGCATCGGTGACCGAAGAGAGGCCCTGCCGTTGGGGAATGGTGTCGATCACGAAGCCTGAGTGACCCTCGTGGTTTCTTGGGAAGGGCTTGCCACTGACGGTGGTGGGACCGGAGGTCAAGGTGCCTACGAACGTGATCGACTGCGAATTGGCCACGGCCTGCCGGAACATCTCCACGCGATAGCCGCCTCCGTCCGACGAACCGGTCCCCAGGGTAATCGAATCCCCGAGTGGCATGATGGCGCAGGGTCCAGTCGAGGGACATGGGTTGTACGGGGTCCCACCATCGGCACCGCCCAGCCCGCCATCGGTTCGACCGCCGCTGCCGGCACTGCCGCCATCACCACGGCCGCCGTCAGTACCGCCCGCATCGGTTCCGCCAGTCGGCTGTCCGCCCGCCCCGGCGTTCGCGTCCCGACCGGCGGTTCCCGCGGCTGCATCGTTGCCGCGCGCAACGCCGCCGGTTGCAGACGAACCGCCTGTCGCGGTCTGGCCGCCGGTGGCGGTCTGGCCGCCACTTCCCGCCGGCTGGCTGGCAACACTGGCGTCGACTCCACCCGTCGCCTGCCCGCCCGTTGCGACGCTAGCGTCCAGACCGGAGGTTCCTGCGGCCGCGTCGTTGCCGGGCGCAACACCTCCGGTTGCAGACGAACCGCCGGCCACAGTCTGGCCGCCGGTTGCGGTCAGGCCCCCGGTCACGCTCTGGCCGCCGGTGGCAATCAAGCCGCTGGTCGCACTCTGGCCTCCGCTCGCCGTCTGGCCTCCGCTCGCACTCTGGCCTCCGCTCGCCGTCTGGCCTCCGCTCGCCGTCTGGCCTCCGCTTGCTACCATCTGGCCAGCAGCGCCGGCTTTTCCACCGCTGCTGGAAGATGTCCCGCCCCCTCCGCTACAGCCGAAGGTTGCGACCAGGAACCAAGCAACGGCGGTCAGTGCTGCAGCCCCGAAGCGACTATTCGCCAGGAAGGACTGCTTATCCAATTGTCCGCCCACTCTCCAGCGCCGGTCAAGGATCGAGGTACCTACTCGAACGCTCACCACGCGCGGCGCTCGCGCATGCCTCCTTACGACATCCAGCCTTGCCTCAAGTCTCGCGCTCACTTCGCCACCGGTTCGGTCACCAGCGGGAAGCGATCGCCATGAGAGCGTCGCTGCTTGATCATGATCCAGCGCCCGCCGCGGCTCTCCCAGCGCTGTTCGAGGGTGGCGTTGCGCAGGCTGGGGTCGCTCTTTGCGTACCAATCGATGCTGACGGTTACCGTCGCCGTCGACGAACCCGTGTCGAAGTGGACGCTCGTCACTTCGTAGTCACACATCACCAGGTCGCGGCTCACCAGTTCCACACGCTCCATCAGCAGCCGCTTGTCCTCGGCCGGCATGGAAGACCCCATCTGATCCCAGCGCGCCCAGCGCAGATCGTCGGCAAACACGCGGGCGTCTCGAACCAGATCGTCCTCGCGTCGTTGTGTAGCCGAGAAGCATCCGGCCAGCGCCAGCCCCAGCACAATAAGTCGGATGTTCACGATGAAGTTCCTTTCACGCCTGAGACGACCCGTTCGATTCCGGCCAGGTCCTGACGGGAACGAACGCCGCCGAACCCAACCGCGCGCAGAAGTTGCTTGACCGCACCGGCCTGTCCGGCGCCGACCTCCAGGGCCAGGCAGCCGCCGGGCTGCAGCAGGTCCGGCGCCCCTGCGACCAGTCTGCGCACCAGGACAAGCCCGTCGGCGCCGCCGTCGAGAGCCAGGCGTGGCTCGCTGCGCACGTCGGCCGCGAGCCCGTCAATGTCAGCGCTCGGGATGTAAGGGAGGTTGGCCACGATCAGATCGAAGGGGCCTGCAAGTGCCAGGGGCTGATCGAGATCGCCCTGAATAAAGGTAATGGCCAGGCCCAAGCGCTCGGCATTGGCGCGCGCCACGGCCAGCGCATCGGGCGAAATGTCGGTCGCGAAAACCTGTGCCTCTGGTCGCTCCTTGGCCAGTGCCAGGGCCAGCGCGCCTGACCCGGTGCCCACGTCAGCGATGCGCAAGGCTGCGGCGGGGTCTGCCAGGCGGTCGAACGCCTCTTCCACCAGGGTCTCGCTATCGGGCCGGGGAATCAGCACGCGCGGGTCGACCAGCAGGTCCAGGCTCCAGAATTCCTTGTGGCCCAGCAGGTAGGCCACCGGCTGACCCGCCAGCCGTCGCGAGACCAGATCGCGGTAGCTGGCCAGTTCGGCTGCAGCCAGGGGCCGGTCGAAGTGCGCGTAGAGTTCGATGCGCGACATCCCGAACGCGTGGGCCGCCAACAGCTCGGCGTCCAGGCGCGCCGAGGTCAAGCCGTGCTTTTCGAAATGGGCCGTAGTCCAGCGCACGACGTCGAGCACGGCCCAGACGGTCTTGGGCGGCGAAGTGGACGGAGTCGGCAGCACGTCCCGATTGTGCCGCAGGGATCGCCCCTTGGCGAGAATCGCGTGGTGGCCGAAGCGCGGAGCGAACCCTCCCAGGGTTCCCGAGTGAACTCGCGTGGGGAGCCCGCCGGCTCTGCCCCCTGCGGGGACTTCGGGACGGCCCGCCACCCTGCCCGCCCCGGGCGCTTCGCGCCCGCCCTCGCCGGCGGCCCACCATTCGCGGGAGGGTTTGGCGAGGCCGAGCAAAGCGAGCGGGGAGGAGGAGGCGGGTGGGGGGCCGAAGGGCAGAGCGAACCCTCCCAGGGTTCCCAAGTGAATTGCGCTTTGACCGCCACGACCTTCCCCCAGGCGGTAATACTATGTCCTTCGATGAAACCACGTCTCGCTTGGATCTGCGCAGCCGCCGGATTGCTGGTCGTATCCTCCGCCCTGGCCACCACCACGCGCTTTTTTCGCCAGAGTGCGGCGAAAGATTTCGAGGAAGGCGAGGCCACGTCCACCATGGTTCTGCCCGCGGGCGGAGTGGCCCCGGGCATGAAGGCGACGCGTCTGGCGCTCGACGCAGCCTTTGCCTGGTGCGTGGCCTTGTCCCCCGACGGCCGCACGGCCTACTTTGGCAGCGGCGATCAGGGGCGAATCTATGCCGTGTCGGTCGCCGCCGGCGAGGCGAAGAAGCTTGCCGATATCGATGCCCCTTGGGTCACCGCGCTCTCCACTCGATCCGACGCAACCCTGCTGGCCGGTTCCACCCCAGGCGGGCGCATCTTCGCCGTCGATGGCAGGACCGGCACCTCTCGGCCGTTCGCCAAGTTGCCGGCAGAACATGTCTGGGCGCTGCTCTCCGAGGCCAAGGGCGCCAGAACCTACGCCGCCACCGGGATTCCTGGGCAGGTCTTCGTCATAGACGGCAAGGGCAAGGAACGACTCCTGTGGGACTCGGGCGACAAGCACGTGATGGCCCTGGCGTGGGGAGGTAACGGTGCCCTCCTGGCGGGCACGGCCGACCAGGCGATACTCTATCGCATTCACCCCGACGGCCACGCCGAGGCCCTGCACGACTTTGAAGCCAACGAGATTCGCGCCATCGTGCGGGTCGCCGGCGTAACCTACCTGGCCGTCAACGCATTTGACCGACCTGGCGAGGCCCCGGCCGCACCGGTCCCGGGCGCCCAGCCGGGCAAGGGCACCAAGCTTTCCCTGGGCTCGGCGCCTGCTTCCGGAGCCCTGCCTCGAGTTGACCAGGTCAAGGCGCACGCCGCGGTCTATCGGCTCGACGACGACGGCGCTATCGAGCAGGTGTTGGCGCTAGCCGACGGCTATTTCACCGCGCTGTTGGCCGGTCCTGGCGGCCAAGTCTACGCGGCGTCGGGAACTCAGGGGAAGATCCATCGCATCTCGCCTGACCGCACGGTCACCCTGGCCATCGACCTGCCCGAGCGGCAAGCGCTGTCGCTAGTGTCCACGCCCGAAGGGTTCCTGGTGGGCACGGGTGACGTCGGCGCCGTCTTTCGCGTGCGCCCCGCCGCTGCCGGCGAAGCCTCGTATCTCTCGAAGGTGCTCGACGCCGACGGTCCGGCGCGATGGGGCTTCTTGCGCTGGGTTGGGTCGGCGGATCTGCTTTTCGAAACCCGCGTGGGCAACACGGGCAAGCCCGACAAGAGCTGGAGCAGTTGGAGGAAACTGGAATCGGTTGGCCATCGCGGGCAGCAGGGGCAGGGCAAGGTGGCCGGAGACGAAGGGCGCTACCTTCAATACCGGGCTGGGCTTCCCAGCAATTCGTCCGTGCTGCGCGACGTCTCCACCTACTATGTGCCGCACAATCAGCGCGCTCGCGTCACCGAGGTCTACCTTGCAGACACGGCCGCAGCGCCCGCCGCGCCGGGCGCGGGCGGTTCGGGGGGCAGCCTGGCCACCCCCGCCAGCACGCGTTCGCACTCGCCGGTGCTCAAGCTGCGCTGGAAGGTCGAGAACCCCGACAACGACGAACTCATCTACCGGCTGTGGTTCCGACAGGAAAGTGAAGCCGTGTGGCGGCCGCTGGGCGGTCCTGATCCGCTCAGCAAGCCGGAATACGATTGGAACACGGAATCCGTTCCCGACGGCCACTATCTGATTCGGGTTTGGGCATCGGACGAAAAAGTGACCCCGAAAGACCGCGCGCTCGATTTCACCTTCGATTCGCCGTCTTTCCTGGTGGACAACACCCGGCCCGTGGTCGCGGACCTGCGGGCACAGTTGCCGCGCGTGATCGGCCGGGCCCACGACGCGGCGTCGGTCATCTCGCAGATCGAGTTTTCCATCGACGGCAACGACTGGCGACCGGCCTTGGCGGACGACGGAATTCTGGACGACATGACCGAGGCCTTCACCATCCGGTTGCCGCCGTCACTTCCCGCGGGCCCCCACATCATTACGGTGCGCGCTTGGGATTCAGCCGACAACCTCGGGTCAGCCCATATCCAGGTTCAGATCACGAAGTAGCTACGTTGCGGGCTTGGACTTCGGCTTGGGCGCAGACTTCTTGGCCTTGCGCTCGGCAGCCGTGACCAGGTCGAGCAGGCGCGCGTCCGACTGATTGTCGAGTCGGGCCAGAAAATCCTTGTCCTTGCTATGACCAAGCAGCGCCGCGGCTTGCGCCACCAGCTTGTCACGCGAGCCGAACTTCTCTTTGACCGTCGTGGCGACGCGGTGGAGGTTGAGCAGCCTGCCGTTCGCCGCAGCCAGCAGCCGCTTGCGCAGATCGGCCTTGGGCTCGTCAGCCCGATCGAGCAGCGTCACAAGCTTGTCTACCAGCTTGTCTTTGGCACCAAAGGTATCGTTGACGAGCGAAAGCGGGCTCTTCTGTGGCATGGCTTGATCTGTCTCCCGGAAGGACGCGTCTCTTACCGCAAAAAGGCACCGACCGCCAGAGGGACCTAGCGAATCGTTGCAAGGGCTTCGCGGCTTGCCGCGACAAATGCGTCGATGTCGTCCTCCTGGTGCGCCAGCGAGATGAACCCGGCCTCGAGTTGGGCAGGCGGCAGGTAGATGCCTCGGTCGAGCATCTCATGGAAGAAGCGGGCGTAGCGCGCAGTGTCTGCGCGCTTGGCCGAGGCGAAGTCCGTCACCGGCTCGGCGCTGAAGAACAAGGTGAAAACAGAACCGACCCGATGGAATTGTGCGGACACGGCCGCGGCGGCCAGCGCGCCCGTGATGCCGGTCTCGAGGCGCTGGCCAAGAGCATCGAGCCGGTGGTAGGCGGCCTGGTCCAGCTTGCGCAGGACGGCCAGCCCGGCGGCCATCGCCAGCGGATTCCCGGACAGCGTACCGGCCTGATAGACCGGACCCTCAGGCGCGACTGCAGACATGATCTTGGCCTGTCCGCCGTACACCCCTAGGGGCAGGCCGCCGCCTACGATCTTGCCCAGACAGGTCAGGTCCGGCTGGACGCCGAAAAGCTCCTGGGCACCACCACGGCTGACCCGGAAACCCGAGATGACCTCGTCGAATATCAGCAACGCGCCATGCGCATCACAAAGCCGACGCATGGCCGGCAGGTAGCCTGGTCGAGGCGGCACCAGACCCATGTTTCCGGGGATCGGCTCGATGATGAGCGCCGCCACCTGGTTGGCCGCAAAGGCAGCTTGCATGGCCGCCTCATTATTAAAGGGGACGATGATGGTGTCAGCGACTGCGCCGGCGGTGACGCCGGCTGAGCCAGGCAGGCCCAGCGTGGCCACACCGGACCCGGCGGCGGCCAGCAGGGCATCGGCATGGCCGTGATAGCCGCCCTCGATCTTGATGATCTTGGCGCGACCGGTGTGGCCGCGTGCCAGCCGCAGGGCGGACATCGTGGCCTCGGTCCCCGAGGACACGAAGCGCATGCGTTCCATCGACGGCACGGCGGCTCGAATCGCTTCCCCCAGCAAGACCTCGTCCTCGGTCGAGGCGCCGAAGGAAGTCCCGTCGTGGGCTGCGGCCTCAATGGCAGCCACCACGTCGGGATCGGCATGGCCCAGGATGAGCGGGCCCCATGAGCCCAGGAAATCCAAGTAGCTGTTCCCGTCGGCATCCCACACCCGGGCGGCCTGGCCACGTGCGAGAAAGACAGGTATGCCCCCCACCGCCTTGAAGGCGCGCACCGGCGAGTTCACGCCGCCGGGAAACAGATCCTTGGCGCGGGAAAATAGACCATCGGAAACCGCCATTCTTCGCATGCCTGCTCAGCCCTAGTTGAGCTTGGGCTCGTTGTCGCTGTCCTCGCCACCTTCATCAGAGCCCTCTTCGTCGCTCTCGTCCTCCTCGGCATCATCGTCAGCGGCCGTCTCTTCGCCCAGATCCTCTTCTGCCAAGGTCTGCTCCTCGGCGCGGGCCGCGGCCACCTCGGGCGAAACCTCGCGCTCGCCTTCTTCCTTCTCGGCCAGCCGCTCCATGGCCACCACGGTTTCGTTTTCTTCCAGGCGGATCAGGCGCACGCCCTGGGTGTTTCGGCCGATGGTGGGAATGCCGTCCACCGGCATGCGGATCAGCTTGCCCGCGCTGGTGATCAGCATCAGATCGTCCTCGTCGGTGACCAGGCGCAGGCCGATGACCTTGCCGTTGCGCTCGGTGGTCTTGATGGTGATCACGCCCTTGCCGCCGCGGTTCTTGGTCGGGTAGTCCGACGTGGCGGTGCGCTTGCCAAAGCCGTGCTCGCACACCGTGAGCAGGGTGGCAGGCAGATCGGGCGGCAAGGCCGCCATACCGACGACGAAGTCATCTCGGTCGCGCAAGCGGATGCCGCGCACCCCGCGCGCCACCCGACCCATGGGCCGGACGTTGGCCTCGCGGAAACGGATGGCCCAGCCGTTGCGCGTGCCCAGCAGCAGGTCGGACAATCCCTCGGTGATGCGCAGCCCGACCAGCGCGTCGTCATCCTGGATGGTGAGCGCGATGATCCCGGACGAACGGATGTTGGCAAAGGCCTGCAGCGAGGTCTTCTTGATCAGGCCGCGCATGGTGGCCATGACCACGAACGCCCCCTCGGAGAACTCGCGCACGGGCTGCAAGGCCACCACCCGCTCGCCCTCCTGCAAGGGGATCAGGTTCACGAAGGCTTTGCCCTTGGCGGTTCGACCCGCCTGCGGGATCTCCCAGATCCTGCGGGCGTAGACCCGCCCCTTGTTGGTGAACATCAACAGGGTGTCGTGGGTCGACGCCACGAAGAGCTGGGACACGAAGTCCTCCTCGTGGGTGCTGGCACCGGTTATGCCACGCCCGCCGCGCCGCTGCGCCCGGTACTGCCCCTGTGGATTGCGTTTGACGTAGCCCCCGTGGGTGACCGTCACGACCATGTCCTCATGGGCGATCATGTCCTCGATGTTGATGTCAACATCGATGTCCAGGATCTCGGTGCGCCGGTCGTCGCCATAGAGCTTGCGTACCTCTTCCAGCTCCGCCACCACGACCCCGACCAGCACGGCATCGCTGGCCAGGATGGCTTCCAGGCGCGCGATCAGCTCGGCGGTTTCCTTGATCTCGGCCAGCAGCTTGTCGCGCTCCAACCCGGTCAGCTTGGCCAGGCGCATGTTGAGGATTTCCTGCGCCTGGAGGGCGGACAGGTCGAAGTTCTCCATCAGGCCCGCCTTGGCCGTCTCGGTGTCCTTCGATGAGCGGATGAGGTCGATGACCGCGTCGATGTTGTCGACGGCGATCTTCAGGCCCTCGAGGATGTGCATGCGCGCCTGGGCCTGTGACAGGTCGAACTGCGTGCGCCGGGTGACCACGTCGCGCCGGTGCTGGATGAATTGCTGCAGCGCCTGCTTGAGCGAAAGCGTCTGCGGCCGTCCGTCGACGATGGCCAGGCAGTTGATGCCGAACGACTCCTGTAGAGGTGTCATCTTCCACAGGTTGTTCATCACCACCTCGGGCACGGCGTCCTTCTTCAAATCCACCACGATGCGCATGCCCTCTCGGTCCGATTCGTCGCGCACGTCGGAGATGCCGTCGATCCTCTTCTCACGCACCAGCTCCGCGATCTTCTCGATCAACTTGGCCTTGTTGACCTGGTACGGGATCTCGCTGGCCACGATGGACTTGCGCCCGGACTTCGGGTGTTCCTCCACCTCGGCCCGGGCCCGCACCAGAATGCTGCCACGTCCGGATTCGTAGGCCTGGCGGATGCCGTTGCGGCCGCAGATCAGCCCAGCGGTGGGAAAGTCGGGCCCCGGGACGATCTCGATGAGATCGTCGACGTCGATGTCCGGGTTGCGGATGACCGCGATGGTCGCGTCGACGATCTCGCGCAGGTTGTGCGGGGGGATGTTGGTGGCCATGCCCACCGCGATGCCGGAGGCGCCGTTGATCAGCAGATTGGGCAGCCGCGTGGGCAGCACCGTGGGCTCGGTTTCCTTGTCGTCGTAGTTGGGCTGGAACTCGACCGTCTGTTTGTCGATGTCGGCCAGCAACTCTTGGCCGATCTTCTCCATGCGGCACTCGGTGTAGCGATAGGCCGCCGGCGGATCGCCGTCGACCGAGCCGAAGTTCCCCTGCCCGTCGATGAGCGGGTAGCGCATGGAAAAGTCCTGCGCCAGCCGAACCAGGGCATCGTAGCAAGCCGTGTCGCCGTGGGGATGGAACTTGCCCAGGACATCGCCGACCACGCGCGCGCACTTGATGTACGGGCGATTCCACAGGTTATTCATCAGGTGCTGCGTATAGAGGATACGCCGGTGCACCGGCTTGAGTCCGTCGCGCGCGTCGGGCAGCGCGCGGGCGACGATCACGCTCATGGCGTAGTCCATGAACGATGACTTCATCTCCTCCTCGATTGCCACCGGGATGCGCAGCCCGATGTTGGCCGGCGGCGGCGGGGGCGCAGGCGGGGTTGCCGGAGGAGGCGTCGGGCCTTCGATGTTGTCCATGTCGCTGGCCGCGCAAACTATCAAGTCACGGGGGCCAAGTCACGGCCGCAGAACACCCTGGTCTCGCGATAGCCGGGGGAGGTTCCGGTCGCGGTCGACCGTGGCCGGAGTGACCACCGTCGGGAAACAACCGCCGCGGACAATCGCGAGAGCGACCGTCACACCCAGCGATGAGATCACGCGGGAGGAAACACGTAACAGTCACCACATTACTGACATCATCTTCCGACTTTCCTGCCACGCGCTCACCAAAGGCCCACGAACTTGTGCCGCCTGCACCTACACTTCCGTCCAAAACGGGGTGGTCAAGGGGTAAGGATCCGCCGTGGCTTCGTTTTTTTTCTTGATTCCACAGGCTACTGCCCCAAAACTGTTCCGGCTGCTGCAACGCGCACGCTTTGCGAAACAACTCTTGGGTTATTGATGGAGGCTATTACATGACGTGTTCTAAGAATTTCGATCGGGTACTCCAGGCCACTTGCTTGGGGCTGGTAGGCATGCTGGCAATCGCTGGCTGCGGCGGAAGTAGCAATCCCGCAGTGGCAGATGCTGGCAACAAGGATGGCACCGGGGCGACACCCGGACTGGACGGCCCTCCAGCGGTCGCGGTGCATGTCGCACCGGCCACGGTCAACTTCGGCACCATCGATATCGGGGCCAGCAGCCCAGCATCGGTTGTGAACGTCACGAGTGCGACTGCGGTTGTGGTCAGCCCGACTGTAACGGGCGCCGGGTTCCTCATCGACAGCACGACCTGCGGAACCGCCGCGACAAGCTGCACGATCTCGGTCAAGTTCTCGCCAGCGTCTGTGGGCGCGGCCAGCGGTATTCTCACCGTGGC
>Ga0302321_100005930_pt1 | contig 10721 bp, 9 predicted proteins | sample Fen_T0_1_FD_202505 | JGI IMG/M metagenome (GOLD analysis project Ga0302321, IMG submission 202505) | Peat permafrost microbial communities from Stordalen Mire near Abisko, Sweden - Fen_T0_1 | ecosystem: Environmental > Terrestrial > Soil > Wetlands > Permafrost | place: Sweden: Abisko...
GAGTGCACGGGCTTGGGGCAGGGCCGGAGACGGTCAGATGAGGGAGATGGCCTCATCATGCTCCAGACGGGGGCTGCGGGGAAACGTACCGGACTCCGACACGTGCCCGATGTTGACGAGCAGGAACGACTTCTGCGCCGTTCCGCCGAGGAACTCCTGGTCGACACCGATGGTGTCGAATCCGCCCATCGGACCAGCGTCGAGGCCCGCCGCGCGGACCGCGAGGATGAAGTAGCCGGCCTGCAGGGTGGCGTTGAACCGGGCCGTGCGCTCGCGATGGGTCTCGTCGGCGAACAGGTCCTTCGCGTTCGGCGCGTGCGGCATCACGCGAGGAAGCGTCTCGTGGAAGTCGAGGTCGGCAGCCAGGATCGCGACGACGGGGGCCGACTCGACCTTGGTGCGGTTCCCCTCGGCGACGTGCGGCAGCAGCCGCTGCTTGGCAGCCGCAGAGCGCACGAAGGTGACGCGCAGAGGCTGGGCGTTCATCGCAGTGGGGGCATGGCGCACCAGGTCGTAGATCTCGGCCAGTTCGGCGTCATAGACGGGCTCGTCGGTGAAGGCGTATGCGGTGTGGGCGTCGCGGAACAGCCGATCGGCCGAAGCAGGGTCGATCCCGCGAGCGCTGGTGGGGATCATCGTGGTCATGGGGGGTTCCTTCGGATCGGGTTCTTAGTTGATGATTCAACTATAGGTGTAGTTGAAGATTGAATCAAGTGTTCCGTGGTCGTAGGGTGGTCCCGTGCCGAGGACCCGCCTGCTGCTGCTCCTCGCGGCATTGACGGCGATCGGCCCGATGTCGCTGGACCTGTACCTGCCCGCCTTCCCCAGCATCGCGCGCACCTTCGGTACCGATACCGGTTCGGTCCAGCTGACGATGTCCGCCTGCCTGCTCGGCCTCGGCATCGGCCAGGTCCTCTGGGGCCCCACGTCGGATCGCTACGGCCGCAAGCGGCCACTCCTGGTCGGCCTGGGCATCTTCCTTGTGGCCTCGCTCCTCATCATGATCGCGCCCAGCCTCGCCGTCATGGTGGCGCTGCGGTTCGTGCAGGCGCTGGGCGGATCAGCGGGCATCGTCGTCGCGCGGGCCTGCGTGCGCGATCTCTTCTCGGGCGTGGAACTGGCGCGCGCCATGTCGACGATCGTGACCGTCTTCGCGCTTGCGCCGGTCGTAGCCCCGCTCATCGGATCGGCCGTCCTGCTGGTCGCGACCTGGCCGTGGATGTTCGCCGCGCTCGCGGTCTTCGCCGCGCTGTGCATGATCGGCGTCGCGCTGATGCCGGAGACCCTGCCTGCCGAACGCAGGACCGATCACGGCTTCGTCGGAGCGATGCGCCAGTACCGCACCATCCTCACGAATCGCAGCTTCCGGTACGCCGCTGCCATCGCCGCGCTCGGCTCCACCGCCTTGTTCAGCTACATCTCGGGTTCTCCCGCGGCCCTGATGGGCACCTACGGCATGACGGCTGGAGCATTCGCCCTGACCTTTGCCGCGCTGTCCTTGTGCTTCGCCTTCGGCGCACAGGTGAACAAGAGACTGCTGCGCACGCACCCGGTCGTCAGGCTTCTGCGCGCGAACGTGACGACGCAGCTCGTCGCTTCGTGCCTCGTGCTCGCCGGCGCCCTGCTGACGGTTCGACTTCCCCTCTTCCTCGCACCGCTCGTCATCGCGCTCATGACGGTCGCCGGTGTCAACAGCAACGCGATGGCACTCGCCCTCGATCCGTTCCCAGGCTCAGCCGCGTCCGCAGCCGCCCTGGTCGGCGGACTTCAGATGCTCATGGGGGCGATCGCCTCTGCCGCACTGTCGGCCATGACCATGGCGCCACCGGTCGAGATGGGCCTGGGCATGACCGTCGCCGGCACTGCCGCGGTCCTGCTGGTCCTGCGCACCCTCGCGCATGACCGCCGGGACGCGAGCGGTCGCCTGTCCGTACGCGCCGCCTGACTCCCGGCCCGCCCTCAGCCGTTCGACCCGCTGGGCCGACGGTTCGCGGGCATCGCCGGCATGATGACGTCAAGCGGGGGCTTCCGCGGACCTGACCACGGCGCCGGCACTGCGTCGATCCGCACGGCCAGCGCGTACGCCACGCCTTCGTAGTTGGCCCGCCATCCGCGGAAGTGCAGATAGGCGTCGTGAACCGTGCGCTCGCGCGGGTAGCCGAAGCGCTCGAGCATCGCGCACGACTCGGCGAACTCCTCCTCCGAGACCGCCGAGGGCGTGTCCGGCGACGGATCGTCGTCGAAGGGGATGCCCTCGACCATCGCGAGCTCGCGCAGGCAGACGACGCCCTGACGGATCATCAGACGGGCCCTGTCCTGGACCATGCTGGGGTTCATCGACATCTGCATCGCCGCGCCATCCATGACGCACAGCAGCGCGACGAGCCAGTTTCGGTACGGCCGTGCCGAGCGCATCTGGATGAGCACAGGGAAGTTGGTGTGGCTCTCGCCCACCTCGGCGGCCCACCGTTCCCACACCGGCCACAGGTCGTCAAGACGCTGGAGCGTTCCGACCTGCGAATGCCGGGCGAGCAGTTCAGGACCCCAGTTCGGCTCGCCGGCGCGCGCGAGCATCAACGTGACCTCCGCCTCGCGCGTCTGGTACGCGGAGTAGAACGTCGGCAGGTAGCCGATCAGCAGGCCGATCGTGATCGGCCCGGTGGCCGCAGCCAGGAAGTCCATTGCGGTCAGGTTCGCTCGGTCGTTCGTCGCGTAGCCCAGGGTGAACAGGCTCGAGCCCGCCTCTCGCGCCGACACCGCGAGCGTGAGGTCGCTCGTCGCGAACATCAGCAGCGCATAGGCGACGAAGAACAAAGCGAGCCACATCAGCAGCGACGTGAAGATCGCGAGTGGGCTGGACCACACGAGGATGTGATCGCGACCGAGGTACGTGCGCCGGTGCCGCGCCAGGAACCGGAAGAAGGCGAACAGCGCCCTGTTCTTGACGTAGTTGAGGCGCGAGATACCGCGCGGTACGACCAGCGTGCGCAACAGCGACCACCACGTGGCGACGACCAATGCGACTCCGAGCACCCCGGCGATCGCCCTGATCATCACCGGCTCACGCTATCGCGCCCCGAAGTGGCGCGCCTCGCACGCGCGCGACGTCAGACTCAGTCGGCGTCGTGCCGGGAACTGCGCAGTCGCTTGGTCGTCCCCCGGCTCTTCTTCTCCTTGATGCGACGGTCCACAGCCGACCTGCTTGGCTTGGTCGGGCGACGCCTGCGGGGCGGCGGAGCCAGGGCAACACGTAGCGCCTCGATCAGGCGCTGCTCAGCGGCACGTCGATTCTGCAACTGCGAGCGATGCTCGGACGCGGCGATGGTCAGCCGACCGTCGACGAGCCTGGTCGCCAGTCGATCCATTGCCCGACCCCGCAGCGCCGCGGGGATGCTCGGCGAACGCGCGACGTCGAAGGTCAACTGCGCCTTCGAATCGGTGGTGTTGACGCCCTGGCCGCCAGGTCCCGAGGAGCGCGAGAAGCGCCACACCAGCTCCGACTGCGGGATGACGACCGACGGGCGGCGCACCACGAGGTCGTCGTCCATGGTCACAGCATGACGGATGCCGAGGGCCGCGGTGCGCGGGCCGGTCGCGCCCTCAGGTCGACGGTGCGACCCGCTCCGCCACGACCCACTGGAAGGACTGAGCCGCACCAGCGGGCGTGAGGTGCTCCTCGACCCGGGATGCCACCGCGCTGAACCCCTCGCCCATCGACTCGGCCAGGTCCGCCGCGCTGTAGCGGACGACGGGCAGTCCGGAGCAGGTCTGCGGGCCGTCCGGGGCGAACGTACCGAGGACGACGTGCCCGCCAGGGGCGACGCTGTCGCGCACGAGCTGCCAGTACGCCTGCTGGTCGTCGATCTCCGTCAGGAAGTGGTAGGCCGCGCGGTCATGCCACACATCGAAGGCACGAGTCGGCTGCCAGTCTCGGATGTCCGTGGCGACCCAGGCCACCGGCGCGTTCCCGACGCGGTCATGCGACGCGCGCAGGGCCGCTGGGCTCACGTCGACGACCGTCAGGTCCCGGTAGCCCAGACCCAGGAGGGCGTCGACAAGTCGGCTTGCTCCCCCACCGACGTCGACCACGCTGCAGGACGGGTCCGCGTACTCGCCGATCAGCTCGAGGCTCGCGGCCGGGTCGGCCTGAAACCAGCTGACGCTCTCGACGCCGGCGGCATACCGCCCATCCCAGTGCGCAGCCGCGTCGGCGTTGCCCGCCGTCATGCCGCCGCTGCGGGCGGTGACGGCGTCGCGACCGGGGTGGCGATGGGGGTCGGCACCAGTCCGGGGCTGAGTTGCGCCTCGGCTGCTGCGGCGTCGTCAAGGGCGGACTTGAGGTCGTCCATCGCCTTGCCGTATGCCGCGAAGTCGCCCTTCGCCAGAGCGCGCTGGCCATCGTCATAGGCCGACTGCGCCCGCACCAGTGCAGCCGCCAACGCGGTCTCCGGGCTGCCGTTCCCCGTTGACGGTGAAGGTGACGGGGTTGCTCCGGACTCACCCTGGCCGCTGGGAGCGTTCGGATCCGGCAACTGGTCTGTCGAGGACGTCGGGCTCTTGCCGAACACCTTGGCAAGCGCAAGATCGAGGGTGTTCTCCATCGATACGTTGGATCCGTATCCGACGAGGACCTTGCGGAAAAGCGGGTAGCCCTCCTGCGAGGCACGGATGTAAACGGGCTCGACGTAGAGCAGTCCGCCGTTGAACGGCAGGCTGAGCAGGTTGCCCAGCTCGACCTGCGATCCGCCCTGTCTCAGCAGCGACAACTGCGACGACACCAGTGGATCGGACTCGAAGTTGTTCTGCACCTGCTGTGGTCCGGGAATGGTGGTGTTGCTCGGCAGTTGGAGTACCCGCATCTGCCCATACCCGTCCCCTGGAGCGGAGTCGACGGCCATGAACGCCGCCAGCGTCTGGCGCCGCTGGGGGGCGAACGTCGTGGTGAGCGAGAAGACAGGCTTGTCCTGCCCTGGCATCTGCAGTGTCAGGTAGTAGGGCGGCTGGAACACCTGGGCGGGTGACACCGTCGGGTCGCTCGGGACGATCCATACGTCGGTGCCGTTGTAGAACGTCGACGCGTCGGTGACGTGGTACCGGCTCAGGATGGCCCGCTGGATCTTGAACAGGTCCTGCGGGTAACGCACATGCTCGAGGACCTGCTTCGACATCGACGACACCGGCTGCACGATGCCGGGGAACGCCTTCATCCACGTCAGCAGCACAGGATCATTCGGGTCCCAGGCGTAGAGGGTGACCGTGCCGTCGTAGGCATCGACGACCGCCTTGACGGAGTTGCGCACGTAGTTCGCCTGATCGCGCGGCAGCAGACCCGACGGGATCGTGCGGGAGCTGACAGAGTCGCTGGTCGCATCGCTGAGGCTGACGCGGCTGCTGTACGGGTACTCGTTGCTGAGCGTGTAGCCGTCGACGATCCACTTGATGCGGCCGTCAGCGACGACGGGGTAGGGATCCTGGTCGAGGGTCAGCCACGGGGCGACCTTCTCAACGCGTGTCAGTGGATCGCGGTCCCACATGATGCGCGAGTCCGGGTTGACGAGATCGGACAGCAGAATATTGGCGTCCTGGAACTTGGTGGCGAACACCAGGCGCCCGAACAGCGAACCCATCGGGACGCCGCCCTTGCCCTGGTACGTGTTCGTCTTCTGGCCGGTCGGGCTGGCATCGTCGGGATAGTCGAGCTCCACCGGGGTGCTGCCCTTGGGCGCACCTACGATCGAGTAGGCCGGCGAGAGCTCCCCGAAGTACACCCGCGGCTCCTCGGCATTGAGGCTGCCCGTGGGCGGGATGTTGCTCTCGAAGAAGTCCGGCTGGCCATTGCTCTGGGCCGTGTTGTCGTAAGCGGCGACGAAACCGTATCCGTGCGTGTACACGATGCGGTCATTCGTCCAGTTGCGCTGACCGTCAGGGATGCCGGCGAGGTTGATCTCCCGTGTGGCGACAATGGCGCCGCGCTTGGCCTTGTCGAGCGTGTAGCGGTCCACGTCGAGCTTGGTGTTGAACGAGTAGTAGCCGCGGATCTGCTGGAGCTGGTTGAACGTCGGAGACACGACAGCGGGATCCAGCAGCCGGATGTTGTTCAGCGTGCCCGCGCTCGCGTCAAGGACCTGCTGCGTCGGCGGCGACACCGTGCCCGCGTAGTCGGTGACCGTCGAGTCGGCGATGTCGTACGCCGAGCGGGTGGCCGTGATGTTGCGATCGAGGTACGGCTGCTCCTTGACCAGCTCACTGGGCCGGACCTGGAACTGCTGCACGAACATCGGGTAGAGGGCACCCACGACGACGCTGGTGACGATGAGCAGTCCCGCTCCGATGACCGGGAGCACCCAGTGGCGGCGGAACGCGTTGATGAAGAACAGGGCCGCGACGAGGATCGACACCGCGGCGAGGATGTTCAGGGCCGGCAGCACGGCGTTGACGTCGGTGTACTTCAGGCCCGTGAAGCCGGCCACCAGCTGCTGGCTCTGGGTCGCCAGACCGAAGCGGTCGTACCAGTACGAGACCGCCTTCAGGAGGACGAACAGGCCGATGAGCGTCGACAGCTGAGCCTGAGCCGCCGCCGACGCGCGGTCGCCGCGTGGCTGCAGCCGAAGGCCGCCGTACAGGTACTGCACCATGAGAACGAGCAGGAAGCACAGGACGACCACGGCGAAGCCGAAGCCGATCACGAAGCGGATGAACGGCAGCGTGAACGTGTAGAAGGACAGGTCCATGCCGAACTGCGGATCGGTGATGCCGAACGGCACCGCGTTGCGCCACAGCAGGTAGGTGCCCCACTCCCCCGCCGCCGTGAGCCCGGTGATGATCCCGAGGCCCAGTGCGATGACGATCGTGATGCGGCGTCGATAGGGCTCGATCGCGATCCGGTACCGCTCGAGGCTGGCCTGCTCCGGGGTCATCCCCATGAAGGTGGGTCGCGTGCGCCAGGCGAGCCACATGGCCAGTCCGACCGCGATCGCCATGATCCCGCCGAAGGCCACGAACATGCCGGCCCGGGTCAGCAGCGACGTGGTGAAGACCTCGGTCTTGTCGATGGAGGCGAACCAGAGCCAGTCGGTGTAGAAGCCGGTGAAGATGACGAAGGCGCCCACGAGCACTGCGAGCACGATCAGCGTCGGGAGCAGCACCCCGCGTCGACGCGGACGCTCATCCACTGCAGCGCCGCCGGGGCCTTCCGAGCCGGGCATCTCGAAGCTCATCTCATGAACCTACGACACGGCCACAGGGCAGGAGGGGACGGGCTTGCCTGACGTCCAATTGTGGATCGCGTCGATCGCATCCGTGAGCGTCTCAACGGGCACCACGGTGAGGCCGTTGGGGATGTGATCGCGCGCCTCATCGCAGTGCACCTTGGGCATGAGGAAGAGCTCGGCGCCCGCGTTGCGTGCCCCTGCCATCTTCTGACGGATGCCGCCGATCGCGCCCACCTTGCCGTCCGGGGCGATGGTGCCGGTGCCGGCGATGTGCTTGCCCTGAGTGAGGTCGTCGGGAGTCAGCTTGTCGACGATCCCCGTGGCGAACATCAGGCCCGCGCTCGGGCCGCCGACATCACTGAGCGTGAAGTCGATCGGGAACCCGGCCGAGTAGAAGGTTCCGACGCCGATGCCGATGTACGGCACCGTCGGGTCATCGGGGTTCGCGGCCGAGGTGACCTTCACGGGCAGCTCGACGTTGTCCTTCTTCTGGCCGTCCTGCTCGACGCCGTCGCGACGGACGGTGAGCTCGAAGGTGGTGCCGATCGGCGCGCTGCGGATCGTCGTGGCGATCTGCTCGGGCGCGGTCACGTCCTTGCCGTCGATCTTCAGGATCTCGTCCTTCGGGAGCAGGACGCCGTCCGCGGGCGAATCGCCGTACACGGCCGTGACGACGATCTGACTGACAAGCGGGCGCTTCAGGTAGTTCATGGCCGCCGCGATGGCGTCCGACTCCGAGGTGCTGAACATCAGCGCCTGGTGCTTCTGCACCTCCTCGCCGGTCATGTTGTCGGGGAAGAGCAGTTCGCGCGGCACGACCGCGTCGGCCGGGTTGACCCACGATGCGATGGCGTCCACGAAGGTGAGGCCGCCGCGCGGGCCGCCGCTCTCGTAGACGGTCGTCATGTCGAGATTGCCCGAGACCGGATACGTCTGAGTCCCGCTGATGGCGATGACCGGCTGGCCGTCGGAGGCGCCGATGACGTTGAAGGTCGGCCCGGGCGAGAGCTTGACGAACGGGACGGGCAGCAAGAACGCGACGGCGAGGAGGGTCAACGTCGCCAGGCCGCTGATGATGAGCATCCAGCCGCGACGGGTCGGATGCGTCAGCGCGTGGAGGTAGCCGGACGGCGCGGGAGCGTCGGCGGGCGTGCCTGGCTCGACCTCGGGATCGATACTCACTCGCCATCCTGGGGCCGGAGGGGATCGCCGGGAGTGAACGGACGTACCGAGCCGCTGTCGTCCTTGGGCATCGGTCGCTCCATGGCCTGCTGCATGCGGCGCAGCCGGTCCATCCCGTCAGCGGGAGTGGCGGGCTTCTCCGGACGGCTGCGCAGCGCCACGAACGCGACGGCCAGGACCGTCGCGATCAGCGGGATCAGCCACCAGGCCAGCGCAGACACCGATTACTCCCTCATCCTGCGAATCCCCGGTTCGACGGGCACGTGCCGCCTCCGGTTCCGTCCAAGGGTAGTCGCCTTGAGAGCGAGCGGTCGGGTCTGCCCGGTCCGCACAGCCGATCTTCAGCCCCCGGCGTAACGCAGGGCCCTCCCGCGGCCTGGCAGGGGCCGGGAAATCGGCCCGGAAAGGAGACGGACCCCCGGGGGCTCTCCGTGCCGTTCGCCTTCCCCTTGCGAACGGCGCGTGTTATCCCGGGGGTCCAACGCAGCCGAACCTAGAGACTGCCGTGGAGGCGAGTCAATGCGAATCCGGGATTGCCTTACCTGCCCTGTGGACATGGTGTGCACGGGCTGGGGACGGTGCCGCGTGTCGCTGTGGATGCTCCGTGCATGACGCTGGGGATGAGCCTGAGGAAAGCCGGCCGAATATGCCTCTGACCAGCGCAAATGCGAGTCACAGCCTGTGGATGAAAAAAAGTCGTCGGACTTTGCGTCCCGTTCACCTGCCGGACAGGCAGGTTAAATCGGACATCAGGGCCGCCATCGGTGCACGAGTTGCATGCTCGGCGGCAGTCCGGGGGCCGGCTATGTCGCGAGCGCGATGTCGATCATCGCGGTGACCGCGGCATCGAGGTCCGCAGGCAGAGCATCCACCTCGAACCAGCGCAGGTCATCGGACTCATCGCTGATCACCGCGACGGCGTCGTCGGCGACGATCGCGAGGTACTGCACGTCGTAGTGCACCGACGGGTCGCCTTCGCACCGCACGGTGTGGCGATCGAGGTGGATCGGTGTGGCCGAGACGTCGGCGGCCGGTATGCCGCTCTCCTCGGTCGTCTCGCGCAATGCCGCGGCACGAAGCGACGCGTCGCCGGGCTCGCAGTGCCCGCCGAGTTGCAGCCAGCGCCCGACCTTCGGGTGCAGCGTCAGGAGCACCCGAGTGCGACTGGCGTTCATCACGAGGGCCGACGCGGTCAGATGCCCCTCGCGGCACGTGCGCGACAGGGCATCGTCATGATCGCCGAGGTAGGCGAGGTACTCCGATCGGAGCTCCTGCTGTCCCCTGTCCGGCGGTCGCCACGCTCGCAGAACGTGAGTGGCGTCTGCGTGCAGGGCTCCGAACGCAGGGTCGAGCGTCACTCCGGGTCGGGGCCGAAGTCGAAGTCGGTCGTGCTCGACTCGACGAACCCGAGCGGGTCGCCCAGGTCATCGGGACCGGGAAGGAGGTCCGGATGCGCCCACAGCGCGTCGCGGGCCTCGACGCCGCGGCCCGCCCGGACGACGGCGAACAGCGTGGCTGCCTCGCGTGCAAGTCGCGGGCGCAGTTCCATGCCGATCAGCGTGGAGAACGTCTTCTCGGCCGGACCGCCCGCCGCACGCCGACGTCGGATCGTCTCGCGCAGCTGCACGGCCGACGGGAGCCGATCGGCGATGGCGGTGTCGACGACGTCGTCGACCCACCCTTCGACGAGGGCCAGCAGCGTCTCGAGTCGGGCCAGCGCAGCGGCCTGCTCGGGGGTGTCCTCGGGCTGCAGGAGTCCGCCGCCCATCAGCTGCTGCAGGGCCTCGGGATCGTTGGGGTCGATGTCGCGCATGGCCTCGGCCAGCCGGTCCTGGTCTACGCGCACGCCCCGCGCGTACTCCTCGACGGCGCCGATCACGCGAGGACGCAGCCAGGACACGTGCGCGAACAGGCGCTGATGTGCGGACTCGCGCAGCGCGAGGTAGAGGCGCACGTCATCGACCGGCAGGCCGAGGCCCTCGCCGAAGGCCTCGACGTTCGTCGGCAGGAGTGCCACCTGAGGCTGGGCGGTCAGTGGCACGCCGATGTCGGAGGCGCTGACGACGTCGGCCGCGAGCGCTGCGAGTGCCTCGCCCAGCTGAGCGCTGAATGCGACGACGCCCAGCTGCTGGACCATGCCCATCATCGGCGCGATCATCTGGGCCATCTCCGGGGGAATCCCCTCGGGGAACATGCCGCGCAGCTGCTCGGGCAGGTTCTGGCTCAGTGTCTCGACGTCCAGTTCCGTGCCGGCGCCCATTGTCTGTCCGACGACGGACTGCATCTGCTCGGCGATCGGCGAGATGACCTGGCGCCACACCGGCAGCG
>Ga0302321_100005931_pt1 | contig 10720 bp, 12 predicted proteins | sample Fen_T0_1_FD_202505 | JGI IMG/M metagenome (GOLD analysis project Ga0302321, IMG submission 202505) | Peat permafrost microbial communities from Stordalen Mire near Abisko, Sweden - Fen_T0_1 | ecosystem: Environmental > Terrestrial > Soil > Wetlands > Permafrost | place: Sweden: Abisko...
GCACATCCCAGGCTCGTCGCCAGCAAACAACCAAGCAGCGGAAACGGGCTCGATGCAATCCTCATGGCGACACCCGTCCCGACGGGGCCTCAACGCTCGGATACAGCCGAAGACCGCAGACACCGCCGGGAACCGTCACTGCGTGGCCGCGTGCACCGATGTAGTACGAAGCCCGCGAGTACACGAACGTCTCGATGTGAAACACCGAAGCTTTGATGGAATCGAGGCGAATCTCGCCCGTGCAGAGGTCGCCCACCGAGGAGTCGGCCACCTCGCCGATAGAGCCGCCCTGGATGCTGCTGATGAGCGTCGATTGGCCGAAGATGCCCGTGATGGTCGTCGCCACTTCGGCGTCGAAGGGGCGATCCTGCGCTGGGCCCGCAGCACCGGGCTTGCATCCGATGCACGCGACCGGCCCAAGCAGAACCGGAACATGCCCGGACGTGGCCTGTAGCTCGGCGCTGGCACATCCAAGTGTGCCGCTCATGAGGGGCAGCAAGCACAGGACGTGCGGCAATGCATGAAAGCCAGTCCTCTTGGTCATGGACAACAGTAGGACCGAATCTCGGCGGCGTGCAACTTATCGCCAAGCCTCATCCCAGGCGCACGCCGATGCCGCATTCCCTTCGGATCGACGATGCCGAAGTGCAGGTCTTGTTGGGCGCGGTCGCGCGGGAACATCTGCCTGATCGCGCCGATGTTGCTGTCGTAGGCGGGGACGAAGCGCTTGCGCGCGCCCCTATCCACCTTGGATGGCGCGGGCTTGGCTGACTTTGCTGTCGCCGGCTTGGCGGGCGTCTATGGCGGACCTCAAGACCGAGAGCGCCTTGTCGAAGTCATCCATGGCTTGCGCCTTCACCTTGGCTGCCGCTGGTTGGGTGTCGAGGCAACTTTCTCCATGGCGTGTGCCTTCCTAATGTGACGTCCAGGTAGCCAGCAATGGAATAGCTTCGCGGGCGACTCCAACTCGGTCATTTTGAATAAGAAGACAAATCATTTTGATTGAATTTTTTTGATCTTCCGCGGCACTTCGAGTTGCAAGCCATTGAATCTATATGCGTTGTATCTCTGGCCCAACTGTTGCCTTAGCTAGCCACCCAGAGGTTGGTCTTCACGCAGATCATGGAGGGATAGGAGAGACGCATGGGTAGTGCTCGCATCTTGGTCGTTGAGGACGAGGCCATCGTGACCCGCGATATCGTTCACCAATTGGAGCGCTTCGGCCACCACGTGGTGGCGAACGCACAGCGCGGGGAAGAGGCGGTGGAGGTGGCGGTCAAGTTGCTGCCCGATCTGGTGTTGATGGACATCCAGCTTGCGGGCACGATGGACGGCGTAGATGCGGCACAAGCCATCCGGCGCAATACGAGGATACCGGTAGTGTTTCTGACTGCCTTCACCACCGACAATGTCTTGCAGCGGGCGAAGCAAGCCTCGCCTTTTGGGTTCCTGATTAAGCCGTTCGATCCACAACAATTGAAAACGGCCATCGAACTCGCGCTGTACCAACACGAGTTCGAATCCAAGTTGAGCGAGAGCCGGGATGAGCTGGCCACCATCTTGCGTACCGCCAGCGACGCCTTTTTCCTCGCGGACGCCGACGGCCGCCTGCTCGATGTCAATGAGGCTGCCTGCAAATTGCTGGGATACACCCGGGAGGAATTGCTGACGCTCTCCTTGGCCGGAATCGAGGCGGACAAGACACCGGAGCACGTGCTGGAGATCATTGCCCGCGTCTTTGAAGTGGGGGCAGAACGTCTCGAACGGCGCATGCGTCGCAAAGATGGCTCACTGCTCGAGATGGAGCTGAACCTGAACAGCCTGCCCGTTGGCGAAGGGCGGGTCATGGCCTTTGCCCGTGACATCAGCGCACGCAAACGCGCCGACGAAGAGCGCGATGCCATGGTTAGTATGCTCAATCTCATCATCCAGCCCACCACTCTCGATGTGCTCATGCGCGAGGTAACGCTCCTGCTGCGCGAATGGTCGGGGTGTTTGTCCGTGGGCATCCGGCTGACCGAGGGCGACGATTTCCCTTACTACGAAACCCGCGACTTCCCGCCCGAGTTCGTCGAGCCTGAACGACACCTATGCCAGCGCGCTCAGCACGGACACGTGGTGCGTGATGTGGCCGCGAATCTCGAGCTCGATTGCATGTGCGCCAACATCATCTGCGGGCGCGTCGATGCGACCAAACCTTTCTTTTCGGCGCACGGAAGCTTCTGGACCAACTCAACTACGCAGCTTTCGGCCACCATGGCGGAAGATGATCGGCAGGCGCTCACGCACCATCGCTGCCTCTTCGAGGGCCACGAATCCGTGGCCTTGGTGCCCTTGCGCGCAGGCAAGACGGTGTACGGCCTGCTGCAATTCAATGACCGGCGCAAGAACCGCTTCTCCGCCGAGCGCATCGCCACGCTTGAATTGCTGGCCGACAGACTCGCCATTGCTATCTCGCAAAGGCAGGACCAGTCCGCTCTCCGAGTGAGCGAAGAGCGCTTCCGCCGCCTCCTGGAATCGACCACGGACTATGCCTATGCGATTGAACATCGCGCCGGCGGGCAGGTGCAAACCTGTCATGGCGCCGGGTGCGAAAAGGTCACAGGCTACAGCTCCGAGGAATTCGCAGCCCGCCAGTCGCTATGGCTGGACATTGTGGTGCCTGAGGATCTGGCGGCGGTAATCGACTTCGCGAATGCCATCGACCATGGCAAGCCCATTGCGCCCATCGAGCACCGGATCGTGCACAAGAACGGCGCCATCCACTGGGTGCGCAACACCGTGGTCTCGCGCCCTGCCCCAACGGGCCGTGGGTTTGTGCATGATGGACTCATCTCGGACGTCACCGATCGCAAGCGGCTTGAGGTACAACTGCAGCAGGCGCAAAGGATGGAAGCCATGGGCCAGCTGGCCGGCGGCGTGGCTCACGACTTCAACAACATGCTTGGCGTGATCCTCGGGTTTGCCGAAATGGCTATCGAAACCGTCGATTCCTCTAACTCGCTCCACGGCGACTTGGTGAATATCCAGACAGCGGCCCAGCGCTCTGCCGACCTGACGCGACAGCTTCTCGCCTTTTCGCGAAAACAAACGGTCGCGCCCAAGGTACAGAACTTGAACGACACGGTCTCAAGTATGCTGAAGATGGTCAGACGGCTTATCGGTGAGGATGTCAACCTCATGTGGCGGCCTGGAGGAAACCTGTGGCCCATCAAGATCGACACGACGCAGATCGATCAGGTCTTGGCTAACCTGTGTGTCAATGCCCGCGATGCCATCTCAAACATTGGTAACATCACCATCGAAACCGGAACCAAGGTCATCGGCGCCGAGCAAGCCAGCGATCTGACCGGCGCTGTGCCAGGAGACTATGTTTGGCTTTCCGTGGGCGACGACGGCTGCGGCATGGACGCCGCTACGATGTCGCACATGTTCGAACCCTTTTTCACTACCAAAGAAATTGGCAAGGGCACGGGTCTGGGCCTGGCCACCGTTTATGGGATCGTTAAACAGAACGACGGGTTCATCGACCTATGCAGTGAACTTGGAAAGGGCACGGCCTTCACGATCTATCTGCCCCGGCATGTGGGCGAGATTGGTCTGGCTTTGCAGGATGCGGAGGGAGAGTCAGCGCAGCGGGGCGAGGAAACCATCCTGCTGGTGGAAGACGAGGCCGCGCTTCTGGTGGTCACTCAACGAATGCTGGAAATGCGGGGTTACACAGTCATTGTAGCAAGCACCCCAAGGCAAGCCCTGCAACTCGCGCGCGAGCACATGGGGACCATCGAGTTGCTCATCACCGACGTAGTCATGCCTGAGATGAACGGCCGTGACCTGGCTAGGAACTTCTCGTCGCTCTATCCCCAAGCCAAGTGTCTGTTCATGTCTGGTTACACTGCCGACGTCATCGCCCACCAGGGAGTTCTTGAGAAGGGTGTGTCCTTCATCCAGAAGCCGTTTTCGGCCAAGGGTGTAGCGGCTATCGTGCGCAAGGTATTGGATAGCGATCCCAGTGCGGAATCGGCCAACTCGGCACTGTCCTGCGCAACTCGGCGTCGAGCCCATTCGGGAACAGCGCCTTGAAGGCCGGTCCACGCGTGTTGTGGTCGCTGTTCGCAGCTCGTCCTGCACGGGCTGAAATGCGCTGGCCAATGGTCCATACTCCGGCCATGGCCCAGCCATTACCCATGCCCCCTTCGGGGTTCGACGAGCTCACTGTCGAAGACAAGATCGACTACGTACAACCGCTTTGGGATCGGATCGCGGCCAGCGCCGATCAGGTTCCGCTGCACGAGTGGCAGCGTCAGCTCCTGGAGGAACGCCTGGCAGCCCATCGGGCTGCCGATTCAAGTGAGGCGCGTCCGTGGGGTGAGGTTCTGGACCGACTCGAAGGACGGCTTCGGGCTTCGTCGCGATGAGGGCGCGCCATGTCCGCCCAGAGGCGGAATTGGATATGTTCGAGGCAGCGCTGTGGTACGACCGCGAACAGTCGGCCACCGTACTCGCGGTCACGCATCTCCGCCGTCATCCCGCTTCGTGGCAGGGGCGACGGTGAAGCCGATGTCGGATCCCACCATCAATGAGATTCACGCCATTCGCGCGGCGAAGGCGTCCAACGATGATCTGCGCAAGATCGCGGAAGCAGCCAGGTCTCGTCAGGCGGCAGGTGGACGAAAGGTCATGAACCTTAGGCACGAGTTGCGTGAACGAGTCGAGCGCGAAGCCATCCATGTCGCGTGACTATAGATGCGTGCCGGCAATCACCCATTCAACGCCATCATGTCGGGGTAATGGTAGATGGCCGATTTCGCTGGCGGGTTCATGGATGTCGCGATCATCGCCTTCGCGATCTGTTCGACGGTGATCGATTTGTATTTCGCGGGCGTCACGAACGAGAACACAGGAAGCACTTTCTCGAGTAGCCACGGTGTGTGTTGCGATCCGATGATCATCGCCGGGCGGAAGATGCTCACGACAGCCAGACCGCTCTCTTTCACTGCCTCCTCGGCCTCGCCTTTCACACGAGCATAGCGCGCCATCCCCGCGGCGCCTGATCCGGTCGCCGCCGCGGTGGGATCAGCACCGACGGCGGACATGAACGCCAGGTGCCTCACTCGCCCCGATGCCTTCAGCCCCCGCGCAAAGGCCGCATTCAATTGCACGTCGACCCCACGATGCTCGTCGATCGTGAGTTTCGCGGTGCCGGCCCCGACGCCTAGCACACTCAACCCGACGACGTCGCCTTCGAGCGAACGAATGGCCGCCGTCGTCGCAGTTTCCAGACCGGCTGGATCCATTGCGGGAACGAGCGTCTCGCGCAGTTCGCCCCCCGCATCACGTGCCATCGCGACCTGATCGGGCTGCGAACGCCGCACCAGGGTCACGATGGGTTTGAAGGATCCACTGCGAATCAGTTCCTTGATCAGCGCGTTGCCGACCGATCCCGATGAACCGAGAACCACAGCCGCTTGCGTGTTCGACATGAAGTGCCTTTCGTCGATGTGCCGATCACGAAGCGTGAGCGACGTGGGAAGCGCATCGAGAGAACATCATAGCGCCACCTCACGGATATTCCTCCTGTAGACTCGAAACCCGCCCAGCGTACTCCGAACAGCCGTTGCGCGGCTTGATGGATCCGTTCTTCAACAGACCAGCGATCTGGGCGTTCGTTGCGCCAGAGCCGCACAGGAACCATGCGTGCCATGGTCGCTGTTCACAGCTTCTTCCATGTTACCGTCATGGCATGACATCGGCATCGGGGCCCTGGCCCTGCGTGCAGGAGGGGCCGGTGTCGCTGGTATCGAGGAACCACTCACCGCCGCACTCGCCGGTGATGTTGAGCTGAAACTTGGCACCGATGAGCTTTGCCTCATCGGGGTGCAATGCGAGTTGCGCGGGCAACGTAATGTCGAATAGATTCTGGATGTCGACGGCCATTGGACGTGAGACAGGTACCCCATAGCGCCTTGCTGTTTGCAGGTCGTCCTGTGCGGGCTGAAATGCGCTGGCCCCTCACCGCCTCGCTCCACGAGGGGCCAAGGATGGGCAGGACCTCGGCCAAATCGCCGAGATTGTCGCGAAGGTCGACCAGGGCAATCAAATCGAACCCAGGATCTCGACGGTGTAGTGGATGGATTCTGGCAGCCTGGGTTGGTCCGCCCAGGGCTGCTGCGGTGGATCCATGTGATGGATTGGGATGGACGCACGGCCTATACTGTTAAGTCAATTGGTCCCGGAGGTAGAACATGCTTGTTTCGGCTCGCGCACTCGTTAGGGTTTGGGCCGGCCTTCTCCTGCTTTCTGTATGGGCCGATTGCAAACAGCAGGCAGAGACGATGCGAGGGAGCGACGCCGATCTGACGGTAACCGCGGATGCCGCCAAGGACGTCACCATGATCGTGGATGCTGCCGCGGGCTGGTGGTTTCCCGACCTCCGGATGACACTGACCTGCGGGAACCGTCTGCTAGACCCAGGGGAGGCATGTGACGACGGCAATGTTGCATCCGGCGACGGGTGCGCGGCGGACTGCACGGCCGTCGAGCGGGGCTGGAAATGCCCCGTTGCTTCCGGATGGTCCTGTTCGCCGATTTGTGGCGATGGAATCCTTGCAGGCGACGAATCCTGCGACGACGGAAACTTCTACAATAGCGATGGGTGTTCATCCCATTGCCTGACCGAACCCGGCTGGGATTGCACGGGCGCAGCCTGCGTGCCGGTCGGCGCCCTCGACGCTGGGGTGGATGGTGCTTTTTGTGGCGACGGAGTGGTCAATGGGTCGGAGGAGTGTGACCTCGGCGAGCAGAATGGTAGCTTCGCTGGCAAGGGAGGTTGTAGCAGAGGCTGCACGAAGCTGCGTTTCTGCGGCGACGGAAACCTCGACGTGGACGACGGCGAGAACTGCGACTTGGGGGGGTTGAACGGTTTGTGGCTGGACAAGAGCATGAATCCAACCGACCCCGCCAACGGAACGCTCTACTGCACGAGTGACTGCGTGATGCCACAATGCTGCGTGTGGTAGGACCGAGGCGATTTCGCTGGGTCTTCCGACAATTCGAAGCTGCGGCCGATACCCCACGATGCCCGGGCCACGTGAAGTCCTCCCAGGTCGCACCTGTATGATCACGGCTGCCGATACCTGAGATGGTCCGATGGGGCGCGGGAACAGCGCCTTGAACGCCGGTTCGGCGGTCGCGCCCCGAGCTCAACATCGAGTCCGAGGCCGCTGCGGGATCTACTCTTCGCATTGGTAACCTCCAGTCCCACCCAGGGTGGGCAAGTGACACGAATCATCATCAGGGAGGCGGGGCGTCTCAAGTGGGCATCATTGCCAGTAAAAGTTACCCTCTTGGTCACAATCCCCTGTGGAAATCCCCCAACCTGCCGATGCACCTTTCCACGGCTTGCGATGCGACTTGTGAACGTCCGAAATCTGGAACCGGGGCAGACGCTTGCCCTCCTGAGCGTGGTAAGCGATCTCCTCGATCTCTCCAAGATCGAGACAGGCCAATTCGAGCTCGAAATGCTCGACTTCGACCTGCGCAAGCTTCTCGACGAATTCGCCGGGATGATGGTTCCCCGGGCCAAGAAGAAGAACCTCGAGCTTTCGTGCCTCGTGGATCCGAACTTGCCAACCCACCTACGCGGCGACCCTGGGCGGCTTCGTCAGGTGTTGCTCAACCTGGTTGGCAATGCGGTCAAATTCACCAGCAAGGGCGTGGTGGCGGTGAAAGCAAGCCTGGTCCGGGAAAACGAACGCGAGATCACCCTACGCCTGTCGGTGCGCGATACCGGGATTGGCATCCAGGCAGAAAAGCAGGAACTGCTGTTCAAGAGATTCTCGCAGGTGGATGGATCCTATACCCGCAAGTACGGCGGCGCTGGCATAGGCCTGGTCATCTCAAGGCACTTGGTGGCAATGATGGGCGGCGAGATCGGCGTGCAGAGCGAGGAAGGCCGCGGCTCGGAGTTCTGGTTCGTCCTGCGGCTAGAGAAGCAAGCCCCAAGATAGACAGCGCGGCGCGAGGAAGGTGTTGTCGCTGTTTGCAGCTCGTCCCGCGCGGGCCGAAATGCTCTGGCTCCTCACTCGCCTCGCTGCGCTCGGCGGCCTCTCAGCTAGTGGCACTTGTTGTCCGCTGTCCCCCGTTGTGGAGTGAAGGCAAAACATCCCTTGTTTGCGCCTATGCTGCTCTATCCGAAGGATGGGCCCTGAGGTAGCCTATTGTTTCGAACTAGGCTCTTGGGGAGACCACATGAAAATCAGAATTGCGCCTGGATTGATCCTTGCTGTGATGGTGTCTGTCGCCACTGCCTGCTCTTCCACCTCCAAGGAAAACTCTGCGGGCTCTGGGGGTCAGAGCAGCTCGGGCGGGGCGCTTTCGACGGGCGGCGTGACAGGCTATGGTGGCACGGCAAGCGGGGGGACAAGTGGTAGTACGCCGGGCGGCTACTGCGCTGGATCGCCCGAGAGTTGCGCCATGTTCGAGAATCAGTCAGCCTGCGCGAAGGTTGGTTGCTATTGGGAGTTCCTGGCCGGATCCACCGTGACCGGTTTCTGTAGCGGCACGGGAACACCGTGCAGCGGGTTCGCAACCAACTATGACTGCACGTTTGCCGGTTGCGCCTGGTGGACCGGAACACCGCCCGACGCTGGCAATGGAGGATCCGCCGGCGCGGGTGGTGCGGTGGGGAAAGGCGGCGCGACCGCATCGGGCGGCGGTGGTGGCATGGGCGGCAGTGGCAGCGGCGGCAAGGGTGGAACGACGAACACCGGCGGGACCGCTGGCGCCCCCACGACCCTGGCCACGGGCCTGGCCTATCCTGCAAGCATCGCTGTCGATGCCACCAGCGTCTATTGGACCTATGATGCCACCGACGGCAAGGTGATGAAGGTGTCTGTCAACGGCGGAAGTCCCACGACGGTCGCGACTGGTGTGAACCACCCACATGGTATCGCTGCCGATGGCACGAGTGTTTACTGGACGACTGCTGCCACCTCCGGCACGGTGACGAAGATGCCGGTCAGCGGAGGAGCCACCAGCAACCTCGCGACCGGACAGGACACGCCCACTGACATCGTTGTGGCCTTGGGGTATGTCTACTGGACCAACAAGAGCGGCACGGTGATGCGTGTGCCGACTGGGGGTGGCGCCGCCACCACGCTGGCCGACAAGCAGGATTCGCCGTGCAACATCGTTGTCGCGGGCAGCAATGTTTATTGGACGAACTCGCCTTCCACCTCCAGTGCCACGGTGATGAAGGTGAGCATCGACGGCGGAACACCCATCACGCTCGCGTCAGGGCAGAAAACCCCGGGCGGGCTCACCGCGGACGGTACCTACGCTTACTGGACCCCTTCTGACATCGCGACTGGGGCGGTGATGAGGGTGCTTTCCAGTGGCGCAACGCCCATGGCGCTCGCCTCGGACCAGTCCGTTCCACGCGGCCTCGTCATGTACGGAAGCCTCTACTGGGTCAACGCCTCCACCGCGGCGGGCCTGGGCTCGGTCATGAAGATGTCCACGAGCGGTGGAACGCCCACCGTGCTTGCCTCTGGCCAGGACTTTCCCGACCACACCGCTGTCGACGCCTCGAGCGTCTACTGGGTGAGCTGTCCCTCCAGTTCCACCGGTTGCTCGCTGATGAAACTGACGCCGAGATAGCCCATTCGGGAACAGCCGAGGCAACACCTACGAAGACAAAACACCCGCTCCCTTCGGGAGAGGGGTGACCGACGAACAGCAGCCTTGTTGTCCTCGAATCACGGTCGGCCATTTAGGGCACGAGCTGCGTGAGTGAGTCGAGCACGCAGCCATCCATTCAGATCGTCCTCTCTCGACGGGTGGCGAAAACCAGAACCCTTTGGGGCGGTGAGGAATCAAACCAGCGGTTCAATTTTCACAACACATTCGCGGCGCCAACGCGTGCGCCGCATAGGAGATAGAACATGCCCACCGTTATCGGCTATCATCACGTGAAGGACACCAAGCATTGGCTCGCCTCGCCGATGCGCAAAAAGTTCTTCGGCCCCCTCGGCGTCACTGGCATCCGCACCTTCGTCGATCCGCAGAATCCAACTCGCGTAGCGGTGTTGATGGAGGTTCCTGATATGAATACTTTCAAGACCGCGATGAGCGCCCAAGGTGCCGTCGAGGCGATGGCGCACGATGGAGTGCTGGCCGAGACGCTGGTGGTGCTCGTCGAGTCCTAATAACCTTTATACGTGAGGACGAGGAACGGATAGCCCGCCGACGGAAGCGGCGCGGATGACGCCAGAATCGTGTCGCCGAAGGCGCTCTTCACTGCTGTCACCGTGAAGAGCGCGGCAGCCACGAGGCCGGTTACCCTGCCCTTGCTGTCGCGAGCCCGATGATCTTCACGGCGCCTTACAGGCGGGGAATTGGTTGGTGCCCACGCTGTCGCCGTTCTCGACGAGGGGCACGCCCATATCCTCGATGACGGCGCCATTCACGTCGGTGAGGCGGAAAGTGTACGGGCCCGGCCCCATCCCCGAGGCCGCGACGAAGTAGTTGTAGTCGAGCCGAGGCACTTCTACCCAGGCGCCTTTGTCGCCAGCGTACTCGAGCTTGGCGATGCCGTAGCGGTGGTTTCTGATCTGGACCGCCGACCACCACGCGTTGCTACCGTCTTTGAAATGATAGACAACTGGGCCAGTCACGACACAGTCCACGTAGGTCCAGGTGATGGGGATCCTGCCCTTGG
>Ga0302321_100005932_pt1 | contig 10720 bp, 8 predicted proteins | sample Fen_T0_1_FD_202505 | JGI IMG/M metagenome (GOLD analysis project Ga0302321, IMG submission 202505) | Peat permafrost microbial communities from Stordalen Mire near Abisko, Sweden - Fen_T0_1 | ecosystem: Environmental > Terrestrial > Soil > Wetlands > Permafrost | place: Sweden: Abisko...
CGCGACACTCGCCCCTTCCTCGGCCCGCGCGGCGCTCGCCTGGACGACCTTGTCCATCTGGCCGACGGCGGCGTTCACCTGCTCGATGCCGGAGGTCTGTTCCTGGGAGGCGGTGGCGATTTCGCCGACGAGTTCATCCACTTGCCTGGACTTGGTGGCGATCTCATTCAGCCCCGCCGCCACTTTGGAGCAGACCTCGGCCCCATGGCGGCTTTTGGCCACCGAGTCGTCGATCTTGTCCGCCGTCTCCTTCGCGGCGGTGGCGCTGCGCTGGGCCAGGGCCCGCACCTCCTCCGCCACGACGGCGAAGCCGGCACCGGCCTCGCCGGCGCGCGCCGCCTCGACCGCGGCGTTGAGGGCGAGGATGTTGGTCTGAAAGGCGATCTCGTCGATGGTCTTGATGATCTTGGCGATGCCGTCGCTGGAGGCCTTGATGGCGTCCATCGCGAGGTTCATCGCCTGCACCTCGCTGGTGCCCGCGTCGGCGGCCTGGCGGGCCTGCTGGGCGAGGGTCTTGGCGCGCGCGGCGCCCTCGGAGTTGCGCTTGGCCATGCTGGAAATCTCCTCGAGTGAGGCGCTGGTCTCCTCCAGCGACGCGGCCTGCTGCGAGGCGCCGTCGGCAAGCGAGGAGCTGGTTTGCGAGATCGAGGTCGAGGAATGGGTGTTGGCCTGCGCGGCGTCGGCCAGCTGGCTGATCACCACAGCGAAGGGCCGGGGTATGCTGCGCGCCACCAGCAAAGAGAGGATCACCAGGATCACGAGGCTGGCGGCGGAGGTGACGCCGACCGTCACATAGAACGACTTGAAGTCGCGGGAGGCGGCCTCGTTCGTGCTCTTGGCCTCGGCTTCAATGGCCGTACTGACGGCGGCCATCGCATCTTCCATCTCATGGAAGGAATCCTGCACGGCGTTGAACCCCGCCTCGGCGGCGGCGAGGTCCTTGGTCGTAAGCGCGATGGATTCGCCGGTGACCTTGAAATAGCGCTCGAGGGGACCGGCGATGGCCTTGAGTTTGGCGTTACCTTCGGTCCCCAGGTTGCGGTGGGTATTGGCTTCCATTTCAGAGCGGAAGATCTGGGTGTGCTCATCATGGTCCTTCTGCGTCTCGGCCAGCTGGGCCGCATTCTTGGTGCGGGCGGCCAGCATGGCGGCAATGGTGTCGCCGCGCAGGGCGTCATGCATCATGTCGGCGGATTGCTGGGACTGCAGGGCGACGGCGAGTTCGAGCACGCGGGCGTTGTTCGCGCGGATCACGGCGAACTGCTGGAAGACGCAGGCGAGAACTCCGCCAAAGACGACGACCGCGGCCAGGGTGATGCTGAAGACTTTGTGGCTGACGGATAGTTTCATGGGAAAATCAGAAGCGGAGGCTGAGGCCGGTGAAGACATTGAGGTCGTCCGCCGCGCGCGTGAGGCCGATGTTGGCGCCGAGGTCAAACTGCAGGTGCTTGCCGATCCCATAGGTCAGGCCGCAGTCGAAGGACACAACCGTGGGGCCGGACCGCCGGACGCAGGCCAACTCGACATAGCCGCCGAGCTTGCCCGCGATCTCGTGTCCGACGGTAACACTGTTGACCCACTCGGTCGTGTAGCCGGTGTCGGTGTCATTGCGCACGAGGTCGAGCTCGGTCATGGCGCCGAGGTCCCAGCCGGCGGGCAGCGCGTGCGCGTACGGCACAATCAGGCCGCCCTCGACCGACTTGTTGCCGAGTCCGTGCTGGTTGGTGGGCCACTTGACGAAGGGCATGAGGCCGAACGCGCTCTCGCCGCCGTCATTGCCCCAGAAGTTGATCTTCAGCCGCGAGGTGATGTCACCAAAGCCCGAGACCGAGGAGCGCGCGCCGGAAACCCGGTCCGTCGCCTTGATGCGCGTATAGGGCGAAAACACGGTCTGCAAGTCGATGGCGGACGTCAGGCCAACCTTGAGGTTGATATTGGCCAGGGACAGTGCGCTGGCCTTCACGTCCGCGCCGCCCGCGGTGTCGTGGTCGCGCGTGTAGCTGACCAAGTCCATCTCCAGTTGCCACCAGCCGGCGTCCACGGTGTAGGGGCTTTCGGTCAGGTCGGGCCGGTCAGTGTTCAACTCACGCAGCTGGGCCTCGGGCGTGCGGGCGAAGGCGGTGTAGGCGGACTTGTCGACGGCCGGTTGGTCAGAGGCGAATGTGATCGAGACAAGCAGCGGCGTGACAGCTGCCGCCCAATGCGTGGTTCTGGGAAACATGACGATATGCGCACCTTAACGGATCATTGGGCAATTCGTTAAGTTCTTTCTCACCGCGCACACGTTTTTTGCCTCGCGCCGTCAACGCTGCCGCCGGGCGCAGGCCGGCTTGCCGGCGGGGTGGCGTCCAGGTGGCCCGATGAAAGGAGCTTCTTGACGGTCGGGTTTTTATGGGGATGGTGAAGGTCGCATGGGTTTACCGCGGCATGGCCGGATGAATGGATCGCTGCAGCGCTTCCTGGCGGCGGGTTGCATCATGCTGGTTTTCTTCCTCGGCCTGCTGGCCGCGAGCCCGGTGCTGCACGACCAGGTGCACCAAGGTCAGGCTTCCGCCAACGATGATGGCTGTGCCGTGGTCCTGTTCGCCAATGGCGTGGCTGTGCCGCTGGCCATGTTCGCGGTGCCACCGGTTCCAATGGAATGGCGGAAGCAGGTTTACGTTGGTGCCGCCGAACTGCTGTTGGATTCACCGCGCTACTTGTTGCAGCCGGTGTGTGGTCCTCCGGTTGGCTGAGTCCCCCTGATTGATCCGCCGGCGCCGATCGGGCGCCGCGGGCTTTTCCTCGTGTGCTGCGGGTTTATGCCCGCCGTTCACGTCCTGTGATCAGACTCACCCTTCCCACGTTCCTGTGCAGTACACCCATGAATTTTAGAACCATCCTCACCACGGCGTCCGTCCTCTGCTGCGCCGTTTCAGCCTGGCCGGCGGAAGACCAGGTCCCGCAATTGCAAAGGCAGCTGCAGCAGCTGCAGGCGGAATTTGAAAAAACCCGCCTCGCGCAGCAGCAACAAATCGACGCCCTGACCAGGCAACTGGCCACCCTGGCCAACGCGCCGGCCCCGGCGGCCGCCCCGGTGCCGGCTCCGGCCGACGACCAGCAAAAGCTCGAGCGCGAGCTCGCGGCCGCCACCGAGCCGCCGGTCGCGCCGCCCGGGACCGCCCCCCGGTCCCCCCCGCCACTCGCCGGTGCCCATGCCGGCTCCGCCTACATGAACATCAGCTTCGGCTCGCTGCTCGCGGCCGGTTGGTCCAGTGCCGCCAATCCCTCGGCCCAACTGGAGCTCGGCGACCATGACCCCATCAAGCGCGGGTTTGCCCTGCGCAACGCGGAGATCTCCCTCGACGGTGCGATCGACCCCTACTTCAAGGGCTTCGCCAACATCGTCCTGAAGCTGGACAAGAACAACGCGACGGAAATCGAGCTCGAGGAAAGCTACCTGCAGTCGACCTCGTTGCCGGCCAATCTCCAGCTCAAGGCCGGCCAGTATTTCGCCAGCTTCGGCCGGCAGAATCCGCAGCACCCGCACACCTGGGCGTTCGTCGACCAGCCGCTGATCCTCGGCCGCGCCTTCGGGCCGGACGGGTTGCGCGGGATCGGCACCCAGCTCTCGTGGCTGGCGCCGACGCCGTTCTACACGGAGCTGTTCCTGAGTGTCCTCGACGGCCAGGGCGGCACGGCCTTCAGTTTCCGCAATCCGGGCGACCCCGATGCCGCCGGGGTCCCGCGCTATGCCGGCCGCGCCACGCTCGACCGCACCTTGCGGGGTCCGCAGGACCTGCTCCTCGTGCCACGGCTCGCGTCGTCCTTTGAGCTCAGCGACTCGCAAACGCTGCTGGCCGGGGCCTCGGCGGCCCTGGGGCCCAATGACACCGGACCACAGCGCCGGACGGAGGTCTACGGGGTCGACCTGTTCTGGAAGTGGAAGCCGGCCGACGCGGCGCAGGGCTTTCCCTACGTCAGCTGGCAGACCGAGGCGCTTTACCGTCGCTTCGCGGCGGGAGCCGATCCGCTGGTCGCGCTGCCGGCCGCGACGCTCCGCGACTATGGGTACTACACGCAGCTCGTCTGGGGTTTTGTGCCCCGCTGGAACACCGGGCTGAGGCTCGACTACACCGCGGGCAATGACGCGGCGACCGAAGCCGGCGACCCGTACCGCGGCCAACGCTATCGCTTTTCCCCGGAGCTGACCTTTTTGCCCAGCGAATTTTCCAAGGTCCGGCTGCAATACAATTATGACCACGGCGACCTCTTCGGCACCGCTCATTCCATCTGGATGCAGCTCGAGTTCGGCCTCGGGGCCCACGCCGCGCACAAATACTGACCACCCTCTGCCTCCCACCACCACCATGAAATCTTTCCATCGTTGCCTGACTCTCCCGTTGCTCACCGGCCTGGCGACCGCCGCCCTGGCCAAGCTCAACGTCGTCGCCACCACGCCCGATCTCGGCGCGCTCGCCCGCGCCATCGGGGGCGACCAGATCGAACTCACCACGCTCGCCAAGCCCAGCGAGGATCCGCACTTCGTCGATGCCAAGCCCAGCTTCATCGTGAAGCTCAACCACGCCGACGCCCTCATCGAGGGTGGGGCGGAGCTGGAGGCCGGCTGGCTGACGCCCTTGCTCGAGGGGGCGCGCAACCCGAAGCTCGATCCCGGTCGGCCCGGCCGCATCGCGGGCGCGGAGGGCGTGGCCCTGCTGGAGGTCCCGACCGCGCTCGACCGTTCGCAGGGTGACATCCATGCGTCGGGCAACCCGCACTACCTGACCGACCCGCTGAACGCCAGGATCGTCGCGGCCCACATCGCGCGCGCCCTGGCGGAACTGGACGCCACCTCGGCCGGCGTCTATCAGGGCAACCTGAAGAAATTCGACGACGCCCTCGAGGCCAGGCTGGCCGAGTGGCAGAAGCTGGCCGCGCCGTTCGCGGGCCGGCCGGTGGTCACCTACCACAACTACTGGATCTACTTCGGCCGCCGCTTCAACTGGCCGATGGAGTTGTTCCTCGAGCCCAAGCCAGGCATACCGCCGACCCCGGCGCATCTCGCTGCCGTCATCACCAAGATGAAGGCGGGCAACCTCAAGGTGGTCACCGTCCAGCCCTATCAACACCGCAAGACCGCCGAGACCGTCGCCAGCCACACCGGCGCCCTCGTGCTCGACTGGCCGTCGTTTCCCGGCGGCCCCGGGACGGAGGGTTACCTTGAGTGGATGGACCACCTCGTGAAATCAACCGTCGCCGGGTTCGAACAGACGCGCTGAGCCGCTCCGGCGCGCAACCCTCAATCCTTATTCCCATGCTTGAAGCCTTCGAAATCATGAAGTGGCCGCTGCTGGCCTGCCTGCTGCTGCCCGGCCTGCTCGTCTACCTCGGGCTGCACATCGTGCAGCGCGAGATCATCTTTGTGGACCTGGCGCTCGCGCAGGTGGCCGCGCTCGGCACCTGCTTCGGCATTTTGATGCACTACGAGGCGAACTCGTGGGAAAGCTACCTCCTGTCGCTCGGGTTCACCTTCGTCGGCGCCGGCATCTTCACGCTGACCCGCACGAAGTCCCACCGCGTGCCGCAGGAGGCGCTGATCGGCATTGTCTATGTGGTGACGGCCGCGCTGGGCATCTTGCTGTTGAGCCGCAGCCCGGAGGGCAACGAGGAGCTGCGGCGCACGCTGATCGGCGAGGTGCTGCTGGTGACACCCGCCCAGGTGTTGCGCACGTTCGGCCTCTACGTGGTCATCGGACTCATCCATTGGTTCTGCCGGAAAAGGTTTCTCGCCATCTCCTTCGCGCCGGAGGGCGCGCTGGCTGGCGGTCTCTCGGTGCGCTGGTGGGATTTTGTCTTCTACGCGATGTTCGGCTGGGTGGTCACCAGCTTCGTGCAGATCGGCGGGGTGCTGCTGGTCTTTTCCTACCTCATCGTGCCGGCCGTGTGCGCGAATTTTCTCGCCGACGCGCTGGGGGCCCGGCTGTTGATCGGCTGGGCGACGGCGACGGTGGCCAGCGGCGCCGGCTTGTACGCCTCCTACGCGCTCGATCTGCCGACCGGAGCCGCCATTGTCTGCGCCCTCGGGCTGGCGCTCATTCTCTCGCTTGTGGCTGCACGGTTTCGACCTGGTCCGGTAGGTTGATGTCCGCTCAGATTAAATATTCCTGTAGCCGAGAAAACATTCTTACCGTCATCCTATTCCCGCCGTCGCGGGAGAAGGATCCCAGGGAAAAGACGGACGTGCGCCACCCGCTTGGATCCTTCGCGTGGCTCAGGATGACGGTGAACCAAGGGTCGTTATTTCCGGAATTTTGCCCGGCTACGGTACAATCTATTTCGGGTTCCCGGCCGGCCGCCAGCACCAGTGCCAGGGTTCGTAGGCGATGCCTTGCCGGTTGCCCCGCGGGTAGGAGAGATGGAAGCCGAATTTCCCCGCGTGGCGCAGGAGCCAGCGGAACTCCCGCGTGCGCGCGAAGGTGGCCTCCAGCTTGAGGTGGGCGGGCGAGCCCAGGTCCAGGGCCCGGCCCGTGTGATGTTCGCTGCACCCGGGCACGGCGTTTACCCGGAGGATGGTCCCAATGTCCTGGCCGCGGGCGAGTTTGCGCCGGATGATGGCGGTTTGGCGGGCCACGCTGCGGAAGGCCGACAGCGGCAGCAGGATGAGGCCGTCTCCCGCCGCGGCGGTTTGCATCCGCCGCCATGCTTTGGCCGCAGCCGGGGTCAGACGCAAAATCCGGCCGTCATCCTGCGTTCGTCCGATGAAGACCAGGCGCTTCGCCTCGGGTTGGAGCCGACGTTCGGCCCGCCGCGCGAAGTCCGCCGGGATGCCGAGTCGGGCCCAAAGCCTGCGCCGGACTTTATTGGTCATAACTGTGGTAGTAGGGTTGGAAGGGTTGGGTGGCACCGGGCTCGCCGAACCACGCGGCCAGGGGTGCGGGCCAGCCGGCTGCCAGCGGCAACAGCGTGAACTTGCCGGCGAGGTGGGGCGCAGACTCGGCCTTGATGAGCGTGTCGGGCGCGACGAACTTGGTGCCGCGGCCGGAGAGCACGGCGTTATGGCTCAGGATCGTGTTTTCGCCCGCGCGCTCGACCGCCACATCCATGTCCCGGCCGCCGAGCAGCACGCCCGCCCCGGCCGGATTGGTCAGCAGCGCCAGTTCCACCGCGCGGCGGTTGCCCTGGAAGCTGAGGTCGGCCCGGTTCAGATGCCAACGGCCAAACTCGTTCAGCAGATCCTTGCCCGGGTAACCCGCATAGGGTCCGGCACCGATCCAGCGAAATTCCGCGGCGGTGGCCGGCACGAGCAGCGAGAGCCCGGCTTCGAGCAGCAGGCCCGAGCCGTTGACCGGCACGTAGTCGTAGGCGACCTCGATGACGCCGGTGGGTCTGACCAACAGGTTCATTTCGCCGGTCAGCGATTGCTCGGTGGCGTCCGGCCGGGAGTAATTTCCGTGCACCCGCAACGTGATGCCATCCGCGGTGCGGGTGGCCCCAACCTCCAGCCCGATCGAGTCGCGCAGGAAAGCGCCGGTCCAGGTTCGTTCCTTCTTCGCCCGCACGAATTCACCCTCGGTGAAACGCCGTCCGATATGAGGGAAAAATCCTCCGGCCAGCACCTGGCCCGCCGGGTTCCGCAGCGTGATCTCTCCGCTGGCGCGGGTCAGGATGAGCGTGAAGTCTGAATGCCGGACGCGGATTTCCTCCACTGCTTCCTCCAGGGCCAGCGTGCCGGCGGGCTTGCTCGCCGCGAGCATGTAGATTCGGCTGGAGTCGGCGGCGACGGGGTCGAGGCGGATGGTACGCTCATAGAAGCTGTCGGTTGACTTGCCGTCGGTGCAACGCAGGTCGATCGCGTAGTCATCATCGCCCGCCTCCTCCACCGGCTGGAGGTGAATGGTGACAGTTTCGGTGCTACGAGCCGGCGCGTGCAATGGGATCTTCCCGCTTTGCCTCGCCACGCCGTTGCAGAGCACCGACCAGGTTAGCGTGACACCGGTCAGCGCGCGGAAATCGAAGCGGTTCTCCACTTGCAGGGTCATTTCATTCGCACCGGGCCGGTGGGGCGGGGTCGAACCGGTGATCTGCACCGGCGAGTAGACCTTGCGCACCTGCCAGAAATCCACCTGCGGCCGGCGGTCGGAATACACGATGCCGTCCATGCCGTGGTTGCCATCGGTGTCGTAGTAGTGCCGCGCGTCGGGCCAGACGGCGAGGCCGAGGTTGTGCGTGGCATCGGGCGTCTGTCCGGGCGCGGCGGTGCGCAGGATGCCCTGGTCCTGGAACATCCAGATGCAGCCGCCGGCGAGGCGCGGGCTGGTCTGCATGATGGCCCACTGGGCCTGCACCTGGTCGGCGGCGAGGCCGAGGGCGTGGGCGTACTCGGTGAAGATAACCGGCCGCGTGAGCTTCGTGGCATATTCCCGCACCGTCGCCGTGGACGGGTAGTGCGGAGCATAGATGTCGATATCGGGCGGCAGGTCGCCGTAGCTCTTGGCGAAATAGGAGCCGATCTGCGGGAAGCAGACGGGGCGCGTCGGGTCGAGTTCCTTGACCCGGCGCGCGGTGGCGATGGTCAGCGGCGTGTTCGGGTTTTCGTTGCCCACGCTCCAGACGATGATGCTCGGCCGGTTATGGTCGCGCCGCACCGTGGCGTCAGCGCGGGTGAGCAGGTCCCCGGCGTAGGCCGGGTCCTCGAGGTGCTTTTCCCCGAAGCCGAACGGCACCTCGTCCATCACGTAGAGGCCGAGTTCGTCGCAGAGCTCAAGGAAGCGCGGGTGGGGCGGGTAGTGGGAGGTGCGGACAAAATTGCAGTTGGCGGCCTTGATGAGCGTGAGATCGCGGCGCATCAGGTCCTCGGTGGCGACCCGGCCCTGCTCGGGCCAGAGGTCGTGGTGGTCGACGCCGCGCAGCTTGATGGGCCGGCCGTTCAGCCGCAGCACACCGTCGACGATAGAGACTTCGCGCAGGCCGATTTTTTCGGTGAGCTTCTGGCCGGAGGACAAAGCCAGCTCGAGCGTATACAGCGCCGGTGTCTCGGCGGTCCAGAGTTGCGGGTGCGCCAGTTGGAGCACGGCCTCGGCGACCGTCGGTTTGTCGGAGGCAAAGACGAGGGTGCCCGCAGGCTCCCCATTGGGTCCAACCAGCCGGCCGGTCACCGCGGCGGGCGCGCTGATGTTTGTATTGACGGTCAAGGTGGCCGCGCCATCTGGGTTGAGCCTCGTCCGGCTGGTGAAGCCGCTGAAGTGCGCGGCCGGCACGGCGAAGAGGGTCACGTCGCGGTAGATGCCGGAGAGCGCCCAGCAGTCGTTGGTATCGAACTCCCAGCCGTGGCTGCGCGTGGAGACCTGCACGGTCAGCACATTGTCCGTCTCCGCCTTGATGGCATCGGTCACGTCGAAGGCCACGGGGTTGTAGGCGCTGGCCCACGAGCCGACCTTGGTGCCGTTCACCCACGCGTCGAAGCCGTAGAGCACGCCGTCAAAGTGGAGGAACACCCGCTGGCCCGCCCAGCCCGGGGGTACCCGGAAAGTGCGGCGGTAAAGTCCCGTGCCCGCGGGAAGTTCCTGCGTGCCGTAGACCGGGTCGGCGAAGCCCTGCAATTCCCAGTGGCCCGGCACGGTGATGACCGAGCTAAGGGTTGCCGCGGTCGGGTTGGTCCCGGCCGCCGGGACTGCGCCGGGCGTGTAGTTGAATTCCCACTGGCCGTTCAGCGACAAGGCGGACGGCCCGGACCGGACGGGATAAACTTCCCGGGGCTGGGCCCGCGCCACGTGGGTCTGACTGGCGAGGAGCAAAGACAGCAACGCCGCAAATCGAACGGGTCGGGGTAGGGGCATGCCACTAGCGCAAAGTATCGCGTCGTCCGGTGCAAGGGTGCGTTGGCCTTCACGCGGGGGGCGTTGATGAACACGTTCAGTCCACCCGCAATCCCGTCCCGCTGGGGCAAACGTTGCTCAACCTGCCGGCACCCGCATGGCAGCGGGCGGGATCAGCTCGTCGATCGCCGCCAGGAGTGCGGCCTGGGCAAAGGGTTTGGCGAGCACCTTGTGCGCCCCCAGGCGCAGGGCCATTTCAAGGAAGTCCGCGGTCTTGCCGCGCACCCCGCCCGTGATCACGATGACCTTCACCTTCGGCGGCAGCCTTTTTATCTCCGCCAGCACTTCAAATCCCTCGGTTTCGGGCATGACGAGGTCGGTGATCACCAAATCAGTGTCGTCGTCACGCAACAACCGCAGTCCGACCCGGCCGTTGGCCGCCTCGACCACCGTGTGGCCATGGTGGGTCAGCACCAGCCGCAACATGGTCCGGACCGCCTCATCGTCATCAATAAGGAGAATTCGAGCCATGATCGTGGAAGGTTGCGCCGGTGAGGGTCGCATGCACGGCGAGGCCCAGGGAGTGGATCGTGAAAGGCTTGTGCAGGATGTTGCGGACACCGGAGGCCCCGACCCGGTCCGTCGTGAGGGAAAGATTATACCCGCTCATCAGCATGACCGGCAGATCGGGCCGGATCTCGCGGATCTCGCCCGCCAGCTGCAGGCCGGTCATCCCTGGCATGGTCTGGTCGCTGAGCACAAGGGCATAGCGCGCCGGATTGGAGCGCACCAAGGCCAGGGCCTGCTCCGACGCGGTCGCGTGCTCGGCGGTATAGCCAAGTCGGGTCAGGAGATTCGCCCCCAGCGCGGCGAGCATCTCCTCGTCATCCACCACGAGCACGCATTCACCCTGGCCGTGCGGG
>Ga0302321_100005933_pt1 | contig 10720 bp, 7 predicted proteins | sample Fen_T0_1_FD_202505 | JGI IMG/M metagenome (GOLD analysis project Ga0302321, IMG submission 202505) | Peat permafrost microbial communities from Stordalen Mire near Abisko, Sweden - Fen_T0_1 | ecosystem: Environmental > Terrestrial > Soil > Wetlands > Permafrost | place: Sweden: Abisko...
GCATAGTTTCCGCCGCCGTAATACCCGCAACAGTGCGAGTATGCTGCTCCGCCGCCGTATGAATACGAACTGACCGCCACCGGCTTGCCGACGACTTCCAATCCCGCCGCTACCGCCAGGTCATTCGCCTTTTCGATCGCCGCCTTCGCCGCCAAAGCACGCGCCTGATCCCGATATTTACGCAATTCGGAGGTCGAAAACTCAATACCATAAACGTGGTTCGCCCCTGCATGAATCGCGGCGTTCAGTAGGTTTTCGAATTTGGAAATATCCTTCAACTCGACCTGAATTTCTTTAGTCACGCGGTAGTAGTCAACCACGGTACCCATGTTGCCGGTGTATGTGATATCCACATGGAAGAAGTCGGTCTGGATATCAGATGCATCCACTCCCAATCCCCGAATCGCCGCAATCACATGCTTGACCGCAGCGGCGTTTTGCACCGAAGCGGTCTCGATATCTTTCTCGCGGCTCTCTACACCCAGTCCCACTGCCACTCGGTCAGGGGCAACCTTCACCGCCGCATCGCCAGTCACGCTGATCGTATTCGAATTCGGTTGAATCTGTCCGTACGCCAATGAGGCTGAAAGTAGAACCAAGAGATTGAGCCATCGCATACCAACACCTCCGGAATCAGCATAAACACGCGATCGGTCGCCCGGTGCTTGCAACTCTGGTTCGCTCACGCGAGACTGTAGACATGCGTATTTTCGCCCGGTTCATGCTCTCGGCTTCCGACGAAAGCCACTTCCCCGCTTCTACGCTCCCCGAAGTCGCTTTTCTCGGCCGCTCCAACGTTGGCAAATCCAGTGTCATTAATTCCTTGGTGGGTTCCAAAATCGCGCGCACCAGCTCCACCCCGGGGCGTACACGCAGCATCAACTTTTTTGAAATTCGTCCGGCTGGCCTTCCCAAGCCACAATTGTTGTTTGCTGACCTTCCTGGCTACGGTTATGCAAAAATCTCGCGCGAGATTTCCCAGGATTGGGCGCGCTTCGTGGATCCGTATCTCGAACGGCGCCCCACTCTGTCACTGTGCCTCGCCCTGATGGACGCTAATGTCCCGTCTCAAGAAAGCGATCGCCAGTTGATTGAGTTCCTCGCCGCCCGAGGTCGACCCCATGCGATCGTGGCCACCAAGTGTGACCGTATGTCCGGCAATGTTCTCGCCCAAACTATGCGACGTTTTGCCCAAGACTACCCAGGCATCGAGACCATACCGTTTTCCGCAAAAACCGGCATGGGCAAAGAAGCTCTGTGGGCCCAAATCCGCGCCTCAGCCTCCGTTCCCCCGCACCTAGCCACAGCGAGAAATCCCGACTAAAGTTCCTCCCCATTCCTCCGATAACTTCACTAGCGCTGCTTTGTCGGAGGCATGATGGACCCGCATATCGAAACCGAAGAGCCGGGCTTGCCCGCACGCGGCGATTCCGAAGACGGAGCCACCCATCTCCGTCGTTTGAAAAACGATGGCAAGGAAGCTTCCTCCGCGCCGCAGCCTCCAGCCTACGTTGGCAAAGGCTCCGTCGCCCAAACGGAGCCACCCGACGCCGAACGCCGCCGCAGTCCTCGATTTCTCTGTTCCGGCAAGGTCGAACTACAAGCCGACGGCAGCGACGTTCGCATGTGGGGTTCACTCACCGACATCAGCCTCCACGGCTGCTATGTCGAGATGAGCGCGACGTTTCCTGTGGACACTCACGTGACCCTCAAGCTGAACTCCTTGGGCGCTACCGTCACAACCCCAGGGACGATTCGTGTTGCCTACCCGTTCCTAGGCATGGGTATCTGCTTCCACAGTACCGAACCTGGCCAACAGAGAGCGCTCGAACAACTCATACGAGCCTTGGCCGGGGAAAACGCAATTCTCCACCCATCGCACGACCATGCAGCTATCCCAGACATCGTCGCCTCCGCCGATACGGAGCTTTTAATCGGCGAGATCGTCGAGTTTTTCAAGAAGAACGGATCGCTCTCGCGCGACCAGTTCTACCAAATCGCCAAACGGGTTCGCCGCTCCTGAAGACCCGCCTTGCGTACCGGGACAGGGATCCCGTTTGGCGGGTTCCGGAACCTTCGTCGATGCCTCGTGAAAAGTTACCTCCGTCAGCCGAAAGTGCCGAATTCACGAGCCCTCATCCGTTATCATTAGGGAAGTGCGTTAAATCTTAGGGCAGTTCATTTCGGTCTACACGATGGCTAAATACCTAGTAACCGGCGCTGCCGGCTTTATTGGTTCTTCCCTGGTGCGTGCGCTGCTTGAACGCGGCGAGCAGGTGCGCGGCATCGACAATTTCGCCACCGGCAGGGCTGAAAACCTCTCCGAAGTCGGGAGTCAAATCGATTTCCGTGAAGCCGACATCCTGAACCTCGACGCCATGCATAGCGCCTGTCAAGGCGTCGATTACGTGCTGCACCAAGCCGCCATTCCATCGGTGCCTAAGTCAGTTATCGACCCGCTGGGCAGCAACCGCGCCAACGTTGATGGCACTGTGAACGTTCTGGTTGCGGCCCGCGATGCCAAAGTAAAGCGTGTCGTATATGCTGCATCTTCCTCGGCTTACGGAGACACTCCGACGCTTCCCAAACAAGAAGCAATGACGCCGAATCCCATCTCGCCCTACGCAGTGGCCAAGTTGGCGAGCGAACTCTACATGGTCTCGTTCTTTCGCTGTTACGGCCTCGAAACCGTTTGCCTGCGATACTTCAACATCTTCGGACCGAGGCAGGATCCGACATCACCGTACTCCGGTGTCCTCGCTAAGTTTTCACTGCAGATGCTGCGCGGAGAGCAACCAACGGTTTTCGGTGACGGCGAAACCAGCCGTGATTTCACGTTCATCGACAACGCCGTTTCTGCCAACTTGCTGGCCTGCTCGGCGCCCGCGGCCGATTGTGCGGGAAGGGTGTTCAACTGCGCTACGGGCCGCCGCATCACTCTCAACCAGACGTTTGAGGCGATGAAGCCGCTGACAGGCTATAAGGGAGACGTGAAGTACGAACCAGAGCGGAGCGGCGACATCAAGCATTCTCTGGCGGACATTAGCCAGGCGCAAAAACATCTGGGGTACAAAGTGCTGGTGGATTTCGAGGAAGGCTTAAGCCGGACGGTCGAGTGGTACAAAACGCAGTCGCAGACCGTCGCAACTTAAGAACTGCCAAGAGCGCACCAAAGGGAGTTTTTCAGGTGTGGCTGATTGGGAAGTCGTTCCTTACGAAGCCACACGTTCCGGGCTTCTTGACTTCGCTTGCTCCCTCTTCTCCCACGCGATCAACTCGGTCAAGCTATACCGAAACGGCCCGTACGAGCGGAACTGCTTTTCGTCAAACAAACGCTTGACCCCACAGTCCAGGCAGACGCGATACGAGTGCTCCTGCATACGAGTTGGCCAGCTCATCCTGCGGTGCCAGCAACCGCGAAGCATCAGCAAAGCGGCTCCCGCCACACTTGTGGCCGCTACTCCTACTGGCCACAACCAGCCGCCTTTCCTGACTTTTTCCTGTCTTTCAACGCTCTCAGCGTGTTCCTCGTTCACAGCTTCAGACATCACTACTCCCAACGTACTGCTTCCAGCGTAGGCCGATTCCCTCCCGGCTGCAAACCTGAAAGGACGTAGGGAGCCGGGCATGCCGCAGTCGGACGTGTACTATCGGACATTGCGATCCCCTCCCATTGGCTATTAGGCTGGAGTAGCACCCAGTGTTCGTCCGCCTAGTGGAGGCCCTGTTTGTCTGGTTCTGTCCTAACTTACGAACCAAAACAGACAACAATCTCCTCCGTCCGGGTTTCGCTGAACCGGGGACTTTCCAACGGGCTACGAATACGATAAACATTGGTTCCGCAAGGCGTAGAAGCAAGAAATAGGCTGCCGGACTCAGGCCGATAGAAGGCGTGGGACGACGGATGAACGACAAAGAATGAGCGCCAGTCCAAATCGACCCATGGATGCGCCTCCCGACCTCGCGGTCCAGGGGGGCAACCTCGTTCTGGAGTCCATCGGGCGCCAGCAAGGTGTCCGGGCTCTGCTTGCCTTGTCCACCCTTCATGATCAGATTCGTACCGGGAGCGCCTCCGACGGCGCCATTTCCGCCTCTGACCTGGTTCAGACTGAGCGCTTCGTTCTCCACGAAGTCCTGCAATTGATCTGCGCACGCACCCAAACGCTCACGAAAGGCGATGCGGTGATGGTTGCTTTGGCTGAGGGCACTGAGTTTGTCTGTCGCGCCACAGCGGGACCGCTTGCCATTCCGACTGGAGTTCATCTCAACCAGCGTTCCCGTCTCCTGCGCGACGCCCTAAACTCGGGAAAGATCCTGCGCTGCGATGATTCGCAAACGGATGCGCGCGTCGAATTCGACCTCACACAACAACTCGGGACACGCTCCACCGTGATCGTCCCGCTCTGCGGCAGGACCGAGCACCTTGGAGTACTCCAGGCGTTCTCCTTGAAGCCTTGGTCGCTTACCGACCAGGATATCCGCTGTTTTGATCTCTTCGCCGAACTCGTGCTGTCGGCGCTCAAACCCGCGGATCAAGACCGAAGAATCCTTTGGCTTTCCGACATTGCTAAAGAGGTCCTGGGGAAAACGAAGACGGAAGTAGTACCTGTTCAACCGCAGGTTCCCGCCCTTTCCGAGACTGTCCTCGCAGATACTCCCGAGGGCGAGCGTCGGCAACCTATTCCGATCACGACTCCACAGGTCGCCGAAGTCGAACCACAAGCATCTCCTGTTCTAAGTTCCGCTCCGATACCAGTTCCAGCGAGAGTGGAGTCGAAACCAGTTGGCTCACTTTCGACTCAAAGCGCATCGCCATCTGAGTTCTTCACGCAAGAGATCGTCGAAGAGCCGATCGTTATTCCAGTAACGGCTGCTGAATTGCCGGACGATGAAGTACTTGTTCACGCCAACGATGCCTTCGCTACTGCTCCGGACGATGAGTTGGAAGTTCAAGCGGCTCACGTTCCGGCTCCACGTCGTACAAATCTCTTACCCTTTAGGTCAAGCCCTGGCCTGAACGTAGTGATGGGTTTGGTTGCAGTGGCGGCTTTGTTCTCCGCTGGAGTCTGGTGGGGCATGCAAGTACATAGCAAGGCGCCAGCAAAGACCTCATTGGAACAGCGTTCTGTGACCGCACCTTCAGCGCCCGCGCCCGATGTTCTTTCCACCACCGCGAGTGACAACCTGATGAACCCCGTGCAGCCTTCTGCCCAGGATGCACCGTTGACCGCTGTTTCGCCGGACAAACTTGCGGCCTTGCCGAAAATCACCGGAGTGCGTCACTGGTCCTCGTCGATGGGCAGCACTGTCGTGATCGACATGGAAGATCAGGTTCCCTATGAAGTGCATCGCCTGATGCAGCCCGAGCGTATCTACTTCGATCTGCACGACACGGCGCTGACTGCCTACCTGGACGGAAAGTCGATGGACGTGGGTGACTCGTCGCTCTCCCGCGTTCGCGTGGCGCAACCCGTTGCTGGCGTAACCCGCATCGTGCTCGACACGAAAGACGGCTCGAACTTCTCGGTCAGCATGGAGTCCAACCCTTACCGTCTGGTCGTCGAACTGCGCGACAACTCGAAACTCACCGCGCGCATGGCGCCAATTGTGCCCACTCCAGCGAAGCCTGCAACCAACAAGGAATTGGCAACTGCTGTTTCTCCTCAACCCATTCCGGCGCGTACTGGGAAGTTCCGCGTCGTTCTCGACGCTGGTCACGGAGGCTGGGACCTTGGCACTGTGGGACGTCAGGGTCTGCTGGAGAAGGATTTGGTGTTGGATGTAACGCAGCGACTAGGCAAACTGCTGAAGTCGCGATTGGGCTCGGACGTAGTGTTCACCCGCACAGGCGATGACTATCTGGCACTCGACCAGCGCGCCGATTTCGCCAACCAATCGCAAGCTGACCTGTTCGTCTCAGTGCACGCCAATTACAGCAACTCGGTCAACGCTCGCGGTGTCGAAACCTACTATACGAACTCATTCTCCGCTCCGGGATCCAAAGAGGCCGCATTGCATTCGGCGGACAAACGCGCTGAAGTAACGACGCATCTTGTCTCGCTTTCTTCTGGGGAACTGCACGAAAAGACCGAAGGCTCACGACATCTGGCGGCTAGCGTCCAGCGCGCGCTTTATGCAACGCTGGCCGCAAAGAGCCCGGACATCCGCGATCGCGGTATCAAAGACGCATCCTTTGCCGTGCTGACAGGTACGACAATGCCGTCGATCCTCACGGAGATCTCGTTCGTCAGCAGTCCATCGGACGAGCACAACCTGCAAAGCGAAGCCTATCGCCAGCAGATCGCCGAAGCGCTGTTTAAGGGGATCGCGCGCTACCAGGAATCTACGCCTCATACCAAAGTCGCCCAACTTCGTACAGCATCTGCGGGACGCTAAGTTCCCTACTGTTTCAAACCAACTGATTTTCAGGGCGTGACCGATGACGCGCGTCTGGCAGAATCTGGTAATCTTCAACGACGTAGAAGGCATTTAGTACCCAGGAAAGGATCGAATCATGAGCGAAGCTCAACCTCCGCGGCGGATTGGCCGCAGCATTCTCGCATTACTCGCGGGCTTTGTATTCGTCGTGGTTCTCTCGCTCGGCACCGACACGTTGCTGCGTGGGCTGCGTATTTTCCCGGCGCTGGGTCAGCCGATGTCTGACTCTCGCTTTTTGCTCGCTACAATCTACCGAATAGTTTATGGCCTGATAGGCAGCTACCTGACGGCGTGGCTCGCACCCGACCGCCCGATGGGCCACGCGCTGGTGGGCGGTGCTGTCGGTCTCGTTCTAGCGACAATCGGCGCCGTAACAACGTGGAATCGCGGACCCGACTTCGGACCGCATTGGTATCCCGTTACGCTCCTTGTGCTCGCAATGCCGCAATCGTGGCTAGGCGGAAAACTGCGAGAGCTGCAGTTGCGGTAGCAAAGGTCGGTTCGAGCTTAGTGTCAGGATCGAGCAAGAGCTCGGACCTAGTTTCCCACTCCTCCATACTTCGCCAACCACTTCAACTCTTCTCTTACCTTGATGCGGCCATGCCACGGATTCTTGCCTAGCGAATGCCCTTCGCCCGGAAATACCAATAGGTTGCTGGGGATGCCTAACTCGTGCAAGGCGCGATCCAGAAGGTAATCCTCTGACACCGCTACGCGGATATCGTCGGAACCCGCGACCATGTGTGTCGGTGTCTTCACCTTGTTGATCTGGAAGATGGCTGCTTCACTGCGATAGCGGTCTGGCGCTTCCCAAGGCAGACCTCCGAGGAAATAGGCGTCATCTTCCACCGTGTCGTCATTGCCCCAATTGGCAACGTGTTCCACTGCGCCTGCGCCTGTCACTGCGACCTTGAAGCGTGTGGTCTGCGTGATCAGCCAGTTGGTCATATAACCGCCATAGCTGTATCCGCCAACTGCGAGTTGATTGGCATCGGCGATGCCGTCTTTCACCAGCGCATCTACTCCTGCGAGAATGTCCTTCCCCGGACGCGACACGATCTCCGGGACGATGGCAAGTGCGAACTTGTCGCCATAGCCTGTAGAACCGCGGTAGTTGGGCTCGAAAACAAGCCATCCTGCAGACGCTGCCAACCGATCCCACTGATACCAATCGGCCTCGAAGTGGTTCCCATCGGCATCCTGAGGACCGCCGTGAATGAACACGAACATCGGAAGACCTTTGGCCTCGAACTTCCCGGGCGGATACATCAGCATGCCTTCGACGGAAGTTCCGTCATCCGACGTCCAGCGATATGGCTTGGCTTTCGGGAGATCGCGCTCGGTGAAGAGCTTGTTGAACGACGTGATGGCTCGCGCCGAACCTAGCTTGTCTGCGCCATCGGCGATGTAAACCTCGGCTGGCTTCTCGGTGGCAGAGTACACAAACGCGACCTTCGGAGAAGCGGGTGAAACGGCTGTCGCGTCGTAGGTTCCTGCCCAGCCTTCGCGCTTCACGATGGGCGCCTTCGGGTTGGCTTGCGAGTAGAGCTGTATTTCGGTCCCGAGGCGGCACGAGCAAAGGACGGATCCGTCGGACGACAGCGAGTAACGAACGACTTCGCCTTCGAACTTGCCGAGCCAACGTTCGACCGCGCCATTGTCGGCGTCTACCCAATACAGGCGAGGTTGGGGATCCTCATACTTCCTCTCGGCGGATCCCAGATTGACCTCGAAGAACACATGACGGCGATCTGGAGCCCATTCGATGTGCAGCTCCACGCCTTCGTTGTGCGTGAGACGCGTGGGAGCGATCTCTGCCGCGCCGTTCGCTAGATTCACTACGTACAGTTCAACATCCTCGATCTTCTCCTGGCGCTGCGATACCGACGAAGTCGCAAACGCCAGACGCTTGCCATCGCCGGAGACGCTGATCTCGCCGGCTCGCAACGGAGTCCGCGAAACCGCCTTTGCGCCGGGAGTTATGTTCCCGTCCTTATCCGCGTCGGGCGCTTCCCTTGCGGCTAGAGCTGCATGGTGCGCCAAAGCATCGGCCAATTCGAGGCGATAGATGACATCGCCGCGCTCGTCGCCGCGATAGCGGATCACGTCCTTCCAATCCTTCTTGTGCTCGTCGATCTGCGCCTTCGTCCACGGCTCGCGTGTAGAGAAGTAGAGGGCTTTCGAGTCCGGTGACCACGTGAAAGCATGGACCTCTTCTGCGCCAGACGTGATGGCAAAGGCTTCTCCGCCGCTGGGCGAAATCAGGTACAACTGGCCCACTTCCTTGGCGTCATCGTCATCGCCGCCTGCAGCCTTCGCTCCCGCGGTCTTTCGCTCGGAGACGAAGGCGATCCACTGACCATCGGGAGACCACTGCGGGTCGCCATCATGTCCCGATTGCGTCAGTTGCACCAGACCAGAACTCGCGCCGGACGCGCGATAGAGCCAGAGATCCTTGCGGAAGATCTGCTGGTCCCAATCAGCTCGCTCAACTTCCAGAGCCACAGAATTCCCATCGGGCGAGAGCTTCACGACGGGAAACGTTACCGAGTTGAAGAACTCTTCGAGGGTGAGCTTGGGCTTTGCAGCCTGACCGAAGGCGACAGCGGCAAACGTGCAGACCAACAACAGAACCAATAGGGATCGACGCATAGAGGGTTTGCGAACGCGACCTTTCCATGGATGGATTTGGAGTGAAGTAAAGATATACACCGCAGCAGCGCAGTGTGACAATCGCCGCGACACTAAGGCTGCATCGCCTTGAGTGTCTCAAGGTCATCTGTCAGACCCAAGTATTCCCAGCGCTGGAGCGAGATTGGCACGTTGCCGTTGAGCCAGAGGAAGTCATGGAACGCCTGGAGGTCAAACTTCTCCCCTTGCTGACGTCGAGCTTCGGCCAGAAAGCGCATGATCTGGGTCTTGCCGATCTGATAGGAGATCGCCTGTCCGGGAGACGAGGCGAAGAACTTGGCTTCCGCTTGCGCTGTTTGCGAATCCATCGGCACTGTCTTCGCCAGATATTCTGCTCCTTGTGCAATGGTGAACTCGCCTAAGGCGAGCCTTACATCCACTTCGACACGCAGAGCGCGCAAACGAACCATGTTGTCGATGATCTCGCGCGTGTGTGGACTGTCATCGAACAGGCCTGCTTCCAGCAGCATTTCCTCAGCATAGAATCCGATTCCTTCGTTGGCTCCTGAATCGTAGTAGTGGCGACGAATCACGTCTGGATGGGCCCATGACAAAGCTAACTGGAAGTAGTGTCCGGGAACGCCTTCATGCACAATCTCGGTTCGGGGATCTTTAGCTGCGGCCAATGCAAAGTAGCCCAACTGCGCGCTTGGGGGATCGATGTAGCGAACGCAGTCTTGCTTCAGGCGCAAAGGCGAGGTGAAGTCATCGGCCTCGGCAACACCCTCGAGAGGCTTCATGTAGTCGGGCATCGCTTGCCAGGTGTAATGCTGCATCCATGAGGGGACGCTCAGGATCTTCTTCTCGACCAGATACTTTCGGATGGCGTCTTCGTCACGACGTTCGAGGGCGATCTGTTCACCGAGGGAAGGTGCGAGCTTGAGGCTTGGTGCTCCGCGATTGCGATGCTCTTCGTAGGTCTGGAACGCGACGGATCGAGCCCATTCCTGACGTCCAATCTCCAGCAGTTGCTGCGGAGAATACGGCAAGAGTGCAACGTTCTTCAGGAAGTACACATATCCTGTCTTGCCGATTGCGGACTGCTGCGACATCGTGTCGAGCTTCGAGCGCAGCCATTCGGCATAGGCGTTGAAGGCTTGCGCTGCCGATTCAGCGGCAGCGTCAAGGTGTTTCTGGGAGTCGGCGTCAAGCGAGGGCTTGAGCGCCTTTACGGAGGCCAACAAATGGGGACGCAGATCACCCAACTGATCGAGCGCCAAGTCGGCAAAGGGACGAATGGGTTCCGTGAGATTGGTTCGGGCGTCGGTGAGGATCTTCGGGACTGCGTTCAGAGTGGCAACGATGTTGGCACCGCGATCGGAGGTAAAGGGCGGTGGAACGAGCAGGAGGTTGAAGTATGCTCCGATGGTTTGGTCGAGGTAGAAGTTGGGGTTCTTCTTCCAGGGAGCAAGGTAGTCGAGTTCCCAGCGGGCGCGAGCGATTGCGGAGCCGATGAGGCGATTATCTACCTGGCGCGAAACGGGCCAGTTCTTGGCGTCAATGGCGTTCCAGCGCTGCTCGAATGCGCTGACCTGCTTGCGATAGGACTCAAGTGCTTGCGGCGACCAATCGGGAATCCAGCCTGCGGGAC
>Ga0302321_100005937_pt1 | contig 10717 bp, 11 predicted proteins | sample Fen_T0_1_FD_202505 | JGI IMG/M metagenome (GOLD analysis project Ga0302321, IMG submission 202505) | Peat permafrost microbial communities from Stordalen Mire near Abisko, Sweden - Fen_T0_1 | ecosystem: Environmental > Terrestrial > Soil > Wetlands > Permafrost | place: Sweden: Abisko...
GTGGGACCTGGTGCTCACCCTGCGCCGGGGACGCCGGTGGGCTGCCCGCGGCTGGGCCGGCGTCCTGGTCCTGGCGAACGTGACCCTGCTGTGGACCGCCACGGTCCTGAACCTGCCACCCCGGTACCGGCTACTGACCACTCCCGGCAGGCCCGACGAAGCCGGCCGCGCTGCCGGCCCCGGCCGGGCCTGCGGGCCATCCCGATGAGGGCGGCGACCAGCCCCTTGGCGGCAGCGGAGCAGGTGACCGCCCTGACACGCTGGGGATCATGAGGTTGGCCGAGCTGCTCCTCGGCGGCGACCAGGCCGGCCCGGCCCTCCCGGAAGCGGTCGACACCGCGGACGCCGAGGATGTGGCGGCGGTGCTTGCGCTCGCCGGTCACGCCGATCCGAAGGTCCGCGCCGAGGTGGCAGCGGTGGTGCCGTTGCTGCCGCACGCGGATCCCCACCGGCGATGGTCGAGACCATGACCGTTCTGAGCGGGGACCCTGAGGCCAGGCTGCGTGATCTTGCCTGTTTCGCGCTCGGTCAGCAGTGGCGTGACGTCGACCCCCCGGTGGTGCGTGCGGCGCTGGTGGCCCGGCTGGACGGCCCGACGGTGACGTGCCGGCCGTCTGGCAGCAGCTGGCTGCCCTGCTCGACATCGCCCCGCACCGCGCCGCGCACGTCCTGGACGACGTCGCGGCGCGGCTGGGCGACGACGTCGCAGCCGTCCACGAGTAGCGCGGTTCTGCGCTGGCACAACTTGCCCGGACCGACCAGGACAACGGCCCTGACCGGACGTCGAGCGTCGGGTGTGCTCCCGTCGATCCCGGCGTCACCGCCCCGGCCGCGAGCTGAGTGATCAGCTGCGCGTCAGACCAGGTCCCGCCAGAACTCGACGGTGGCCTGAGGGGTCCCCTCGGCGTCCTGGCACAGGCCCGCACCACCGAATTCACGGTCGATGTAGTCCACGATGTCGAGTCCGTAGTAGATGATGTCGGTCTGCCACAGGGAAAGCACCGGATGCCCGTACTTCCCGGCGCCGCCCGGTAGGTATCGATGGCCGTAGATCGGAACCATGACGGGCGCGTGCGCCAGGGCACGACGGGCGATCTCCACGGCCTCCTCCGGCCGCTCGGGACGCGCCCCCCACGCCGCGTACCAGAAATGATTGTTCTCCACATCGAACAGGACGCCCTCCACCGGCCAGGAGATGCGGGAACGCAACGTCTCGGCGTCCTGGTGGCGCCAATCGGGCCACGGCTCGCGATACACGGCGATGACGCCCGCCACGGACGGCTCGGGACGGGTGTTGACGGGCAGCCCCGCCGTCAGGAAGGCGCGATGGTCATCGGCGAACCGGAACCCGAACGCCTCCTCGACGCGGGCGATCTCCTCATCGGACAGCCCGTCGTCGACGTCGCAGACCGATCGCGCCCGGAGCCTGTCCATCGCCTCGGCACCCCGTCGACGTGCTTCGTCGTCAGGGTTCCACGACGGCCGGCTCACCTGGGGGATGCTACCGGCGAAGCCTGCCCGGATCGGCCGGTGCCACCATGGAGCCGGACGCTGGAGACCCCCGAACGGCCGGAGGCACCATGGGCAGACTGATCTACGCAGCCAACACCTCGCTCGACGGCTACCTCGAGGACGAGACCGGCTCGTTCGACTGGTCCGTGCCCGACGAGGAGGTGCACGCGTTCTGGAACGACCACGAACGGCACATCGGCACGTCGCTCTACGGCCGCCGCATGTACGAGACGATGCGCGTCTGGGAGAGCGACGACTGGTTGGCCGCGCAACCGGCCGTCGTCCGCGACTACGCGGGGATCTGGCGCGACGCCGACAAGGTCGTCTACTCCTCGACGCTCGACGAGGTGTCGACGGCGCGCACGAGGATCGAGCGTCAATTCGAGCCCGAGGCGGTACGAGAGCTCAAGAAGGCGTCGGACTCGGACCTGAGCGTCGGCGGCGCGGCTCTCGGGGCCGAGGCGTTCCGGCACGGGCTGGTCGACGAATGCGTGCTCCTCCTGGGCCCCGTGGTCGTGGGCGGCGGCAAACCGGCGCTGCCCCGGGGCCTGCGTCTCGATCTCGAACTGCTGGACCATCGACGGTTCGGCAACGGTGTGATCTACGTGCACTACGCGGTACGACACACGCCGTGACGTTCGTGGCGACCGCCGCGCCCGGCGTCGCCGTCGACCGTGACGGTGGGGACGTCGCGCACGGGCGGCGAGAATCTCGGCGCCCGGTGTCGATCCGGCGCGATCCCGTTCGTCTCACCGGCACGACAGCCGATCAGGAGGCAGCCATGCAGTACGTCGCGTTGATCTACCAGGGCACCACGCCGTTGCCGGGCACGCCGGAGTGGGACGCGCTTCCCCCGGAGGAGCAGAAGGCCGTGTACGCCGACTACGCCGCCTTGAACCAGACCTCCGGGGTGACCCCCGGCCTGCCGCTCGGCTCGGCGGAGAACGCGACCACCGTCCGCGCGCGGGACGGCAGGCCCTTGGTCACCGACGGCCCGTTCGTGGGGACGAAGGAGGCGATCGGGGGCTACTTCGTGCTGGAGGCGAACGACCTCGACGCGGCCATCGAGATCGCCGCCCGGATCCCGGCCGCCCGGCTGGGGGGAGCGATCGAGGTCAGGCCCGTGGCCACGTACTGGTGACCGGATGCCGGTGACCGCCGACCTGGACCGGGTACTCAGCCAGAAGATCCACCTGCTGGGCCGGGAGGAGGCGGTGCACCCGATGGACCCCGGCGACTTCCCCGACGAGCGCCTGGAACTGGTGTTCACCTGCTGCCATCCGGCCCTCGCCGTCGAGGCGCAGGTCCCGCTGATCCTGCGTACCCTGGGCGGTCTCACCACGGAGGACATCGCGCGGGCGTTCCTCGTGCCGGTCCCCACCATGGCGCAACGCCTGGTCAGGGCGAAACGGAAGATCCGGGAAGCAGGCATCCCCTTCCGGACCCCCACGCCCGATCAGTGGGCAGGGCGGCTCGACGCCGTCCTCGCCGTCGTCTACCTGATCTTCAACGAGGGGTTCCTCGACCACAGCCCGCTCGCGGCGGAGGCGCTGTGGCTGGGACGGGCGCTCGCCGGGCTCCTGCCCGCCGAGCCGGAGGCGCACGGTCTGCTCGCGCTGATGCTGCTGCACGACTCCCGACGCGAGGCCAGGGTCCGTGACGGCGCGCTCGTCCCCCTCGCCGAGCAGGACCGCTCCCGGTGGGACGAGCGGCAGGTCGCCGCCGGCCGATCCTCGTTGCGGCGGGCGCTGGCCCTCCAGGGGCGCGGCCCGTACGTCATCCAGGCCCTGCTGGCCGACAAGCACCTCGGGACGCCGCCGGACTGGCTCGCCATCGGCGCCCTGTACGGCCGGCTCGGCCGGCTCACCGGTTCACCCGTCGTCGAGCTCAACCGGGCGGTCGCCGTGGCGGAGATCGAGGGACCCGACGTCGCCCTGCGCCTCGTCGACGGCCTCGGCCTGGAGGACTACCGCTACACCCACTCCACCCGCGCGGACCTGCTCCGCCGCCTCGGACGGCGTGACGAGGCGATCGAGGCCTACCGGCGAGCACGAGCCCTCACCACCAACGACGCCGAGCAACGCTTCCTGGCGCGCCGCCTCGCCGAGCTGTGCCCACCGTGACGGCCGGGAGCACCCCGGCCCGTCGACGATCCCAGGGGATCGAGGGTGCCGTGCCGGTGCCGGGCCCGCACCTCGGACGACGTGCTCGCCGCCGAGTTCGGCCCCACCGTCGGGCCCCACATCGGCCGGCTGGGCCGGGGCGAGGGGCGCGCGAGGGCGGACGACACCCCGTGCCGAGGGCCGGCCCTGCCGGCGGGTCCACCTCAAGGTGCGCTTCGCGCCGTTCTTCACGGTCACCCGGATGCGCAAGCTGCCCGGGCCGACCGTCGACCCCGAGGCGATCGCCCGCACCGCGCTGGACCTCCTCGCAGTGCTGGACGACGACCGCCCGGTACGGCTGCTCGGTGTCCGGGCCGAGATGGTCCCGCCGTAGGGCGGGTACTGAGCAGGCTCTGATCTGCGTGTTCCGGACGCGCAACGCAGCAGCGACGGGGAGCGTCCCCGCCGTATGAGCGACCCACCCCGACCTTCCGCCCGGTCCGCGGCGACCTGGGCGGCGACCTTCCTGATCATTACGACGGTCTTCGCGGGTTCGCTGGCCCTGCCCTGGAGCCGGGAGGAGTCGACCGGGGAGAGCGACCGCGGGTGGAGCGTGCTGCTCACCGGCGAGACGTACGTTCCCCTGGGTGTGCCCCTCCTGGCTGCCTGGACGGTGGCTCTGGTCACGGTGATCCGCCGGCCGAGCCGTGGTGTGCCCGCTGCGACGGCTGCAGTGCTGGTGTGCGCGGTGTGCCCCGGTTACTACGGCTGGGAGATCACCCGGGACCGCGGTTCGGCCATCGGGCAGGACGGGGCAGGGCACGTGATGGAGTGGGTCGTCACCGCCAGACCCGCCGTCGGCTACTACGCAGGCGCCATGTGCGCGATCGTCCTCCTCGTCGCCGTCCTGCTGCGCATCGGGCAGGCACGTCGGGTGACCTGATCACCTGATGCGCCCGTCGTCGACCGGAGCGGCTCGCCGCACCTGCCCGGACCGCACGTTCACCCCAACCGCCGCCGTCGGACGGGCCGCCCGACCGGGTGCCCTCGTAGGGTGCAAGGCATGAGATCGGTCTACGCGTTCCCCCGCCAGACGTCCGAGGAGGCCGAGGCGGTCCTGGACGGCGCGGGCGAGCGCCAGGACCTGGCGCCGGATCTCGGCGTCGAGTGGGTCGTCGACGGGTGCCTGTACGCCCGGATCGAGCGGGACGGTGCCCGGCTGTGGGACGACTGGGCCGAGAAGGAGGTCGACCGTCTCGCCGTCCAGCTCGGCCGGCTGCCCGCGTGGGGTCTGGTGATCGACGTCTCCGGTCGCGTCGACGGCCGCCCGGAGGTCGTCCGGCTGCTGCGGTCGTTGCTGGAGCCGGGAGGGGTCGCCCTGGACGACTACTCCGAGCACGCCTGGACCCTGACGGAGATCGAGTCGGGCGCGCCCGGCGAGAGCCGCCCCTTCCTCCGCCCTGCGTGACGGCGCCGCCGCGCCGCCCAGCAGATCACGCGGGCGGGCCCTCGTCCAGGTCCGTGACGCGGCTCAGCTTCTCCCACGCCGTCAGGTCCCGGGCCAGCAGCTCGTGGTGGGCGCGGATCGCGTCGACCACGTCGTTGCCGAGCGCCAGCCTCAGCGGTGGCTCCGGGTCGTCGAGGACCGCCCGGGCCGCCTTGCGCGGGTCGCCCGGCTGGGTGCCGTCCATGCCGTCGGCGGCGGCACGGGTCGGGCCGGTCGCGGGGGCGTAGGCCTCGATCGTCCGTGAGCGGTGCATCCGCCGCCCCCCGAACTCGGTCCGGAAGGCCCCGGGCTCGACGATCAGGACGCGGACGCCGAACGGGGCGACCTCGGCCGCCAACGCCTCGGACAGCCCTTCGAGGGCGAACTCGGCCGCGCAGTACGCCCGAAGCCCGGCTGACCTCCTGCCGGTCAACCGGCCGGTGCGGGGACGGGCTTGCCGAGCATCGCGCACAGCGCCGTCCGGTTGGCCTTCTTCAACGCCGCGCCCGCGGCGTTCTCGGCGTCGGTCGGGGGAGCGGCGTCGTCGAACGCGATGTTCGTGTCGGCGACCAGGGTGCGCCGGCCGTCGGGCGAGGTGAAGGCGAAGCTCATGTGGCCGAGCGTGCCGCCGATGTGCCCCCAGACGGTCCCGCACGGGCTGTCCAGGCGCGTCAGGCCCAGCCCGTACGCACTGGCGCCGTCCTCGGATCCGGGCGCGACGGTCGTCAGCTCCGCCAGCTGGGCCGCGGGCAGCAGCCGACCCGAGAGCAGGGCCGACAGGAACCGGGCGAGCTCGCCCGGCGTCGACAGGATCGCCCCGGCCGTGCCCGCCCAACCGCCGAGCGACCAGGTGGACACGTCGGTGTAGGTGCGCGTGCTGTCCGTGAGCGAGGTGAGGTAACCGTGGGCGTAGCCGGGGCCGGTGTCCCGGGCGGTGTCCGCGAGGAGGTAGGTGCGGCGCAGGCCCAGCGGCGCCGCGATCCGCTCCTGCACGAGCCGGGCCGGGGTGTGCCCGGTGACCTTCTCCAGGATCATGCCGACCAGGATGTAGTTGGTGCTCGAGTACTCCCAGCCCTGTCCCGGCGGGAAGCTCGCGGGGTGGCTCACGGCCAGGGCGACCAGCTGCCGCGGGGTCCGGACGCGGTGAGGATCGGTGACCAGCCCGAGCGCGGGATCGGTCGTGTAGTCGAACAGCCCGCTGGTGTGCTGGAGGAGGTCGCGCACGGTGATCCGGCGCCCGTCCGGGACGACGCCCGGCAGCCAGCGCTCGACGCTGTCGGTGAGCCGCAGGCGGTGCTCGGCGACGAGTTGCAGCGCGATCGTCGCCATGAACGTCTTGGTGTTGCTGCCGATCTCGAACTGGTCGTCGCGTCCGAACGGGCGGCCGGTCGCGCGGTCGGCGAGCCCGGTGACGGCGACGCTCACCCCGCGCCCGTCGTCGATGCGGGCGACGTAGCCCACCAGGCCCGCCGTCACCGCGGCGTCGGCGGCGGCCTGCGCCGCGGGCAGGTACGGGTTGCGGTACGCCACGGCCGGCGGCGAGGCGGTGGCGGCGGACGCGGGCGTGACGGCGGCGACCGTGGCCGTGCCGGCGGCGACGACGCACAGCAGCGCGGCGCTCGCGGCGGTGGCGGCCCGGCGGGAGGTGCCGGCTTCGCGCGGACGGGTGCGCACGAAGGGGACGGCGGGACGGAAAGGGGCCATCGGGGCGGGCACGCCCCCATCCTGACGACCCGGGCAGCTCGTGACAATGACGGGCTGCGTCCTCCCGCGGACTGGGGAGACCACCTCGGCGCCGGGGATTCTCGCGGACGGTCTCGATTCAACGATCCGCACCGGGCGCGGGCTCCAGGCCGGGGTGGCCGGCACCGATGACTGGCCTCATGGCGGTCAAGCGGGTGGCGACGGGCACCGGACTTCTCGCGCGCGTGCTGGGTTCGTGGAGCGTCCTGGGTGGGGTGCTGGCCGCCGTCGGGGTGATGGGGCTCGCCGCGGTGGGCGAAGGCGGCCTCGGTCGCCGCCGAGGCGGTGTCGTTGGCGGGGTCCACGGACGAGATCATGTCCCGGCTGGGCACCTCGTCCGCCGAGATCGACAACGTGATCAAGTTGATCACCTCGATCGCGGAGCAGACCAACCTGCTGGCGCTCAACGCCACCATCGAGGCCGCGCGGGCCGGTGAGGCGGGCAAGGGCTTCGCGGTCGTCGCCAGCGAGGTGAAGGACCTGGCCCAGGAGACCGCGCGGGCCACCGGCGACATCTCGGCCCGGGTGGAGGCGATCCAGAAGGACACCGGAGGGGCGGCCGCCTCGATCAGCGGCGTCACGGAGGTGATCGGGCAGATCGACTCCTACCAGAGCGCCATCGCCTCCGCAGTGGAGCAGCAGAGCGCGACCACGGCCGGGATGGCCCAGGAGCTGGAGACCGCGGCCGAGCACGCCGGCAGGATCACCACGAACGTCGACGCGATGGTGGTTCCTCGGACTCGACCCGGCAGGTCGCCGCCGTCGTGGAGGCGACGGCCACCCGGGTCGCGACGACGGCGGAGCAGCTGCAGCAGGCCCTGGGCGCGTTCCGCTACTAGCCGGACCGGCTGTCCGGGAGCCGCCGGTCTGGTCGGCGCGGCGCAGGACGGGTCAGGAACGGAGAAGCGCCACGGCCGGGCCCGCGCCTACCTTCTCGGAAGGCCGTTGCGGCACCGAGCCGCCGGCGCCAGGGGAGGGAATGCCGCCATGCCTGCGAAGGACACGACGACCGGGTCGGACGGATTCAGCGCCCAGGAGCGCGCCGCGATGAAGGAGCGCGCCGCCGAGCTGCGCGCCCAGGGGAAGAGGGGCTCGAAGCGGGCCGACGGTCTCCGGGCCGTCCTCGAGGCCATCGCGCAGATGACTCCGGAGGACCGCGCGCTCGCCGAGCGCGTGCACGTCACCATCACGGAGACTGCCCCGCAGCTGTCGCCCCGGACCTGGTACGGCAGCCCGGCCTACGAGAACGCGGACGGGAAGGTCGTCGTCTTCTTCCAGGGGGCGGGGAAGTTCAACACCCGGTACGCCACCCTCGGTTTCCAGGACGTGGCCGCCCTCGACGACGGCGACCTCTGGCCGGTGGGCTACGCGCTCGCGCGGTGGAGCCCCGCCGTCGAGACCGCGGTGACCGACCTGGTGCGGCGGGCCGCGGTCTCCTGACCGCCGGGCCTCACGCGCGCCGGGCGAGCCGGACGACTCCGGACGATGGCGTGCGACCGCCGTGCCGACCCGCGAGATCCGGGATACTCCTGCCGAAGGTGTCCGCCGCTCCCGCGGACCGAGGGTGCAAGGAGCGAACCGACCATGAGCGCCGGCCCGCGCGAGGAACTGGCCGATCTGCTGGCGCGCCGGGGCGGGCCGGAGGGCGGGGCGGGCGGCGAGACGCCGGGGGCGGCGAGCGCCGTCGTCCGGACCGAGGTGCCGGATCTGTGGGTCGAGGTGGACGGCGTCGGCCCGATCGAGTTTCCCGTGCCCGCGGAGCAGGCGCAGGCGCTCGCCGTCCTGGGCCGCCCGGCGCGGTACGGGCGGGGCGAGCAGACCCTCACCGATCCCTCGGTCCGCGACACGTGGGAGATCCCGCGGGACGCGGTGCACGTCGACTGGGACGGCGCGCTGGACGAGGTGCTGGACGAGGCGCGGGAGGAGCTGGGGCTGGGGCCCGACCGGTGGCTGACCGCCGAGTTCCACTCGATGCTCGTCTACGGAGAGGGGCAGTTCTTCCTGCCGCACCAGGACTCGGAGAAGGACGCCGCGATGGTCGCCACCCTCGTGGTGATGCTGCCGTCGGAATACACGGGCGGCGCGCTCGTCGTCCACCATGGGGGCGGGTCGCAGGCGTACCTGGGGTCGCGGGCCACGGTGCGGCTGGTGGCGTTCTACTCCGACTGCCGTCACGAGGTGCAGCCCGTGCGGTCGGGGCACCGGATCACCCTGACGTACAACCTGCTCCTGCACGGCGACGTCGAGGGCCCGCTGCCGCCCCGGCCGGTTCCGGCACGGATCGAGGAGCCGGTCGAGGCGGACGAGACCGACGTCGCTCTCGCCGCCCGCCACCTCCTCGACCACTTCACCCCGCCCCGGCCCCGCCGCTTCGGCGCAGGGGAGGACGGCCCGGCGCAGCGGCTGGTCTACCTGCTCGACCACGAGTACACTCTGCACGGCCTGCACTGGTCCCGGTTGAAGGGCGTGGACGCCGCTCGGGCCGGGCTGCTGCGCGCCGCGGCGGTGCAGGCGGGGTGCGAGGTCGCGCTGGCCCTGGTGGAGCTGCACGAGACCTGGGACGTCGAGGACGACGATGACTACGGAAGCCGGTCCCGCCGGCGCCGCCGCTACGAAGAGGAGGAGGGGGACGCCGACAGCTACCAAGTGACGGATCTCCTGAATTCCTCGGTCACGCTGACCTACTGGCTCGACCCGGACGGTGCCTGGGCGCAGGACGTGCAGCTGGACGTCGATGACACCGAGCTGTGCGCGAGCACCCCGAACGACTCGTTGCAGCCCTATGCCTCGGACTACGAGGGTTACATGGGCAACTACGGCAACACCCTGGACCGTCGGTACCGGCGCGCCGCCGTCGTGGTGTGGCCGCGCGACCTGGGCATCGCCGTCCGCGGTCAGGCGTCGCCCGGTTGGGCGCTGGAACAGCTGGTGGAGCTGGCCGAGGCCGGTGACGTGAAGCAGGCGCAGGCCGTCGCGGCGAGTCTGGCGCCGACCTGGCAGCACCTCGTGCGGACCGGCCTGCCGGGCGGGCAGCGGGCCCGGACCGTGGACGCCGCCCTGCGCGCCGCGCACCTGCTGGACGACGCGCCGCTCGCCCATGCCCTGCTGCAGCCCTTCACGCTGGAGGACCTGACGCCCGACCGCGCCGCACCCCTGGCGGCCCTGACCGCCCGCTACGGCGAGGAGTGGACGGGCGTCCTGCTGCGGGACTGGGCGCAGGCGGCGTACCGGGGCGGCGTCGTGCACGGCCACCGGGACCGGCCCGCGTGGCTCGCGGCCCTGCCCGCACTGGGAGAGGCGCTGCGGGCCGAGGGCCCGGCGGGCGAGGGGACCGCCCAGCTGCTCCTCGACCTCAGCTGGCGGGACCTCGTCGCCTCGACCGGCTCGCTGCTCGCCCGCCCGACGCCGTCCGCGCGGCAGCGGCTGGCGGCACTGGCGCCGTCGCTCGCCGTCCTGTTGGAGGCCGTGGCGGTGGTGGGCGACGGGCGGTTGCGCGACGCCGTGGCCGCGACCTTCCGGGCGCGGGACGACGCGACCGCGCTCCTGGTCCCGACCCTGCGGAGGCTGGCGCGGCTCGACGCGGACCGCCGGGACGGCGCGGGGTTCGCCCCGCTGGCCAGGGTCGCCGTCCACCAGTTGCGGGCTCGGCTCGCCCGTCCGGAGCGGGCCGAGGGCGACTGGTCGCTGGAGCTGCCGGGCGGGTGCGCGTGCGACCTCTGCACGACGCTGGGGGCGTTCTTGCGGGACCCGGCGCGCCCGTCGCTGGAGTGGCGGCTGGCCGAGGCTGGCCGCCGGCACGTCGAGTCGCGGATCGAGCAGGCGGAGCTGCCGGTCCAGCACCTGACCCGGCGCAGCGGGAACCCGTACACCCTGG
>Ga0302321_100005938_pt1 | contig 10715 bp, 6 predicted proteins | sample Fen_T0_1_FD_202505 | JGI IMG/M metagenome (GOLD analysis project Ga0302321, IMG submission 202505) | Peat permafrost microbial communities from Stordalen Mire near Abisko, Sweden - Fen_T0_1 | ecosystem: Environmental > Terrestrial > Soil > Wetlands > Permafrost | place: Sweden: Abisko...
CGTCTCGAGCGCGAAGTACGACGGCACCATGCCTGCGTAGTCGAACGCGAACAGCGCCCCGGCGACCCCGGCGAAGACCCCGCCGATGATCAGCGCGACGTACTTGAGGGCCCACGTGTTATAGCCCAGGCTCCTCATCCTCGGTTCGTTCGCGCGGATGCCGACCAGCGTCCTGCCGAACGACGAGCGTGCGATGCGATTGAGGATGAGGAAGCAGATGATGAAGCCGATCATCACGAAGTAGTAGTAACTGAGGTTGTTCCAGTCGACCTGGATGAAGCCCAGGTCGGGCCGCGGAATGCCGATCAGCCCGTCGCGCCCGCCCGTCATCGTGTACCACTTGGTGGCGACGATCAGGAGCAGCTGGGCGAACGCCATCGTGACCAGCAGGAAGTACACACCGGAGACCCGCAGGCTGAGGTAGCCGATGCCGGCCGCAAGAGCAGCCGTGACCAGCAGCGCGACGGGCAAGACCAGCCAGAAGGACGTCCAGCCGTAGTGGATGGTGAGGATGCCCACGATGTAGCCGGACATGCCGAAGAACGCGGCCCAGCCGAACGAGATGAGACCCGTGTAGCCCATCACCAGGTCGAGGCTCATCGCGAAGATCGCGAAGATGAGGACCTTCGTGAGCACGTCCTGGTAGTACTCGCTGACGACCTGCGGCAAGAGCAGCAGTGCGACCAGCGCAAGGACATACGGCACGTAGCGGTACGCGAGACTCTGCCATCCCGGGCGCTGCAGCCCGGTCGAGCCCGCCGGCGCGAAGGACGAACCTCCGCCCTTCGCGGTCGACGCCTTCTCGAGGTTCTCCCCCGTGCGCGTGTCGTGCTTGCGTCCCAAAAGACCTGACGGTCTGGCGAGCAGGATGACGATGAGCGCCACGTAGATGATGTAGTCCGCGTAGGCCGGGAAGTAGGCGCCGCCGAACGCGTTGAGCAGACCGATGATGACCCCACCGAGCAGGGCGCCCTGGATCGACCCCGTCCCGCCGATGACGACGACGATCAGCGCCAGGAGCAGCGCGGACCAGCCGGTGCTGAGGTCCATGCCCGTCACGGGGGCTCCGAGAAGCCCGCTGAGGCCGGCAAGGAGCGAACCGAGGGCGAAGATGCCCGTGAAGAGCAGCTTCAGGTTGATCCCGAACGTCCCGGTGATCTCCCTGTTGTCCATGCCCGCGCGCACCCAGGCGCCCGTCCTGGTCCTGTCCTGGAACCACCAGAGCAGGAACGCCATCAGCAGCCCGAAGCCGATGAGGAAGAACCGGTAGACAGGCAGCTCGATGCTGCCCACGGGCACGGAACCGGAGAGGAAGCCGGGCATCGAAGCGGAGAGCGGGTACGTCCCCCAGATCCACTGCGTGACGTTCTGCAGGATGTAGATGAAGCCGATGGTCAGCAGGACCTGACTGGCCTCGTCGTTGTAGAGACGCCGCAGGAAGCCCATCTCCAGGCCGATGCCGATGAGGCCGGCGACTACCGCTCCCGCGATGAGACCGAGCCAGAAGCTGTGCGTGGCGTTGGCGACGGCGATGCCGACGTACCCCCCCACCATGTACAGAGCTCCGTGCGCCATGTTCACGATGCGCATCAGGCCCATGGTCAGGGTCATGCCGGCCGCCAGGAGGAAAAGGATCAGGCCGAGAGAGAGGCCCAATACGAACACGGAAACCAGGGTAGCCATCAGAACATCCGCTTTCTTGCCGGTTTGCTGATCCTCATGAGTGAGCCGATGGTAGCGCAGCCGTCACCGCGGGTACGCAGCGCCGCGTGACAGGGCAAGGGGCATGGCGTCGGCCTCTGGTTGTCCGCGATCCGAAGATGCGGGACGCCCGAGATGCCTTCGCTCATGTCCCTCGCCCTCACGTCGTCTGCCTTACGGGGCCGTGAAGCCCTCAGGCGGGACGTTCTCGTAGGTCTTGACGGTCTTGTAGGTGAACGTCTTGGCGTGGCCCGGCACCGCCATGACCTCGACGATGTAGTAGGTCCTGGTCGCGATGTTGCTGCCGCTGAACGACGTGGTGCCCTCCGGGCCGACGGTGGTCGAGCCGAGGATGCCGGCGAGCAGCGGATCGGGAGACGTGTCGCCGTTGGCGGCCTTCACACCGGACTGGAAAACGAGCGCGGCCTGCCAGGGACCCGAAGATCCGTCGTCCGCCGGCGGGAAGCCGAGGATCGGCGTCATGGCCTTCTGGAACGCCACGTTCTCCGGGGTCGTGCTGTCGGGGGCGTAGCCCTGCGACGCCGGGATCCCGACGACCTCTGCGGCCACCTTCGGCGGCAGAGCGGCGGGGATGAACGGGTCGGTGAACCCGCCGTGGAACGGAGCGGCGATCGGCATGGTCTTGTTGAGGCCCAGGCCGACCCACTGGATGAACAGCTTGATGCCGGCGCCGCCGGGCTCCCAGGCCGCGAGGCCGGACGCGGCCGGCAGGCTGGTGAGGTAGGGCGAGAAGTCGCCGACGTTCTCGGGGACCCACTGCTGCTTGAGGACCTTGCCACCTTCGGCGGTGAAGACCTTGGTCATCGGGTCGAAGAACGCGCGACCGGCCGAGTTGTCCTCGGTCAGCGTGTTCATGGTCGTCCACTTCGCCGTGCCGTAGAGGTAGTCGCCCATGACGCTGCCGGGCTGGTTCGTCGACCCGCCGGTGCCGACGAGCCACTTGTTGCCCTGGAAGGCCACGGTCGGCGACGGGTTGTAGGTGAGCTGCGGGATGCCAACCGACTTGATGTAGTTGGCGACCGCCATCTTCTGCCCGATCTCGGTGGGCCCGAAGATGGCGACGACGTGGTCGTTCTCCACGAGCTTCCTGGCGGCGTCGACGGCGGAAGCGGCCTCGCCCTGGGCGTCCTCGGTGATGACCTGGACGCTCCGCCCATCGATCGGGCCCATCTGCTTGAAAGCCTCTTCGAGGACCTTCTTCTGCCCCTGGCCGACCATGGCCTCGGGACCGGTCAGGTTGACGATGTGGCCGACGACGATCGGGCCGGTCGGCGCCGCGCTGGCGCTGGCGCTCGAACTGGAAGAACTGCTCGACCCGCAGGCAGCCACCATGACGCCTGACGCAACAACCAACGCGATCATGACGATCGCAAACAGTAGTGATGCTTTTCTCATGGCACTATCTCCCCCTCGGTACTCCAGAGAAGCTCTCCTCGTCGGAGTGCAGTGACTAGACTCCTCCCACCTGGATCTGCCGACCCCCCCCTTCCCTTCTGTTCCTGGCTCTAATTGTCCGATCTCGCAATCGGCGATCATCACGCTCACGGTCGCAGCGGCGGGTCCTTGCCCGCGTGCGCCGGACTTGCCGTCACATCAGCCGTCTTCCGGCTCGTAGGGCTGGGTGATGAAGTTGAAGTGCCACTCCGGGATGCCGAGATGCTCGAGGGTCCGGCCCCTCAGCTTCCACAAGTACTGCGACAGACGCTCGCGCTGCTTCTTGGTCAGGGCGGAGAAGATCTTGGTGTCCGTCTCGTTGTGGAACGACTGGTCGAAGACGTCCAGCCCCTTCTCGGTGAGACTGACCTCGATCTTCGACCTGCCGGTGCCCTTATGCCTCGTCACGAGGCCGTCCTTCTCCATCCTGACCAGCATCTCGGTGACGGAGTGGAGCTCCCGGAAGAGGTCCCGCGCGATATCGACGGGCGTGGCGCGGCCGCCGCTGTTCTGGATGATGGCGAGAACGGCGCGCCGCTCGTTGGTGATGCCGTAGCGGGCGTACTCCAGCTCTCGAGCCCGCAGGATGGCGTCCCTCGTCTGAGCGATCAGGACCCACAGCATGAAGTCCTCGTCCGGAACCTGCCGAAGATACTCATCGGGCATTGTGGCTTCCGATCTCACGGGCCTCGCACCCTTCCGCAATTCGTGGAGCCCTGCTGTCAACGGACTTTTACAGTGCGTATGCGAGTTCGTATACGAAGTCGCACGAGCGTACCCCTCGCCTCTGGCGAAGTCAAGAGTCGCAGGCGCGAGATGGGGGCTCCGGCCCGCCGTCAGCCCAGCTCGTTGCCGGCGATGATCACGCTCACGGTGGCAGCTCCCGGTTCTCCGCCCTGGTTGTGCGTGAGGCCCAGGCGCGGGTTCTTCACCTGGCGTGGGCCGGCCTTCTCCTGGAGCTGCTTGTACACCTCGTAGAGCATGCGCAGACCGGTCGCCCCGATGGGATGCCCAAAGCACTTGAGGCCGCCGTCCGTGTTCACGGGCAGCTCGCCCTCGAGCGCGAACGTGCCTGCCTCGATGTCCTCGCTCACCCGGCCGCGCGGACTGAACTGCAGGTCCTCCATGATGGTGAGCTCGGTGATGGAGAAGCAGTCGTGTACCTCGGCGATGCTGATCTCCTTGCGCGGGTCCTTGACGCCGGCCTCCGCATAGGCGGCCTGGCCGCCGCGCCAGGTCTCCTCCACGTGCGCGAGGTCGTAGGTCTGGCTGAGCCAGCCCTCGCGCGGGCCCTGGCAGATCTGCGCCGCCTTGATGTAGATGGGGTCAGGCCGGAACTTCGTGGCCAGGTCGGCGCGGGTGATGATCGCGGCCGCCGCACCGTCGCTCACGCCGCAACAGTCGAAGAGCCCGAGGGGCCAGGCGATCATCGGGGCGTTCACGGCCTTCTCCAGCGTGATCTCGCGCTGGAAGTGCGCCTTGGGGTTGAGCGACCCGTTGTGGTGGTTCTTGACGGCGATCTGCCCGAGGAGGTTCTTCCCCACGTCGTACTCGAGCCCGTACTTGGCGAAGTAGCCGGTCGCCATCATGGCGAAGCCGGCGGCCGGCGTCTGGGTCGTGAGCCGGTAGCTCCAGGTGGCCACCGGACGGGTCTGCGGCAGTCCTGAGTAGCCGAAGTCCTTGAGCTTCTCGGCGCCGACGGCCAGCACCACGTCGTACATGCCGGCGGCCACCGCGTAACAGGCGTTCCTGATCGCCTCGGAACCCGTGGCGCAGGCGTTCTCGACGTGGGTGACGGGGATGTAGGCCAGCTTGAGCGGTGTGGCCAGGATCTGGCCTGTGTGGCCGGCGAACACCGTGCCCCACCAGGCCGCCTGGATGTCCTCGGGTCCGATGCCCGCGTCCTCGAAGGCCTCGTAGGCCGCGTCGACGATCATGTCATCCAGGCTCTGTCCCCAGTTCTCACCGAACTTGACACAGCCCATCCCGACGATCGCTACTCTGTCTTTGATGCTCTCCACAGGTCAGTCCTCTGTTCCGGACGGCCGACATCTGACCGGCTGGCACTTCCACCAGTAGTTGTAGACGCCGTTCACGTAGTAGAGCCGGCGGAATGACATCTCCACAGGCATGCCGACAACCACCTCGCCGACGTCCCGGTCGGTCATGTCGCACATGACGCGGCCGCCGCCCTCGAAGTCGATGAAGGTCACGGTGACCGGCGTGTCGAGCGTCTCCATCACGTAGTCGTGTGAGAACGAGAAGACTCTGGCCGGCACATCGGTGAACCGGTACGGCTCCATCTCGTCCTTGGTGTGACAGGTGACGCACACGCGCTGCGGAGGGTACTGCGGCGTACCGCAGTGGACGCACCTGGTGCCCGTGAGCCGCATCTCCCAGGGCACCTCGCGCCACTGGGCGGCCGGCGACGGCATGCGTTCCTCGATTGGTGGACGAGCTGCCGGCTGGATCGGGAGCAGCTGACGCCAGCGCATGTACTGCTCGTAGTTGCGCAGCTCCCGCCGGGACTCGATGTGCCTGCGCACGCCCTGGCACGGAGGCACGGATACGACGCGGTCCGTGGTCTCCAGGACGGCGGTGTCGCAGCCGTTGCCATAGCAGGCCAGCAGGATCGTCTGCCCACCTTCGGACTGCTCCAGAGCTGAGACGAGGCTGAGCAGGCTCGCGGCGCAGCCCGTGTCGCCCACCGACGCGTGCAGCACGTCGTTGACCTGGGTCTGCTCGTCGAAACGCAGCTTCTTGGCGACGCCCTTCACCTGACGCACGTTGGGTGCGTTGAACGCGAAGTGCGCCACGTCGGCGGCGGCCAGCCCGTACTTCTCGAGGGCCGCCGCCACGCTGTGGACCATGACGTCGGCGTAGCCCTCGTCCATCGAGAAGCGGTCCTCGGCCGTGCGGACGAAGATGTCCTGGTCAGAGCGCCAGGTGTCCTGGATCTCCCAGTAGCGGCTGTCGAAGTGCTTGACTTCGGCCAGGACGTCGTCCCTCCCTACGAGCAGCGCCACGGCGCCGTCCCCGAAGTTCATCTCGCCGGGGCCGGCGGGGTACCCGAGGCGCATGTCGGCGGCGCACACGAGGACGTTCTCGGCGCTCCCGGCGGTCACGGCGTCGAGCGCCGCCTTGAGGGCGTTGGTGCCGCAGCGGAGAGACCCGCCGAAGTCCACCGTCGCCGCGGCGACCGGCAGATCCAGGACGGAGGCGATGGTGGCAGCCGCCTGCTTCTCCTTGTACGGGGGGGTGGTGGAGGCGAAGTACAGCCCACCCACCGACGCGCGGTCCACGCCCTTGAGGCAGTCCCGCGCGGCGGCGACAGCCATGGTCAGGCTGTCCTCGTCGTAGCTGGCGACGGCGCGCTCGCCCGGCGCCGGCCGCGCCTCCCACGCCCGCGCTATCTCAGCCCGGCTGAGCCGGAACAGGGGTACGTACGCTCCATAAGATCGGATACCTGGCATGCCGGCCCTTCCTACTTCTGCAGCACGATCTCGCCGAGATAGATGTCCCGGTTGGTCTTTGTCGTCAGGGTCGCGGCGACGTAGCCCGGCGCCTCGATCTCGACCGTGTAGTTCGCGGCGTCCTCGAGATCCTCGAACTCGAAGTCCCCGAAGCCGTTCGTCTTCATGGTGCAGCTCCCGGCATCGCCGGTCAGGACCACGTCGATCCCGGTCGCGACCTCATCCACGTCCCCGTAGATGACGGTGCCGGCCACGAACTTCTTGGGCAGGTGCCGATACGTGACCTTCTCGCCCATAGCGTACTCGGGGTGCATGACTTCGGTACCGGACGCCACCAGAGCGGCGACCTTGCTGCTGGGGTCGTCGAGGTCGCCAAAGACGAGCGCGCCGCTCGGACAGGATTCCACGCAGCGGGGCTCCGGATCGCCCTTGTCCAGCAGGTGGGCGCACAGGGTGCACTTCTGGGCCAGCTGGAGCTCCTCGTTCCACTCGATCTGGCGATAGGGGCAGAGGCCCACGAGGCCCTTGTTGCCCTTTGCCTTCTCCGGGTCGATCAGCACGACGCCGTCCTCGCGCCGGTAGATGGCCCCGGTCTGGTCGAGCGTCACGCAGGCGGCCGAGTCGCAGTGTGCGCAGGTCACGGGCACGTGGTCGACCTTCACATGCGGGTACTGACCGCGCTCGATCTCGTTGACCTTCATCCAGTTCATGCCGCTCATGGGCTGAGCGGCGGAGTAGCCGGGGTAGTCGTTCCCGGCGTACTCATCACGGCAGGTGAGGAAGCAGTTGTAGCACCCCACACACGTATTGACGTCGATCACCATCCCATATCGGGTCACTGCTCAGGCCTCCCACTTGCGGACTTCGACGAGATAGGACATGTTGGCCTCGCCGCAGGCGTTCTTGCTGGTGTAGCGCGACGGGGACAGCAGGTTCACGCAGCCGCCCCTGTCGATGCTGTCGGCGTTGCCGGGCTCCAGCGGGTCGTACTTGGCGCCGGCCTGGTAGGAGTGGAGCAGCCCGGGACGGCAGCGTTCGGTCACCAGCGCCACGCCGAGCACCCTGGCGCGGTCGTTGTAGGCCATCACGATGTCGCCGTCCTTGATGCCGCGAGCTTCGGCGTCACCCGGGTTCAGGCGCATCGGCCAGTAGGCGTAGCCGTCCTTGATGATGCGGTGTTGCCGGATGTCGTCGAGCCACTGGATCTTGTTGTCCTGATGCGTGTGGTACGAGAACTTGGCGTGCGGCGTCATGATGATCAGCGGGTACTTCTCGACGAGACCCTTGGTCTCGTGTCCCTCGAAGAGGGGGATGTAGCGCGGCATGATCGGCCGCTCCTCGTCGTCGGGGAAGTACTGCTCGAGGATGGTGCGCTTGAACTCGATCTTGCCGCTGGGGGTCGCCATCTCGGTGGCGTGCTCGGTGTCGGCCAGCGGGTTGAACCTGTCGGGCGTGTCCACCGGGCGTCCCTCGTAGTACCACTGGTTGGAGATCGTGGGCTTGTAGTCGTCAGGTACGGAGGGCACGACGAAGTACCCCTTCTTCTTGAAGTCCTCGTAGCTGATGTGCTTGGGCAGGTCGGTGATGTCGAAGACCTTCATGATCCAGTCCTCTTCGGAGTTGCCCTCGGTGTACTCCTCGAGGAAGCCCAGCCGCTCGGCCAGCTCGCAGTAGATCTGGTAGTCGGGCTTGGACTCCCACAGGGGCTCGATGCACTTCTGCTGGTACATGAGGATGCGGTGGTTGCAGTTGACGTTGCCGTTGCCGTAACCACCCGGCTGTGCCCACTCGGAGATGTCCTGGTGCTCGAAGTTGGTGGACGCCGGCAGGATCACGTCGCCGAACTTGGTCTCGCTCTGCCAGTGGCAGTCCTGCATGACCACGAACTCCAGCTTGGGCGACTGGTACATGCGCACCCATTTGCTGGTGTCGCTCATGGTGCTGATGAACGAGCCGCCGTGGCGATGGATCATCCTGATCTCGGCGCCGTTCGGGCCGGGCTCGGGATACTGCATCTTCTTGAACTGCTGCTCGGGGTACTGCACGCAGAAGCCCTCGCCGAGCCACTCGATGTGACCGTCGAGGATGGCCTCCGGCAAGCTCAGCCGGTACACCCGCTGCGTGACGGAGTTGCGGTCGGGGAAGGTGGGCTGCTTGGCCACGAGGCCGAAGACGTCCCAGCCGCAGTCGGAGTAGCCGGCGCTCTTGAACCGCATGTCCAGCGGGGCTCCATGGGCGGTGCCGCCCCAGATGTTGACCCCCTCCTTGCCGATGCCCATCATCGCGGCCAGGTGCACCATGAGGCTGCACCACTCGGTGGCGTAGGAGTTGCGGCAAGCCCCGGCCGTGCCGTACATGGACCCGGTGGCCAGCATGGTCTTCTTGGACATCCACTGCCTGGCCACCGCCTTGATGGTGTGCGCCGGGATGTCGCAGATGGGAGCCGCCCACTCGGGGGTCTTGGGGACGCCGTCGACCTTTCCGAGGATGTAGTCCTTCCACTCGTCGAAGTACACGGTGCGGTTGTCGATGAACCAGTGGTCGTAGGTGTCGTCGACGATCCACTGGTGGGCGATGGCCTGCGCCAGGGCGGCGTCGGTGCCGGGCCGCGGGGCCAGCCACTTATCGGCCATGTGGGCGGCCGTCGCGTTGCAGTAGGGGTCGATGAAGATGGCGCCGATGCCGAGCTCGCGCAGCCACTCGCGCCAGATCACAGTCTCCTGGCCGCCGTAGCCGCCGGCCGAGGTGTTGGGGTCGACCGACCAGTAGACCACCTGCTCGGTGTTCTTCAGGGCCTCGGCGAGCATGTCGAAGTTGTCGCACTGGCCGAACCGCCAGTACCAGCCCCAGGTGTGCATGCTGCCCCAGTGCCAGCCCTCCCAGCTGTCCGGGTTATCCAGGAGCTGGGTGTAGCCGAGGATGTTGTAGAAGCGCGGCATCGGGCCCATCTTGTAGTAGAGCAGCCCGTAGTTGTGGTGCGACGACACGAAGGCGGTGATGGCCGCCGGGCCGTAGGCCTCGCGCACCCGCTTGATCTCGCTGGTGACGATGTCCAGCGCCTCGTCCCAGGTGATGCGCACGTACTCGTCCTTGCCCCGCAGTTCGGGATGCCGCTCCCCGCCCGGGTCGAAGTTCTTCCGCTTCATCGGGTACTTGATGCGGTTCTCGGAGTAGACGCGCGTGCGCTCGGCGATGTTGAAGGTGTTGATCGTGGTCTTGCGCGGATCGGTGAACCTCTTGCCCTTGGCCTCGATGGACCAGTGACCGCCGTCCTCTTCGGTCAGACGAAGAGGACGCATGCGCTTGATCACGCCGTCCTCGACAGTGACCTTGAGCATGCCGCCGATGCCGCAGTTGATGAAGTCCTGCTCTGCCATGTGGTCGCTACCTCCTCACCGACTGCCGCGCCCGCCCTCGGCCCCAAGGGTCCGCGGCGCGGTCGCATGTACGTCGACGCTCGGTCCTATGACTTGCGGGTCGCTCACCCATCCCACCTGGCTACCTCCACCAGGCACGAGTTCTGCGCCTCGCCCGGCGCATTCTTGGATACCATCCTCGAGGGCGTGAGCAGGTTCACGCAGCCGCCCCGGTCGGGACTGCCGGGCTTGCCGGGCTCCAGCGGGTCGTACTTCGCTCCCGCCTCGTAGGAGTGGACGGTGCCGGGCCGCATGCGGCCGGTCACGATGGCGGCGCAGATGACCGTGCCACGGTCGTTGAAGACCCTCACCAGGTCGCCGTGCTGGATGCCGCGGGCGGCCGCATCCCCCGGGTTGATCCGCACCGGCCAGTAGGCATAGCCGTTGATCTTGACCCGGTGCTGCGGGATGTCGTCCAGCCAGAGGCTCTTGTTGTCGTTGTGCGTGTGGTACGAGAACCGCGGGTGCGGCGAGACCATCTGGAGCGGCCACTTCTCGACGAGACCCTCGGTGTCGTAGCCCTCCCAGCTCGGGATGTAGCGAGCCATGGGGGGCCGCTCCTCGTCGTCGGGGTCGAACGCGGTCAGGGTCTGCGAAACGAACTCCACCTTGCCGCTCGGCGTGGCCAGGTCGGGGCCGTTGTCGGGCGGGTTGGGCGGGTTCCTCTTCT
>Ga0302321_100005940_pt1 | contig 10714 bp, 15 predicted proteins | sample Fen_T0_1_FD_202505 | JGI IMG/M metagenome (GOLD analysis project Ga0302321, IMG submission 202505) | Peat permafrost microbial communities from Stordalen Mire near Abisko, Sweden - Fen_T0_1 | ecosystem: Environmental > Terrestrial > Soil > Wetlands > Permafrost | place: Sweden: Abisko...
GATCGCTGCCACCTTCATGACGCCCGGACGCGGTGCAGGAGACGATACGCATGAGCACGACTGACCGCCGCTGGCCCATCGGGTTGCTCATCGCGTTCATCGTCATGATCGCGGTGAACGGGGTCTTTGTCTGGGTGGCCCTGAAGGGTCACGACCCCGTGGTCTCCTCCTACCAGACCGAGCCGCGCTGAGCATGATGGCCACCAGCCCCGGCTGCGCGCATTGTGGCGCGGCCCTGGAGTCGCGCGAGGAGCGCTTCTGCTGCACCGGCTGCGAGATGGCCTACGCGATCATCCAGGGCGCGGGCCTCGGCCGCTACTACGAGGAGCGCGAGGCCTGTGCCCCGCGCCCAGGAGTCACTCCCTCAGGGTGGATGGCGGTGCCCACCACGCACTGCCCCGGCGGCGCTGAGGAGGTGCGACTGCAGGTGGATGGACTCCGCTGTGCCTCGTGCGTGTGGGTCATCGAGCAGGTGCTGGAGCGGACACCTGGCGTCGAGCAGGTGATGATCAGCTACGCCACCGGCCGCGCCTCCATCCGCTGGGATCCGCGCCGCATCGACCTGACGGCGCTCGCGGGCCGTATCGCCGCGCTGGGCTATCGGCCGCGCGCCCTGGGTGAGGAGAGTGCCCCCGATCGCGACCTCATGCTGCGGCTCGGCGTGGCGGCGTTCTGCGCCATGAACCTGATGCTGCTCTACGCGTCGCTCTACACGGGGTGGTTCAACGTCATGGACCCGCGGTTCAGTGCGCTCTTCCGCTGGCTCTCGCTGCTCCTCGCCACGCCGGTGGCGCTGTGGTGTGCCGAGCCGTTCTTCGTGGGCGCCATCGCGGGACTCCGGCGGCGCGTGCTCCACATGGACCTTCCCATCGCCCTGGGTGTCGCGATCCTCTACGTGCACGGCGCCATCGCCACCTTCACCGGGCACGAGGGCTACCTCGACTCGCTCGGCATGCTGGTGGCGCTGCTCCTCGCGGGCCGCATGCTGGAGAGCCGCGGCCGCCGGCGCGCAGTCGAGGCGGCGATGTCGCTTGCAGCCACGGCCCCGCGCACCGCGCGGCGCCAGGCGGGCACGGCACTCCAGACCGTGAATGCCGCGGATCTTCGCGCGGGCGACCTGATCGACGTCGGGCATGGGGAGGAATTCGCCGCGGACGGGGTGATCACCGAGGGCGCGGGCCAGGTGCGGATGGCGCTCCTCACCGGCGAAGCAGAACCGGTGGCCGTAGTGCCGGGCGACCGGGTGGTGGCCGGGTCGATTCTCCTCGATGGCGCGCTCACCGTGCAGGTGGAAGCGGTGGGCAGCGAGACGATGCTGAGCCGCATGGCGGCGCAACTCGAGCAGGCCGCCGATCGCGGCATGCGTCCGACGGCGGCCGACCGCATCGCGCCCTGGTTCACCGGCGCCACGCTGGTCATCGCCACGCTGACGTGCGTCGGCTGGTGGCTCACGCGGGGCATGGACGTGGCCATCACCCGCACCGTCGCGGTGCTCGTGGTGGCCTGTCCCTGCGCATTGGCGCTCTCCCAGCCACTCGCGGCCGCCGCCGGTCTCGGCGCGGCGGCGCGGCGCGGACTCCTCTTCCGCTCTGCCGACGCCCTGCTCGACCTGGGCGACGTGGACCTCGTCGCCTTCGACAAGACCGGCACCGTCACGGCCGGCACCATGACGGTGCTCGAGGCCGAAGACGGCGCGCTGCGCATCGCCGCCGGGCTGGAGCGCTACAGCATGCACCCGATCGCGCGTGCCATCGTGGAGGAGGCAATCAACCGGGACATCGCGTTGCCACGGGGCGAGGACGTGCGCGAGGAGGTCAGCATCGGCGTGCGCGGACGGGTCGACGGCGTGCAATGGCAGCTCGGCACGGGCGGTCCGGGCTCACTGCTCCTGCGTGATGGCACGGGGCGAGAGCATCGCATCCGGCTCGGCGACGCAATCCGGCCCGATGCCGCCGGTACGGTGCAGCAGCTCGAGGCGCAGGGGCTCAGCGTCGCCCTGGTAACCGGCGATCACGTCGAGGTAGCGGAACGCATCGCGGTGGCCGCAGGCATCGAGACGGTCGTGGCACGATGTGGTCCGGAGCAGAAGGCGCGGTGGATCGCGGAACAACAACGGATGGGCCATCGCGTGCTCTTTGCGGGCGACGGGCTCAATGACGGTCCCGCCCTGGCGGCGGCCGACGTCGGGATCGCGATGGGCAGCGGGGCCGCGAGCAGCGTGCTGGTGGCCGACGGCGTCATCGCGCGCCCCTCGCTCGCACCGATCCTGGCTGCGCGCCGGGCGGCGCGCGCCTGCGCACAGATCATCCGCAGCAACCAGCGCCGGTCGCTTACCTACAATGTTGTGGCGGTCTCCGCCGCGGCGGCCGGGTTCGTCAACCCGCTGGTGGCGGCGCTGCTCATGCCACTCTCGAGCGGGCTGGTCATCTGGGGCGCACTCCGGGTCGAGCGCCTCGTGAAGAAGGGGGACGCGTGAACGCCGTCATTTTCCTGCTGCCCATTGCCCTGGTCCTGGGAGGCGTGTTCGCCCTGCTCTTCCTGCGGGCCGTAAAGAAGGGCCAGTTCGATGACCTCGACGACCCGCCCCGGCGGATGCTGCAGGAGAAGGACTGACGACCCCGCCCTGAAACGAACGACAGCGCACCTGCGTCCGGCTTTCAACCCCACCACGGACACGGAATGCGCGTATCGAGACATCCTTGCCTCGTCCCGCTACTGCTGGTCGCTGTCCTTCCCTCGATTGCCCTCGCGCAGTCCGACATGCAGATCACCACCAAGCAACTGCGGCCCGGGATCTGGATCCTGTCGGGTTTCGCCAACGGGAACATCCTGGTGCACGACGACGGCACCGATGTGCTGCTCGTGGATGCGCAGAGTGAGCGACGGGTCGGGCTGGCTGATTCCGCGCTGCGCGCGCTCACGGCGCGGCCGGTGCACACGGTGGTGACGACGCACTATCACGACGACCACATCGGCGGCAACCCGCACTGGCGGGCGCAGGGCGCGCGGCTCATCGCGCAGTGCAACGTGGCAGTACAGGCGAAGAAGGACACGACCATCACCGAATGGCGGGACTGGCATCGCGCGCCGGCGCCGGCCGATGCCCTCCCCACCGAGTGCTTCGCCGACTCACTAACCATCCAGCGCGCTGGCGACCAGGTGGTGCTGCATCATGTACCGTTCGCCCATACCGATGGCGACCTGGTCATCTGGCTTCCCGGTGCCAACGTGCTGCACATGGGCGACGTGCTCGAGCTGGGTGCGCCGCCCTTCCTCGACTACTGGGCGGGTGGCAGCTGGACGGGGATGCTCGCGGCGGTGGACGCGGGCCTTGCGATCGCGAATGACCAGACGATCATCGTGCCGGGCCATGGTCCCACGACCAACCGCGCCGGCATGGTGGCGTACCGTGCGATGCTGCAGGCGGTGGGTCAGAAGGTGCGCGATGCGGTGCAGCGGGGCGAATCGATGGATACGATCGTGGCGGCGAGGCCCGCGGCGGGCTACGAGGAGTCGTTCGGGAGCCAGGCGCGCACCGACCAGTTCGTGCAATTGCTGGTGGTGGGCTTCCGGCGTCAGGGTGCGGTGAGGTAGCGCTCCTGGAGCACGCGGCGATGGTGGATTTCGTGGCCGGCAATGATCCAACCCGCGGCTCGCACACTCAGCGCGTGCGTGCTGGCGACACCGCGGCGCTCCCATGCCTCCGGCGGCAACACCTTCAGCAGCGCGAGTGTCGCCGCGCGTACTGCGGCGAACTCATCGAGCAGCCAGGCGAACGGCACCCGGTCAGATTCCTGCGCCGGGGTGTAGGCGTTCTCGTCAAAGCCGGGGAGTGGCCCCGCGTCGCCGCGCGCGAAGGCGAGGAGCCGGTAGGTGAAGATGCGCTCTGTATCGGACATGTGCCCGATGACTTCCTTGATGCTCCACTTCCCCTCGGCATAACGGTACCCGGCGCGCTCCTCGGACACCGTCGCGAGCGTCTTCCGTGTAGTGCCGATCCCGGCCTCGAGCACCGCGATCACGTCGCCGTCCGGCACCTTGTCGATATAGGTGGCGAAGTAGGGCAGGAATTCACCGGCGACGGGACGGGTAGCGGAAGCGGCAGGCATGCAGCCAATCTACGATGGCTGGAATGTCAGTCAATCGGCGCACATACCGGACATCCGCGGTTCAAGGAGGCTGGCCATGCAGGTCAAGAAGGTGGTCCCGATCATCCCGGTAGACGCAATTGAGCCCTGCCTCTCCTTCTGGACCGACCGGCTCGGCTTTGCCCTCACGGTGCAGGTTCCCCACGAGGACAAGCTTGGTTTCGTGATCCTGGCGAAGGACGGCTTCGAGGTGATGTACCAGTCACGCGCGAGCCTGGATGCCGACGTGCCTGGCGTCGCCGCGCAGGGGCACGGCATCGCCCTGTACATCGACGTGGATGACATCAATGCCGTGGAACGGGTCGTGGCGGGCCTGGACGTGGTGGTGCCGCGGCGCACCACGTTCTACGGTGCGGAGGAGATCTTCGTGCGGGCCCCGTGCGGCACGGTGGTCGGCTTCGCGCAGCCCGGCGCTACCGACTGACGGTCCGCGCCGACTCTATGGCGGCGGGGTCGGCGTCCACCAGGCGTGCGAAGAGGGTAATCGCCCGGGTGGCGGCCACGAAGAAGCCCGGGTCGATACGTGACACATCGTCAGTGGGACGATGGTAGTCGGCGTGATCCTCGACGCCGAAGTAGATGAACGGTATGCCGGCTTCCTCGAACGCCCCTTGATCCGACTGCATGGTCCAGTCCTCGCTGCCCGACCATCCCTTGTCGTGGCCGAGCATCAGCACGAGCTGGGCACTGCAGGCGGTCATCGCGAGGTAGGGCAGGAGCGAGGGATAGCGCTTTGGCCCCACGGCGAACAATTCCCGCCTGGTACTGCGACTGACCATGTCCAGGTTGACGTCGACGATGACTGAATCAGCGGCGACCACGCTGTCGCGCACGAACGCGGCGGCGCCCAGGAGCCCTTCCTCCTCGCCATCGAGTGCCACGAACATCACGGTGTTGTCGGGTGGATTCTTCCGGAACCAGGTCGCGACGGCCATGATCGCCGCGGTGCCGGACGCGTTGTCATCGGCGCCGTTGTAGACCACACCTTGCTGCACACCGAGGTGATCATAGTGCGCCGTCACCAGGATGATTCGGCCGGGACGCGTCCGCCCACGTACCAGGGCCACCACGTTGGCACCCTCTCCCGCGCCCTTGGCTGCGACGGGAAAGCGCTGGATGGAACCGGTTTCGAGGGTATCCAGGCCGATCGCCTGAAACCGGCCGAGCACGAACGCCCGCGCGCGCGCCCCGCCTGGGGTGCCAAGGCCACGGCCTTCCATCGAATCGTCCGCGAGTGCCGCCAGGTCGGCGATGAGCCGAGTGGAGTCCACCGCTGGCAGGACCTGTGGTGACCCGGCGCAGGCAACCTTGACCGGCTGCTGCGCCGCAGCCGGGGCGGCGCGCGCGCACAGCAGGAGAAGCCCGAAAGTGATGACCCGTCGGTTCACGTCAGTGGCCGCGACCTTCAACCCGGCGACTGCGGTACCGGCGAGACGCGGACATCGACGGAGGCGGGCTTGCCGTTCGTGACCACGGGGTTGGATGAGGTGTTGATGAAGCGGAGCTTGCCGTCCACCTCGATGCGTGCCTGCACCGCATAGGTGTGCGAGGGGATGATGCGATGTGGGTCGTACGACAGCGAAAACGGGATCGGCACCTGGGTGGTCACCTGGATGGTTTCCTGCGCGATGACGTCCGCCGGTGCATCCGCGATGGAACCGTCGATGAGCTGCACCTTCAGCACCGCACCGGGTGGCAGTGCAATGCGCTCGAGGTAGAACACCGTACCGGTCACCTTTGCCATCTTTACTCCCGAGGGATGTTCTCCCGTTTGCACGGTCTTGTTGCCGCTGCATCCAGCAACGGCAACAAGGCAGACGAGGTGGCGCAAGCCCATGGTCAGGCCGCACCCTCCTGGATGCCGAACACCACCGACGCCAGTACGCCGCCCATGAGCGGACCGACGTAGTAGATCCAGAGGTTGGACCACGTGCCGCCGCCAAACAGCGCGTTGATGACCGTGGGGCCAGTGCCCACCGCCGGGTTGAACGCCCCGCCGGAAATCCATCCACCGGCGAACGCAGCCACGACGATGGTGAAGCCGATGGCCAGGCCGTAGTAGGAGTTGCCCTTGGTCTTCTCCGAGCAGGCGACGTTGAGGACCGTCAGCGCCAGGGCAAAGGTGAAGAGCGCTTCCACCAGGATCGCGGTGAAGGCGTTGATGCTGCTGCCCGGGGCGACTGCGACGGTCTTGCCCAGCACCAGATATGCGACGTATGCCGCCGCCGTGGCACCAAGAAGCTGGGAAATGACGTAGGGCACGAAGTCGGATGACGGGAACTTCTTCCGCAGCAGGAGCGCGAGGGACACCGCCGGATTGTAGTGCGCACCCGAGATGTGACCGCCCATATACACCATGATCATGAGCGAACACCCGATGGCGAGCGCCGGAATCGGCCGGTCGCCGGTGACGGTGAGACAGGCGGTAAGGGTGAGGAAGAACGTCCCGATGAACTCAGTCAGGTACTTCGGCACAGCATCCCCCTTTCGTGCAGTGAGCTTGGTGTGAAGGTCAGGCGGTCTTGCCGCCGAGAAGTTTGCCGAGCAAACCGCCGATGGCGCCGGCCACGGCGGTCGAGCCGGTTGCGATACCGACAGTAGCTGCCGGTACATCGCCCAAGGCCATGGAGACGGCGGATCCGAGCAGCCCGCCGATAGCGCCCGATGCCGCGCCGCCTCCGGCGAGCGCTCCACCCGTCGCGCCCTTGCTGAAGAGCCCGAAGAGCAGGCCGGTGAGGCCGCCCAGGCCGGTGCCCACCACGGGGAAGAGCTGGGCCAGCTGCGGCATGAAGTGTCCGCCGACCACCATCAGCACCTGCAGCACCGTGCCGATCGTGGCGGCCTTGATGAGCGGATTGCCGGCGGATGCGCTATCGGACATGGCGACCTCCCTGCGAAGTGGAACCGCGAGTGCCACTCCAGCGATAGCGCGCGAGGGGCACCCGGCCTCGCGCATTGAACGTCACTCCCTCCGCCTCCAGCCGGATGCGCTGCTCCAGCTCGAACCCCGGTACCGAGCGCAGGCTGATGGCGCCGGCGGCATTCACCACACGGTGCCACGGCAACGCGCTCTCACCGTGCAGCGCATGAAGGGCGTAGCCCACCTGGCGCGCGTGGCCCGCGAGTCCAGCCAGCTCGGCGACCTGACCGTAGGTGGCGACGCGACCGCGCGGAATGCGCCGCACCACGCCGTAGATCTTCTGGTAGCTTGACCCCGGTGAGGGCGCCAGGTTTCAACCGTTCGAGCGGGATGCCGGGCTCTTCTTTCCGACGTCCTCGGAGGGCCTGAATCGCAGCGCGGACCAGATGTCGCTGACAGACACCTGTGACACGGTCTCGTAGCCAGCGGTGTTGACAAGCTCCCAGCCGTGATCCCGCGAGATATCACTCTCGAGTCCGCCACCCTGCTTCGGGTACGAGATCCAGAAGATGGCCATCGGCTTGACCGCGGCGAGCGCGGCGGGGCCAAAGGTGGCGAGCTCGGCGCGGTTGGCGACGAAGAGATGCACGAAGTCATACCGGCCGGAGGGCTTCGTGTTCACGGTGATGTCGGGCGGCAGCGGGCCGAGTAACGTGCGATAGCCCTTCGGCGCGTTGAGGATCAGCGCGCGCAACTGGCCCTTGAGTCCGAGCTTTTCCGTAAGGGGGCGGTCGGTCATATGATCGGGACAGCTCCGCGACAGGGAGGCGTAACTTGGGCGTTCGGGGCGTGATACGCTACTGCGGGACCCGGCTTGCCCATAAGGGCCTTCAGGTGGGGCGGGCGCTGGCGAGTTCCTGGATCGGCACCGACTTGACCGGAGCGCCACCAGCCAGCAGACGGCGGTTGTAGTCGATCTGGCCGAGGTGGTAAGCCAGGTGACTGACGATGTGGATCAGCAGGTCGCCGGTGGTGATCCGCACACCGGCCACGACGTCGGGGAAGTCCTCATCCAGTTCGTGCTCCGGCAGCGCCGCGAGCGTTGCGCGGACGACGCCACGAGTCTCGTCGATGGCCGCCAGCAGCTCGGCGCGGCTCCGGTCGCGCCGCGCAAATTCGGCATCGCGATCGCGAACGTAGCCGGTACCACCCATTCGCGCCCCGATGAAGTGCTGCAGGTTGCCCACCAGGTGCGCGGCAAGGACGCCCGGCGGATTCGCGATGCCGGGAGCGACGAGCCAGAGATCGCGTTCATCGCTGCAGGCCTCGATCTCCGCGCGCAACGTGCGGAGCTCCCGCTCTATGATGGCCGCGACAGAGGCGACGGCGTCCTTCATGATGTCCGGCTCCCCGGGGACATTGCCCCTGCGTTTCGCATGGTGATCCAGGTATCCGCCGCCAGCTCACTGGCGGGCCACTCGAATTGCGATTCCACTTTTGCCTCGATACCGCCGCCCGCCTGTTCCCGGCGGACGTAGCTCACGCGCACCAGACGCAGGTCGCGCCGGCGGGAGTAGGCGTCGCGCGCCTCGCGCGCCAGGCGCATCGCCTGCAGCCGCTGGGCGTCTTCGTCATCCACCGAGATGCTGCTGTTCACCACGACGATGGTCATCTCGTGGCCGTTCTCGATGCTGATCTCCACGGGGTCGGTGGTGATCCCGCTCACCCGCGAGGTGACCTCGGAGATATTGCCCATGAAGCGGGGGAACCATACCAGGAACCCCGCGAGGCAGACGCCGATGAGACCAAGGGCGATCAGCGGCCCGCGAAAGCGGCGGCGCATTGGGGGGTGTGCAAACCGGCCGGAGAGTGCGCGATGCCGGAGCCTCAGGTACCAGGGGAACGCCACCGGCCACGCGAGCGCCACCGAAAAACCGGCGGCGCGGGGTTCGAGCGGGAAGATGCGTTCGAATTGCTGGAGGTCATGCCGCTTCGAATCGCGCCAGGCCCAGAGCCCCGAGAGGCCGGCGAGGACCCAGTAAAGGTCCAGACCGTAGCGGTTGGACAACGCCGCGACCGCGATCGCGAGGAACGCCGTGAATGGAATACCGAGGATCAGCGGCATGCGAAGGGTGGCCGCCGCTCAGGCGTCGGCCGTGGGGCCATAGACCGGCGGGAGCGGCACGTCGCACATCCGGAGGTACACGGTAAGCTGCCCCCGGTGATGAATCATGTGACTGAGGACCATCGAGCGGAGGACCGCCGCACGCGGCAGGGTGAAGATGGTGGCCCCCGCGCGCTTGAGGCTCCACATCGCCATCAGGTCGGCATCGGTGGCGCCGGCGATATGCGCGCGCGCCTGGGCAACATTGGCGTCGAGCCGCTGCAGCATCTCCGCTACGGACACGAATCCTGGTGACTTGAGGGGCGGACCGCCCGCTGGGGCCGTATCGAACTCCGCCTGCGTCAGGGTCATCGTGGCCCAGACCGGCAGGTTCGCGAGGTGCGCCCCGAGTTCGCCCAGGGTCGAGGACTTCGGGTGCGGCCGGAAGGAAGCCTTTACCTCCGGAATCCGCTCGAGCACGGTGCGGGTGGTCTTCATTTCGTGGTCGAACTCGGGCAGCAGCGCCTGGGCGATGGGCATGGCACTTCTCCATGAGGAATCGGGCAATTTCGTGACTGCTAGTTGCCGGGAGGCGCGACGGGAGTCAAGCCTCGCCATATTAGGCCCGTGACTATTCTCTCATTATCAGACGTCGCCGTGGAGTTCGGCGCTACCACGCTGCTCCGGGACGTCACCTTCACCGTGGCGGCCGGCGAGCGCTGGGGCATCGTGGGCCGGAACGGGTCCGGCAAGACAACGCTGTTCCGGCTCGTCGCTGGCTTGATGCAGCCCACCCGCGGTGCCATCGCGAAACAGCCGAACCTCCGCATCGCCATGCTCGACCAGCACCGTGACTTCGGTGCCGCCGCCACCGTGTGGGACGCGGCGGCGCTGGAGTATCGCGAGGTCATCGCCCTGGAGCACTCCCTGGCCCAGCAGGGCGAGCGGCTGGCCGAGCTGGGCGACCGCGTCACCGAGGCCGACCTGGAGCGGTACGGGCGCGACCAGGAGCGTTTCGCGCACCAGGGCGGCTACGAATTTCACGCCCGGGTGGACAAGGTGCTCCAGGGGCTCGGCTTCGACGCGGAGGAGTCGAAGACCCGTGGACTGGCTGGGTTGAGTGGCGGGGAGCGCGGGCGCGTGGGCCTTGCCGCGCAACTGGCCGCTCCCGCCGACCTGGTGCTGCTCGACGAGCCTACCAACCATCTCGACCTGGACACGATCGAGTGGCTCAAGGAATACCTCGGTGAGTTCGGCGAGACGGTGCTGGTCATCAGCCATGACCGTGCCTTCCTCGACGACACGGTCGATCACATCCTGCACGTGTCGAACAACTCCGCCATCGAGTATCGCGGCGGCTACACCCAGTTCGTCACCCTCAAGGCCGAGCGGGAAATGGCCCTCGCGCGCGCCGTGGCGCAGCAGCGCAAGGTCATCGCGAAGGAAGAGGACTACATCCGGCGGAACATCGCCGGTCGCATGAGCAACCAGGCGAAGGGCCGGCGGGCCAAGCTGTCACGGTTGCCGCGCCTGTCGCCGCCGCCCGGCGAGGGCGAGGCGATGTCGCTCACCCTGGAAATCGACGAGCGCGGCGGTGACCAG
>Ga0302321_100005942_pt1 | contig 10711 bp, 12 predicted proteins | sample Fen_T0_1_FD_202505 | JGI IMG/M metagenome (GOLD analysis project Ga0302321, IMG submission 202505) | Peat permafrost microbial communities from Stordalen Mire near Abisko, Sweden - Fen_T0_1 | ecosystem: Environmental > Terrestrial > Soil > Wetlands > Permafrost | place: Sweden: Abisko...
GTCGAAGGTGGCGTGCAAGGCGCCCAGGTCGACAGGCTCGCAGCGGCCGCTTGCGCGACAGTGGCAGCGGCGCTGGCCCATTGCCCCACCGACGTGTCGTCCAGCCCCTGAAACACCTTGTCGCCCAGATTCTTCCCGGGATCCCCGGTGACCTTGAACAGGTCTTGAACGGTGTTGTCGTATTGGTTGGCAGCGAGCAGCTGTAGTCGCACGGCTGCGGCGTGCGCGGCCGTGCAATCGACGGCCGCGGTCGCCCCACCGCTGCCCGTGCTGGTCGGACCGGCACCCGCGCCCGCGGCAGAGCCACCGCTCAAGCCAGCGGCAGCCCCGGCACCAGAACCCGACGCGCCGCCCCCCGCTGGCGTCGAACTGGGCGCGCCGGCGCTGGCAGTCGAGCCCGGTGGGCTCACCGTGCCGGTGCACCCGCTGAGCACCACCACGCCGAGCGAAGCGAGCGCAGAGGCCGAAAGCGCGTCCGACAGCAGAGTTCTTAGCGACGACAATCTATTCATGGCTTTCCGAATCGTGGGCGGTCGCATGCGGTCGAAGGCTTTCGGCTCGCGAACGGGTCCGGAGTCGGCGACGCGCCGGAGAGCACGCTCGTTCGTAGGTACCAATGACCACCAGCGAACCGAATGGCTCACGGAGAGCGCGCTTTCCCTCCGCGGGTCAGCGGGCAATCTCGAGTCGCATCGATGGGCGCATGCCAGTTTCAGCGCACACGGCAAATTGCGACGAGAGCATTGCCGGGGGCTGGGCCACGACCGTGAGACGGTCACGTGTGGCTCGCCGACCGGCCACGCCGGCAGGGCCCCCGGGGAAAATTTCAAAGATGAGCCAAATGAACCGGTTGGGGTCATTGTCAGTTTAGATGTCGCCGCACCTCCGCCTCGCCTCCCCGCCCCGGGAGTTGCCGGCTGATGGGCCGCTCGAGTTTGGGGAGCTCTTCGCGCGCTATAACCGCTATGTGGCGACCCTTGCCGCTCGGCTCCTCGGCTCCGGCGACGCCGAGGTCGAGGACGTCGTGCAGGACGTCTTTTGGTTGGCTTCGCTGAGGCTGCCCCGCATCGTCGACATGGTGCAGGCGCGAGGCTGGCTGGCGACGGTGACGACACGCCTGGTCAGGCGCCGGCTGCGGCGCCGCCGCTTCCGGAATCTATTTCACTCCACTGCTTCGCGTGACGAAGTGCCAGCGCCCGGCGCGACCGCTGAAGAGCGCGCCGTGCTGAGTCGCTTGTACGAAGTGCTCGATGGCCTTCCAACTAACGAACGCCTCGCGTGGTCCCTCCGCTATCTCGAGGGCGAGCCGCTCGACGCAGTGGCCGCGGCCTGCGGCTGTAGTCTGGCGACCGCCAAGCGCCGTGTGAGCGCTGCACGCAGCGTGATTGACGAGGTCTTTCGAGATGACTGAACGGTCCTGGAGCGCCTTGGGGCGGAAGATCAAGCCTGATTGGCGGCCCGAGCACGAGCGCGCAGTTCGCGCGACGATCGGGCGTCGCAGGGCGCGACGTCGCGCCCTGTTGAGCGTGACGATCGGAGTCAGCTCGGCGCTGGCGCTGATTGCGATGTTCGCTGTGGCCCACTTCGCGCTTCGGGTCCCGCTGCCCGCGCCCGCTTCGACGAATTCCGATCTCAAAACCGCAGCGTCCACTCCTGCGCCGAAAGCGGTTGAGACTGCCGCGCCGAAAGCGGTCGAGACCCTGACGGTCACTCAGCTGTCGCCCGACACCGTCTTGCACCCGCTTCCCGAGTGGAAGGGCCGCGGCTATGAGCTGCTCGCCGGCGGCGCGCGCTTCTTGGTTCCGCATGACGCCGAGCATCCGTTCATCGTCGTCGCCTCCGACGTGGTCATCGAGGATCTCGGGACGATGTTTACGGTGCAATATCTCGGTGCCGACCGGCTGCGCATCGCGGTCGAGCAGGGGCGCGTTGGGGTCCGTACTCGAGATACGGATACGAACACGGAGGTCACGGCGGGCGCGACGATGGACGTGCCAACCTCTGCTCCGAACAAGAAACCAGCTGCCGCAGCCGCGGTGAGCTCGTCCTGGCGGCCGCTGGCAGAGCACGGTCACTATCTGGAGGCGCATCAGGCCCTTCGGAAGGCTGGGCCCGGCGCCGTGCGCGAGGACGCGGCCGACTTGTTGATGGCTGCCGACACGGCTCGCCTCAGTGGCCATCCGGCGGAAGCCGTGCCGTACCTCGACCGAATCGTTCGCAGCCACGGCGACGATCCTCGCGCACCCCTAGCTGCGTTCACCCTGGGCCGCGTGTTGCTCGACGAGCTCGGCCGCCCGGGCGACGCCATCGGTGCCTTCGCGCGGGCCCGCGCTCGCGGTGGCCCGCTCGCCGAAGACGCGCTGGCGCGCGAAGTAGAGGCGGCTTCGCGGGCGGGCTCGCCGGCCCGGAGCCACGAGCTCGCGCTACTGTACCGCCAGCTGTATCCAAACGGGCGACGGGCGAAAGCCGTGTCGAAATTCGGTGGGCTGGATTGAGACTGCTGCGGCTCCTGTCAATCTGCGCGATTTTCGTAGCGGTGCTTTCGGGGGGCGGCCGCGTTGCTTTCGGGACCGAAGCGGCGGGCGAGCGGCGGCAGGTCGCGATCCGAGTCGTCGGCTGCGAGGCAGAGCTTGCGCGTGAAGCGCAGCGGATTTTGGCCATCGAGCTGCGAGCGACACTGGTCGACGCTGCGTCAGAAAGCAGCGTCACCAGAGCCACGGTCGCGTGCGGCGGTGGCGTGGCGAAGATTTCGGTCATCGATCCAACGCTGGGAAAATCAGTGGCACGCAGCGTGGCATTTACCGACACACCGCCGAAGGCACGCGCGCGCTTGCTTGCGCTCGCGGTTGCGGAGTTGGTCGTGGCGAGCGGGTCGGAGCTGGAGAGCACCCCGCTTCCCCCAGCACCGCCCCCGACGCCGCCCGCTACACCCGCTTCCGAGCGCCCCGCCGCGCGCGCTGGCGGCGTTGCAGCCGGTCCGGTCGAGCTCGCGGCGCTGTTCGACCTCCGACTGCTTGCCAGCCGTGATTGGCTCCTGGGCGGCGGAGCGCGCGCTGCGGCCCGCCTTTCGCCGCTCTTCTTCGTCCAGGCCGATGCGCTGCTCGATTACGCCCAGCTCGGCCGCGTGAGCGGGTCCGTGGCGGTGACCATGCCCAGCCTGTCGCTCGCGATCGGCGCCTCGAAAGACATCGGCCCTGCGCTCTGCCCGGCGATCAGCGCCGGAGTCCGTGCCGGTTACGTCTGGATGAATGGCACACCCGCCGGCATGGCGGCCAACGGCTCGCATCAACAGGGCATCTGGCTCGGCCCCGAGCTATTGCTGCAAGTCAGCGCTTGGGCGAGCGAGCGGGTCCATCCGGTGCTGGGCGTTTCCGCAGGTGCCTACCTCGTGGGCGTTCGCGGAACCATTGACGGTGATCGCGCTGTCGAAGCAGTGCGATTCTGGGGTGGGATCAGTGCCGGCCTCGCACTACGTTAAAGCCCGGATGCGAGGACGCCCCTACTTACTGAGCGCGCTGCTCGCCTTGCTGCTGCCAGATCAGGCTTGGTTGGTTCTGCTTGCTTCGACCGCCGCGCTCGGCTGCATCGAAAAATCGGGCCCCGTCCTGACCACGCCACCGACGCCAGCGCCGCCCGAGCCCGTCTCACCGTTGCCCTCGGCCGAACAACTCGCCTGGCAAGCTCAGGAACTGACGGCATTCTTCCACTTCGGCATCAACACCTTCACGGGTCGAGAGATAGGCGACGGCAAAGACAGCCCGACACTCTTTGACCCGGCGTCGCTCGATGCCGCACAGTGGATCACGGCGCTTGGAACCGGCCGCTTTCGGCAAGCGATGTTGACCGCGAAACATCACGACGGGTTCTGCTTGTGGCCGACGAAATGCACGAGCTACTCCGTCGCGGCGAGCCCCTTTCGAGGTGGGCAGGGCGATGTGGTTCGCGAGTTCGTCGATGCTGCCCGACAGGGAGGCGTTCGCGTCGGGCTCGCCCTGTCACCGCTCGACTATCACGAGCCGAGCTACGGCACGCCTGCCTACGAAACCGTCTTCAAGTGCCAGCTCAGTGAGCTGCTCACGGAATACGGCAGTATTGACGAGATCTGGCTTTGGACGCGGCCCAGCGCGCCCAACTTCGACTGGGTCGCGATCGGTGAGCTAGTACACGAACTGCAGCCGCAGACGCTCCTGAACATTGCGGACTCGACGCCCACCCCGGGCACTGACATTCGGAGTATCGGCAAGAACGTACTCGGGGATCCCACGCTGTCCGACCAATCGAGCGTGCAGATCCCGAGCGGCGGGGCGAGCGCCGTGTGGATGCCCGCTGAGGCCGTGTACTCGATTCGCCCGGCCTGGTTCTGGCACGCCGCAGACGACAGCCGCGTGCAGACAACCGCCCAGTTGCTCAGTCTCTATATAGATAGTGTGGGTCGAAATAGCGTGCTGCGGCTCAATATTCCGCCGAATACTCAAGGGCTCCTGGCCGATCCGGACGTGGCCAGCCTCAGTCAACTAAGCGCGGCCGTAGACGAGCTGTATCGGACCAACCTTGCGGCGGGGCGCTCAGCCACCGCCGACTCCGTGTTCGGCACCGGGCCTACTTATTCGGCCATGTCCGCCGTCGACGGCAAGCTCGACAGCTTCTGGGCTGCAGCCGTTGGGGCGACGAGCGGGAGGTTGGAAGTCGATTTGGGCGGCCCGCAGTCGTTCGATCTCTTGAGCATTCAGGAGCCCATCGCGCTCGGTGAACGAGTCACGCAGTATCACATCGAGGCGCGAACCGCCGGCACTTGGACGACCATTGCCAGCGCTACCACGATCGGCGAACGAAACCTGCTACGGGTGAGCACTGTGACCGCGGACCGAGTAGCCCTGGTCCTCACCGCGGTCCGAGGGGCTCCGGCGATCGCCGAGCTCGGCGTTTACCAGTCCCTCTCCGACGCTGGCGTGGCGCCCTGATTTGCCACTGCGGCCCGTCCGCCGCGTCAGTTATCTTCGCGCAGGTGCAGGGGTGGCACCGGAGCGCACGGAGTCGAGCCCGAGTAGTCGCCGAGTGGCGCGGAAGTCACACTCGTCCGCGTAGGGGGTTCCGCGCAACTGGTTCTCCAACTCCGCAATCAGCACCAGCACGCGCCGACGTCCCTCGGCTGTCGCGACGGCCGCGCGCGGAGTCTGGCCCCCCAAAGCAGGGTGCCGTTGCTCGTGCCAGGTCTCGCAGTGCGCTTTGAGGTGCTCGATCAAAACCGCTCGCGCATATTCCGGAGGCAGTTTCTCAGTGGACTCTTCGTCCGGGTCGATGGCCCGAGCGCGCCCCGCGAGTGGCTGAGCGGCAAAACCACTCTCATCCTGGGGGTTGCGATCCGTCGGCGATCCCCGCAGGGCTTTTCCTGTGCTGATCTCCATTGGCGTTCTCCGGGTCAGAGCTGGTGAACGAATATAACCCTACTATGTATCGTTCCTGCGAAGGTGCTGTTTCAGTTCTTCGCAGGATGTACCAGGGCCGACGGGCCCTTAACGCGGTCCTAACGAGGTCATCCGCTACGGTTCCAAAAGTCAGCTGCGCCTGCGCGCGATCGTGGTTTGAGGGGTCGCGCTAATGACGAAAACCGCCAGGCGCCCGCACCCGAGCAACCGCGTCCCCCGCGTCTTCGTCGACGCAAATTGAGAACCCGAGCTCACTCGTTCGATGTCCTTGGCGTGCGCGGCGCACGCGGCACGCCCGGCGCGCGGTGTTGTTCACGAACGGAAATGGAGTCGTGGATTTCAATCGAGCATGAACGAGCCATAGCTGGGGCGGCCGGCGCGACGATAGCGAGTGAGGATTACCCCAGTGCTCGTCGTTTGCGAGCCGAGCAGCTCGAGGGCGGCGGGCACGCTGCCCTTGCCGAACAGACGTTTGCCGCTGCCGAGCACGAGCGGGAAGAAGAGCAGGTTGTACTCGTCGATCAGATCGTGCTCGATCAAGGTCTGAGCGAGGCCAGCGCTGCCGTGCACTTGGAGCTCACCCGGATAGCGCCGTTTGAGCTCGGCGACTTCACTCACCGGGTCCTGCACGAGCCAGGAGTTGTTCCACTCGACTGTGGTGAGCGTCTTTGACGCCACGTGCTTCGGCAGCTGATTCAAGCGTGAGGCGATCAGGTCCTTGGGATCCGTGACACGCGGCCAGTGCCCGGCGAAGATCTGATAGGTGCCACGGCCGAGCAAGAAGGCGTCCACCTTTTCGAACACGTCGCTCATGAACTTGCCCATTTCAGGGTCAAAATACGGCACGAGCCAACCCCCATGGCTGAAGCCGCCGCTCGTGTCTTCCGGCGGGCCACCCGGGGCCTGCATGACGCCGTCGAGGGTCAAAAACGTGGTGAGGGTGAGCTTGGACATGAGGGTCTCTCCTTACAATTCACGTGGCTATCCGAGCAACGCGCGGTTCTTTGCCTGCGACGAAGTGCGCCGGGCGACATCGACAGCCGCGGCGACCTTTTTGTAGGAGCCCCGTTGCAGCCTTGGCCGAAAAGCCGAACGTCCCCGCACGGCGCTCCGCCCTTCGCTCTGTTGGGCTCGGCATCGCGAGGGGATTCCTTAGCCACGCCCGCCCGCGCTCCGCGGCAAATGGGTCGGCATTGAGCTTCCCGGCAAGGCGTGATGGCGGCAACGCGGGCCGGGAGCGCTTGCCCGCAGGCCGAGTTGACGCCATGGCTGTTGAATGGGGCTGCCGGCAAGACCGGGAAGGCGGCACTTGTCGTCAATCGAGCTGCGGGCGGCCCTGGCGTTGTCGTTTGGCCGCAACTGGCGGCTCCCAGCAGCCGAAAAGCCGGCAACTGGCCCTGATTGCCAGCTGCCGTGAGCGCCAATTGACGACCTGTTGTCGTGTTGTCGCCTCGCGCCTGCACACGGAGAGAGAGCCATGACGACGACCGCCATCACGATGCAACGACTGGAACAGCTCGCGGGCGTGCGCGCCCGCACGCTGAGGCATTGGATTCGCAAAAAGGTGCTTCCTAAGCCGCTCGGGCGCGGCAGGGGCGCTCGTTACACGGACGAGCACGTGCTGCGCGCCGGGGTGATCCGTCAGCTGCGCAGCCAGCACGCCTCATTCAGAGCCATCTCAGCCAAGCTCGCGCAAATGAGCGAAGCCGAAATGCTCGCGGCGCAACCGCGCCCCGTCGCCCCAGCTTCAGCGGAGAGTGTGCCCCCGCCGCCGCCCGAGCCGTCGTATCCGTTTCGACCCTGGGAGGTCATCACGCTGCTCGACGGCGTGGTGCTCTTGGTCAATGCCAGCGGAAACCCAGGCCTACGACGAATCGCCGACGAGATCTATCGGTACTACGCCGGAGCGCGACCGCGAGCGTGAGCAGCCCTTGTGCCACGAGCGAGCACCCGTAACGCGAACAAACCCGCGCTTACCCGAGGTGAACCGCCCTATACTCCGGGCGCGGTCTCGCGACCTTGCGCGGACCCGCCCGAAACGAGACGCCTTTGGATTGGTATGAATCGGACGTTCAGGCGCTCGAGCACGGGCTGCGCACGAATCCGCCGCCGGCACACCCGGTCGCCTTCTACGGGAGCTCTTCGATTCGCTTGTGGAGCACTTTGACGGGCGACTTTCCGGATGTGCCGCTGGTGAATCTGGGTTTTGGTGGGTCCACGCTGGCGGCCTGCTCCTGGTTTTACTGGCGCATCGTGCGCCCCGTGGCTCCGCGCGCGCTCGTGCTCTACGCGGGCGACAATGATATTGGGGACGGCAGTCCCCCCGCGCACCTCGTTTCGCAGCTCGAGTTCTTGTTGCACCAGGTGGACGCGACGTTTCCCGACCTTCCGGTGAGCGTACTGTCCATCAAACCGTCACCTGCCCGTTGGCATCTCGTGGCACGGATCGAGGAAGCTAACCAAGGGATGCAACGCCTGGTAGTCCGTAGGAACCGGGGCCTCTGGCTGAACGTCTTCGATGCGATGCTGGTCGACGGCCGACCCCGCAGCGAGCTGTTCTGCGAGGATGGGCTCCACCTCAGTGCCGAGGGCTATCGGCTGTGGACGCACATCGTGCGTCAAAATCGGCCCGCCGCGTTTTGATGGAGCTCACGCATGCAACGCCAGTACTTCAAGTGGTGGAGTCAGCGACTGGGGCGCGACATGGAGCTCTTGAGTTACGGCCACGCGGGGGCACGCACCCTGGTGTTCCCTACGCGGTGTGGGCGCTTCTTCGACTACGAGAATTTCGGCATGCTCGAAGCAGTGAAGGACCGCATCGAGAACGGTTGGCTTCAGCTTTACTGCTTGGATAGCATCGATCAGGAGACGTTCTATTGCCGTCACGCGCACCCAGCTGACCGCCTGCGGCGCCACGAACGCTACGAGCAGTACATCCTGAATGAAGTGCTGCCTCTCAGTGAGCGGCTCAATCCCGGCTCTTTTCTGATGGCTCACGGCTGTAGTTTGGGCGCGTATCACGCCGTAAACCTCGCCCTGCGTCATCCCGAGCGGGTGCGCAAGGCCGTGGCATTCAGCGGGCGCTACGCCCTCACGCAATCATTTCCGGATTTCCCTGACTTGCTAGACGGCTACTACGACGAGCTCGCGTACTTTCATTCGCCGCTTCATTTCGTGGCGGGCGCACACGAGCCGAGCCACCTCCAAAAGCTGCGTGGCGTGGAGCTCACCATCACCGTTGGCGAGTTCGATCCGTTCCTCGAAAGCAATCGAATGTTGTCGGAAACGTTGGCAAACAAGTCGATTGAGCACCGCCTGCACGTCTGGGAGCGCCGCGCGCACTGCCCACGCAGCTGGGAACAGATGTCGCGGCTTTACCTGTGACGCTCTGGGACGTCACTGACGCCTACGACCGCTACTCCGGTGAATCATCGCCGCGCCCGCGCGTGCTGCTCGGCACGCTGCTCGCCGCGCTTCGGGTGCGGATGGCCCGCTTGGCCTCGGCCAATTCCAAGAGCACACGCCGCGCGTGAGTGAGGAATGTGTCGCCGGCGGGCAAGAGAACCATTCCGAGCCGCGTGCGTCGGAACAAGGGCGTCCCGAGCTCTTCTTCCAGACTCTTGATCTGTCGGGTGAGTGGCGGCTGGCTCACATGCAGACGCGCCGCCGCGCGGGTCAACTGGCCCGCTTCGGCGACTGCGACGAAGTATTCGATCTGCGTGAGGCTCACGGCCGCCGAGGGTAGCATACCCAAATGGTATTGGCGGCGCGGAGCGCTGCCCCGCATCGTTATCGGCGATGATCACGCTCCTCGACCCCAGCGAGCAACGGGCCATGCGCGCAGCCGGCCGCGTCGCGCGCGCTACGCTCGAAGCCGTGCGCCTAGCGCTTCCCAAGTTTCGAACCACGGCGGACGTCGCTGAGTTCGTGGCCGAGGACACCCGAACGCGCGGCGCCAAGCCGAGCCAACTCGGCTACCAAGGGTTTCCTGCCGTTTGCTGCACGAGCAAGAACCAGGTGGTTTGCCACGGCATCCCGAGCCGCGCGGTGAAGCTCGAGCCGGGTGACATTCTCAACGTCGACGTGACCAGTGAATTCGAGGGCTTTCATGGCGACACGTCGGCCACGTTCTTCATCGGCGAGCCTTCCGCCGAAGCGCGGCGGTTGGTACAAGTCGCCGAGCAAGCTCGCAGCGTCGGGATCGCCGCGCTGCAAGTGGGCGGGCGCTTGGGCGACGTCGGCTCGGCCATCGAAGCCTTCGTTCGCCAACACGGCTGCAGCGTCGTGCGGGAGCTCGGGGGGCACGGCATCGGCCGCCGGATGCACATGGATCCGCACGTGCCGCATGCCGCGCAGCAGCGCGGTCCACGTCTGCGCGCTGGCATGGCCCTCACCATCGAACCCATGGTGAACCTGGGCGCTCCCGAGGTGGTCTTCCTGAATGACGATTGGACGGTGGTCACGGCAGATGGCTGCCTCAGCGCGCAATTCGAGCACACCGTGCTGATCACCGAGTCGGGCCCGGAGATTCTGACCTAAGGGCCCGCGAATGGCCAAGTCAGTCGCCCTCGCGGCCGACGCATCCCGGCTGGCCGCGTTGCTCCTCAGTTACATACCAGCAGTATGCGCCATCGTCGCGCCTTGCCAGCCGGGCGCCGGGGCCGCGATCATCGACTGACTTGGCCATTCGCGGGCCCTAAGTCCGGCGGTTCTGCCCAGCAGCGCCGTAAACTCTTTTTGCGGTCGATGGACCGAGTTGCTTACGGCGCGGGCCCTGCAGACGGGTTACACCCGACAGCGTGGCGGACTCGACTCGGACGGGCTTTGGTTTTACGGCTAGGCGCGCGCAAGCGCAGGCCTGGCTGCGGTTTTCGCTGATCGCGCTCGCGCTGGGCGCGGTCAGTGCCGGTTGCGGTAGCGATGCCGGCTCGGGCGACGCGCCCGGGTCAGCGGGCAGCGTGGCACGCGGGGGCGACGCCGCGGGCGGGGCGCGGGCGGGCGACGCTGGGCAAACGAGCCAAGGCGCGGCCGGTGCGGCGGGTGACGGGCGCACACCCGCCGCCGAAGCGGGCGCGGCGGGCTCCGTCGCGGGCGAAGCGGGCGCGGCGGGCTCCGTCGCGGGCGAAGCGGGCGCAGGCGCGGGGGGCTCCCTCGGCGGGGACGCAAGCGCAGGCGCAGGAGCGGGGGGCTCCGTCGCTGGCGATGCGGGCACGGGCGGCGAGGCCGGCGAGGCGACGCTCAGGGTCGTGAATTGGTCGATTCGCAAACAGCTCGTCACTGCCGAG
>Ga0302321_100005943_pt1 | contig 10711 bp, 9 predicted proteins | sample Fen_T0_1_FD_202505 | JGI IMG/M metagenome (GOLD analysis project Ga0302321, IMG submission 202505) | Peat permafrost microbial communities from Stordalen Mire near Abisko, Sweden - Fen_T0_1 | ecosystem: Environmental > Terrestrial > Soil > Wetlands > Permafrost | place: Sweden: Abisko...
GGGTGCCGCTGGTGGAGGACGACGTGTACGGTGACCTGGCCTTCGGGACCACTCGCCCCCGGCCGGCCAAGTCCTGGGACCTGGACGGAAACGTCATTTACTGCGGGTCCTTCGCCAAGTCGCTCGGACCCGGCTTCCGGGTCGGCTTCGCCGCGCCTGGCCGCCACCTCGACCGGTTCGAGGTCCTCAAGTTCGCGCTGAACGTGGCCGTCCCCAGTATCACCCAGCGTGCGCTGGCCAGCTACCTCGGCGGCGGCGGGTACGATCGGCATCTCAGGTCCCTGCGCGCGCGGCTTCATGGAAACGTGATGCGCATGAGCGCGGCGGTGGCGGACGCCTTCCCAGCGGGGACGCGGGTCTCCAGGCCGCAGGGTGGCTGCTTCCTCTGGGTCGATCTTCCCGCCGGCGTGGACGCGCTGGCGCTGCACGCGCGCGCCCTGGACGCCGGGGTCAGCATCGCGCCCGGCCCGATCTTCTCGCCCGTGCAGTCGCACCGGAACGGCATCCGGCTGAGCTGCGGAGATCCCTGGACCGAGCGGATCGCCGCCGCCATCCGGCTGGTGGGGCGCCTGGCTGCGCTTCCGGAACGGCAGGCCGCGGAGGGAGGACGAGGCTGAGGCGTGGTCCCGTCGCGTGGGCCGGGCGTTCACGTTTCCGGGGGCTCTCCAGATCCCTTGGCCATGCAACGCTCCCTTCACGATCGGATGGGGACTCATTTGAGTCTGCGCAGCCCTGCGCCGGGGTCCAGTGCCCATCCGGCCCGACGGGGCGTCGAGTCTTTCTTTCCCTTGCCTCCAAGGTCCCGTCCGTTATCTCGAAGGGGGCCCTTCGAAGGGGCGCTCGCGTGGGGGACCTCACACCATAGGTGGATAGAAACATGCCCGATCAGTCCAGCCATCGCGTCAAAGAGATCCTTTCCTGGTACGCCTCGGAGAACCCTGGGACGCTGACCAACCTCGCCCGGCTGCTCAACCACGGTCGCCTGGCAGGGACCGGGAAGCTGGTCATCCTGCCGGTGGACCAGGGGTTCGAGCACGGCCCGGCCCGCTCGTTCGCCCCCAACCCGGCCGGCTACGACCCGCACTACCACTTCGAGCTGGCGATCGAGTCGGGGTGCAACGCCTACGCTGCGCCGCTCGGGTTCCTGGAGGCGGGCGCGGCCAAGTACGCCGGGCAGGTCCCGCTGATTTTGAAGCTCAACAACTCGGACTCGCTCTCCAAGACCGATCCCATCTCGGCCGTGACCGGCTCGGTGACCGACGCGCTGCGGCTGGGCTGCGTGGCCGTCGGCTACACCATCTACCCCGGCTCGCCGGCGCGGAACGCGCAGCTGGAGGCGCTCCGCGAGATCACGCTGGAGGCCAAGCAGGCAGGCCTGGCGGTGGTGGTCTGGAGCTACCCGCGCGGCAACGTCAGCAAAGAGGGGGAGACCGCCATCGACGTGGTGGCCTACGCAGCGCATATGGCAGCCCAACTCGGGGCCCACATCATCAAGGTGAAGCCGCCCAAGGAGTACGTGGAGCAGGCCGAGGCCAAGAAGGTCTACGAGAAGTACCAGATCCCGGTGAAGACTCTTCAGGACCGGATTCGGCACGTGGTGCAGAGCGCCTTCAACGGCAAGCGGATCGTGATCTTCTCGGGCGGGGAGGCCAAGGGGAACGAGGAGATCCTGAAGGAGGTCCAGGCCATCAAGGAGGGCGGAGGCTTCGGGTCGATCATGGGCCGCAACGCCTTCCAGCGCTCCCGGAGCGAGGCCCTGGAGCTGCTCGGCGCGGTGATGAAGGTCTACGCCAGCTGACCGCGTCACCAGCCGGAGTCCCCTCCGAGGCGGCGTCCGATTCGGGCGCCGCCTCTTCCGTTCTGGGGTCGTGCGCCGCAGATTCGGCAGCATGCTCGACGCGATCACGCTGCTCCATGCCGACCAGCTCTGCACCCGTTGGCGCGTCCCCGTCCTCCCGCGGATCATCCGGCGGATCAGCCTCCACCTCTACGGCTCGGTGCTCCACCCCGACACCCAGATCGGGGAGGGGACGACGTTCGGGTACGGCGGACTGCACGTGATGATCGCCAAGGAGACCCGCATCGGGAAGCGGGTCTTCATCGCGCAGGGGGCCTGGATCGGCGGTCGGGGCGGCCACCCCGGGGCACCGGTGATCGAGGACGATGTCACCATTGGTGCTCGCGCCCTGGTGCTGGGTCCGGTCCGGGTTGGACGGGGCGCCACGGTGGGCGCCAACGCGGTGGTGATCCACGACGTGCCGCCGTACACCACGGTGGGGGGGGTACCGGCGCGACCGCTCTCCGTTCGCCGCCCGCGCAAGACGGGCACCGACTCGGCGTCGGCCGTCGGCACGAACCCAGAGTGATGCGACCGACCGCCTCGTCTCCGCCTGCCCGGCCGTGTCGCCTCTCACTGGGGACTCCGAGGGAGAGCGCGGCGCACCTGGCGCGACCTTGACTCATTGGCTCCAGAAATGGCCGGCTGGCGCTGGTACACCCTGTGGGGGCAGCCAGGGAGAATTCGGTTTCACCTCAGCGGCAATTGTGTTCAGGCAAAAAAATCAGAGAAATAGAGGAGAGCGTCGTTGACTCTGGGCGCCATCAGGGTAATTAAGGATCGAGGCTTGCCGGCGGGCACCTGGCCGCGCGCTCATGCACCTCGTGGGCCTCCGGGGCCGTTTTTTTCTTGCTACCCCTGGCAGGCAAGGTTTATACGGATTTACCTTTTGAATCGCGGTCCTCGCGTGGTTTCGATACGCGGCGCAGGCCGCGACGGGGCTCTTCAGCCGAGGACACTCAATGCGACTCTACCCCAAGGTCATCCCCACTATCGCGCGCGAGGTCGTCCAGACCCTGATGCAGGACGGCGACGTCGAGGTGGAGACCATGCGGATCGCGGACGCGGAGATGGACATGGCCGCGATCATGAAGGAGTACCTGGCCGCGGAGGAGCGCGTGAACGCCGCGACCCGCGAGGCGCTCGAACGCCGCGGCTATGATCACTCCAAGTTCAATCAGGTGAAGCGCGAGATGGCCGATGTTCGCGGCTTCAAGATGGGCGAGGAGGGGATCGAGTTCGTCATCGGACAGATGATCGAGTTCCTGCTCATCTCGCGGAACGTCGAGGAGGTCTACTCCGACGACGCGCCGCTCCGGAAGAAGGTCTTCGGGATCTTCAAGAAGCACCTCGACGTGGACGAGGAGATCGATCGTGAGGCGCGCGCGCGCCTCAAGCACCTTCAGGAGGGCACCAGCGCCTGGGAGGTGGAGTACCAGAAGACGATCGAGCTGCTCCGCCGCTCCCGCGGCCTCATCTGAGGCACCGGGGTTTCGGCCCCGGGAAGCGCCTCGCGGCCCCCTCGCGCCCCTGCGCGATCCGGCGCGCCCCATTACTGGGGATCCCCAAAGCTCGCTTCTCCTGCCGCCCAGTGGCGCGGCAGGGAAGCGTGTACCTGTCCACCTCCGGTTCGCCTGGAGGGCCGGCCTCCGTCCGTTTTTTTGACTGGGGATATCGGCCGATTACCCTGAACGCTGAACGACCCGGTCCCACCGCCATTGGCTCGGTGGCGGTGCCCGGGCTCTCTCAGGGTTCCAGCGCTTCGGAGCGATGCGGCTCGAAGCCTGGAGGACAGGAAGCTCGCATGAGACGCCAGACGGCCGTAGCCCAGCTCGAGGTCACCCCCGCCGCGAGGCAGACCACCGACGAGCTCGCCGCCCTCCGGAGGCGCTTCGCCCGGGCCTCCTCGCGCGAGCAGGTCGAGATCGATCTCCTCGAGGACGATCTTCGTCAGGTGGGCGCTGCGCTGGCGGCCGTGAACGGCTACGTCGCCCGACTGGAGCGGGCACTAGGTCCCGGTCGCATGGGGGGCGGCGCGCTCGCCTCGCTGGCGCTGACCGGTGATCCGCGGGAGCAGGTCGATCAGCTCTCGGATCTGCTGGGAGACGTGCAGCGCCGGCTGCTCCGGCTGGGCGCGCGCGGCTGAACCTCACTCGGCCGCAGTGGACGGCAGCGTCCCTTTCATCCAGGTGAGCTGGGCCTTGATCGGCCCCAGGTCCACCTCGCTCACCATCGCCACCGGGATGTGCCGGTTGTCGTCCGAGATCCAGACGTGGATGGGGCGTTTCGCGCTCGGCTTGTCGGCGCGGGTGGCCACCGCGTCCACGCGCAGGGTCCGGAAGATCCCGGCGTCGGTCTCCACGCGCTCCGGCTCGGCCACGACCGTGGCCCGGACCCGCCAGAGGCGAAACGCGGCCACCAGGTCGAAGCAGAGCTCCTGCCCGGGCTGCAGCTCGACGCTCCGCAGGTAGTAGGCCGCCGAGAGCAGATCGAAGGCCGGGCCCTCGCGCGGGAAGGAGACCTTCCCCTTCTTCTCGCCCGACTGCCACTCCAGCGCGAGCTCAGCCGTCCCCTCGGGCGGGAAGTGAACGTCGTTCGACTTGTGGACCCCACCCTCGACCAGCTCCTCGCGGTAGCGATCCGCCCGCAGCGGCCGGGTGGCCAGCCAGCTCATGGCGGCGACGCTCTGGAGCCCCTTCATCCGGGCCAGCGCTTCGGAGGGCTTCACCCGGGCGCGGATGGGGAGCATGGTCCCCTTGAACATGGGGCGCTCCACGCTGAGTGAAATGGAGCCGGCCTGCACCACGCCGATCACCTCGACCGAGTAGCCGAGGGTCTCGCCCGTCTTCCAGGCGAGGCCGCGCGGCGCGAGGGCGGGGACTGTACAGGCGGGACTCGACGAGAGAACGGCCGCGACCAGGAGGGGGGCGAGCACGGCCGAAGCATAGCGTGGCGCCGGAGGGCAGGGCCAGCTGGGGCCGCCGTTCAGTAACCCAGGAGGTGTGGCAGCCAGAGGGAGAGGGCTGGCCAGTAGGTGACCAGGCCGAGGAACGCCAGCATCGCCACCAGCCAGGGCAGGACCGCCACCGTCAGCTCGGAGATCCCCATGTTGGTGATGCCGCTGGCCACGTAGAGGTTGAGCCCCACCGGCGGGTGGCACATGCCCACCTCCATGTTGACGGTGATGAGCACGCCGAAGTGGACCGGGTGGATGCCCAGCGCCATCGCGACCGGGTAGAGGATGGGCGCCAGGATCAGGACGATCGACGACGGCTCCATCACGTTGCCGGCCATGAGCAGGAGCAGGTTGGTGACCAGCAGGAAGGGCACTCTCCCCAGGTGGTGGCCGAGGATCCAGTCGGCCATGACCTGGGGGATGTTCTCGTGGGTCATCAGGAACGAGAAGAGCACCGCGTTGGTGATGATGTAGAGCAGCATGGCCGACATGGCGGCCGAGTCGAGCAGGACCTTGGGCACGTCCTTCAGCGAGACGTCGCGGTAGACGAAGACCGCCACCACGAAGGAGTAGACCGCGCTGACCGCCGCCGCCTCGGTGGGCGTGAACAGCCCGGAGTAGATGCCGCCCAGCACGAGGACGATCAGGAGCAGGCCCCAGACGCTGGCGCGGAACGCCGCCAGGCGCTCCTTCCAGGTGGCCCGGGGCAGGCGCGGATAGTCCCGCTTGCGGGCGATCCACCACGCGACCGCGCCCAGCACCGCAGCCAGCAGGATCCCGGGGACCACGCCGCCCATGAAGAGCGCGCCGACCGAGGAGTTGGTCGCCACGCAGTAGATCACCATCGGGATCGACGGTGGGATGAGGATGCCCAGCGACCCGGAGGTGGTGATCACCCCGGCGCCGAACCGGCGCGGGAAGCCGGCCTTGACCATCGCCGGAAGCACGATCGATCCGATGGCGACCACCGTGGCCGGGCTCGACCCGGACACCGCGGCGAAGAGCGCGCAGGCGACCACGCCGGCCAGGGCCAGGCCGCCGTACCAGTGGCCCACCAGCGAGGAGGCGAAGGCGATCATGCGGCGGGCCACGCCACCCTGGGTGAGGAAGCTGCCGGCCAGGATGAAGAACGGGATCGCCATGATCTCGAACTTCTCGATGCCGGTGAACAGCTTCATCGCCACGGCCTCGACCGGCACCTCGGTCAGGAAGAAGAGGAAGGTGAGGACGGTCAGGCCGAGCGCGATCGAGATGGGCATCCCGGTCAGCATCAGCGCGATGAGGAGGGCGAAGACCACCCCGACCTTGCCCAGCAGGCAGATGCCCGCCAGCGCCAGGGCGATCCCGGCCAGCCAGACGGCGGCGCGGGCTCGGGTCAGCGGCGCCGCGGCTTCGGCCGGTGCGGTCACGGCGCGCCCTCCTGCGGCTGTGCGCTCAGGGGCGCGTGCTCCTCGTCCGAGAGCCCGTCCACGTGCGCCGCGTCGTGGCGCGGGAGCACCCCGGTCCGCGCGAACGTCCAGCCGACCTGGAGGAACCTGAAGCACATGAGGTAGGAGCCGAGCGGGATCGCCGAGTAAGCGATCCAGGTGGGCAGCTCCAGGTCCGGGGTGACCGGTCCCTGCGGCACCTCACCGACTGGGATCCGGAGCGCCGATAGGAACGCCCAGTGAAGGCCGTTCTCCCAGACGAAGCGCACGCCGAGCGTCCCGATGACGCCGGTGAAGAGCGCACCGCCGGCCACCGCGAGCAGGACACAGCGACGACGCCACTCCGTCGGCAGCCGCAGCACCAGGACGTCGACGCCCACGTGGATGCCGCGGCGCACGCCGTAGGCCGCGCCGAACTTGGCCATCCAGATGAACATGTAGATGCAGAGCTCCTGGGCCCAGCTCAGGTTGAGCGAGAGGAGCCAGTCCTGGACCACCGGGACGCGGAGTCCGGAGAGGTACCGGTGCAGCACCGCGATGAAGATCACCGCGGTGGCCGCGGCCATGAGCGAGGCGATGACCCACTCCTCGAGGTGGTCCAGGAGCTTCTTCACGCAACGTCTCCCTGGCGGGCGCCGCGCAGCGCGGTTCGGCCGCGGCTGGTCAATTGGGCTTGTAGCCGGTCTCCCGGTAGACCTCGCGCACCAGGTCGGCGCCGATCCGGCCGAGCTGGTCCTGGTGCGCCCGGTCCATGGCGTGCTTCCAGGCGGCCCGCTCCTCCGGGCTGAGGGCGATGATCTCGCACCGTCCGGACTTCTTCACCGCCTCCAGGGCGGCGTCGTTGTCCACCTTGGCGATCTGGTTGGCGTAGGCGGTGGCCTGGGCCAGCGCCCCCTCGAGCTGCGTCCGGACGTCGGCCGGCAGCCCGGTCCAGAACTTCTTGTTCACGATGACGGCGTAGCCCAGATAGCCGTGGTTGGAGACCGTCACGTACCTCTGAACCTCGTGCATCCGCTGGGTGTACAGGTTGGAGGGCGGATTCTCGGTGCCGTCCACCACGCCGGTCTGGAGGGCCTGGTACACCTCGGAGAAGGCCATGACTTGTGGCATGGCGCCCATCGCCCGCATCTGCGCGTCGAGCACCTTGGACGACTGGATCCGCAGCTTGAGCCCCTTGAGATCGTCCGGTCGCCGGAGGGGCCGGTTGGCGGTCATCACCTTGAAGCCGTTGTCCCAGTAAGCGAGGCCCAGGATCCCCTTGGGCTCGAGCTTGGCGAGCAGCTTCTTGCCCACGGCACCGTCGGTGACGCGGTGGAGGGCCGCGTAGTCCTCGAAGATGAAGGGGAGGTCGAAGAGCTCGAACTCCTTCACGCCCAGCGGACCGAACTTGGCCAGCGAGGGCGCCAGCATCTGGACCGCGCCGAGCTGGAGCGCCTCCAGCTCTTCCTTGTCCTTGTAGAGCTGGCTATTGGGGTAGACCTCCACCTTGACCCGGCCGTGGGTGGCGGCCTCGGCCAGCTCCTTGAAGCGGAGCGCGGCCTGCCCCTTGGGCGTCTCGGTCGCGACCACGTGGCTGAACTTGATGACGATCGGCGCCTCGGCCCCTAAACCCCGGGTCGGCACGGACACCAGCCAAGCCAAGCCGACGAGTCGACTCGCGATACTCCTGGTCATCGCTCCCTCCGTCCCTTTCGGGGTCCGGCGATGTCACTTGAAGTCGATGAGCGGACGGTATCGGAAACCATCCGGGATGTCTACCTAGGGTATGGCTCGAGTGACGTGCGTCGCACATCGGCGCCTGGGCCCAACGGAGGGATTGGCTGGAGATGGGGCGCGCGAGGCGCCAGGCTCGGTGACCCGGGCGTTCAGCGGGCGCTGGCGTCCAGCGTGCCGGCGGCCGGCACCGGGACGGCGGCAGCCCCCGGGACGGCGGCAGCGCCGCCTGAGAGCGCCGCCAGGAGCTGGTGGCGCGCCTGGAGGTAGCGCTTGGGATCGCGCTCCCATTTGCGCAGCGCCGGGGCGAGGTCGCGCACCAACCGATCCGCCAGCGCGCGGTGGCCGGTCCGGGCCGCCAGGAGCAGCAGCTCCTGATCCTCCTGCGCCTCCCGGATCAGCTTGAGCCGGATCGACTCCACCGGAAACGGGTGGACGCCCCCCCACTCATCGGGTCGCCCTGGGTAGAGCAGCAACCCGTCTCCATTGCCCGCGAAGGCGCGCACGTCGTCCCAGGTTCTGGCGTCCTTGGTGTCCTTGGCGCGATCGGCGCCCCAGCCCTGCAGCATGTCGTAGTAGAGCTCCCCCGCCACGCCCTCCCGGAACGCCAGCCAGCCCATGGCGAGAGCCGCGGCTCCTGGACGGTCGATCTCGTAGCCAGGCCAGCCCGAGAAGGTCTCCTTCCAGCGGGTGCGCTGGCGCGAGGCGTCGGGCTGCTCCGAGCAGCCGTGGCTCATACAGGAGGCGTACCAGAACGGCCGCGGATCGGCCCGGAGCGGGCTGGCGGAGTGGAACGGGCCGGCGCCGCTGGCCGCGAAGAAGTCGAGGTTGGGCACGTAGGCGTCCACCAGGCCGTTCAGCGTCGGGCTGGGCGTGGTGGTGGCGAAGACGCGCACCCCCGCGGCGTGGGCTGCCCGGGCGCGGCGGACCAGCTCGGGCAGGTCGGACGGCTTGGGCTCGTCGAGGGTGTAGAGCCAGAGCCGGTCGGCCCAGCCGCGCGCGTCGAAGTGGGTGCGCCAGGCGCGCAGGGCCGCGACCAGGACGGCGTCGGGCTGGCGCAGGATGGCGCCCGGCAGGCGGACCTCGGCGAAGGTGCCGCGGACGCCCGGCACCAGGGTGCCGTCCAGGATGGGGGCCATCTCGGCGTCGTAGGTGGTGAAGTCGAGGGCGCACCCCTGCGCGTCGCACCGGCCGCTGGGCGGATTTGCCGAGAGTGCGTGGGGGGTGATCCGGTGGCGCAGGGCGGCGGCGGCCAGGGCGCGCGCCAGCTCGGGGTCGCCTGGCTTGCCGAGCGCGCGGGTGCCGAGCAAGGTGGAGAGGCCGAAGGTGACCGGCTTGGTGCTGGTGGACGGCAAGACCACCGGCCAGACGGTGAGCCGCACTGGGACGGTCGCGACCGCATGCCTGTGCTGCTCCAATATCACCTGACCCTGAAGCTCACCGGGATCTGCCGAGAGGGGCACACACGCCTCGACCCAGATCGCCTGGAGCCGATCGGGCGTCAGGTCGATCGGGAAGGCCCGGCGCTCCTCGCGGAACCACGCGTCGCGCACCGGGATGAGCGGATCTGGCCATTCGCCGGCCTCGCCGTCCGGCCCGGAAGGTCGGGAGAGCACGACGTGGCCCACCCGATAGAGCGCCAGGGAGAGCGCGCCAGAGGCCCGTCCGGGGACGACGAGCGGGGTGGCCCGCGCGGAGAGGCCCAGGAAGCGCGCGCCGCTGCGCACCGCGATCTGCCCCGAGGCGCAGGCCCCGCGGGGAGCCTCGAGGGCCAACGTGGTCTCCGCAGGCACCGGGTCGAAGGGGCGGAGCTTGTCCTGGCTGGGCGCCACGCCGACCTCCAGGCGAGGGCCCGCCTTGGCGGCAACGTCGGGGCCGGGGCTCGCGATCAGGGCGAGCGAGGCGAGCAGAGGTTTCAGCACGGCGCAGAACCTAGCGAGTCGGGGGCGCCAGGCCAAGGGCCCTGTGCGCGGGACATGCGGAGGGACGCGAGGAGCCCCTGCCTGGGCGGGCTGCGCTCCGGAGGCGCTCAGCGTCCCGCCACCTCCGCGCCCTCCTTGTACGACGTGAGCGTCACCACGATGCTGCCCACGGCGAGGTCGGCGCTGATCCGGACCAGGACGTGGCGCGGGTCGTCGGAGAGCCAGAGCAGGGTGGCGCGCTTGGCGCTGAACTTACCGTCAAATCCGGTCTGGACCTTGATCTGGAACGCGTCGAAGCGGCCAGCCGGGGTCTCCAGGCGCTCCCGCGGGCCCACGTCCGCGATCAGCGTGAAGTTCCGATCGCCGGCGAAGACGGGCAGCTCGTAGTGCGCGCCGGGCGCGAGCGGCCGCTGGCGCAAGGACATGACGGCGCTCACCACGTCGTAGGTCCCGGCAGGCAGGTCGTAGGTCAGCACCTTGTGTATCCCCTGGTGGTCGATCCGGACCGTGGTCTTGCCCTGGTCTCGGTCGAACCGAGCCACGTCCCGGTGCCGGTCGCCCATCTCGACGGCGAAGAGGTCGGTGCCGCGCGGGAGCTTGGCGTCGGCGTCCCAGTACGAGACGAACTGCTCCCGGATGTCGATGAGGCTGGCCAGGCCCTCCGTGCGCGCCTGGCACATCACCGGCCAGACGGCTCCCTCCGGCTTTCCGATCAGGATGCGGGCCATGCCGGTGGGGAGGAAGAGGTAGTCGATGGAGAACGACATCTCCTCTCCCGGCAAAAAACCGAGTGGCGGCGCGGGCAGCGGCGCTTCGGCGCGGACGGCGGCGGCCGGGAGCAGGAGCAGCATCAGGA
>Ga0302321_100005945_pt1 | contig 10707 bp, 8 predicted proteins | sample Fen_T0_1_FD_202505 | JGI IMG/M metagenome (GOLD analysis project Ga0302321, IMG submission 202505) | Peat permafrost microbial communities from Stordalen Mire near Abisko, Sweden - Fen_T0_1 | ecosystem: Environmental > Terrestrial > Soil > Wetlands > Permafrost | place: Sweden: Abisko...
CACCGAACGTGCTACCGTGATCGCCCGGAGTGAAGACCCGCATCACGTCGTGCGTCGCGACGAATGCCGATACCGGCAGCAGTCCTCCACCCAGCGCTTTCCCGAGAATCACGCCGTCGGGCCGCACGCTGTCGTGCTGGCACGCAAGCATATAGCCGGTGCGGCCAAGCCCCGTCTGGATTTCATCACAGATCAGCAGGACGTTGCGTTCGCGGCAGATGCGCGCACATTCGGCCAGATAGCCCCGGGGTGGCACGATGATGCCGCCCTCGCCCTGGATCGGCTCCACGAGGAATGCCGCGGTATTCGGCGAGATCGCAGCGACGAGTGCCGCGGCATCGCCAAAGGGGATCGTAACGAATCCCGGTGGAAACGGGCCGAATCCATCACGGTATTGCGGCTCTGACGAGAAGCCGACGATCGCAATCGAACGCCCGTGGAAATTGCTTGCGCACACCACGATCTCCGCCTGATCGGCCGGAATGTTCTTGACGCGGTAGCCCCATTTGCGTACCGCCTTCAACGCCGTTTCGACCGCCTCTGCGCCGCCATTGGACGGCAATGCCCGGTCGAGGCCGGACATTTCCGCCAGCCGCTCGAGCAGTGCGGGCAGCCGGTCGTTGTGAAACGCGCGCGACGTGACCGCGAGTTGCTGCGCCTGCGCGATCAATGCTGCGACGATTTTAGGATGCGCGTGACCGAAACTCACGGCAGAGTAAGCGCTCATGAGGTCCAGATAGCGCCTGCCGTCGACGTCGGTCAGCCACGCACCGGCGCCTCGCGCCAGGACTACGGGCAACGGATCGTAGTTGCGCGCACCGAATGCGTTTTCGCGGCTTATATGCGCCGCGGTCGCCGGGGACGCAGCGCGCAGCGCGGACCGCTCGCTGTGATTGGGCGATGTCATGGTTGCGATCCTACGCCTGCCGCGTGACAATCGTCAGTCCGCGACACAGTGCCGCTGCGAGTTGAGCAGAGTCGAAGCCCGGCCTGGCAATGCTCGATTAGGCGGTTGCGCGCGATCGATGTCGACCCGTGATAATCTGACCCGCCCGTTCTGCGCGGCATCGAATTTCCAGAACTCGCGCTATTCCAACGTAGAAGTCCGGAGGCTCGCAATCGTGATCGTTCGCCGCCCTGCCGCGCTTCCGCTGCTGCTCGCAATCGTGCTCGCACCGCTGCTGGCATCGGCGCAAACCAGTACCACCGGCGTCTACTACCCCGGCACAGTGTGGCAGCACAGAACCCCGGCCGAGGCGGGCATCAGCGCCTCGTTGCTGAAGGATGCGATCGACTTCGCCGTTGCCGGCGAGACCAGCGCGCCACGCGATCTGAAACTCAATCACTACCAGACCTTCGGCCGCGAACCTTTCGGCTATGCCATCGGCCCTATCAAGGACCGCGGCGAGCCGACCGGCATCATCGTGTACAAGGGCTACGTTGTCGCCGAATGGGGCGACCCGCTGCGTGTGGACATGGCGCACAGCGTGACCAAGAGCTTCCTGTCGAGCGTGGTAGGCATTGCCGTCGATCGCGGCTTGATCAGGAGCATCAACGACACGGTGCGCGAGTATGTTCCGCCGATTCAGGTCTATACCTCGGCCCCGACCGGCAACAAGTCCGACGGCCTCGGCACGGCGGATTTTCTGTACCCATTCGAGACCGCGCACAACCGGACCATCACCTGGGACCACCTGCTGCGTCAGACCAGCGACTGGGAAGGCACGCTCTGGGGCAAGCCCGATTGGGCCGACCGGCCCGGTGACAAGCCCGGCGAATGGACCACGCGGCAGCGCGACAAACCCGGCACGACGTACAAATACAATGACACACGCGTCAACGTGCTGGCGCTCGCCGCGCTCAATGTCTGGCGCCGCCCGCTGCCGCAGGTACTCAAAGAGAACGTAATGGATCCCATCGATGCCTCCAACACCTGGCGCTGGTACGGCTACGAGAATTCGTGGATCGTCCTCGATGGAATTGCGGTCCAGTCGATGACCGGCGGCGGGCATTGGGGCGGGGGCATGTTCATTCACGCCTATGACATGGCGCGCTTCGGCTACCTCACTCTGCGCCAGGGCAAGTGGAAAGATCGGCAGATTCTTTCGCAACAATGGGTCGACTGGGCGCGCACGCCGACCGCCGCGCAACCGACGTACGGCTTCATGAACTGGTTTCTCAATACTGACCGGAAATACCTGCCGAGCGCACCGGCCAGCGCCTTTGCCCACATCGGCAACGGCACGAACCTGATCTACGTGGATCAGGTGCACGACCTGGTGGCGGTGGTCCGCTGGATCGACCCAAAGGCCATGGACGAGTTCGTGAAGCGGCTGCTGGTGGCCGTCGAAACGAAGTAGTTTGCCGCGAAAATTCATTCCATGTAATTGACGGGGAATTCCAGGATGCGATCACACCACTCCTTTCCGCAGTTGCGTTATGCGTATTTCCTCACCCTGTGGGTGTTGTTGTTCGCAGGTGGCTGCGCGACCGTCCAACCCGATCCGCTGCCATCGTGGAGCGACGGCAAGGTCAAGCAATCCATCGTCGGCTTCGTGACCCGGGCTACAACGCAGGGATCGCCGGAATTCGTCCCGGTGTCCGAGCGCATCGCCACGTTCGACAATGACGGCACGCTTTGGGCCGAGCAGCCGATGTACTTTCAGTTGTTCTTCATTCTCGACCGCGTAAAGGTGCTTGCCCCACAGCACCCCGAATGGAAGACTGCCGAGCCGTTCGCCTCCGTGTTGAAGGGGGATCTCAAGAGCGCCCTTTCAGGCGGCGACAAGGCGCTACTCGAAATGCTCGCGGCGACGACCACCGGGATGACGACCGCCGAGTACGAGTCGATGGTGAGCGACTGGATCGCGACGGCCAGGCATCCGAGATTCAACCAGCCCTACACGGCGATGGTCTATCAGCCAATGCTCGAACTGGGAGCGTATCTGCGCGCGAACAGCTTCAAGACCTTCATCGTGTCCGGCGGCGGCATCGAGTTCATGCGGCCGTGGACGGAGAAAATCTACGGCATTCCGCCGGAGCAGGTCGTCGGCAGCAGCGGCAAGATCAAGTTTGAAATGCAAGACGGCAAGCCGGTGCTGATGCGTCTGCCCGAACTGAACTTCATCGATGACGGCCCCGGCAAGCCGGTGGGCATCAACCAGCACATCGGCCGACGTCCCATCTTCGCATTCGGCAATTCCGACGGTGACTTGCAGATGCTGCAATGGACTGCTGCCGGCGGTGGCGCACGCTTCATGGGCCTTGTTCACCACACGGACGCGGTTCGCGAATGGGCCTACGACCGTCAGTCGAGCATCGGGAAACTCGACAAGGCGCTCGACGAGGCGGAGGCAAAGGGATGGACCGTCGTGGACATGAAGCGGGACTGGAAGGTGATTTTTCCGTTCGAGAAGAAATAGTGGCCGCGGCGATGTACGCTCGCGCTTGACCATCCGGACCTTCCGGTACCGTTTCACCCTCGCTGCTCATTCACGTTGCCGCCTGTGCCCGCTGCTGACATGACGCCTCTTCCCGCCGTACCCACTCGAATCATCGACTCCCATACCGGCGGCGAACCCACCCGCGTCGTCGTCAGTGGCGGCCCCGACCTGGGGCAAGGCGACATGGCGCAGCGCCGGCAACGCTTCCACGACTCGCACGACGCGTGGCGCCGTGCCATCGTCAACGAGCCGCGCGGCTCGGACGTGCTGGTGGGCGCGCTGCTGTGCACGCCCGTCGACGCCGCCAATACCTGCGGCGTGATCTTCTTCAACAACGTCGGTTATATCGGCATGTGCGGCCATGGCACGATCGGCCTGGTTGCGACACTCGCGCACCTCGGTCGCGTGCAGCCCGGCGATCATCGGATCGAGACCGTGGTCGGCACGGTCACCACCACCTTGCATGCCGACGGCACGGTGACCGTGGCCAATGTGCCGTCCTGGCGCCACGCGACGCAGGTGCGTGTGGACGTCCCCGGTCACGGCGCCGTGCATGGCGACGTGGCGTGGGGCGGCAACTGGTTCTTCCTGTGCAGCGATCATGGCCTTCCGCTCGAAGCGGGTCGTGTCGGGGACCTGATTGCGTTTGCATTGCGCGTGCGTGACGCGCTGTCGCAACAACGTGTGACCGGACTTGGCGGGGCCGAGATAGATCACATCGAACTCGTCGGACCGGCAGCGGATTCGCAAAACGATGCGCGCAACTTCGTGCTTTGCCCGGGCGGAGCCTATGACCGCTCGCCATGCGGCACGGGTACCAGCGCCAAACTCGCCTGCCTTGCCGCCGACGGCAAGCTCGCGCCGGACAAGCCCTGGCGCCAGGAGAGCGTGATCGGCAGCGTCTTCACCGGTCACTATGCGCGTCCGGCCGCGGCGCTTGCCGAAGTGCCTGCAAACGCGGTGCTGCCATTCATCCACGGACGCGCATTCGTCACGCTCGACGCAAATCTGATCTTCGATCCCGCGGATTCGTTCGCGTGGGGGCTGGTGTAGAGGGCACGTGGCTGGGTGTCCGCATGAATGGGCAGACGGGCCTGCACCATTCGCCGGCGCAGCATGAACGTGCCCGATTCGCCGCTGCAAGCGCTGCCGGCCTCGGAAAGGTCGTGTGATGTACTGGTGATCGGCGCCGGCATCGTGGGCGTGGCGATTGCGCTGCGCCTGCAGCAGGAAGGACGGTCGGTGCTGCTGATCGACCGCGAATGTGTCGCGGCGCAGGCCAGCCGAGGCAACGCCGGCGCGCTGGCATTCTCGGACATTCTGCCGCTCGCCTCTCCCGGCATCCTGCGCAAGGCGCCCAAGTGGCTGCTGGACCCGCTGGGCCCGCTGGCGATTCGTCCCGGCTACCTGCCGCGCATTGCGCCGTGGCTGTTTCGCTTCTGGCGCGCAAGCCAGCGCGACCGCGTGCGCGCCAGCACTGCGGCGCAGGCCGCGATGATGGACCTGTCCGCTGCCGAGACACCCTTGCTGTTCGCCGAAGCAGGTGCCGGCCACATGCTGCGCCGCGACGGCGTACTGCATCTGTACGAAAGCGAGGCCGAGTTGAAGGCTTCGCAGGCCGGATGGCAGGCTCGTGCCGATCACGGCATCGCGTTCATGCATCTGGACGGACCACAGGCTATCGCCGAGCTTCAGCCAGGCCTGAGTCCCGCGCTGGTGGCGGCGACCTTCGTGCCCGGATGGATGACCGTCAGCGACCCGTTACTGGTGACCGAAACACTGGCTCGCCATTTCGAGCAGCGGGGCGGCCGCATCCGACGCGCGGACGCGGCAGCGCTCGCGCCCGGCACCGACGGCGTCGCGGTGCAGTTGCAGGACGGGCGGTCGCTCGTCGCGCGCCACGTGGTGGTCGCCGCCGGTGCGTGGTCGCACCGCCTCGCGCGCACGCTCAACGATCGCATTCCGCTCGAGACCGAGCGCGGCTACAACACGACGCTGCCGGTGAGCGCCTTCGATCTCAAGCGCCAGCTCACCTTCGGCGGCCACGGCTTCGTCGTCACGCCGCTCTCCTGCGGTGTGCGCGTGGGCGGCGCCGTGGAATTCGCCGGACTCGATGCACCACCCAACTTCGCGCGCGCGGCCACGCTGCTCGCGAAGGCCAAGCGGTTCATGCCCGGATTGCGCACCGAAGGCGGCAGCGAGTGGATGGGCTTTCGGCCCTCGTTGCCCGACTCGTTGCCCGCGATAGGCAGCGCAGCCGCGGATGCGCGCGTGGTCTACGCGTTCGGCCACGGGCACCTGGGGCTGACGCAGGCCGCCGCGACGGCGCGACTCGTCGCCGACATCATGGCGGGGCGACCGCCGCCGCTCGATTTGGCACCCTTTCGTCCGCAACGGTTCGGGTCCCCAGGGCCGGTCAATTTCAAGGAAAGATAATGACGACATTTCGTACGCTCGCCGCCTTTCGCCATCACGGCATGGAGCTGACCGACCACGAATTCATGGTGCCGCTCGATCATGGGCGGCCATCGGGAGAGACGCTGTCGATTTTCGCGCGGGGAGTGCGAAACAGCGAGAGCCCGAACGCGGTCAGGCCGTGGCTCGTGTTCCTGCAAGGCGGTCCCGGATATCCGGGGCCACGGCCACTCGCCAAAACGGGCTGGCTCAAGCGTGCGCTAGACGATTACCACGTGCTGCTGCTCGATTCGCGCGGCAACGGGCGCAGCAGCGTCGTACTGCCGCAAACGCTTGGCCGCCGCGGCAATGCGCAGGCGCAGGCCGACTATCTGAAGCATTTCCGCGCGGACAGCATCGTGCAGGACGCCGAATTGATCCGCCGGCAATTGGTCGGCGCCGATGAACCGTGGAGCGTACTCGGCCAGAGTTACGGCGGATTCTGCGCCGTGCATTACCTGTCCGCCCACCCGCACGGCCTGCGCGAAGTCTTCATCACCGGCGGCCTGCCACCGCTTGCGGGAAGCGCCGACGACTACTACCGGCATACCTACCCGGAGGTTCAGCGCAAGACGCGCAATTTCTTTGCGCGCTATCCGGCTGACCAGCCACTGTGCAGCCGCATCATGGAGCACCTGCACCGACACGATGTCGCATTGCCGACCGGCGGAAGACTCACCGTACGCCGCTTCCAGCAGGTCGGCTTCATGTTAGGGATGGATGACGGCATGGAAAATCTCCACTACCTGCTCGAAAGCGCCTTCTGCACAGGCGCCAGCGGCGACGAATTGAGCCTGCCCTTTCTCCGCACGCTCGAAAATTCGCAGTCCTTCGAGACCAATCCCATCTTCGCGGTCCTGCACGAGATGTGCTACACGCAGGGCGCCGCCTCACGCTGGTCCGCAGAACGCGTGCGTGGTGAATTCCCGGACATGGACTGGGCTCCCGGCCGGCCGCCGTCGTTCACGGGCGAGATGATCTATCCGTGGATGTTCGACGACTATCCGGGCTTGCGCCCGTTGCGCGACGTCGCCGAACTGCTCGCCCGCGACGAGCGCTGGCCGGCGTTGTACGATCCGGCGCAACTCGCGCGCAACACGGTCCCCGGCGCCGCGGCGATCTACGCCGAAGACATGTACGTGCCGCGGGCATTGTCCGAGCAGACCGCCGCAGCAATCGCCGGCCTCAAGGTCTGGCTGACCAACGAGTTCGAGCACAATGGCCTGCGCAGCAGCGACAAGGTGCTCGAACGGCTGCTTGCCCTAAGGCGGGAGCAGGTCTAGGAGGTCCGACGGTGTCGCGCGTCTTCCGTCACGCCGCCCGCTCGAGACCGACCTCCGGCAATTTGGGCCGCGTGGCCAGCGCGCGTTTCATCATCGTTTCTATTTCGGCCTTTTCCTTCACGTCGAGAGCGAGTCGCGGCGGGCGAGTGCGATCGGTGCCTCGCCCCATGATGTGCTCGCACAACTTTATGCACTGGACGAGGTCCGGACGGGCGTCGAGGTGCAGCAGAGGCATGAACCACCGGTAGAGGTTCATCGCCTCGACGTACCGGCCTGCACGGGCAAGCCGGAACAGCGTCTCGCCTTCGCGCGGGAATGCGTTCGACAGGCCGGACACCCAGCCCACCGCGCCGACCATGATGCTCTCCACCACGACGTCGTCGAGGCCGGCGAACAGCACGAAGCGATCGCCCACCAGATTGTGGAGGTCGGTGAAGCGCCGGGTGTCGCCGGAGGATTCCTTGAAACAGACGATCGTCTCGCAGTCGGCCAGCGAGGCCAGGATATCCGGCGTGACGTCATTCTTGTAGATCGGCGGATTGTTGTAGACCATCACCGGCAGATCGGTTGCGCTGGCCACGCTGCGAAAATGCGCCGCGGTCTCGTGCGGTTTCGACGAATAGACCAGCGCCGGCATCACCATCACGCCATCAAGGCCAATGCGCGCGGCCTCCTTGGCCATATCGATCGCGAAGGCCGACGTGAACTCGGCGATGCCGCTCAAGACCGGGACTCGACCGCGCGCGACCGCCTTGCCAGTTTCCATGACCGCGATCTTTTCGTCCCTGGTGAGCGAACAGTTCTCGCCGACCGTTCCGCAGACGATGAGGCCCGACACGCCGTCGCGGATCAGGCCTTCCATGACGCGCGCGGTGGCGTCGATGTCGAGCGAGAGATCTTCGCGAAACTGCGTGGTCACCGCCGGAAAGACGCCACTCCAATCAGGTTTCAATTGCCCTCTCCTTGGTTGAACATCGGCCAACGCCCCGCGCGGGAGCAGTCAATACATGTCGTGGACGCAATCCTACGCCTGCCCTGCCGCCAAGCGCGAGTGCGAGTGCGGACGCACTATGAATCGAATCCGGCGAAGCGCAAAATCGAACCTGTACACTCATCGGTGTCTTCTCGCCCATGGCCGTCACCGCACGATCAACTCATCGATAAGGAAGGAGAGCGTGATCATGTCCAGGATTTTCGGGTTGACGGCATCCATTTTCGTGCTGATGGCGGCATGCATGCCGGCGAATTTCGTCCTTGCCGCGGGCAACGACGCCAGCGGAACGCTGGCCTACAAAGGCCGCACGGTGGCATTCAAGTACGCGTGGCTGGTGAAGGGCCCCTACGAGCGGGATCCGGCCAAGACCATCAGGCGCCTGATCCTGTCGGCCAACGACATCGGCGCGGCGATACAGGCATGCAAGACGGCTTCCTGTGCCGACGGCAATGTGACCGAAGGCATGACGGTGGACTTCGACGTCAGCCCGCGCCTCGACTACTGGATCGCGCTGAACGGCCAGAAGGTCCAGTACTCGGGGGCCGTCATGCCCGATGCGTTTTCCGCCCGCGCCAACGACCCGGGGCACCTTGCCGGCAAGCTGGCGATCGACGACGTCGCGGCCGGTGGTCCCAGGGTCGAGGCCGAATTCGACGTCACGGTGTTCAAGACGTTTTAAGGAGCCTCTGCACAAGGTAATTTGGTCAGGAGCTCGCCACGACGCCAGCGAAGCGCAGCATGGACCGGATTTCGTCGTCGATGCCTTCCCACCCGTGGTCGCCACCACCCAGGACATACTGCCAGGCACCGGCATAACGCGCTACCGCATCGCGCCAGTCCAGCAATTCGTCTCCGGAACGCATCAGCAGAAGATACCGCTCCATGCGCGTGAGGCGCGCGACCGACAACGCATCGAGCTCGGCGAAATGCATGGGGGTCAATTCCCATGCCTCGCCGGTGTGCAGATTGCGCTGCGGCCCGAGGTGCGCGGCGAGCGAGGTCGCCGGTCTTACTGCAGGATTGATCACCACCGCGCGCGCGTCATACTTTTCGGCCAGCCACGTGGCGTAATACCCGCCGAGCGAGCTGCCGACCAAGGTCAGCGCGGCGCCGTCCGCAACGTTCGCGTCGACCCATGCGCACACTTCGCGCATCGCCGTGGCGGGGCGGTGGTGCAGCGTCGGGATGTGGACGCGCGGCGGTTGGCCCAGCACTGCGGCGGCAGCGGCAAGCTTGCGGCCCTTCACCGTTTGCGGCGACGAGTTGAAGCCGTGCAGATAGACCAGCGCTGCGTGGGTCATCCGGCCGCAAGTTTCGCCAGCAGCTTTTCGTGCACGCCGCCGAATCCGCCATTGCTCATGACCAGAATGTGATCGCCGGGCCGGGACTCCGCCACGACCGCCTGTACCAGCGCGGTCAGGTCGCTGTGCACCGTTGCCTTGGCGCCCAGCGGTGCCATGGTCCCGGCCACATCCCAACCCAGGTTCGCGGCGTAGCAGAACACGCGATCGGCCGCACCGAGGCTGCCCGGCAGCGCGTCCTTGATCGCGCCCATCTTCATCGTGTTCGATCGCGGTTCAAGAACCACGAATATCCGCGCCTTGCCCACTTTGCGGCGCAAGCCGTCGAGCGTGGTCGCAATGGCCGTCGGATGGTGGGCGAAGTCGTCATGCACGGCGACGCCGCGCTCGATGCCGCGCAGTTCCAGCCGACGTTTCACGCCGCGGAATGCCGCCAGCGCCGCCAGTCCGTGCGCCACCGAGACGCCCGCGTGCCTCGCCGCGGCAAGCGCGGCCAATGCGTTCATCTGGCTGTGCCTGCCTGCTTCCCCGAAGGTCAGCGTCCCTTGCGCCGCACCGCCCAACAGGATCGTGCCGTCGACCGCAATCGTCCAGTCCGGGCCGGTACCCGCCACTTCTGCGAGCCCGAAACGCTCGACCTCGCTCCAGCAGCCGCGTGCGAGCACGCGCGCGAGGCTGGCCTCGCCGCCGTTGGCGATGATGCGGCCGTTGCCGGGAATCATCCGGACGAGGTGGTGAAATTGCGTTTCGATCGCGGCCAAGTCCGGAAAGATGTCGGCGTGATCGTATTCCAGATTGTTGAGGACCGCGGTGCGCGGCCGGTAATGGACGAACTTCGACCGCTTGTCGAAAAACGCCGTGTCGTATTCGTCGGCCTCGATCACGAAGAACGCGCTGTCGGTGAGACGCGCCGAGACCGGAAAATCGACCGGCACGCCGCCGATCAGGAATCCCGGCGAGAGTCCTGCATGCTCCAGAATCCACGCGAGCATCGCCGACGTGGACGTCTTGCCATGCGTGCCGGCGACTGCCAATACCCATCTGTCGTGCAGTACGTTCTCGAACAGCCACTGCGGGCCGGAAACGTACGGAAGGCCCGCATTGAGGATGGCCTCCATCAGCGGATTGCCGCGCGAAACCACGTTGCCGATGACAAAGACGTCGGCACCCTTCGCGGCGCCCGCAAGCTGCGCGGGATCCCAACCCTCGGTCAGCCCGATCCCGAGCGCGGA
>Ga0302321_100005947_pt1 | contig 10706 bp, 9 predicted proteins | sample Fen_T0_1_FD_202505 | JGI IMG/M metagenome (GOLD analysis project Ga0302321, IMG submission 202505) | Peat permafrost microbial communities from Stordalen Mire near Abisko, Sweden - Fen_T0_1 | ecosystem: Environmental > Terrestrial > Soil > Wetlands > Permafrost | place: Sweden: Abisko...
AGATGTTCGGCAATTTCGTTATAGGTCAGTCCTTCGTCACGACTCAACTGGAATATTTCCTTGCATTTTTCGGGCAACTGATCTACGGCGTTCCACACCAGGCAGGAAATTTCATAATCATCCAGCGGCTTTTCATCCTTATCATCCGTTAGTGAAGAAAGATTTGCAAATTCATCCTCATATCTGGCGCGTGTCTGAATTTTCCTGAAATGCTCGTAGACTTTATTCTTAATAGACTGAAAAAGATAATTTACAACAGATTTGGAAACCGTAAGATGTTTGCGTTGCTCCCATAAGTAGATAAAAACCTCCTGGACTGCCTCTTCCGCAATAGTTTCCGAACCATTCAATTTCAAAGCAAACCGGCATAATGGAGTATAATATTTCCTAAAAAGCAAGTCGAAAGCCTGTTTATCGTCGTGCCGGATTCGTTCGAATAAGTCGTAGTCGTTTTGTATCACCAGTGATTATCTTGGTTGGGCAGTGAAAGTTATAAAAAACGTGAAAATTATCAACATTCTTATAAAATATATCCGAAAAATTCTTGTCTCCTAAACATTTTTCCTGAAATTTACCATCGTTCCTAACCCCAAAGAAACCAATGAACCGTATCGACAGGGTATCAGCCATTCTTATTCATTTGCAGACCAAAAAGTTTGTGACAGCCGAAGAAATTGCCAAACGTTTCGATATCAGTAAACGTACTATTTATCGCGATTTAAAGGCATTGGAAGAGGCAGGTGTACCCCTCGGTGCTGAGCCTGGCAAAGGGTATTATTTGGTCGATGGCTATCATCTCCCCCCAGTTATGTTTACACGCGAAGAAGCCAGTGCTATGCTTACGGCTGAAAAAATGGTTGAAAAACTGACCGATCACTCCGTTGCAAGACATTTCCAGTCGGCTATGATGAAAATCCGTTCGGTACTGCCCGACAAGGAGAAACAATATATTTCCGACCTGCATGCGAATATAGAAGTTCTCTATAACTTACGCACTGAGTTTCCTAACAATTACATGTCGGACATCCAGTTTGCACTTGCCCACAAAAAAACGGTCACGATCGACTATAAAAGCATTTACAAAGATGAACAGACAAACGAAAGAATTGTAGAGCCTGCGGTTATCTGTTTTTATAGTTTGAGCTGGCATCTCATCGGATACTGCAGGATGCGTAATGAATACCGCGACTTTCGTATCGACCGCATTACACGGCTTGTTACCAATAACGAGACATACATGCCACGCCGAACACTTTCGCTTAAGGATTATTTCCTCGATCTTTCTCAAACATCGGAGTTGTATGAGGTTGTTGTTCGCTTTGATAAGGTGACAGGCACACAGATCCAGGGTACAAAATATTACTATGGATTTGTTGACGAATTAAAGATAGGCGACAATTTCGAGATGACTTTTTTCTCTAATGATTTAAACTACTTTGCCCGCTGGCTGCTCATGTATGCTGATACTGTGGAAGTGGTTTCACCTGAACCACTGAAGGAAATTTTCTACGGCATGATATCTTCCATCATTTTAAAATCAGACAATGCGAAATCTTTATCATAGTTGACATACAGTTGTCACTTCCTCGAAATAATTTTGACTTGAATTTAAACATAACTCAGTCATGAATCAACGAATAAACATCGTATCACTAGGAGTAACGAGTTTGGAACAATCGCTTACATTTTATGCCGATGGTCTCGGATGGAAGAAATCATCCGCAAGCGAAGGAAACATCGTATTTTTTAAGGTGGGAGGATTAGTCTTGGCCTTGTATCCCAAGAATTTATTTGAAGAAGATGCCACGGTTCCCATGAATTCTGGTGGATATTCTCCATTTAGCATGGGTTATTGTGCTAAAAGTGAAAAAGAGGTTGACGAGATTATTGCCAAGGCTATGGAATCAGGAGCCACCCAAATAAAACCACCACAAAAGGTTTTCTGGGGAGGATATAGCGGTTACTTTGCCGATCCCGACGGTTTTTTATGGGAAGTTGCCTATGCTCCTACTTTCGAATTTGATGAACAACAAAACCTAAAAATGCCATAAGATAATGAGTAGTATATTCATGGATAAAACCAAAAAACCAGACCTCAAAGATCTTAAAGAAGTTCTCGGAGACAATTTTAATGTATGGAATGACATTCGGGATTTTACCCTAAAAAACTATCCGAAGGCCATTGAAGAATGGAATTACCCAGGCGCAAAATATGGCTGGAGTTTCCGAATCAAGGACAATAAAAGAGCTATTATTTACCTCCTGCCATACCAAAGTCATTTTAAGGTAGCATTCGTATATGGTCAGAAAGCGACTGATCAGGCCTTAGCCGGGAATATTTCTATGGAAATAAAAGAGATAATTAAATCGGCACCTGTGTATGCGGAAGGGCGAGGATTTAGAATTGAGATAACCGGGAAAGAAATTCTTAAGGACATTCAGGAATTGATTGCCATCAAGCTAGCTAACTAAATTTTACTTCCCACTATAATTTATGTATGACAAACATTTTCAATGATAGCAAACAGACCGATGATGACGAGCCTGAACGTTTCCTCAAAGCAAACAAAAAGGCGGGAAATGGCTTAACATCTCTCCCTAATATAGGAAAGGACTTATCGCAAAAACTTCTTACCTTGGGAATAAATACACCAGCCGACTTAAAATCTGTTGGAACTGAAAATGCATATCTTCAGATTAAGACACTTGATCCTGGCGCCTGTTTCAGTCTGCTTTGTGCCCTTGAAGGCGCTATCGAAGGCATTCGCTGGCACAATCTTTCTGCAGAACGAAAACAGGAATTGCTACAATTTTATCACATGGCAAAGAAAATGAAGTAATGCGAACCATAGCTGCAAAATCAATCCTTTCAACAGTAAAACTAGGAGCAGATTCCTGGTTTGGATTTCGTTACAACATGAATTTATACAGAGGTTGTCAGCATGGTTGTATTTATTGTGATTCGCGAAGTAGCTGCTACCAATTGGGTGATTTGTCAGATATCCGTATCAAAGAAAATGCTCTCCTTATATTAGAAAAAGAGCTGAAAAGCAAACGCGAAAAAGGCACCATCGGTTTTGGAAGTATGAATGATCCTTATATGCCAGTGGAGAGAAAGGAAGAGCTCACCCGTAAAGCTTTACAGCTAGCATTGCGATACAGGTTTCCCGTTCATATCATTACTAAAAGCAACCTGGTGGTGAGGGATATTGATATCCTGAAGGAGATTTCAAAGATTTATGCCGCTATTTCAATAACCATTACCACATCCGATGACAGGTTATCCAGGATCATTGAACCCAATTCACCATCATCATCAGAAAGGTTTGATGCTATTAAGCAACTTTCAGAAGCTGGTATTTATGCAGGCATTACCCTCATGCCTGTACTTCCTTTCATAACAGATGATCAGGAAAACCTGATAAACATCGCATATAAAGCCAAAGAAAATGGCGCAAAATACATTACTGCTGCCATAGGCATGACACTCAGAGAGGGACAACGTGAGTATTATTACAACGAGCTGGATAAACATTTTCCAGGCTTAAAAGAAAAATATGCTCAAATCTATGGAAACCAATATAGCTGTTCTGCGCCTGAATCCGATGCTTTATGGAGCAAGCTTTCATCAGTGTGCACAGCCATAGATTTACCGCTACGGATGAATTTTTACAAACCAGACATTCCCGAACAGATGAAACTATTTTAACACCTAATACTTATGGAAAAAGAAATCGTAAATGACGCTAATTTGATTGCTTATTGTGGCCTCTTTTGTGCAGAATGCCGGGGTTATAAAAAGGGTACCTGTGCGGGATGCCAGAAAAACGAAAAAGCAACATGGTGTAAAGTCCGCACATGTTGTATGAACAACAATTATAAAAGTTGCGCTGACTGTAAGGAATTCAGCAATGCTATGGATTGCAGGAAGTACAACAATTTTATTTCAAAAGCATTCGGGTTTATCTTTCGTTCGGATCGTGGGGCTTGCATTGCTATGATTAAAGAAAAGGGATATGAAAACTTTGCTGCTTATATGGCGGAGAATAAGTTGCAATCGATGAAAAGATAATTAACAATGAGTGTAAGAGATCCGAAGTCTTCCAGACTTCGGATCTCTTACACATAACCTGCGCTATTTCCCACCCAGGAAAAGACTTACTTAAAAAATTGAATCCGTAATTGGTAATTGTTAATTATCCATTTTTTCATTGGCATATTAGCAAATTGTTAATTGTTACTCCTCCCCCCAATCCTCCAGCAATTCAGGCCGTAGCCGTTGCGTTCTTTCCATGGATTGCTCGAATTTCCATTTCTCGATGAGAGCATCATTACCGCTTAACAATATATCCGGTACTTTCCATCCGTTAAATTCTGCGGGACGGGTATATACAGGTGGAGCAAGAAGATTATCCTGGAAGGAATCTGTTAATGCTGATGTTTCGTCTCCCAAAGCGCCAGGCAATAAGCGTATAACACTATCTGTAATAACTGCAGCAGCCAGTTCTCCTCCACTTAAAACATAGTCGCCAATTGATATTTCAAGGGTAATCAGATGATCACGCACGCGCTGATCAACACCTTTGTAATGTCCGCAAAGGATGATAATATTATTAAGTGTGGAAATATAATTGGCACGTGGTTGGTTTAACATTTTACCATCGGGAGAGGTATAAATTACTTCATCATAATCCCGCTGCGACTTCAAATGAGTAATAACATTATATATGGGTTCAACAAGCATCACCATGCCGGCATCACCGCTGAAAGCATAATCATCTACTTTCTTGTGCTTATCCATAGCATAATCCCGAAGGTTATGAAAAACAATGTCTACTAATTTCTTATCCTTTGCTCTTTTAATGATGGAATGATTAAAAGGACTTTCAAGTAATTCAGGCAATACGGTGATGATATCTATGCGCATTGGTATGATTATAGTTAATGAGAAGACTTTCCAAGTCTTTCCTCGATTTTTAGATCTGTAAAGGTAAACAGTTAACGAACAAGTTTCAAAATAAACCATTACATAGCAAAAGGAATTGTAAAAATGATAATTTTGTCCTAAATACCTGATCCCATATGATCAATGATATAGCCCTGGTTCTATCCATATTACTGCAGTTTTTTGCGGCATTTGTCGCCATCAGACTTACGAAAGTAACCAAATACAATCTTTCATGGATTGTGATTTCGCTTGGCTTTCTTGTGATGGCAGTAAACAGGCTTTTTGAGCTTATCCCAAAGCTCTACGAACGTGTACCCTACGATATCAATATTATCTTTACCTGGATGGGATTGTTCACCTCTGTCTGCTTTACTGTTGGGGTATTACTTATCCGAAAAATTTTTAATTTTATCAAAAGGCTCGAGGAATCAAGGAGAGAAGCAGAGAAAAGAGTGCTTAATGCCATCATTCAAACAGAGGAGAAAGAACGAAAACGTTTTGCTAAAGATCTTCACGATGGTCTTGGTCCTTTACTTTCAACTGTGAAAATGTCTATATCTACTCTTTCCCTCATGGACCAGGATCCTTCCCGTAAGGAAATAATTGAAAATACCGCGCACGTTATTGACGAATCAATAAAAAGTATCAAAGAAATATCGAACAACCTAAGTCCACATATCCTTAATAATTTTGGTCTTGCGAGTGCCATAAAAGATTTTTCCAATAAGATAGATTCCAAGGTTGTACACATCAATTTTGAATCGAACGTATTTAACAAACGCTTTGACGAAAACGTTGAAGTGGTGTTATATCGCGTTGTTTGTGAGTTGATCAATAATACTATGAAACATGCCAATGCCCACGTTGCTGACATTAATCTTACATCGCAGCACAAAACCATCCTTTTGTCGTATTCCGATGATGGCATTGGTTTTAATGTAAGCGAAGTGGTTGGAGATAATCCTCCTGTTCATGGTATGGGATATTCCAATATGCTTTCACGCGTAAATTCCATTAAAGGAAGGATGGACGTTGAGAGTACCCCCGATAGTGGCACCAAAGTATTGATCAGGGTAAAAATTTAACTTAAATATAAATAATGAACAATGGACAATGTGATAATGTGCCAATATGCCAATGAACAATGAATAAAGTCCTGATGTGCCAATGGACTTTGAGTAATGAACCGTTGGTCTATGCAGGTAGGTATATTGTAATTTTTAATTTTTAATTATAGTAATATGTCTTTAATTAATATCGTTATCGTCGATGATCATAGTTTGTTCCGGAATGGAATGAAACTACTGATCACCAATGCAGGAAATTTTAATGTAATAGCTGAGGCTTCTAATGGAAAAGAATTTCTGGCCATACTCGATAATGTTCTACCGGATATTGTTTTAATGGATATAAATATGCCGGAAATGAACGGAATTGAAGCAACCACAAAGGCTTTAGAAAGAAGCCCTTCTCTAAAAATTATTTGCCTTTCGATGTATGGCGAAGAGGAATATTATTATAAAATGATTGAAGCCGGAGTTAGTGGTTTCCTGCTGAAAAACTCGGACATTAACGAAGTAAAATCAGCCATTACAACTGTTTATGAAGGAGGTAAATTCTTCTCCCAGGAGCTTTTATACAACGTCGTAAAAAACATCAAAACTTCGCAAATCAACCAGGAACTGGTTGAAAATCTCTCCGATCGTGAAATTGAAGTTCTTCGTCAAATATGTATCGGCCTTTCGAACCAGGAAATTTCTCAGATACTGCATATCAGTAAACGAACTGTAGACAAGCACAGGGCAAATCTCCTGGACAAAACCAACTCTAAAAATACCGCTCACCTGGTGATGTATGCGATTAAAAATAAATTGATTGATATATGAAAATAGAAGTAATAATATTCCCTTATAATCACCAATCTCTTAAGCCTCATCTTTACCTGATTAAGCATCACATCATTTAAACGTTTGCAGATTATTCATCAAATTATTGTAACCTATTTTAAGTGAACATGTAAATATTTATATTTAATTTACAAAATAAATGGTATAATGACTGCATAGTCAAAAGCCTAACAATCCAAATACTTTCAAAATGTTCAGTAAAATTGAAACATCGGCGTCTTTATTCATTACTAAAAAACGTTATTTGACCCATGGTGACCAAGTTTAGCAACTTGCAATATTGAAAATTTAATCCATTCGATCTTTCAGGGATTTGACATATCATACTATAAATCACAGACCATACTACTTTTTAACATCCAAACACAAAAACCAGATGATAGAATTTAAGAAAAAAAATGCAATGACAGCAAATACAAACTTGAAAAAATTCCATTTACTATTTCTTGTTATAGTAATTTTAACAGCTTCTTTGAAGTTAAATGCTCAGTATACTTTTACTGCTCTATCGGGAACATTTACCCCTTTAACAGGTGGTACTGCATTAGCTTCTATACAGACCGATGATGCCATAAGTGGATTCATCAACGTCGGTTTTTCTTTTAAATATAATGGAAAGGCTTACACCCAAACACGGGTTTCTTCCAATGGGTTTATAACATTTCGAACAAATATTACCAGCACCGGCTTTCCAGGATTGTCAGCAGATTCATTATTAGTTGCCCCGCTTGGTGGAGACCTCTCAGGCATTAGCGGATTAGCATCGTATAAAACCGAGGGGGTTTCTCCTAATCGTATTTTTACCATGGAATGGCTCAATTGGAAATGGAATTACCAGGCTACCCAGGTTGGAATATCATTTCAGGTAAAACTATACGAAACCTCAAACCGCATTGAATTTATCTACCGCCAGGAAGCCGGAGCCTTGAATAATCCCTCTGTCTCGATTGGACTTTCGTTTCATCAAAATGGCAAATTCTTAGCGTTAACAAATTCTTCTGCCAATCCCTCTACAAGTAATATTACCACTTCTTTAAATATTACCACAAAACCGGCAACTGGCCAAATCTATAGGTTTGATGAATTTGTGAGTCCGGAACCCGACAATTATGCAACTAACTTTGCATCCTTAAACCCAAACAGTATTTCGATAAAATGGACAGATGCCATAGGAACTAATCTTCCTTCCCGCTATCTGATTAAAGTTTCGAATGTAAGTTTCGCTGCAATTACAGATCCATCTGATGGAAACGAAGTGACCCGTGATTTAGATCTGAAAGATGGTATAGGAGCAGTTTATGTTGACTACGGGAAAGAGAAATTTACCGGTTGGTCAGATTCTCTTGGAAATACAACTTACTACATGAAGATGTATCCAGTTAATAATAATTATTCCTATGCAAATTACAAAACAAATGGAACGGTGCCCCAACTTCAAATCAATGTACCATTCTTCCAATCCCGTAATTTGATTTTTTCAAATATTCTTACTAACTCAATAATTCTAAACTGGTTGAGGGGATCTGGAACAAATTGCGTCGTTTTTGCAAAAGAAAATGGTACAGGAAAAGCTTCTCCGTCAAATAATACTACCTACAATGGGAATGCGGCGTACGGGCTTGGTACTCAAATAGGCTCTTCAGGATGGTTTTGTGTTTATAAAGGTTCGGCAAATAACATTTCGGTCACCGGACTTAAATTGTTAACCTCATATGCTTTTCATGTTTTGGAATATACTGGTTCAGCTGGAGCAGAACAATATTCTATTGTGGACGAACCTTCCTCTCATGCCATTCAAACCACGAATCAGTTTACAGAACAGACTGGAATTGCCCTGGCCGGATTATACAGAGGATCTGTTGCATGGGGCGATTATGATAACGACGGAGATATGGATATTCTTGCGGCAGGATTGACAAATTCAGGTTATACTTCTAAAATATATCGCAACAACGGCAACAACACCTTCACAGACCAAACCGCTATTTCGTTAACGGGTGTATATGAAGGGTCGGTGGCATGGGGTGATTATGACAACGATGGAGATTTGGATATTCTGTTAACAGGATATACAGGATCATCTGCTGTCTCCAAAATCTATCGAAACAACGGAGATAATACGTTCACTGAACAAACAGTCATTTCGCTTACAGGTGTCTATAATAGTTCCGTAGCATGGGGCGACTACGACAATGATGGTGACTTGGATATTCTGCTAACAGGATATACAGGATCATCTGCTGTCTCCAAAATCTATCGAAACAACGGAGATAATAGGTTCACTGAACAAACAGGCATTTCGCTTACAGGAGTCTATAATAGTTCCGTGGCATGGGGCGACTATGACAATGATGGTGATCTGGATATTTTAATAACTGGTTATACTGGTTCGGCATATGTCTCCAAAATTTATCGAAACAATGGAAATAATACTTTTACAGAACAAACAGGTATTGTTCTTCAAGGCGTTGCGTACGGTTCGGTATCGTGGGGGGATTATGACAATGATGGTAATTTAGATATATTGCTTTCTGGATTTGGCGCATCTGCAAGGGCTACAAAGATATACCGAAACAATGGTAATAATACCTTTACAGAACAAACAGGTATCACGCTTGCAGGTATCGAACAGGGTACAGTCGCCTGGGGCGATTTTGATAATGATGGAGATCTGGATATCTTGTTAAGTGGGAATTTTAGTTCAAGTGCCCTTGTCTCAAAAGTATACCAAAATAACGGTAATAATACATTTACAGAACTAACAGGTATTGCGTTAACCGGTGTCGATTATAGTTCCGCTGCATGGTGTGATTATGATAATGATGGTGATTTAGATATCCTGTTAACAGGAAATAATAGTTCGGGTTATGTTTCCAAAATATTTCGAAATGAAATAAGTACTCCTAATATTCTGCCAGTTGCACCAGTTGGAGCTGCTTCCACCATCGGCTCTGATATTGTTTTAAAATGGAAGCCGGTTAAAACCGATGCCACACCTGCCAAAGGCATTACCTATAATGTGCGGGTCGGAAAAACCATTGGTGCATCTGATATTGTATCGCCAATGACAGCAGTTAACGGATATAGACGTTTAGCAATATTGGGCAATACTCAAACCGATACTACCTATATTCTCCATAATCTTAAAAAAGGAACATATTTTTGGAGTGTTCAAGCTATTGACAACAATTTTGCCGGAGGTCCCTATTCTTCAGAACAAACATTTATTTACAACACAGATTACCAAGCCTCGGCAATAAATTTGGCTCCAATGGGATCATCAATATTTAGTTCATGGACTCGTGGCAATGGGGACAAATGTATTGTATTTGTCAAAGAAAATGGCACTGGTACTTGTTCCCCGGCAAACAACACTACCTACACAGACAATAAAATTTTTGGAACAGGATCGCAAATTGGCTCTTCAGGGTGGTATTGTGTTTATAATGGTTTAGCCGATAGTATTAATGTTACCGGATTAAAACCACTAACCAGTTATGCTTTTCATGTTATTGAGTATACAGGTATTGCTGGAGCTGAACAATACTTAACTTTCGATGAACCAACATCACATACAGTTCAATCTACTGTGTTGTTCACCGAACAAAGTAGTATTTCGTTAATTGGTCTTCAAAATAGTTCGGTAGCCTGGGGCGATTATGATAATGATGGAGATCTGGATATACTTTTATCCGGATCTTCGAATTCCGGTTATATTTCTAAAGTATACCAAAACAATGGAAATACCTTCACACCACAAACTGGTATTTCGCTACCAGGTCTTCGTTATAGCTCGGTTGCATGGGGCGACTATAATAATGATAGCTATTTGGATATCCTGTTAACTGGAA
>Ga0302321_100005948_pt1 | contig 10704 bp, 12 predicted proteins | sample Fen_T0_1_FD_202505 | JGI IMG/M metagenome (GOLD analysis project Ga0302321, IMG submission 202505) | Peat permafrost microbial communities from Stordalen Mire near Abisko, Sweden - Fen_T0_1 | ecosystem: Environmental > Terrestrial > Soil > Wetlands > Permafrost | place: Sweden: Abisko...
CAGAGCGATTCCAGCTCCGCCCAGGAGATCGAGCGCCTGATCACGCTGGATCCGTCGCTGGCCGCGGCGACGCTCCGGCTGGCCAACTCGGCCGCCCTCGGGCGCGGCGGGGTGGACTCGGTGCAGGAGGCGGTCTTCCGCCTCGGGGCGAAGGAAATCTACCGCCTGGCCGCGCTGGCCCTGGTGGGCCGGTGGGAATCCGCCCTCGGCAGCGGCGTCCGCTGGAGCCCGGGCGATTTCAGCCGGCAGGCGCTCTGCACGGCCATCGCCGCCGAGGTGCTGTGCGGCACGACGGAGCGGCTGGATCCCCAGGTGGGCTACACTGCCGGCCTGGTCTGCGACCTCGGGAAGCTGGCCCTCGCGCACAGTTGCGGCGAATATTACCCGGCGATCCGCAACTGCGTCGATCAAACCAAGTGCACCTGGGAACAGGCCGAGCGGAACGTGCTGGGCTACCACCATGCCGATGTCGGCACCCGCCTGCTGAAGGCCTGGAGCTTCCCGCCCGTCTTCGTGCTCGCGGTGGAGCATCAGTTCAATCCGACTGCGGCGCCGGCCGAGGCGCTGCCGCTCCTCGCCCATCTGCATGCCGCCAAGTACCTCGCCTCCTCCATGGGGCCGGGCGTGCTGGAGGAGGCCTTCCTCACCACGATGCACGGGACCTTCCTCTGCGAATGGGGCTTCACGTCCGAGATCCTCGAGGCTGCGATGCCCATCGTGTTGGAGAAGGCCACCAAGCGGCTCGGTGAAAAACTGACGGTGGGAGCGATTTCGGTTTAAGCGGGATGGCCCGCTAGAAGTGGTCCGGCGTCCGCCGGGCCGGCCAGCGCGTCAGCCTGAAATCAGGCCGAAATCGTGTTTTCCGGCCACGTTGCGGAGCGTTAACTTTAGCTCTGTGAACTCGTTTTCCGGTTGGAAGCTCCCTGTGGTGCTCGGTTGGTGGATGGTCTCCCTGCTGGCCGCCCCTGCCGCCGTGTCCGAAATCAAGCCAGCCGAGGTGCTGGCGCGCCTCAGGACGGCGATTGCGGCCAAGGACATTGATGCGACAGAGGCGGCCTGCAACGACGCGGCCCGGATCGGAGGGGAACTGTACCCCGGTGGACCCCAGTACCCGACTCAGGACGGGCCCGCGGGCCTCATGCGCCGGGAAAAACTGGAATTCAGGCTGGGGGTGGTGGATCGTTTGGCTTACGGCCTCGGGGCGGAAGTTTGGCGCAACGAAAGATATTCTCTCAACGTCTGGGCTCCGGGTATCCCCTTGCCCGGTATGGACCCCAAGGAGGTGAAGGACCCGGAGGTGAGAAGGGAGTATGAACGACGGATCGCGGAAAACGAACGGAAGGCGAACAACGATCGCCGACACATTCTATTGGAGGATTTAAAGGCCAACTGGACCAGGTGCACCGAATACCTCGTGAGCAGGTACTACCGGAAAGATCCGGCCGACCTGGCGGAACTCAAGGATGCGCTCAGTTCCGCCGTAAACGTTAAGGCCCTGCGGAGCGATCTTGAGAAACGATTCGAGGACGCGGCCAAACGCGCAGCCCGCTAGCCACTCGGGCGGCATCGCGGGGCCGCTGGGGGGCCGGCCTTAGTCCCCCACTCAGTTCAGATTGATTTTGCTCTTGGCGAGGGGCGTCAGGAGGTTGACGGTCCCGGTACTGAGCTCCAGGTGCACGGTGCGGCTGATGGTACCGCCGGTGTCGGAGTGGGAGAGGTTCAGCACGTTCTTGGTGATAAAATCCATCGTGGCGCGGGTGTTGCGCTCACCGATCTTGAACGGGTCCTGGCCGGACAGCACGCTGGCGCCGCCGGCGATGCAGAGCTTGAGCCGGGTGCGCTCCGCGCGCAGGCCGAGCAGCGCCTTGAAGAACATGGGCAGGCCGGTGTCGGCGAACATGGCGGGCTGGGTGAGGGCCTTCTGCGGCGAGACGGAGGCCTCGGGGAGCATGAGATGCAAAATGCCGCCGCACTGGGCCACGGGGTCGAAGGCGATCAGGCCGATGCACGAACCCAGGGCGTAGGTGCTGAGGATGGTGCTCCGGTTGTTCGAGACCGCCATGTCCCCCACGCCAATGACGACCCGTTGGGCGAAGATCGCGGAAATGGAAGGGGCGCCACTCATGCTGGGGTCCGGCTGGGGATGCCGGCTAAACCTGGGGCACAGTGTGCCGATATGAAGGGGAGTTCAGGTTTCATGTTAGTGTGTTGTGCGCGAAAGCCCGCCGGTTTCCGGCGGGCTTTCCCTTTGGCGGGGAAAGCGGGGTCACGAATAGACAAGCAGGCGTTGGCTGATGGGGGTGATTTGATTGTGGTCCCGGATCTTCGCGATCGTCCCCGGGCCCAGGAGCTGGCCTTCGCCGATGAGCAACAGCCCGTGGGGGCTGTAGATGCCGCTGGCGAGCACCATGCCGGGCTCGAGTTCGTCGAGCAGGATCTCGCGCACGCTGCGGGGCAGGTTCACGAGGTTGGAAACCTTGAGGAAGAGGCGGACCGCCTCCGGGTCGTAGTGCGAGCCGGACTTGGCCAGCAGCTGGTCGATGGCCGCCTGCTTGGGCAGGCCGGACTCGACGTAGCCGACGGCGACCGCGAGGCAGCGCGCGGCCCAGGGGATGTTCTTGCCGGCGAGCCCGTCGGGGTAGCCCGTGCCGTCAAAGCGCTCGTGGTGGGCGCGGATGATCCCGCCGATGTCGGCGCGCGGGTCGACGAGCGAGGCCAGGGTCTGGCTGTAGACGGAGTGGTTTTGCAGGGCGCCGCGCTCGCGCTCGGTGAGCGAAGCCGGGGCGGTGCGGAAGGTGCGCAGCAGCTCGCGGGAGATGCCGATCAGGCCGAGATCGCAGAGCCAGGCCGCGGAATGCAGGGCCTGGCGCTCGGTGTCGGTGAAGTGCTCGGTCTCGCCCATCTTGGTGGCGAACTCGACCAACACCTTGGCCTGGCCGCCCAAAATGGGATCGTAGGCCGTGAGGATGCGGCGGCACAGCTCCAGCGAGCTCTCGTAGCGGGTGGAGAGCTCGGTGTTCGCGGCGTCGAGCTTCGAGCGCTCGGTCTCAAGGATCTTGACCTGGGCCTCAAGCTGGCCGTTGGCCGTGATGAGGCGGGCGTTCAGTTCCTGCGAGCGGGCCTGCAAGGCCTCGTTGCGGATGATGAGGTCGTGGCGCTGGATGGCGTTGCGTACGGTCGCGAGCAGCTCCTCGCGCAACCAGGGCTTGGCCACGAAGCGGAAGATCTCACCCTTGTTGATGGCCTCGACGATGGTCGGCAGGGCGAGGACCGCGGTGATGAGGATGCGGGACGCATTGGGATGGGTCTTGCGGCTCTCCACCAGGAAATCCAGCCCGAGCATCTCGGGCATGCGTTGATCGGAAATGATGACGGCAAACTGCCGCTCGGCCAGCATGGCGAGGGCCTTGATGGGGCTGGAGCAGGCGACGACGTGGTAACTTTCGCGTTCCAAGGTTTCCTTGAGGGCACCGAGGACGACGGGCTCGTCGTCAACGATCAGGATGGTGTGGGCGTCAGGGTTATTCATGGCGGGGGGCATTGACGGCCATCGGAGGGGTGCTGATGGACATGGGCGGGCGGGAGTGGGAGTGGGAAAAGGAGGCGAGGTGCCGGGCGATAAGGTAGGGGGCGACGCGGTCGAGCGGGATCTGGCGCTGTGCGCCGCCATTTTCCCAGGCCACCTTGGGCATCCCGTAGACGACACAGCTGGCCTCGTCCTGGGCGAAGGTGACGGCGCCCTTCTCCCGGAGGCGCAGCAGGCCCTCGGCCCCGTCCTGGCCCATGCCGGTGAGCACGCCGGCAATGCAATGGGCGGCCGTGCCGCCGTCGGCGGCGGATTTGAAGAGCAGGTCGGCGGCCGGGCGCTGGTGCCAGATCTGCGGGCCGCTGGTCACCCGCACGCGGTAGTGGTCCTGCTGCCACTTGAGCATGAGGTGAAAGTTGCCGGGCGCGAGCAGCGCGGTGCCGGGAGGGAGCGGCTCGTCGTCCACGGCCTCCCGCACGGGGAACGCGCACAGGCCGTTCAGGCGGTCCGCGTAGGCCTTGGAAAAACCGGCCGGAATGTGCTGCACGATCGCAATGCCCGGCAGGCCGGCGGGCAGCGCGGTAAGCACCTCGCGCAGGGCCTCGGTGCCACCCGTGGAGGCCGCCAGCAAGATGCACGCGCGAGGATCATAGCGGAACGGCCCGGGCACCGCGGGCTGGGCGCGCGGCGCGGTCGGGGCCGGCAGCGGCCCGCGCCGGAGCCGGGCCACGGCGGCGGTCTTGATCATCGCACAAAGCGCCGGGCCGAGGTGGCCGAAGGAACCGGACCCGTTCGGTTTGCCGAGCACGTCGACCGCCCCGAGCCGCAGCGCCTCGAGCGCAAAATCGGACCCGCGCTGCGTCAGGGAGCTGAGCACGATGACGGGCATCGGCCGATGCTCCATGAGCAGGCGCAGGAAGGTGAGCCCGTCCATCCGGGGCATTTCCAGGTCGAGCGTCAGCACGTCGGGCGTCAGCTCGCGGATGCGGTCGCGCGCCTCGTAGGGATTGGCGGCGGTCCCGACCACCTCGATGGCCGGGTCGGCGGCCAGGGCGTCGCTGGCGAGCCGGCGGACGAAGGCCGAGTCGTCGACGATGAGCACACGGATTTTTTTCGGCGAGGACATGACTCAGGAGGCCGGCGGCCGGCGGTACGTGGCGGGTTGCACCAGCTGCAGGGGATGACGGATCCCGGTCAGGCTTTCGGAATGGCCGACCAGCAGGTAACCGCCGGGCAGCAACCGGCGGGAGAGGCGGTTGACGAGCTCCTCCTGCGTCGGCCGGTCAAAGTAGATCATGACATTCCGGCAGAAGATGACATGGAACAGCTCGTTGAGCGGCGAATCGCCCTCGAGCAGGTTCAGCTGGTGGAAGGCCAGGTGGGCGCACAGCTCGGGCCGCACGCGGTAATTGCCCTGCTGCGGCCCCATGCCCTTCTGGAAATAGGTCTTGATCATCGGCGGCGGCATCTTGGCCACGATGTCATCGCGGAAGATCGCCTTGCTCGCCCGGTCGAGGATGCGGTGGGAGATGTCGGTGCACTGGATGTGCCAGTCCCAGGCCGCGCCGAGCGACTCCTGGAGCGTGATGGCGAGCGAGTAGGGTTCCTCGCCCGAGGAACAGGCGGCGCTCCACGCGAGGAACCGCGGCCAGCGCTCCACGGTCCGGCGTTGCTTCATCTCGGGCACGATCCGTTCGCGCACGAAATCGAAGTGGGCGTTCTCCCGGAAAAAGAACGTGTGGTTCGTCGAGATCGCGTCGATCAGGTGGGCCAGTTCCTCGTCCGCCCCCGGCGATTGCAGCAGCCGGCAGTAATCGGAGACGTTGTCCAGGCTGGTCGCTTTGAGCCGCTTGCTCAGCCGCGCGGAGACCATCTCGCGCTTGCCGACATCCAGACAGATGCGACTGCGCTGATAGACTAGTTTACGGATGAAATCGAACTCACTTTGCCTCATAGGGATTCGGCCCCATCTCCATCGGCCCAAACCCCTCGGGATTAAGAGATGGCGGAGAAATACTGCCAATAACCCGGCCCGGAACCCGGCAATTTTTTCCCCGCCTCCGGCATGACTGCGGTTGGGGCGGATTAATCGCGGCGAGAAATATTTATCACCCTGTCCGTCATCGGTTTCAGGGGCGGCGGCCCGGGCTGGCACGAAGCGTGGTAATACGCGGCCAATGATCGACCCCATCTTTCATTCCGACAACTACCAGTTGGCCCGGAAGCTTCTCGACGCAGCCGCCCTGCGGTCGGAAGCCATCGCGTCCAACATCGCCAACGCCGAGACGCCGGGCTACCGCCGGTTGGACGTGTCCGCCGACTTTGCCGAGCAGCTCAAGGCCCGCACCCAGGCCGGGGAACTGGCCGGCGACAGTGACACCCTGCGTCCGTCCCTGGTCCAGGATCCCTACGCGCGCACCGTGCGGCCCGACGGCAACTCGGTCGACATCGAGAACGAGCTGCTGGCCATGAACAAGAACTCCGTCGAATACGAATTCCTCACCGATGTCGTCAGCGGGAACATCAAACAGCTCAAGATGGCCATCACCGGCCGCAGCAGCTGACCCGGACCATGAATCTCATATCTGGCATCGCCACCACCGCGGGCGCCCTCACGGCCCAGAAGGTCCGGCTGGACATCGTGGCGCAGAACATCGCCAACGCCCAGACCACCCGCACCCCCGAGGGCGGGCCCTACAAGCGCAAGGTCATCTCCTTTCAAAACGAGCTCGTGAAGCACGCCGGCGGCGTCGCCCTGCAGACGGTCAATATTTCCAGCATCACCGATGACAAGAGCCCCGGGCAGGCGGTCTACAACCCGCAGCACCCTGACGCGGGCCCGGACGGCACCGTCGTCATGCCCAACGTCAACCTCGCCTTCGAGATGGTCGACCTGATCACCGCCTCACGCGCCTACGAGGCCAATCTCTCCGTCGTCAAGAACGCCAAGCAGCTCGCCATGAAGACGCTGCAGATCGGCAAGTGAAGTGAATCCCGCCTGACCCTTTTCCGCCATGTCGCCCATCGGTTCCATCCCCTCCGCCTACACCGGCTTGCCGGTCAACCCTCTTGAGGGTGCGGCCAAGCCGCGTCTCGACGCCCTGCCCGACGGAGTCCGGCCCGCCCAGCAGGCGGGTGCGAGTTTCGGCACCATGCTGGATGGACTCGTCAACACCGTCTCCGGCAAGCAGGCCGAGGCCACCGAACTCACCAAGCGCGTCCTCCTCGGCGACAACGACCAGCTCCACCAGAGCGTCATCGCCATGCAGGAGGCCTCCGTCGCCTTCTCCATGATGGTCGAGGTGCGCAACAAGCTCGTCGAGTCCTACCAGGAACTCATGCGCATGCAGGTGTGACCCTGCCTGTTTTATCTGCTGATCCCGACCCATGAAGAAATTCGCCCAATCCCTCCTCGATCTCTGGTCGCATCTCGGCCTGAACCAGCGGGTCTCGCTGGCCGTGGCCGCCCTCGCCGTGATCGGCGGCATGATCGCCGTGGTCATGTGGTCGCGCCGTCCGGACTACCAGCTCCTCTATGCGCGCCTGGGCGACAAGGATTCCGCCGCGGTCATCAGCTACCTTCAGTCCCAGAACATCCCCCTGCAGATCGCGGCCGGCGGCAGCACGGTCTCGGTGCCGGCGGATCGCGTGTACAAGCTCCGCATGGACCTCGCGGCCAAGGGGCTGCCCAGCGGTGAGGGCGTGGGCTTTGAGATCTTCGACAAGGGCCAGTTCGGCCTCAGCGACTTTGTGCAGCGGACCAATTATCTCCGCGCCCTCCAGGGCGAACTGGCCCGCACCATCAGCCAGCTCTCGGGTGTGCGCGGCGCGCGGGTGATGATCGTCCAGCCCGAGAACCGGCTCCTGCTCACCGACAACGGCATCAAGCCCACGGCTTCCGTCTTTGTCGACATGGGGGGCGGTCGCCTTGAGATCGAACAGGTCAATGCCATCCGGCACCTCGTGGCCAATGCCGTGCAGGGCCTCGGCCCGGACCAGGTCGCCGTGGTGGACAACCGCGGCCACGTGCTTTCCGAGGAACTGAAGCAGGATCCCACCCTGGGCACCGCGTCCTCGCAGATGCGCTACAAGCAGCAGGTGGAGGACTACCTCGCCCACAAGGTCGAGACCATGCTCGCCCAGGTCATCGGACCCGGCCAGGCCGTCGTCCGCGTCTCCGCCGAGATCGACACCGAGGCCACCTCCATCACGGCCGAAAAATATGATCCCGAGGGCCAGGTCGTCCGCTCCCAGACGGCCACCGAGGACACCAACACCACGACCGAGACCCGCGCCAGCGGCGGGGCCGTCGGGGTCAGTGCCAACGTGCCGGAAAAGGCCGCGTCAAGCGGCGCCGAGCCGGCCGCCCGGCCCACTTCCAACAGCGACCAGAAGCGCACGAACCGCACGACGACCTACGAGATCAACCGCACGCTCACCAACACCACGCGCACTCCCGGCACGATCAAGAACGTGACGGCCGCCGTCATGGTGGCCCAGCGCGCGCCGCTGGCTCCCGCGACGCCTCCCGCGGCGGGCTCGACCGCCGCCGCCGCGCCGCCCCGGCCACGGACCGCCGAGGAGCTCGCCGCCCTCCGTCTGGTCGTCATCAACGCCCTCGGCCTCAAGCCCGAGGCCGGCCAGACGGTGGAATCCCTGGTCACGCTGCAGGAAGTCCCCTTCGTCACCGAGCCCATCTCCGAGCAGGTTCAGGCCATCCAGACCGAAAACAAGTGGCAGGGCTGGATCGAGGCCGCCAGCCGCTGGTCCGCCGTGATCGGCGCCGGCGTGGTGCTGCTCATTTTCCTTCGCATGCTCTCCCGCCAGAAACCCGAGCCCGTGCCCGTCGAGGTGCTGGCCATGCCGCCGGAGATGGCCGCCCGTTCGCTGCAGATCGGCAGCGCGGTCACCCCCGAGATGCTCAACGAGCTCATCAAGCAGAAACCCATCAACATCGGCACCGCCCTCCGTGACTGGGTGGGCACGCCGCAGGCCAAGAACTGACCCCCGCTCCCCCCATGGCCGACATCGACTATTCGAAGCTCACCCGCCACCAAAAACTGGCCATTTTCCTCATTTGCATCGGGCCGGAGTCGGCCGGTGCGGTGATCAAGCAGTTCGATGACACCGAGGCCGAGGCCCTCTGCCGCGAAATGGCCGCCTATCCCATGGTGCCCGAGCCCATCCAAAAGCAGGTCCTCGAGGAATTCTCCGGCGTCGTGGCCAGCAGCGTGCAGTCCGCTTCCGGCGGCCTGGCCTTCGCCCAACAGGCGCTCGAGCTCGCCAAGGGTGACCACAAGGCTTCCGCCATCATCGGCCGCGTGGGCCCCGTCGTCGGCACCTCCATCGAGGTCATCCGCGACATCAGCGAGATGGAGGGCCGCCAGATCTACAACCTCATCAAGCACGAGCAGCCGCAGACCATTTCCTTCGTGCTTTCCTACCTGGAGCCGGCCAAGTCCGCCGAGGTCTTCCCCCTGCTCAGCCCCGAGCTGCGCGAGGAGGTCCTGGAGCGGCTCGGCACGATCGAATCGACCTCGCTCGACATGGTGGGCAAGATCGCCCGCAGCCTCGGCAAGCATTTCGACAACAAGAACCGTCCTTCCTTCCACCACAGCGGGGGCGTCCGCGCCGTCGCCGGCCTGCTCAACAGCCTCGAGAAGGACCTCAGCAAGACCCTGCTCGGCCGCCTGGAGGAGCGCAACGCCGCGCTCAGCGCCGCGATCCGCAAGAAGCTCTTCAGCTTCGAGGATCTCAACCGCCTGCAACCGGCCGACCTGCAGCGCATCCTGCGCGAGGTGGATTCCAGCAATCTGGCCATTTCCATGAAGTCCGCCAGCGAGTCCCTCCGCAGCAAGGTCTTTGCCGGGCTGTCCAAACGTGCCGCCGAGGGCCTCAAAGAGGAAATCGAGCTGCTCGGGCCGGTCCGCCTCAAGGACGTCGAGGCGGCCCAGGACACCATCATCCAGGCGGTCCGCCGCCTCGAGGAGGAAGGCCAGATCTCCATCGATTCCGACTCGGCGGCGGTGGTCGCATAAATCCAGGTCCATGCACGATTTCATTCAAAACCTCAGCTTCAACAGCGCGGCCCCGTTCGCCCCGGCCCGCGCGGCCGGCGCGCCGTTGCGCGCCGTCCTGCGCAGCTTCAATGAGGTCCCGGCCCCGGCTTTTGGCCCGAGCCCGCGGCGCCGCAGCCTGAAATCGAAAATCCAGATTCGAAAATCGAAAATCCTGCCGTGACCTTCGCCAAGCTCATCGCCTTCGACCGCCCGCTCAACGGGGCCGTTCTGCCCGGGAGCGCCGGCCGCTGTTTCACGGAGTCGGAGCTTTCCGCCCGGGCGGAGGAGGCCTACCGCAAGGGCGTGGATGCCACCCGCGCCGCGGTGGACCAGAAGCTGGTCGAGATGCGCGTGGATCTGGAGCAGCTCAGCGACGGGGTGCTGCGCAAGCTGGCCACCGTGGAATCCTCCACGCTCAACCAGCTGCGCGAGGCGCTGCCCGGCCTGGCCCTGGAGATCGCCCGGCGCCTCCTCGCCGGTTACGAGCCGCCGGCCGAAATCGTCGAGAAACTCTGCCACGAGGCCCTCGAACAGCTTTTTCCCGAACGTGAGGGCCTCGAGCTGTCGCTCTGCCCGCGGGATGCGGATCTGCTCGAGCAGGTCAACCCCGGCTGGATCGGGCGCTACCCGGGCCTGAAGGTCAAGCAGGACGCAACCCTCGCCCCCGGCGACTGCCAGGTGCGCAGCCGCTTTGGCCTGACTGATGCCCGCCAGCAAACCAAGCTGACCGTGCTCTCGCACGGCCTCTCCGGCCAATGAGCACCGCCACCGTCGGCCCTCTCATCGATGTGCTCCGCACCCAGGTGCGGCATGCTCCCGCCGTCCAGCGCGTCGGCACCGTCACCGGCATTGCCGGCCTGATCATCGATTCCGAGGGCCCCAATGTCGGCCTCGGTGAAATCTGCGTGGTCCGCTCGCCGCGCACCGGTTACACGGTGCGGGCCGAAGTGGTCGGCTTCCGCGAGCACCGCGTGCTGCTGATGCCGCTGGGTGACACCGCCGGCCTCCACGTCGGCTGCGAGGTGGCCGCCGCCGACCGCCCGCCGCTGCCCAAGCCGGGTCCCGAACTGCTGGGCCGGGTGCTCGACGCCCTCGGCCGCCCGCTGGACAACCTGGGCC
>Ga0302321_100005949_pt1 | contig 10704 bp, 10 predicted proteins | sample Fen_T0_1_FD_202505 | JGI IMG/M metagenome (GOLD analysis project Ga0302321, IMG submission 202505) | Peat permafrost microbial communities from Stordalen Mire near Abisko, Sweden - Fen_T0_1 | ecosystem: Environmental > Terrestrial > Soil > Wetlands > Permafrost | place: Sweden: Abisko...
CGCGACCGGCTCAACCCCTACCGCCGGCTCTTCGGTGAAGCCACAGCCCGGGCCCCGCAGACACGCTACGCCCGCCGTGGCGCACGCGTCTTGACAACAGAGGGGTGCCATTCGGGGCGCGTCAGCCATGTCCGGAACGGGATTTTGTCAAAGGGTGCCCTAACTCGGAACGGAGCGCGTATACCGGTGCTTTCAGCCCTTTGGCGGGCTGACAGAACAGGGGGTTCGTGCTAATGGGGACAACAAGACGGGTCAGGGTTCTCGGGATCGGGGCCGTGACAGCAATGCTCGTGCTCGCGGGTGGGCCGGCGATGGCTTCCGAGCACGATGGGGACTCGCCCCATCACTACACCTGCACGGGTGGCAACTTCTCCACGGGGGACTTCACGCACATCCACTCCGGTACCTACGCCAGTATTACTGTCGCCGGTGCGTGCGACGTGGATCCCGGGGCGACTATCACCATCCTCGGGAACCTCACCGTCGCGGCGGGTGCAGTGTTCGACGCACAGACCGTGCCGTCGACGATCACCGTCGGTCACAACGTGATGGCCGGGGCGGGCGCCTTGCTGGGCTTGGGCTGCCAGCCGGACTTCGCCCACAACACCGGGCACGAGTGCGGCGCCATGTTCGACCCCGACGACGCCGGCGACGTCCCCACCGACCCGGACTACCCGTGCGTCCCCGAGGCGGGCAACCCCTTTGCTTGCTTGTCGAGCGCGATCAAGGTGGACGGGAACATCACCGCATTCGGCGCGAACACCGTCCTGCTCAACGGCATCAAGGTGAACGGCAACGTGACCCTGGTCGGCGGTGGCGGCGACATCCCATGGTCGATCAAGAACAACACGATCGGCCGTGACCTCACCGCAATCGGCATCACCGCTGACTGGTTCGGTGCGCTGTTCAACCAGGTCAACGGCAACGTGACCCTGATCAACATCACCGCGACCGATCCGAATGACGCCACCCCACCGGTCTACGTCGTGCGCAACACCATCGGCCGCAACCTGACGTGCTTCGGGCTTGGACCGGCCCTGTCCTTCGGGTTCTTCCCCGGCGAGGCCAACACCGTTGGCCACCGGGCCATCGGCCAGTGCGCTAACCCCGTGTCCGCCTGACCTCGCGTTCACACGACGTCCGTCTGCCACCCCTCCCAGCTCGGGTGGCAGACGGGCGCCGATGCAGTGGCTGGGCGTCCCAGGCGCGGCCGGGGCGCGGTCCTGGCCTTGTCGCGTTCGAGGTTCCACGCCCAGCGACGGGCTTGTTGATGGCCTCGTTCGCGAGCGCGACCAGGTGGAACGGGTCGACGCATTGGCGGGCTTGTGGGGCGTGGGTGTCGGTGGCCTTCTTGAACGCGGCACCGAGGTCCATGCTGACCGCTTCCAGTGCCGCGCACCCACTCTCGCCGAGCTCGTCGTAGAACAGGCCCAGGGTCGCGGCGTTCTTGCCCTCACCGGCCCAGACGACCCGCCCGGCCTGGTCGTGGTCGGCGACGACGGTCAGGTAACGGTGTCCCTTGCGGTAGGAGACCTCGTCGACCCCGATGCGCAGCAGCCCGGTCAACCGGCGCTCATCGATGGCCTCGGTGACGACCCGGGTGACGATCCCGGCGACGGTCTCCCACGAGGTCCGCAGCAACCGGGCGATCGTGGTCTTGTCCGCGCGTTGGGCCAGCCATGCGACGACGTCCTCGAAGTCCCGGGAGTGCCGGGCCCGCGGCCGCGCCCAGGGCACCGCCTCGGTCACGACCCGGTCACAGCGCCGGCAGTGCAACCGGCGGATCCGCGCCTGCAGGAACAGCTTGCTCGCACCGAGGTCCAGGTGCCGCCAGCGCCGGACCGACGTGTCGTAGGTGCCGCTGCCCTTCGCACCGCACGGGCACCGAGGGCGCCCGGAGCGGCGACGCAGCCCGACGACGATCCCCTCCGGAGCGAACACGACCGAGGACACCGAGGCGCCAGGGATGGACAACATCAGGTTGAATGCGGTGGTGACGCGCACGTGCGGCTCACTTCAGGGAATCGGTTGCTTGGTCGCTCCGAAACCTAGAAGCCCGCACGTGCGCGTCCTGACGACGGCCCTCAACGACCCCGACCACCGATCACAGCAACCGATCCCGGCCGCCCCGACCCGTTGAAGACCCACGGAAAGCCGAGGTGTCCCCAAATTGGTGCGCTCGGGTGGAGGGTGGATTCACTACAACCTCTCCTCCTCTGACGAGTTCGCTCCTCGATGCTCCGACGTCAGGCCCAGCGGCGTCAGCAGTTCAGGGTCGAGCAGAACAGCTTTGTGCTCCGCCAGTTGCTGCGTGGTCCACAACACGCTGTTCTCGGCATGCAGCTCGGTCGCGGCGGCCCACCCGGCCAACCCGCGATAGCTGGCCAGCTGCGTCAGCCAGGCCGAGTACTCCCCATGGCGATCGAACCCGTATCCGGTGGCGACGTGGCCGACGATGTCGTGAACCGCACGGAACCGGTCGTAGACGCCGCCCACACCGCAATCGAGCAGCGGGTGGAGCCGGTCGCGGTCCACAGCAGCGGTGGTGACCTCGAGAAAGCCCGTGGCGCGAACGGAGTCGATCAGTTCCCGATCGCTGCCGTAGGGCTCGCGACAGCGCGAGAAGACCACCGTCACCCCGTATGGTCCCTGCTGATCGGTGAGGATCGCGAACTGACGATCGGACTGCGCCTGCAGCTGGACGTAGGCAGTACGGACGAGGGCGTGCGTCCGATCTGTGTGCGCTGACAGGAAGCAGCTGGCGACATCTCGCGCTCGCGCCTCGTCGACGCGACACACGGATCTGGGCCACGACGGTCGCAGGCTTCTCTCGAGGCTTGGAGCAACTCGGTCTGCAGCCCGGGTCAGGCCTAGCATCCCGACCCCCCAGAGTGGGTCTCGGTGTCCATTCGCAGCCCCATCCGCACCCCGGGCCGCCGGCCTCCAAGCCCCCGCCGATGCGTCCACGGCCACTGTCCCAAAGACCGTCTCCCAACGCCAGGGAGTCGGGGGAGCGAGACCGGCGCGGCTGCGATGAAGACCGCAGCGCCCGCTACGCCCAGCCACGCCCGCATGCCGGCTCGGTGGCCCGAACGGACACCGCAGGTTGGTTCGATCCAACTGTTCGCAGCGCGGGCCGCGTCTGACAGACCGGACAAGATCCGGCTATTAGGCGCGGCGTCTCGGGCGTGCGCCGGCGGTAGTTGAGAACCTCGCCGGGCGCTCATCCAACCGCTCCTATGGCTAGCCTGGGAGTTGGTTGCCTAGGGCAACCCGGCCCCCGGAGCCAGCCTCTAGTCAGGGTGGTGGAGGCGGTCATGAAGACGGCGCCGGCATTGCTCGCGATAGTGATCCTGATGGCAACAGGTTGTTCAGGTAGCGCTGGGAACAGCACCGTGCCAACGTCCGCTCCAGCCGCGCCTTCGACATCCGTCAATGGCCCATCTGCTTGGCCGACAGCGTCCGCGATCCCGTTTGGGGCTGCGACGCTCGTGGCAGGGGAGGAGAGTTGCGCGCTCGATGAGGGCACCCTGACGTCAACCGGACCTGATGGGACCGAGCACTGGCGCAACGGCAGCGCCACGTGCTCGGTCACCAACAACGATCCCCGCGTCGCTGGTGGGGCGATCTACACCTGGAACCATGACTTCTGGAACAAGGGCCCCGACGACGGCGCGCATATCCAATGGGGCGCGGGGCGACTTGAGAACTCCGGCGGTGCGTGGGCAGGAACATACAGCGGCATGTTCACATCCGAGACCGGGGACGTCTTGACGTTCTGGTACACCGGAACGGGCGGGTACAAGGGACTCAGCTACTACATGTGGCAAACCGTCCCGTTCGAAGCCGGAAGGGGTCAGACCCACGGGCTGATCTTCCCCGGGACGCCACCCAAGCTCTGATCAGATCCCTGCGGGCGAGGGAGGCGCGTCATCACGACCGAACGCGCTGTGCCGTTCTGATTCCCAGGTGAGTCAAGATCCGGCATTCGCGCTCGCCTGCCGTCCGTGGCTCTGCATCGGGTGATCGCGTCGGCGTAGCGTCTTGTATCGGGGATGGTGTGCTGGAGGTGCGCTATGCGTTCGTCCGTTGCGCTCGGCCCGCACTACTACCGCATGGCGGCGATCGGTCCCCTGCGCTCGCCTGCCCCGACCCCGTCGCGCGTGCTGGTGGTCGTTGGAACGCGCCGCTGAGAGAGGAATCACGTCATGCGCAGGTCGTTGGCCGTCGTAGCTGCGGCGGTGCTCGTCTCCACGGCCTTCGTCGCCGCGCCGGGTCAGTTCGCCGGTGCGGCTGATGGGACGCAGGTGGTGTCGCTCACCGCGACGGCCGGTCCGTTCGTCGCGGACGCTCTCACCCCATCGGCGGGCGTCAGCGTCATCACCGCCCAGCTGCGCGAGCCGCAGTGCCTCGCGCCCGTGGCCCCGTACTTCGACTGGTACTACGGCGGAGCGCTCGCGACGCTGGAACGCGTCTCGGGCGGGCCGGCGCAGAAGCTCTTCGTCACGCTCGCACGGACCGGTGGCACCTGCTACGACGGCAGCTACTCCGGGACCTGGCGACCCGGCTCCACTCACAACGGGACATGGGTGGTCAGCCGCATCGCCTGGCTGGCGTCGGAGGCTCCCGACTACGAGAACCAGCCGGGCACCGACATCGATCCACGCCTGTCTCCAGGCATCACGGCGACAGTGGTCGTCGTCGGGACGCGCCCACCGGTGGTGACGCGGGTGCGGATCCCCGCCGTCGTCCCCTACGGCGCGCGGCAGTGGGTGCAGTACACCTTCCGCAGCAGCACCGGCGTCCCGCTCGTGGGGCAGCCGATCCGGTACGACTGGTCCTGCTCCGGCGTGCAGGTCGTACCGAGCGGCACCGTGCTACGAACCGACTCGCTCGGTCGGATCACCGTGCGTGCGTATGTGTCCGACGACTCGTGCCTGCGCTTCTGGTCGCGCGCGGCGACCTCTCCGACGCCCGCGGCCGCCCTGCTCGGGGTCTACTTCCCGGACCGGTACCAGCGCTACACGGCGGTGACCGCGACACCCTGGGCACCCGCCGTAAGGGTCGGCCGCACGATCGCAGTCAAGGGCGTCGTCCTGCCCCAACCGGGCCGTGACCGAGTGTCGCTGCAGCGGCTCGTCGGACGGACCTGGCGGACCGTGTCCAGCCTTGCGCTACCGACGAGCGGACCACCGAGCACGTGGACCGGACGATTCACGCTGCTGACCACCTCGACCGTGCTCGGTCCGCAGTACCCGCGGGTGGTCGCCTCCGGCGGCTACGCCATGGCACCGACACCGTCCCGGGTCCTGGTCGTCACGGGGACACGTCGCTGATCCGCCCGACTCTCGCCGGATGCCTCCAAACCCCATGTCCGGCGCGCCGTGCTCACCTACCCTCGGGCCGGATCGGCCGTCACTACCTCCGGGTCGTGGCTCAGGGAGGACTCGCCCTCGCGCCAACCGCGTCCCGGGTGATGCTCGTTGATGTGGTCAAGGCTTGACCCATCGCCCCCGGACCAACTGGCGCGCGCCGCCCTGCCGATCTCGCTCGCTTCTGTGACTCTCGGTGCTCGAACATGGCGGGCGACGTGCGGGACCGCCGCCACGCGATCGACCGTCAGCGCATGATGCCGGTGTGACCGAGGGAGTACCTGCCGGGCTGCGGCCACACGGTGAGTCCGTGAGGTTGCGAGCCGACGCGGATGCGCGCCCGCAGGCGTCCGGTCGTGGTGTCGATCGCGTAGACCTCGGCGTCGTACCGGCCGGAAAGCCACAGGGTGGTGCCGTCCGGGGACAGGTTGCCCATGTCGGGGCTGGCATGACCGGGGATCCGCCAGGTCGTGATGACGGTGTCGTCGCGGAACCGGACGACGGAGATGGTCCCGATGCCGCGGTTGGAGACGTAGAGGCGGGTCGCGTCGCGCGAGACGTACAGACCGTGAGCGCCGGCACCGGTGGGGAGCAGTCGCTTGAGCCGTGGCCCCCGCGAGGTCACGTCGTAGATCCAGACGCCGGCACTCATCATGTCCGCGACGTAGAAGCGGGTTCCGTCCGGGCTGAGCTTCACGTCCTGCGGCATCGATCCGGTGGGCAGGTTGATGGTCTTGAGCACCTTCTCCGCACCGGTGTCGACCCAGAGCAGTTGATGGGAGAACTCGCACGACACGAGGAAGAAGCGGCCGTCCGTCGTCCAGTCCGCGTGGTTGACGCCGGCGCACGGGACAGGCACCGATCGTTGCAGCTTCATGGTGTGCGGGTCGCGGAAGTCGAGACGGTGACGCTGGCTCGCCATCACGACAGCATGTTTGCCGTCGGGGGTGAAGTAGAGGTTGTAGGGGTCCACCACGGGTATCGCGCGGCCAGGCTTACCCGTGCGGGCATCGATCGGGGTCAGGCTGTTGCCGAGGTCGTTGTTCACCCAGAGCGTGCGAAGGTCGTAGGACGGAACCACGTGCTGAGGCTGTTTCCCGACGCGGAACGTGCCCAGGACGCGGTAGGACTTTGGGTCGATCTCGGTCACGGTGCCCGACCCGCTGTTCGGGACGTAGACGCGGTAGACGTCATGGACGACTGCGGGTGACAGCAGGTTCGGACCGTCCGCGGCGTATACGTTCGTCGGATCGGTGACCGGTGGCATCCCGGGGAGCATCGGGGGCTCGGACGCTGACGGCGATGCCCCGCCGACCGAGGGCGACACGAGCGGCGTCGAGCTCGGTGACGTCAGCGTCGACGTCGACGTCGAGGCTGAGGACCACGGAGCGGCCGACCCGCCGCTGGAGCATCCGGCGAGAACCACGGCCATCGCAGAGAAGAGCGACCCCATGGCGAGCAGGCGAAGGCGTTCGCGACTCACGGGCGCACACTGTGCAGCAGCTGGGAGACTGTCACCGCGACGAGGCCGTGGTCGTGCAGCCCGCCGAGGAGCCGAGGCATGGCAGCGACTGTGCCGGCGTGGCCGAGGTGCAAGCTCACGATCGAACCCGGCCGCGCTGCTCCCAGGACGCGGGACACCACAAGATCCGGACCGGGATCGGTGTAGTCGCGGGGGTCGACGTCGAACGAGAGGCTGGTCGAGTACCCGGCACGAGCTGCGGCCGCCAGGATGTGCGGAGTCGCGTGCGGCGTGCCGGACGGGCGGAACCAACTCGGAGCTGTGGTGAATCGCTGTACCTCCCGCTGGCCTCCGACGATCTCGGTTAACGCCGCCGACTCGCCCATGAGCCGCATCGGCCTGTGGTGCAGCGTGTGGTTTCCGAGCTCGTGGCCACCGGCGAGTACGCGGTCACCCATCTGCGGGTAGGTCTGCAACCAACTCCCCACGGCGAGCACCGTCAGGACCGCACCGACCCTTTCAGCCGCGGTCATGATCGCGTCGGCGAACCGGGGATCACCGGCTCCGTGGAAGGTCAGCGCCACCGCTGCCACCGACCGCGGACCGTGGGTGACTTCGCGTATCTCACGGGCCGGGCTCGTGCCGGCGGTGGCACTGACCGAGGTCGCCGGGCCGGTCGATGCCGACGTGGGGCTGGCGTTCGTGCCGGTCGGGGCAGGTGCGGTGGACGATGAGGCCGGTGCTGCGACAGGTCCGGGCGTGCTGCATGCGGTCAGGGCAGCGGCGGCGCCGAGCAGCAGCGCTGAACGACGGCTCACGACCCGCCCGCTTGCGCTCGCCAGGTCGTCGGCAGGGTTAGACCCGGTCATCGCTTCTCTCCCGACTCAATGTCACCACGGCGCGGCCATCGTGCCTGCCGGGACCACGATCATCGCAGCCGAGAGAACTGTCACGATCTCCCAGGAGGGTGTGTCCCTATTCGAGCCGCCCCATAGCCGGCATTGGGCGCGTCAGTCCTGGGGCGGGCGTAACGTCGACGTCGGAGGAGGCTCGCCATGAGGCGGTCCGCGACGGGGGGGTCGGGCGTCACGGTCCTGACGGCCGCTCTGGCGTGCCTGGTGGTCGCGAGCACCCCGCTCTCCGCGGCCGCTCCGCTCGCCCCTGCGGCCATGAGCGGGCGGGACGTCGTGCGCGCAGCACCGTGGCCTCTCACCGCTGTGCAGACCGCGTTCTACGACATGGGGCTGCTGCCCGACGGCTACCCCGGGCGCTACGTGGACGGCCGCCTGCGCGCCCACCCGCTGTACGGGGTCTACCTCGTGCGCGGGTTCACGACCCAGCCGCGTCGCACGGGCGACCCTCGGTCCCGGGCGGCGCTGCGGGTGGTGGCGCACGCCGCCGTCGACCGGATGCGGCCAGCGGGCTCGGGCCTGGCGTTCTGGTACGACGCCAGGAGCGTGACGCTGCCCGGGATGAGCAGCCACGGGTACAGCGCCCTCACCCAGGCGTACTACGCCGAGGCCCTCGCCGAAGCCGGCCGCCTGCTGCGCGACCCCGAGCTCGTCGCCGCCGCGGACGCCTGCTTCAGGTCGCTGCTGGTCCCGGTGTCGAGAGGCGGCGTGCTCTCGCCCGGCGACGTCGGCCCGGTGCTGGAGGAGGAGCCGGTCCCCGTCCCGTCCGCGATCCTCAACGGCTGGCTGTCGGCCACCGTCGCCGTGCGCGGGTACGCGCGGATCACCGGGTCGGCCCGGGCCGCCGCGCTGGCGTCGGCGAGCGCGGCGGAGATCGCGCGCCGCCTGGCTCGCTACGACCTCCCCTGGGTCCTCGGGTCGGCGTACAGCGCGAGGACGACCGTCGCGCTCCGCTTCGCGGTGCCCGTCGGCACCCGCGTCGGTGCGGTGCGACTCGAGATCGACGGCCGCCTCGTCCCGCTCCGGCCGGGCGGGCCCTCCGGCCGCAGCGACACCGTGCGCGTGCTGCAGTGCGGCCGCACCGTGCGGGGCGTCGTCGTCACGACGTGCCGGAAGCTCGTCCTCGACGTGCCGGCCACGATCGCGGGCAGGTCGACGACGACGCGGCTGCTGCTGACGCTGCGCGACCCGCAGGGTCGCGCCGTCGCCGGAACGGTCGAGCGGGCCGCATACCGGTTCGTGCACATGCAGGGCCGGTCCATCTCGGGGTGGCGTGCACGCACTGCGCTGGACAGCGTCACGCGTGCGGGGACGGTGCGGCTGACCTTCACCTCGGCCGAGGTGCGCCGCGCGCTCGTGCCCACCGGCTTCAAGCTCATAGACCGGCGGCTCGTCAACACCTACCACAACATCCATGTCGGGCGGCTGAACGAGATGTCCGCCGCCTATCTCTCGCTGCGCCCGACGCTGAGCGAGTGGGCGCAGAGGTGGTCCGCGTACACGTGCGGCTAGGCGGAGCACCCGGCGTTCCGGCTGGTGCCCGATGCGGCGCTGCCTAGGTGCTGAGCCCGACGGTCGCCACGTCCCGGGCCGAAGCCCCTCTATGAGTACGGTCGGGGCATGAGCGCGCCTAAGTGCCCGGTCTGAATCGGTCTGGTCGCTCAGGCGAGGCAGCGCTTGGATGGGGCCGTGACGTTCATGGCCGATCCACGGGTGGATTCCTACATCAGGGCGTCGCCCGACTGGCAAGCGGCGATCTGCAGCGACCTTCGTGCTCTGGTTCACGAAGCCGATCCGGAGTTGGTCGAGACCATCAAGCGGACCGATCGCCCGTACTTCACTCTGATGGGCAACATCTGCGCTCTTCTCGCGGCCAGGGACCACGTGAACCTGTTCCTCTACGACGGCGCCATCGTGCCCGACCCAGCGGGGATCATCACTGGTGCTCACGACAACACCACGGCGCGAACTATCGCGTTCGGGGAAAGCGACGTCATCAACAGGGACGCGCTGCTGGTGATGTTCCGTCAGATCATCGCGAACAACCGAGCCGGCGGTTGGCGCAAGATCAAGAGCGTGGCTCCGCCCACGGCGTGAACTGGGCCGCCCAGCCGCCCAGAGGGGACCCGTTCTCGCTCGCTTTTCGCCCGACGCAGGAGCATCCGGTCCAGGAGGCTCGGGGTCCGGCGGGGTGTCCATCGGGCCGCCGCTCGTGTAGCCACCGGCGAGGCGAGGGGTCTGCCCCTGGGTCGACCCCTTCGCAGAGCCGAGGGGTTCGCCTCCACGGCCACCGCCAACGCATGAACTCATGGTGACACGCGCTGAGTGAGCCTGCCGCAGTGCCGTTCGCGCAAGCCCCGCGGAACACGACCCCGGCGGACAGCGCGGGGCCTCCGCCCGGCTGCGGCGGACAGTGCTGTGATCTGACGTTGCATTCAAGCTCGGTGTCGCGGCTGTCAGTAGGGGGGGCCGAGCCGGGCGGCTGGCTGACGGTCAGGTGCGGCGTGCCGTGAGCAGGAGGTAGTCCCAGTCCATGACGAGTCCGGTGGTGCTGTCGCCTCGGTCGTGGGCGTCGGCGAGGTCGACGAGTGCGGTGTCGAGGGCCGTGACGCGATCGGGGTCGTCGCCGAGGTGGCGGTAGACGGCGACCATCGGCCCGTAGTTGGTCTTGAAGTAGTCGCGCCATTCGGAGGCGTCGGCGAATCGGTCCACGCGTCGGGCACCTCGTTCGATGTGGGCGTCGGTGATGCGGTCCCCAAGCAGGCTTAGGACGTGCTCGGGATCGCCCCACAGCGGGGCGTGTGACGCCCCGGGCGGCGGGGGCGGGGCGTAAGGGCTGAGCGTCTTGAGCATCTGGCCGACGAACCCGTCCGGGGTCCAGCTCAGGATTCCGACGCGTCCGCCGGGTCGACACACGCGCAGCAGCTCGTCGGCGCTGTCCTGGTGGTGCGGGGCGAAC
>Ga0302321_100005950_pt1 | contig 10703 bp, 16 predicted proteins | sample Fen_T0_1_FD_202505 | JGI IMG/M metagenome (GOLD analysis project Ga0302321, IMG submission 202505) | Peat permafrost microbial communities from Stordalen Mire near Abisko, Sweden - Fen_T0_1 | ecosystem: Environmental > Terrestrial > Soil > Wetlands > Permafrost | place: Sweden: Abisko...
ACTCTGCAACTACCCCGGCAGGAGCAGGCGGCCGGTGCCAGAAGTACACGCGGTAGGTCGGGTCGTCACCCTCGAGCGAAACGTCGCGCGGATCCACACCGGTGACTCTCACGGGGCGAGCCTGTCAGCCAACCTCGTCCGTGGCGAGCAAGAACAGCCCTGGATCGGCACGGCCGGAGCGGTCAGGATAGTGGCGCGAACACAGGTACTCGACTTCAGGAGCATCAGTGAGGCTTGACGGAAAGGTTGCCCTAGTCACCGGCGGTGGGTCGGGAATCGGCGCGGCGACCGCTCGACGGTTCGCCGCCGAGGGCGCTCAGGTGGTCGTGACGGGACGGCGCTTGGAACCGCTGCGGGCCGTCGCCCAGGATGTCGGTGGTGTCGCGGTCGCCGGTGACACCGCCGACCCGGCAGCCGTCGAGCGCGCCCTCGCCACCGCCGTGGACCGTTTCGGCGGGGTGGACGTCCTCGTTGCGGCCGCCGGCATCTCCCCGGCCGGTGGCATCGTTGACATTCCTGTCGAGGACTGGCGACGGGCGTTCGCGACGAACCTCGACGGGCCGATGCTGATGGCCCGGGCCGTGATCCCGCAGATGATCGAGCGCGGAGGCGGATCGATCGTCTTGGTGAGCAGCACCGCGGCGCTGGCTGCGGCCCCGGCGTCGGCCGCCTACGACGTCTCCAAGGCCGCGGTCGTGGCCCTGGCCCGCGCGATCGCCGTCGACTACGGACCCCACGGCGTGCGGGCCAACGCTGTCCTTCCTGGCTGGGTGCGGACGCCGATGGCCGATCGATCCATGGACGCCATGGGCGCGAACAAGGGGGTGAGCCGAGACGACGCCTACGCCCTGGCGACGTCGCAGGTCCCGCTGCGTCGACCAGCGACCGCGGAAGAGCTGGCCGACTGCTGCTTGTTCCTGGCCAGCCACGAGTCGCGCTACGTCAGCGGGACCTCGCTCGTCGCCGACGGCGGCGGGTTCGCGGTCGAACTGACTTCCACCGAGTTCACGATGGGTGGCCAGTCCTACTGACCCGCAGACGCTCAGGTCGCCCGGCGGCTCCCGGCGTCCACCCGCCAGGTCCCCCGACGGCTACGAGCAACCGCTCAACGCCCGCCACAACCATCCATCAGGCACTTCGGTGACAAGGCTGCCGTGCCTACCTGCGGTCGCGCTGGCCGCGCAGCCAGATCGCCCCGAGGACAACACCGAAACACGAAACCGTCAAGGCGACGCCGACACCAAAGTAGAACCACTTAGGTGCGGACTCCCAGGGACCGTGATAGGGCCTGTATGCCTTGACGGCCACCAAAGTCATGATGGCCGCAACAGCGGACACGACGGTCATCCCGAAAGGTAGCCACAACTGCCACCGCGTTGAAGCAGACGCCGGGACAGTCGACGGATTACCCATAGACCGAGGATGCCAGCCGAACCCGCGAAACGCCCAGAAGTAGCGGATCTGGGGGCACAGATCGCCACCTCGGCATGGCAGGCATCCTTCGACTGCCGCGATCACTCCAGGGCGTCGTTACCCTGAATCAGCGCCAGCAGTCCGGTCGCAGCGGACGCTCGTGCGAGAAGGGACCTCATGACGTCAGTGCGATCTCACCCGCCGCGGTCGGCGGTGCTGATGGTTCTGTCGGCGGCATTCGCCGTTCTCGCATCGGGCTGTTCCAGCAACGGATCGACCGCCTCGCCGGTCCAACACGCCACCTACCGCTACACGTGCTGTCGAGCAGCCGACCTGGCCGGACCACACCGACCCGGGCACGTCCTGACCCTGCACTGGATCGCCACCACCGGCGACCCGTCCGACCAGAGCCCGACCCCGGTTACCCTTCACGCCACCCTCGTGGGCTCTTTCGACACGGTGACTGCCGCCAAGGCCGCCACAACGACTCGACGCGTCGCAAGCGCACAACCAGTCCGCACCACGGATGCCGCTGGCGGCCCGCCCACCTCGACGATTCGCATCCCCGCCGACGCCCTGGCCGGCTTCTACAACCTGACCTTCGCCGTCTCGGAAGGCGGCGGGTCCTACGGCGGCGCTGCCGTGATCAAGGTCATCGGGTAGCCGCGACCAACGGGTGCGCTGACCGCTTGAGACCGCTGCACGCCCGTGCTGCTTCTGGCACGATTGGCCGGTCATGAGGGCCCCACGCGGAAGTGCTGCCCGCAAGGGCGTTCTGGCGGCAGGTCTGCTCGCTGTTGGCGCTGCCCTGGTCAGTTGCAGCCACCCCGATCCGGTGGAAGCGCTCAAGGCGGACCGACCCCTCGACGCCCGCGCGGATGCCGCCTGCCGGAGCTATCTGAACGGCAAGGACGAGAAGTACCTACTGGCAGCCCAGGACAGCACTGTTGGACCTGTACGCACCCACATGGTCCAGGTCATGTCGGACAGCGCCGTGGGTCAGCGCCAGATAGCGCTGGTCGACGGCCACCCCGAGGACCAGTACGTGGCCTTGTGCCTGCTGCAATCCACGGCCAGCAGCCTTCCGACGTTGACCCCCAGTGTTGAGCCATTCACGCTGGCCCTGCTGCGAGACGGGACCTCGTTCTGGGCTGACTCAGGTTCGTCCAGCGGGTAAGACCGTGGGACCGGGCCCTCCTGCGCACCGAACGCCGAATCCGATCAGCCCCCGAGCGGAACGTCTGCCTCCCAGCGGCGGGCGATCGACACATCGGTGCTGTCAAGTCACCGGCATGAGGACGTCGATCTCGTCGAGCCTGCGGTAGTGCTCCAGGCCAGGACGGCTGTCGTCCCGCTCGGCTGAGGACTCCAGGAGCTTGTACGCGGGAGCGATCTCGTCGTAGACACCCGGTGGTTCGCCGCGAAGTCGGATGCGCAGGAATCGGCCTCCGGGGATGACCATCTCGGGCAGGTCGAGCTCGGCCGCGGTCGCGTCGGCCCGATTCTCGACGCAGGCGCGATACCAACCCTGGACCGGGTCGAAGGCCGCGACGAATCGACGACCCCGCAGCGAGCCGACGGCTTCCTCCAGCGTCGGCCACGCCAAACGGATCTGGTTGAGATCATCTGCAACTTCGACATACCGCACGACGGCGTCGGCTCGCTCCACGACCGTCGCGGCCTTGCTTAGCATCCGCTCACACTGCCAGACATCTCAGCCCCAGATGCGCCCGAGATCGGCGGCGCACTTCCGAGCGGCCGAACGCGAGCCCGTTGTCTAGATGCGTCGGCGACCTCGACCTGGTGTTACGGCTGCGGCGACGACGGCGGTCTTGGCTACTGGCGAGGGTCCTGGTGTGACGGCCTTCGCCACAACGGCAGTCTTGGCGACCGGCGCACCGATCACCCCGCGCCGGGCGGCGCGAGCAGGACGTAGCGGCATCTCAGGCTCCTTCGGTCGTGGCGGCCTCGTCGGCCTGGATGGAGGCGACGATCGCCTGGATCGGGATCCGGCCGTTGGCGATCAGCTGGCCCCCGGAGCGCCGCGCCGCGGCGGCGAACGGTGCGGCCCACAGGTTCTCCCAGATCAGTACCCCGGCGGTGCTGCCCGGTTCCATGGCCGCGGCGAGGTGTTCGACGTCTTCCTCGGCCAGCAGCTCGGCCAACTCGGTCTCCAGCTGCTGCAGTGGGCCGAGGTCGTCGACGTCCGACAGCTCCGTGGCGTCGACAGAACCGTCGTCCGCTTTGGTCAGGATCAGCATGTCGATCACCCGGATGGTCCCGGAGGCCACCAACGCGAGCAGCTCCTTGGCCATCTCGCCGGTGAAGTTGCTAGCTCCCGCCGGGAACTCGACCACCAGGTAGTCGACCGGCCCGAGCTCGTCCAGTGGTGTGTTGGTCATGGGTTGGCTCTCTCTTTCGTGGGGTAGCAGGACCTAGGTTTGGGCGACCCGAGTGACTTTCGTGCGGTCCTGCACCATGTAGGCCACGATGATCGCGGCCGGGAAGAAGAACAGGCTGAAGATGAAGTAGCCGATGAAGCTGTGGCCCTTGCGACCGGCAACTCGGGCCGGCCAGAACGCGATCGCCACCCAGATGATGACGAACAGCACCCACCAGATTGCATTCATGCCCAAGTCCTTCCGGCGTTCGTGATGTACGTCCAGACAGCGGAGTGCGGAAGACCCGAACCCCTCGTACCAGACCAGCCAGCCACACAACCGCCGCTTCCGGTAGGGACCATCGGCCTCCAAGCCCTCGAGGCAGCACAGACTGTCGGATCTGATCAGCCCTGTATCGGCACTTCGGCTTGGTCACTCGGCGGCAAGGTCGCGAGACGTCATAGGTGGACGCCGTGGCGCTCCTGGAGCCCACTGACCAAGTTGGGGTGGGGCTGTTGCCCGTATCGGCGAGCGATCTCCTGCATGGCTGCGGGGTCTGGGTGAGCTAGAGCAGCCATCTCCTCGAAGAAGTGCTCAAAGCCAGCGGGGCTGATGAACTCGATGACCACTGCCGGGTCATCCGTGGGGTTCCAGATGGAATGCGGGACCCCGCGCGGCTTGAACAAGAAGCTTCCCTCTGCCACGTCGAGCTCGTCGTCGCCGATCAGGCCGCCGATCCGCCCTCGGTACACGAAGGTGTACTCGTCCTCGCGCTGATGGCTGTGCGGCATGACCAATGCTCGCGGGGCCAGTACCGCCGATTGTGCGGAGAAGCGCCCCTGCGTGTCGTCACCGGCGATCATGTGGCGGAAGACGGAGTTGGGAATGGCTGTTCCGCTGTCCCAAGAGACTGATCGAGCAGGCACGACGTCCCTCCTCAGGGCGCAATGACGTTGCGTCCAAGCGCCAGCTACCCGCACATACTGGCACCCCTCTGTTGTCAAGAGGCGTGTGCTGCGGCGGGGGCATTCTTTTGGTGGGGCCCGGGCTGTGGCTTGATCGAAGAGCCGGCGGTAGGGGTTGAGCCGGTCGCGCTGATCCTTGTAGTCGCCCCCAGTTACCCTCCCGGGCCCCTTTCGATGGCGTCTGCGTCGGCGAGGAGTTGGCGGTAGATCGCGTCGGAGATCCGACGCTTCAGACAGCGCAGTGCTTCCTTCGGTTTCTTGCCGGTGTCGCGTTTGCGCAGGTAGTAGTCGCGGCCGGGTCCGGGGTTGCGAAGCTGGGTGACCGCGGCCATGTGAATCGCGTGGTTCAGCCGGCGGTTGCCGCCGCGGTTGACGCACGGGCGTCCCTCACCGGCGCTGCCCCAGGTGGTGGGTGCGGTGCCGTTGTAGGAGGCGAAGTGGTCGGCGTCGATGAATCGGGCGACGTCGCGGACCTCACCGATCACGGTCGCGGTGATCACCGGGCCGACCCCGCGCAGCTGCGGCAACCTGGTCGGGGCCGCCTTCACCGCGGCCTTGATCTGGGCGTTGATGTCGGACAGGCCCCGTTTCGCCCCACCAGGGATCAGGATCTGCAGCTTCCGGTGCAGCCGGTTGATCGCCTGGGTCCGCAACCCCACCAGTTCGTGGCGGCGGGAAGCGAGCAGCCGCAACGTCATGATGCTCGGCCTGCTCGGGTTGCGGATCTCCGAGGCCTGTCACGTCGACATCGACGACCTCGGCATCGAACGCGGCCACCGCACCCTGCTCGTGATCGGGAAGGGCAACAAGCCGGCCCTGATCCCGCTCCCCGTGCCGGTCGCCCGCACCCTGGACGCCGCAGCCGGCGAGCGCGGCACCGGTCCGCTGCTGCTGACCCGGTCCGGGGCCTGGATGGACCGCTACGCAGCCACCCGGATCGTGCACCGGCTGGCCAAACGGGCCGGGATCAGCCACCGGGTCGGCTGCCATGCGCTACGCCACTCCTACATCACCGCCGCCCTGGACGCCGGTGTCCCGCTGCGCGAGTTCCAGATCGCCGACCGCCACGCCGACCCACGGACCACCACCCGCTACGACCGGGCCCGCGGCAACCTCGACCGACACGCCAACTACATCGTCGCCGCCTTCATCGCCGGAGCCGCCTGAGGCAGCCCGGCTACGACCCGGTCGGGGTTCTCCCGGTCGGCTGGGCCGCGAGCACGTCCAGATACCCGCGGGCGGCCCCAGCCAGGGCGTCGGCGCGGACCCCCAGCCGGATGTGCTCCGAGTCGTACTCCTCGGTGCGGCGTTGCAGTTCGGCGAGACTGATCGCGAGTTCGTCTTCCATCCGGGCCACGAACTCCTCCTCACTGGGCTCGGGCAGCCGGCGTGGGCCGCGCGCCACCACCGCAGCACCGGGTACTTCGACAGACGTGTCGTCTCCGCCCAGCCCAGGCACCCGACGGCGGGCTCCACCACGGCACCTCCGCCGAGGGCAGATCAACCGACAGCACGACCGTGGTCCACTCCAACTCCCGCGGCGGCCCCAAGATGTCCCCGACCGCCCACAGCTGCGCCACCCCGCAGCCCCACCAGGAGCGGCGGCAGATCGGCCATCTGAGCGCACGCCTGCGCCGCGAGTTCCACATGCTGAACCCCAGTAGCCCACCTCACCCAGGCATCCTCCCGCTGTCCCAGCCAGTCGCCAAGAGTCACACTCAGACGGCATCGAGGACGCCAGGAGACACGCCTCGGCCCAGCACAAGAACCGGCTACTTGATGCTTTCCGGTAGCTCGGGGGAATCGGGTTGTTGCAGACGGAACCTCATCGCAGGATTGCCCCTATGACCGACGCGTCGACCAGCCTGACCATCCACCAGCACCCGCTGGCGTACCTGCTTGGGCTTGAGGGCGTTGCACTCATGCGCGCCTTCGCCGGGGAATATGACCGTGCGTTCACCGAGGCCAGGATCGCCGAGGTGCGCGAGCTGCTCAGAAGCGCCGGGGATTTCGGGCCCGGGATTGACATTCCTCCGCTTCCAGTGACCGACGGCTATGACGGCTGGGCAGTGACCTACGACGGTGAGGACAACGGCTGCTTTCCAATGCGCGACAGCGTGCTCACACCGATGCTCGATCGCCTGAGTCCGGGCCGCGTACTCGACGCCGCAAGCGGCACCGGCGCGGTGGCGCAGCAGTTGGTGGCCCGAGGGCACGACGTGATTGGCATAGACATCTCCAACGCCATGCTCGCCCACGCTCGGAAGGCGGTGCCTCAGGCCCGCTTCATCGCGGGTGACCTCACTGACCTGCCACTGCCCGACGGGGACGTCGATCATGTGGTGTGCAGCTTGGCGCTGGCTCACCTGAGCGACCTCCACCCGTTCTTCGCCGAGACTGCGCGGGTAATGCGGCCCGGCGGGCACCTGCTCCTGCTCGATACTCGTGGTCACTTCACTGGTTCGACGCGATACCCACTCATCAAGGAAGCACCGGACGGTCGCATAGGTCACATCGCCGGGTACAGCCACGGCCTCGGAGACTACCTTCGCGCTGCGCTGCCGCACGGCTACGTAGTCCGAGCCTGCGAGGAGACCTACCTCGACGATCACACCGTTGAGCCTCACGAGACGCCCGAACCGCTGACCCCCGGGCCGCCGGACATCTGGGAGCTGCACCCCTGGGTGCGCGAAGCCGCCAACGCCGCCAAGGCGGGGCAACCCGCAGTCGTCGGATGGGATTTCGAACTGCGGCCTGAGTAGGCCCAGCTACTGCGCCGTCCGTCGGCAGCCTGGGTCTTCTCGGACAACGCACGCGAAGTGCGATCTGCGCGCCTGGATGGGGGCGGAAGCCGGGCCTCGTCAGCCAGCCACTTCAGGTAGCGGGGCGCAATCTCGGGGTGTTCGTCCGCCACGTCCACGCACATGGCGACAGCCTCGCTCCAGAGGACACCCTGAGGTAGGTAGTCCCGACCCGGCGGTGGGTCGTCGTGCGCGGCTCGTTGCTGCCCCCATTCCGGACTTTGCGCTGCCACCTGAACATGTCGAGACGCTGACACCGGCCCACCGGGCTGTCAATCGTCGCCACGGCGACGCCGGTGCTCCCGCCACGAGCGCGCCCACTCAGATCTCGAGGCATGGCTCGAGCACCACCGGGCCATACTGCTGTGGAAGTGCGCAGGGCTTACCGACCACCAACTGTGCGAGCGGTCAGTGCCACCCTCGTCAATCTCGCCCCTCGGCCTGGTGCATCACATGGCCGAGGTGGAGCGCCACTGGTGCGAGCGGGTCGACGTCGACTCGGCCGCCCCCCTCAGGCTGACACGCAGGACTTCGTTGACGCCTGCCACTCCGCCCGCATATCGGCAGCCTCTGTGAAGTCGCTGGACACCATCGCCGTGAACGCATACCCAGACCGGCCGGTGCCGCTGCGCTGGATCCTCGTGCACATGGTCGAGGAATACGCCCGGCACACCGCGCCCACGCTGCCGCTCGTCCAGGGCGTCGCGCCGCGAAGCGTGATGGACGTGATGGGTTGGTCCGAACAACGCACTGTGGCCGGACACAACTGAGACCAAGACTGAGACCACGGGTCGGCGGATGAGCTAGAAGCCAAACGCCATCCGACGCTTCCGCAGGTGAGAGACACGAAGAGGGAGCCGCCTTGGGGAATCGAACCCCAGACCTACGCATTACGAGTGCGTCGCTCTGGCCAACTGAGCTAAGGCGGCGTGGGCCTCGAGGACCCGCTGCGAGACCGCCGGGAGCGACGGCCGCTCGACGAGTGTAGCGACCGGATCTGAGCGACCTGAATCAGTCTCTGCCCATGCCCGCGAAGTTCAGCAGGTGGTGCCGTCGCTGGGGACCACGCCGTTGATCAAGTACCTCTCGACTGCCCGGTCGATGCACGCGTTGCCGGCGTTGTACCCCGTGTGCCCGTCCCCGTCACGCGTGAGCAGAACGCCGTTGTCGAGCTGGTGGGCGAGGTCGACGGCCCAGTTGTATGGGGTGGCAGGGTCGCGGGTGGTACCGATCACGACGATCGGAGCCGACCCCTTCGCGTGCAGCTCGCGCGGTGGACGCTGAGCCGTGTCCGGCCAGACCGTGCACGCCACGTTGCCCCACGCCAAAGCCTTGCCGAACACCGGCGCCTGCTTGGCGAACCGATCCGCCTGGGCCCGGAGCTGGCTCAAGGTTGCGTGGACCGGACGGTCCAGGCAGTTGATCGCGACGATCGCCTCGTTGGAGTTGTCGGCGTAGCTGCCATCCGCCTGACGGCGCGTGTATGCGTCCGCCGCCGCCAAGAGCGCGGTGCCGTCGTGGCCGTTGATCGCCTGGTCCAACCCCGCCCGCAAGATCGGCCACCCGTTGCGCTGGTCGTATAGCGGATAGAGCACGCCGAGGAGAGCGAGACCCTGGGTCAACGGACGCCCGCCGGCCGTCGGCAGGGGACGCGCGTCCACCTGGTCGAGCAGGTCGGCGACCTGCTGGCGAGCCGTCGCGACGTCGGGGCCGACCGGGCAGTCACTTCGGCTGACGCAGTCGGCGAGGAACGAGTCGAGCGCCTGCTCGAACCCCTTCGCCTGCTCGAGCCCGATCTTCACGCCCGAGACTTCGGGCGCTACTGCACCATCCAGAACCATGCGGCCCACACGGTCGGGGAACAGGTCGGCGTACGTCGCGCCGAGGAACGTGCCGTAGGAGGCCCCGAGGTAGTCCAGCTGCGGCTCGTCGAGTACGGCGCGAATGATGTCCAGGTCGCGCGCAGCATCAGGCGTTCCGACGTGCGGCAGCAACGCTCCGGACCGTTGCTCGCACCCGTGGGCCAAGCCCTTGGCCAGGGCGAGTGCACGGCGTTCCTCGGCTGGCGTGTCGGGGGACGGGTCCGACGCGATGAGGGTGTCGAGCTGCGTCGAGGTCAGACAGTGCACGGCCGTGCTCGTACCGACTCCACGCGGGTCGAACCCGATGATGTCGAACGCATCGAGGACCGGCTGGGTGAACACGGCGTCCGCCGCCTGCACATACGCCAGACCGCCCACTCCCGGACCACCCGGGTTGAACACGAGCGAACCCTGACGGTCACCGGCAGCCAGGTGCTTGTTCAGGGACAGCTCGATGTTCCCGGCCGACGGATCGGAGTAGTCCAGCGGCACCTGGATCTGGGCGCACTCGAGCTGATCGCCGCAACTGCGCCAGTCGACCTGTTGGTCGTAGTAGGACTGCAGGTCTGGCGACGGCGCCTTTCGGGCCGGCGGGACCGAGCCGGGGCTCGCCACCGACGACGAGGCCGGAGCGGGCGTCTCACCGGCCGACGTGAACGACAACGAACAGCCGGTGAGCAAGACCGCGGTCACCGCGACGCTGGACACTGCTGCGACGACCCGCCGGCTGGGCGGCCGGTGGTCCCCGCCAGCTCGAGGCCGGTGGCTCACCCGCGGTTCCCCGGGATCACCGACGCGATCCAGGCGATCAGGCCGCTGGGGTTGCGCGACTGGGTGACGACTCGTCCTGGTCCCATGAAGTCCATGACCATCCCCTCACCGGACTTCATCGTGTTCATCAGGCCGGTCGACGCCTTGCGGGCCGTGACCTGGACCCCCGGGTCGTAGGCGACCAGGTGGCCGGAGTCCACGGTGAGTCCTTGTCCGGCGCCCAAGTCGTGCTGGTCCATGGCGCCGTATGCGGCCAGGATCACCGGGCCGGTGCCGGTGGCGTGAAGGACGAATCCGCCTTCGCCGCCGGCCAGGTTCTTGAGCCCGCCCCACTTCGTGTCGAGCTCCACGCCCGGTCCGCTGGCCAACCAGGAACCACGCGTGACGATGAGCGCGCGATCAGGTGCGACGTCGGTGACCCAGATGTCGCCGGGCAGGTTCGCGGCGAAGTCCACCCAGCCGGACGTCTGCGGGTGAGCGGTGTACGTCGTGATGAACAGCGACTCACCA